>Ga0114963_10000358_pt1 | contig 30248 bp, 25 predicted proteins | sample C_131016_EF_Meta_FD_87019 | JGI IMG/M metagenome (GOLD analysis project Ga0114963, IMG submission 87019) | Freshwater microbial communities from Lake Croche, Canada to study carbon cycling - C_131016_EF_MetaG | ecosystem: Environmental > Aquatic > Freshwater > Lake | place: Lake Croche, Canada... | reverse complement strand
CTTCTACAACGACTAAGGGCTCACGGCGCACCTGAATCGCGTCTGCATTGCGTCGAAGTTCAGCTGCGCTTCTTCGCAAACCACTGGCCAATTGCTCAGCTAGCGACTTAGATATTCCAGCCAAGCGCGAAGCAGGAGCTAACATTTGTTCAGCCTCTTCTAGCTTTTTTTCTGCTTGGTGGCGCAGAGCGCCTGCCATAGCAAACAAGGGTGAATTTGATGCAACTAATTGAGCGGGCATGTTTTTTTCTCACAGTCGGCGGCAAAAAGGGTAACTTGTAGCAAATTGTTACTATCCTTAACGCTCAAAGTATTGACTGGTTGACGCAGACCCTAATTTAGTCACATTTTCTTTTTTTGCTTAATCTTGTTTCACCGATTGCGTTCCCGACCAAAGATAAAGCCCAACCCCGCCAATCATCATGGGTACACAGAGCCATTGCCCCATACTAAGGCCTAAACTCAGCAATCCCAAAAAGTCATCGGGCTGGCGCGTGAACTCTACTGAGAAGCGAAATACCCCATAGGCAATCAAAAATACGGCCGACAAACGCGCAGGAGGCTGGGGTTTGCGGGCAAACCACCACAAAATGGCCAAAAGTATCGGGCCTTCCAAGAAAGCCTCATAGAGTTGAGAAGCATGGCGGGGCAGCGTATCCACATGAGGAAAAATCATCGCGTAAGCAAAATCACTGACACGACCTGGTAATTCACCATTTATAAAATTACCCACACGTCCCGCCCCCAAACCTATTGTTACTAGAGGCGCCACAAAGTCTGTCACCTCAAACCAAGTCTTACCCTGTCGACGTGCAAACAGTGCGCAGGCCAACATCACTCCCAATAGTCCGCCGTGAAAAGACATTCCACCTTGCCACATCTGAGGAATTTCAATGGGATGCTCAAAAAAATAAAGCGGCTTGTAGAACAGCACGTAGCCTAAACGCCCTCCCAAAATCACGCCCAAGACAATCCACGTTACAAAGTCATCGACCTGCTCTACAGTCCAATTCACCCATGGTTGCTTGCGCACCCTTAACTTCCCTAACCAAGCACCTCCTATGAAACCAAACAAATACATCAATCCATACCAGCGAATTGCGAGGGGGCCCAGATGAATAGCAACTGGGTCAAAGTCAGGATGGATCAGCATGGTTGTAGGGGCGTGAATGTCGCCCAATAGGTTAGAATTGACTGATTATACCTAGTGCTCTCCCGGAGAATCTGACCATGGCCGATAACAGCCGCAGCCAAACTATTACCGCTGGCATCCAGCGCTCCCCCAACCGCGCCATGCTGCGTGCCGTTGGCTTTAGGGATGAAGATTTCGATAAACCCATCGTTGGTATTGCTAACGGTCATAGCACCATCACCCCTTGCAATGCTGGATTAGGCGCTTTAGCTGAACGCGCAGAAGCCACACTTAAAGCAGCGGGAGCCATGCCTCAAACCTTTGGCACCATCACCGTTTCAGATGGTATTTCGATGGGCACTCAGGGCATGAAATACTCCTTGGTTTCACGCGAGGTCATTGCAGACGCGATTGAGACCGCTACTAGCGCGCAAAGCATGGACGGAGTTCTGGTGATCGGGGGTTGCGATAAAAATATGCCTGGCGGCATGATTGCCATCGCTCGCATGAATATCCCTAGCATTTATGTCTATGGCGGCACCATTAAACCCGGCCACCACAATCATCAAGACCTCACCGTTGTAAGCGTATTTGAAGCAGTGGGTGGTTTTATTGCCGGTAAAACCTCCGAAGAAGACTTCAAAGCAATTGAACGCAAAGCTTGCCCAGGTGCAGGCTCTTGTGGCGGGATGTTTACGGCCAACACCATGTCTTCTGCGATTGAAGTATTAGGAATGGCGCTTCCCTACTCCTCCACCATGGCAGCCGTGGATGAGGAAAAAGCTGAAAGTACTGCAGCGAGCGCCCTTACCCTCGTTCAAGCGATCAAGAAACAAATCCTCCCAAGTCAAATCCTTACACGCAAAGCATTTGAAAATGCGATTGCAGTTACCATGGCCGTAGGCGGCTCTACCAATGCAGTACTGCATTTATTGGCTATAGCCCATGCGGCTAAGGTGCAATTAAGTATTGATGATTTTGAGGAAATACGTGGAAAGGTTCCCGTTTTGTGTGACCTCAAGCCCTCAGGCAAATATGTTGCTACTGATCTGCACAAAGTGGGAGGTATTCCACTTGTGATGAAAATGTTGCTTAAGCAAGGACTGCTGCATGGGGATTGCATGACGATTACAGGCAAGACTGTAGCCGAAAATCTGGCTGATATACCCGACACCCCCCCCGCCAACCAGGATGTCATCCGTCCTTTCAATGATCCTGTCTATGCTGAAGGTCACCTCGCAATTTTGAAAGGCAATCTGGCCACTGAAGGTGCGGTAGCCAAAATCTCAGGCGTAAAAAACCCCAGTATCACCGGCCCTGCGCGCGTATTTGATTCTGAAGAAGACGCGATGAGTGCGATCATGAGCGAAAAAATCAAAGCAGGTGACGTGCTCATTATTCGTTATGAAGGGCCCAAGGGAGGGCCAGGCATGCGTGAAATGTTATCCCCTACCTCTGCACTGATTGGACAGGGACTAGGCGATGACGTGGGTTTGATCACCGATGGTCGCTTTTCAGGTGGCACCTATGGCATGGTGGTGGGTCATGTTGCCCCAGAGGCCTATGTGGGAGGAACCATTGGCTTGGTCAAAGAAGGCGACTCGATCACTATTGATGCACACAAGCGTTTGCTTCAACTCAATATTTCGGACGAAGAATTGAACAAGCGACGTGCCACATGGCAACAACCACCCCTTAAGGTAACCCGAGGCGTTCTGGCCAAATACGCCCGACTGGTTTCAACCGCCAGCCGTGGTGCAGTCACCGACGCCGACCCGGAATAAATCACCCCGTGACTAACCGCCTATCCCAATCGACTAGCCCCTACCTTCGGCAACATGCTGATCATCCCGTCGATTGGCATATGTGGGGGCCGGAGGCTCTGGAACAAGCCAAGCGAGAGCAAAAACCTATCCTTCTCTCGATAGGTTACTCAGCATGCCACTGGTGCCATGTAATGGCCCATGAATCTTTTGAAGATTCAGCAACAGCGGAGCAAATGAATAATCAGTTCATCAATATCAAAGTTGATCGGGAAGAAAGGCCGGATATTGATCATATTTACCAAGCCGCCCACCATTTACTGACTGGGCGAGGAGGGGGCTGGCCTCTAACCATGATCCTTACCCCAGAACAAAAACCGTTTTTTGCGGGAACTTACTTTCCAGCTCAACCCCGCTATCGCATGCCTGCATTCAGGGATTTGTTGAATAATATCCATGAAGCTTGGGTGACGCGTCGCGATGCCATTCATGAGCAAAATGCGCGTCTTATCGAAGCACTCAAAGAAGAGTCTGCACCGCCTCAACAAACCCAAGTATCGATAGAGCAATGGCAACCTGAACAAGATGCAGATTTAGCGCAAAGGGCGCGTAGGGATCTTTTGCGTAATCACGACCCCATCAACGGGGGCTTTGGTGGTGCGCCAAAATTCCCCCATCCTACAGACCTAGAACTTCTGTTCTCCGGCTTTCAGTTAAGTGGGGATAACACAGAATATGATGCTGTCGCTCTCAGTATGCATGGGATGGCTAATCGAGGCATGTTCGATCAGTTGGGCGGAGGCTTCTACCGCTATTGTGTGGACGCCGAATGGGCCATTCCTCACTTCGAAAAAATGCTCTATGACAATGGTCCTCTTTTGCATCTTTGCGCCGATCTTTGGAGTACCTCACGTAGCCCACGACTAGAAGAAGTTGCTCACTTAACCGTAGGCTGGTTGTTGCGTGAAATGCAAAGCCCAGAAGGTCCCTTTTATGCTGCTCTGGATGCTGACTCTGAGGGCGAAGAAGGCCTGTTTTATCTCTGGGACCGAGAAACGGTCAAAATGAACGTTCCATCTGAAAACTGGGCAGAAATTTCGCATTGTTTTGGTTTAGACCAACCCCCTAATTTTGAGCACCATGCTTGGCATTTACACTGGCATGCAAGCTCTGACCAACCCACCTCCCAAGCGCTACTTTCTACTTGCAAACATTTATTTGAGATTCGGATTCCGCGTGTTCGGCCTGGCTTGGACGATAAAGTCATTGCAAGTTGGAACGGCTTAATGATTAGTGGTCTTGCCCACGCAGGAAGAATGTTTGATCGCAGCGATTGGATTAGCGAGTCACATCGCGCACTGATCAGCATACAAAATCGTATGGTTGTGGATGGAAGGCTGCATTCCATCTACGCCGGCGGCCGGGCGCAATTCCATGCCTATCTTGATGACTACGCTTTTTTACTGGCGGCTTGTATCGAGTGTTTACAAGCGCGATGGGATTCATCCATTTTGGCTTTTGCTGAATATCTTGCTCATGCCATCTTGAATGACTTTGAGGATACCCATGCCGGTGGATATTTTTTTACCGCCCATGACCATGAAGCCCTAATTACCCGTCCAAGAATCGTACATGATGCCGCCACGCCTTCTGGCTATGCCTCAGCAGCGCGTTCACTGATGATTTTAGGACACCTCACGGGTGAAATGCGTTTTATACACTCTGCCGAAAAGGCGCTAGCCAGTGCAATTGCTCAAGCAAGAGATCGGCCTGCTGCTTTTGCCTCATTCATTCACGCCTTAGAAACAGCATTGATTGGCCCACGTATCATTGTCCTGCGCGGCGAAAGCGTGGAGATGGCCGCTTGGGCTTTAGAACTCACGCGCGCGAACCTGCCCCATACCTTAATAATGTGCATACCTCATATGTACGCAGACCCCCTGCCCCCAATGCTAGATAAACCAAGGCCCACTATAAGCAAAGTTAACGCATGGGTTTGCCAAGGTGTTTCATGCTTGCCTGAACTAACCGATCTTCCCGCCGTTTTGAAGGTTTGCAATCTTTGACTTATGCTTTAATTATTTCACTTTATTGAGGTCTTCCATGCCCCGCCAGCTTATACCCATCGTCCTTAGCTTGATCACACTTGGTTTGGTTTCATGCGGGAAAACATCCGCACCCAATTCCGCAGCAACGGGAGAAATGACTGTCCTCATCGGTGCGAGCAATCCCATGACCGGGCCTCAGGCACATTTAGGTAAAGATAATGAAAACGGTACCCGCCTAGCGATAGAGGATGCCAACGCGCTGGGCATGACGATCGGCGGCAAAAAGGTAAAGTTTGAGCTGGTTTCTGAAGATGATGCAGCAGACCCTAAAACAGGCACCATTGTGGCTCAGAAATTTGTAGATCAAAAAGTCAGCGGCGTCATCGGTCACCTGAACTCTGGCACCACCATACCCGCATCCCGGATTTATTCAGAAGCAGGTATTCCTCAAATCTCCCCCTCAGCCACCAACCCAAAATATACCCACCAAGGCTTTAAAACCGCATTTCGTGTGATCCCCAATGACACCCAACAAGGCGGCGAATTGGGACGTTATGTGGCAAGTAAAATTGGAGCAAAAACTGCTGCGGTAATGGATGACACCACACAATATGGTCAAGGGCTCGCCAATCAGTTCGAAGAAGCAGCCAAAGCCGCGGGAGTCATGATTCTTACGCACGAACATACCGATGATAAAGCCACGGACTTTCAAGCCATCCTAACCAATATCAAAGCAAAAAAACCAGACATTATTTTTTATGGGGGCATGGATGCGCAAAGCGGGCCAATGATGAAACAAATTCGCTCGTTGGGAATTCCAGCCAAGTTTATTACCGGTGACGGGGGTTGCTCTACTGAGTTTTTATCTTTAGCAGGCACCTCAGGTGAGGGAGCCTATTGCAGTCTTCCTGGAATGCCTATTGAAAAAATGCCTAAAGGTGAAGATTTCAAAAAACGTTTTAATGCGAAATATGGCGAAATTCAAGACTATGCCCCCTATTGCTATGACGCTGTAATGGTCATGATTGATGCTATGAAGCGCGCCGACTCAGCTCTACCGGCTAAATATCTACCAGAGCTAGCCAAAAGTAACTTTGACGGCGTCACCGCCCACATTAGCTTTGATGACAACGGCGATCTTAAAGGCGGAGTCATTACGGTGTATCAATTGCGATCAGGAAAATGGGTTGCCTTGGAGACATTGGGAGCGAAGCCCTAGTTACAGGCAGCACATATCTTGGATATTTTTCTTCAGCAGGTGATCAACGGACTGGTTCAGGGTAGCCTTTATGCACTTGTAGCATTGGGTTACACCATGGTCTACGGCATCATCGAGCTTGTTAATTTTGCTCATGGTGAAGTGGTGATGGTGGGTGCTATGGTGGGGCTCAGCGTAATTGAACGTTTGGCAGCACGCGGTGATACAGGCTGGGGCGTGATCGCTATCGGGGTCCTGGTTGCCATCCCATCCTGTATGGCGCTGGGTTTGGGGATTGAGCGTGTCGCCTACCGCCCTTTACGTAAAGCTCCTCGCCTTGCCCCATTGATTAGTGCCATCGGAGTCTCCATCGCACTTCAACAATTGGCAGCACTCATCTGGGGTCGCAATTATCTGCATTATCCTGATGTTCTGAGCAACCCCCAATTTCATATTGGTGGAGCAGTCATTACTCAAGTGCAACTCGTCATTCTTGCCACTACCGGAATCCTGATGTTACTGACCTGGCTTATTGTTCAGAAAACAGCACTCGGTCGGGCTATGCGAGCAAGCGCCCAAAATCCCTCAGTGGCCGGGCTGATGGGGGTTAATGTGGATAGGATTATCGCCCTAACCTTTTTAATGGGCTCAGGCTTAGCTGCGGTAGCAGGTGTTTTAGTGGGCACCTATTACGGCGTAGGAAATCACACGATGGGGTTTATGCTTGGGCTTAAAGCGTTTACAGCCGCTGTGTTAGGTGGCATCGGTAGCCTCAATGGTGCGATGTTGGGTGGCCTGCTATTGGGGGTCATCGAAAATTTAGGTGCGGGTTATTTGGGCAGTGTCACCAACGGCACCATAGGGAGCAATTACAGTGATGTCCTGGCTTTTATCATGCTTATTGCGGTTCTGGTTTTTCGCCCATCGGGATTGATGGGCGAACGGGGATCAGAAAAGGTATGAATAAACGCATACTCATCTGGCTATTGTGTTTAGCCGTGGTCCTTGCGCTTCCCTTTGGAACCGATGCTTTGCTGGGAAGGAGCTGGGTCAGACTGCTAGACTTCGCCCTGCTCTACGCCATGTTGGCGCTTGGTTTAAATATCGTAGTTGGCTATGCCGGCTTACTCGATTTGGGCTATGTCGCCTTCTATGCTGTGGGGGCCTATTTATATGCCATGTTGGCCTCACCGCATATTGGCATGCATTGGCCGCTATGGGCATTACTTCCTATGGGGGCTTTGTTAGCGGCCAGTTTTGGCGCTGTGCTGGGGGCCCCAACTTTAGGATTGCGCGGAGACTATTTGGCCATCGTTACTATGGGTTTTGGTGAAATTATTCGACTCTTTTTGCGCAATCTCAATATTACAAATGGACCCGCCGGAATCGATTTGATTGACCCCATTCAAATTGGCGGTTTTTCTTTTGGCAGCAGTCACTCTTTATTAGGTTGGGATTTACCTAGTATCTACAGCTATTATTTTTTGTTCGTCGTGTTGACTGCATTGATTGTATTGGTCTCTTATCGCCTTTCGGATTCACGCATTGGCAGAGCGTGGGCTGCAATTCGCGAAGATGAAATTGCAGCCAAATCTATGGGACTCAACACCCGTTATTTAAAACTTATGGCTTTTGCTATGGGTGCCGCATTTGGAGGAATATCAGGGGTTTTGTTCGCAGGATTCCAGGGCTTCATTAGCCCAGAAAGCTTCACGATGGGCGAATCGGTCATGATTTTATGCATGGTGGTTTTGGGGGGTATGGGACATCTTTCTGGCGTCATTATGGGAGCCATATTGCTAGCAATCCTCCCTGAAGCCTTTCGCCCGCTATCACAATTTCAGCAGATTACTTTTGGTCATGTTTGGTTAGACCCCGCCAACTTACGTATGCTGATGTTCGCACTTGCTTTGATTATGGTCATGATCTTAAGGCCAGAGGGCCTATGGCCATCACCTGTTCGCCGTCGCGAACTTCACCCGAATGATGCGATGCCTGCCTCTGCGCAAAAGGAAGGGCCATGAATGCCCTTCATTCGCCGACCGATCACTTACTTGTTGCAAAAGGGATAGGTAAACACTTTGGAGGACTCACCGCATTGGATCAGGTGAGTCTAAACATCCCATTTCACACCATTTATGGTCTGATCGGTCCCAATGGTGCAGGCAAAACCACACTATTTAATGTGCTAACGGGAATCTACAGGGCGGATGAAGGGGAGATCCACCTTAATGGAGTGTCACTCACGCACAGCAGCCCAAATGAAATCTGTAAGCAAGGTATTGCTAGAACTTTTCAAAATATTCGACTCTTTGGAAACATGACTGCGATAGAGAACGTCATGGTGGGTCGTCATGTCAGAACGCACTCAGGCATGTTAAGTGCAATATTGCGCCTACCCAGTCAGCGCAGAGAAGAGCAAGAAATGATGGTGCACGCTCAGGGCTTACTGGATTTTGTGGGCATTGGGCATCTCGCAAACCAAATAGCCCGCCAGCTACCGTATGGGGACCAACGTCGTTTAGAGATTGCGCGGGCACTCGCTACCCAACCCAAACTTTTGGCTCTAGATGAACCAGCGGCGGGGATGAATGACACTGAAACAGCCACTTTGGGGCGCTTATTACAAAAAATCAAAGCAAGTGGTGTCACCCTTTTATTGATTGAGCACGACGTAAAATTAGTAATGGGATTATGCGATCGCGTCGCTGTGTTGGAATACGGGCGCCTCATCGCAGAGGGTGAGCCTAATAGTGTAAAGAACAATCCACGTGTGATTGCAGCCTACCTTGGTACCGAGGCAGCATGAGCGCACTTCTTGAGGTGAAAGAATTAGTAGTTCGATATGGCGGGATTGAGGCCGTAAAAGGGATTAATCTCCACATTCATCAGGGTGAACTGGTCACCTTGATCGGGGCCAACGGGGCAGGAAAAACCAGTACGCTTAACGCTCTTGCTGGCTTACTGAAGCCCGCATCTGGGGAAATTCGATTTGAAGGTGAGTTACTCAATTCAAGCCCCATCCATCAATTAATTCAGCGTGGTCTTGCCCTCGTACCCGAAGGGCGAGGCGTATTTCCTCGACTTACGGTAGAAGAAAATTTAGCAATGGGTGCTTACGCCAGAAAAGACAAACCGGGTATACGCGCTGATCTCAATGAAGTTTTTGAGTCCTTCCCCCGCTTACAGGAACGCCGCCAGCAAAAAGCCGGCACCCTATCCGGTGGAGAACAGCAAATGCTCGCCATTGGAAGAGCTCTCATGGGTAGGCCTAAATTATTATTATTAGATGAACCCAGTATGGGCCTTGCCCCTTTAATGGTTCAAACCATTTTTTCTGTGATTCAGCGCGTTGCAAAAGAAGGGATGACTGTTTTTCTGGTCGAGCAAAATGCGCGCCTAGCTTTGCAAGCTGCTCAACGTGCCTATGTAATGGAAGGAGGGATGATACGTTTTAATGCCAGCGCCAATGAATGTTTAAACGATCCCAGAGTACGTTTGGCCTATCTTGGGGAAGACAATTAAGCGTGTGGACTAAAAATTTCCCGATAGGAAACATAGAGTGAAGCAATCACTGTTGTCATCGCAGCAACCAAAACCCCCAATGCTAAAACAGCGAATAATATTCCCGATCCAGCAGACATGCTGACCGCTCCTACAAAAGAAAGCATCAGCACAACAGCTAAAGAATACACGAGCAGCGATCCAATATTTTTTGCACAACCTAGCAAACTTGCGCGTACTGCTGACAAGGGCGTCATCTGATGAAACACTAAGAGCGGCGGGGTAAACCATAAAGCAGCCATCAGGAGCATTTGAAGAAGCAAGACGGGTAAAACAAGAGGCGTGAACTGACTCAGTTTTTCCATCAAGCTATTCAGATTTTGGGCGGCACTTAAGCCACCACTCAAAGACAGGTCTAGCTCACCAATTTGATCATGTACAAACCAAGTAATGGCTTGAGACATCAAAATCTGCCCCACTGCATTGATTCCACCCACAGTGATAAATCGAGTTGGCTCTCTAAAAAAAGCAGCAAATAAATGGCGAGTAGACAAGCGACGTCCATATGACACCTCTCCACATCCCACCATCAAACCAGCAAATACAACGGGAAACAACAAGACAGTAGACAGTGGCGCGAGTAAAACAAAAAGCTCTAATAAACCGCCAATAATGTCTTGTATCCCCAGAGGCGTGACAGCAATCACAATGGCTCTTCGCATGTCTTCTAAAGCCACTGTAACCAGGGTGGGCATGATTAAAGATAAAATAAGCCATAAGCCCAATACCAGTATCCAACGGCCTGGTTGTGAAGCAAATAATTTAAAACCTTCTCTTATCCAAGCCAATCCTCTCAAAGGAGAAACGTGTCTTGGCTCTGCTGGTGGCAAAAGAGACGAGTCTTGAATGATTTCGCGTCCTAAGAAGTCCATGCTTTTGATGTTTGTCGATGATAGTGAAGGATATCTCTAAACCGAGTTGGGTCGTGAGGATGAATTAATTCTCCGGGACGCGGAAGATGCAGATCGAATAAACGCGACAACCAAAACCGAAGAGATGCTGCGCGCAAGACGATAGGCCAAGCTTGACGCTCTGAATCAGATAAGGCACGAACGGATTGATATGCGGACATGAGTGCCATAAGACGCTGCGCATCCAGCGTCCCTTCGCTGTTGATACACCAATCATTCGCTACCACAGCCAAATCAAACAACCACGCGTCTGCACCCGCAAAATAAAAATCAATCACCCCACCAATCTTTTCACCATCAAACAAAATATTATCGCGAAACAGATCTGCATGAACAACGCCTCGTGGAAGTGGTTCGAGCCTATGTGAAAATTGCACCTCCAACTCATCTTTCAACATGGCTTGCTCATCAGCCGGCAGAAAAGGCATAACTTGAGGCGCCACGCGTACCCACCATTTGGGCCCACGCGGATTATCTTGGCTTGAGGGATAATCCACCGCAGCCAAATGAAGCCGTGCTGTCATCGCACCCATCGCGCTGCAATGCACTTCTCCTGGCTGCATGACTGACTTTCCCGCGAGTCGACTCACCACTGAGGCAGGCTTTCCTTTTAAATTGGAGAACAGCGCTCCCTCATTATTCATCGCGGGCAAAGGACAGGGTAAACCTGCCTTTGCAAGATGCCCCATTAATCCGAGATAAAAAGGCAGTTCATCTGCCGATAGTTTTTCAAACAAGGTGAGAACATACTGGCCTTGGTCCGTGTCCACAAAGTAGTTTGTATTTTCAATACCCGACGAAATACCTTGTAATTGCTGAACCCGCCCCAAATGAAACTGCCTGATCCAAGGCTGCAGTTCATCTACGCTCACTGAAGTAAAAACGGCCATAAATTAAAATATTTTTTTAACCGTGCAATCGCATTTCAGTTGCGGCATCTTTAATGGCCGCACGAACGCGATTATAGGTTCCGCAACGGCAAAGATTTCCATTCATTGCGGCATCAATATCTGAATCACTAGGTTGTTTGTTTTTGGCAAGCAAGGCCGCGGCACTCATCAGTTGACCCGACTGGCAATAACCACATTGAGGCACTTGATGTGCAATCCAAGCTTTCTGGAGAGGATGAGAGGCATCTAGGGACAGGGATTCGATGGTGTGCACCGATTTGCCTGCCACTTGTGAAAGGGTTGTTTGGCAGGATCGAATGGGCTGACCGTCTAAATGCACTGTACAGGCGCCGCACAAACCAGCCCCACAACCAAATTTAGTGCCCATCAAACCTAGTTCATCGCGAATCGCCCACAGTAAAGGGGTTTCACCAGAAGAGGTCAGCGCCACTTCCTTGCCGTTTAAAGTGAATTTCACAATCATTGTTCCGTTCCTTCGCACAATTTAATGAGTTGATGAAGCGATTTTAAAGCTGAAGTTGCGCTTCGCGTTCTGCTGGCGAAGGCTGGAAACCTCGCGTTTCATAGTGCCTAAATATTGCATCAACAATGGCAGTTGGATCGTCAATGACTTGAATCAAATCGATATCCTCAACCATTATCATGCCTTCGCTGACAAGCGTATCGCGAAACCACCCCAGTAGTCCTGCCCAGAATTGTGAACCCACCAAAATAATGGGAATTCTGCGACTTTTTCCTGTCTGCACTAAGGTGAGTGCTTCACTGAGCTCATCTAAGGTACCAAATCCTCCGGGCATCACCACATAAGCCGAAGCGAACTTAACAAACATGACTTTTCGCGCAAAGAAATGCTGAAACGTTTGCGAAACATCCTGAAAAGGGTTTCCGCTTTGCTCATGAGGTAAAACAATATTAAGCCCCACACTGGGAGACTTACCCTCAAAAGCACCCCGATTAGCCGCTTCCATAATCCCAGGACCACCGCCCGATATCACCGAAAAACCCGCGTCAGAAAGCCTTCTGGCGATATGATGAGCCAGCGAATACCACGGATGATCTGGCTTTAATCGTGCGCTCCCAAAAATACTGACTGCAGGTTGGATAGATGATAAGCGTTCGGTTGCACCCACGAACTCTGCCATAATTTCCAGTGTGCGCCATGCTTCTCTAGCATTGTAGGCTGAGTGTTCTACTCTGCTTGGATCAGCGTCGTAAGGTATTTTTTTATTCGTACTCATGAGGAAAACGGCTGAATGACCACTTTGGTTTTGGTAGATGGATCGTCGTATTTATACCGCGCTTTTCACGCCCTTCCTGACCTCAGGAATCGCCGGGGGGAACCCACAGGGGCGATATATGGGGTACTCAACATGCTCCGTAAACTTCTCGCGGAGTATAAGCCGGAATTTACTGCCTGCGTATTCGACGCGAAAGGACCTACCTTTCGAGACGATTGGTATCCCGCTTATAAAGCAACGCGATCGCCTATGCCTCCTGAGCTGGCCGAGCAGATTATTCCCTTGCATGAAGCGGTGAAAGCGCTAGGCTGGCCTGTTCTCTGCATCTCGGGTGTAGAAGCCGATGATGTCATCGGTACGCTTGCCGCACAAGCAGCCGCCAGAGGGCAGCGCACTGTTATTTCTACCGGCGACAAAGATATGGTTCAACTGGTCAATGATCACGTCACCTTGATCAATACCATGACAAATGAATCCATTGATCCAATCAGCGCTCAAGAAAAATATGGATTACCACCTGCGCTTTTTTTGGATTACCTCACGCTCATTGGCGACACCGCAGACAATGTGCCCGGAGTCAGCAAAGTCGGCCCTAAAACTGCATTGAAATGGATTCTGCAATTCGGCTCTTTGGATAACATTATGGCGGCAGCCCCTGAAATGCCGGGGGCAGTGGGGCAAAATCTGCGAGATGCACTGGAATGGCTACCCACGGCTAGACGATTACTCACTATTCGCTGTGATTTGGAACTCGACATCACTCCATCGCAGTTGCGTCACCAAGAAATCGATTCCGATGCCATTGCTGCCTTAGTTGATCGCTATGATTTACGGAGTTGGTTAAAAGAGCCTCAAATCAAATCAGATCCTGTCACCTTGGATCTTGCTGCCGCCCCGACTGTTTCTGCTGCTTTAGACTCTGGCCCCCCTCCCCTATCCCATCATGATGCTCATGCGCTACTAGAGTCAGGCGCGTATGAAATGGTCGTAACCGAAGAAGCTTTAGCGCGCTGGATCGGGCTGATCAGCCAAGCGCAGATCACCTGCATCGATACCGAAACCACCGCGCTCGATCCCATGCAAGCCCAGCTTGTGGGGATTTCTTTAGCCATCCAAACTGAGCAAGCTGCCTACATTCCGCTCGCCCATGCTTATAGCGGAGATAGCCCACAACTGGATCGCGACAAGGTTCTTCTGGCTTTGCGCCCTTGGCTAGAAGACCCCAATCATCATAAGGTAGGACAGCACCTTAAATATGATCAACATGTTTTTGCTAATCATGGCATTCAACTAAAGGGCATCACCGAAGATACCTTGCTCCAGTCTTATGTTTTGGAAAGTCACCTAAGTCACGGCATGGATAGTCTTGCACGCCGGCATCTCGGGGCCGAAACGATTCCCTACGAAGCGGTAGCAGGAAAAGGAGCCCATCAAATCGGATTTGAGCAGGTGGAACTTTCAAGAGCCACAGAATATGCAGCAGAAGATGCCGATATCACGCTTCAGTTATTTCATTGCTTGAAAGGAAAACTTGGCGCTAACACCCGGCTAGAAGAGGTGTATCGAAAAATAGAGCTTCCCGTGGCGCAAGTACTTTGGCGAATGGAGCGAAATGGTGTTGCGATTAATAGTCAATTACTAGAAATCCAAAGTGGGGAACTGGGCAAAAAAATGATCGAGGCTGAGCGCGGTGCACATGAATGCGCGGGTCGCCCTTTTAATTTAGGGTCAACCAAACAGCTTCAAGAAATTTTATTTGTACAGCAGGGCTTACCCATCATCAAAAAAACACCCGGTGGCGCGCCCTCAACAGATGAGGATGTGTTGGAGCAACTAGCGCAGGATCACCCGCTTCCAAGATTAATTCTGGCTTATCGTAGCTTACAAAAACTAAAGTCAACTTACACCGATAAATTACCACGGATGGTCAACCCTAAAACCGGTAGGGTGCATACACATTACGCCCAAGCCGTCGCTGTTACCGGACGACTATCTAGCAGCGAACCCAATCTACAGAACATCCCAATTCGAACTGCTGAAGGTCGTCGAATTCGCGAAGCTTTTATTGCTCCCCAAGGGTCACATATTATTTCCGCTGACTATTCACAGATCGAATTACGCATCATGGCGCATCTTTCCTCTGATCCAGGCTTAATGCAAGCATTTGCTAAGGGAGAAGATGTTCACCGAGCCACTGCTTCCGAAATTTTTGGTGTAGAGCGTGAGGCGGTTGGGGATGATCAACGCCGAGTTGCCAAAATGATTAACTTTGGTCTGATTTACGGGATGTCGGCATTTGGCTTGGCGCAAAATTTATCCATTGAACGATCCGCTGCTAAAACTTACATTGATCGTTATTTTGCGCGTTACCCCGGAGTAGCCACGTACATGGAACGCACCCGTGCGCAGGCACATGCGCAAGGGTATGTTGAAACCGTTTTTGGCAGACGGCTTTTTCTTCCTGATATTCGCAGTGGGAGCCCTGGGCGCAAGCAAGGCGCCGAGCGGGCCGCAATTAATGCGCCCATGCAAGGGACTGCAGCTGACCTCATCAAGCTTGCAATGATTCGCGTTCAGGACTGGATTGAAAGTGAGCGCATGCAAACATTGTTAATCATGCAAGTTCATGATGAATTAGTTCTTCAAGTTCCAGACGACGAACTCGAGCAAGTTCAACAGGCTCTGAGTGGGCTTATGTGTGATGTTGCGCAACTTCAAGTACCTTTATTGGTTGAAATTGGAGTCGGTAAGCACTGGGATGAGGCACATTAAGCTTAAGGAAAGTCCCCGCGTTCATCCAAAATATTGCATATTTTTTACTCAAAAATATTTTATAAATTGTGTAATACGCCTTCGGTTTTTAAGCATTCGCGGGTAGACTAGGAATCTTTGCCATTCTCTTGGCAAGGCATTCGTTGTCGCATGCAAATCGGCCCCTATAAGCTCAAAAACAATCTTCTTGTTGCCCCAATGGCAGGGGTGACTGATCGCCCTTTCCGTCAACTCTGTAAGCAGTTGGGCGCGGGAATGGCCGTATCCGAGATGGTTGCTTCTAACTCATTACTTTGGGGTTCGGAAAAAACACGTCGTCGCGCCGACCATACGGGCGAAGTAGAACCCAAATCTGTTCAAATTGCCGGGGCAGACCCCAAAATGATGGCTGATGCAGCGCGCTATAACGTAGACCAAGGCGCACAGATCATCGATATCAATATGGGCTGCCCAGCAAAGAAAATTTGTAATGTGATGGCGGGTTCGGCCCTATTGCAAAATGAACCCTTGGTTAGTCAAATTCTTGAGGCGGTAGTCAATGCCGTTAATGTACCCGTTACCCTCAAAATCCGAACTGGTTGGGACAAATCACACAAGAACGCCCTAACGGTTGCTCGGATTGCAGAGCTGTCGGGTATTCAAGCGCTTGCCATTCATGGCCGCACCCGTGCTTGCGGGTATACAGGTGATGCCGAATACGAAACTATTGCAGCGGTTAAAGCACAATCCCGAATTCCCATTATCGCCAACGGCGACATTATCTCTCCAGAGAAAGCGCAAGAAGTTTTGCGCATCACAGGTGCAGATGCGGTAATGATTGGTCGCGCTGCGCAAGGCCGTCCTTGGATATTTAGAGAAATTGAACACTACTTGGCAACAGGTCAACATCTGCCTCCTCCACAGGTAGAAGAGATTCGCCGAGTGTTGCTTGGACACCTCATCGATTTACATGAATTTTATGGTGCTGAGCGTGGAGTGAAAGTGGCTCGTAAACACATCTCTTGGTACACCAAGGGATTGGTGGGCTCAGCAGCGTTTCGCCGGGATATGAATCTTCTCCCTACTGCAGAAACGCAATACCAAGCCATTGCGCAATTTTTTGACGGGCTAGCTGAAGTAAGCCATACCCTGGCATACGAGAGCAGTGAACTTGATACTCCTGTAACGGACGATCTCGCAGCATGACCGCCCGAAAAGAAAGTGAGCTCTGCCTCGCAGTGCGTCGTGCTGTAGCAGATTACCTGAGGCTACTCGATGGAGAAAAACCTGGAGCCGTTTACGATATGGTGCTGCAAAGTGTTGAGCGCCCCCTACTCGAAGTCATCTTAGATCATACGCAAGGCAACCAAACTCGCGCGGCGGAGATTTTGGGAATGAACCGGAATACGCTACGTAAAAAACTACAGCAGTACGGATTCAGCAACGGAGTATAAAAAATGGCGATTCGTCGAGCGCTGCTTAGCGTTTCAGACAAAGTAGGCATTGTAGATTTTGCGCGTGCCCTTCATGAACTAGGCGTCAATCTCATGTCTACCGGCGGAACTGCAACAGCTCTCAGAGATGCGGGGCTTCCCGTTGTAGAAGTCTCGGAACATACCGGCTTTCCAGAGATGTTAGATGGTCGCGTTAAAACGCTCCATCCCCGCATCCATGGCGGCCTTCTAGCCAGACGCGATCTTCCAGAGCATATCCAAGCCATGGAAGAACATGAAATCGTTCCCATTGATTTAGTAGCAGTGAATCTTTATCCCTTTCGTGAAACGATTGCAAAGCCAGGTTGCACCTTAGACGACGCCATTGAAAATATCGATATTGGCGGACCCGCAATGGTACGTTCAGCTGCCAAGAATCACCGTCATGTAGTGGTGCTAACCGATCCCAAAGATTACGCAAGGGTATTAGAAGAAATGTCCTCTCAGGCAGGTGCTGTCTCTTTTGACACGCGCTTTCAACTTGCTTGCAAAGCATATGCACACACAGCTGAATATGATGCCGCCATCGCGGATTGGTTAAGCCTTCAAGCCCAACCAGAAGAAACGCCCTTTCCTCCAAGACTGCATTTACACTTCATAAAAGCGCAGTCTCTGCGTTACGGAGAAAACCCGCATCAACGCGCTGCCTTTTATCGTGACCCCAATCCCGCTCCGGGCACATTAGCCAATTGGGTTCAGCATCAAGGCAAAGAACTATCGTATAACAATATTGCCGATGCCGATGCCGCATGGGAATGCGTGCGTGGGCTAAGCAGGACTGCCTGCGTGATCGTAAAGCATGCCAATCCTTGTGGCGTCGCCCTAGGTGAAACCACACTGGAGGCCTACCGTCGCGCTTTTGCAACCGACCCCACCTCAGCCTTTGGTGGCATTATTGCTTTCAATCATGTAATTGATAGCGACACAGCAGAAGCCATTGCAGGTCAATTCGCCGAGGTAGTGATTGCTCCAGACTATACCCCAGAGGCTTTGTCCCGCTTTCTGAGTAAAGGTAATGTCAGAGTTCTTCAAGTTCATCTCGCGCATGGAAGCAATACCTGGGAATACAAAAGAGTGGGGGGAGGTTTGCTCGTTCAAAGCCCAGACCTCATTCAATATCCTGAATTCAACATCGTCACTCAGGTTCGCCCCTCCGAGAGCCAAATGAACGATCTCAAATTTGCCTTTCATGTCGCACAATTTGTCAAATCGAATGCGGTTGTGTTCTGTGCCGATGGGCGGACTTTAGGCGTAGGTGCTGGTCAAATGAGTCGTGTAGACAGCACCCGTATTGCCACACGAAAAGCGGAAGATGCCGGTCTATCTCTCAAGGGCTCTGTGTGCGCATCTGATGCTTTCTTCCCTTTCCGTGACGGGCTGGATGTGATTGCAGCGGCCGGAGCAAGGGCTGTGGTGCACCCCGGCGGAAGCATGCGTGATGAAGAAGTCATCGCTGCTGCTGACGAGCATGGTATTGCCATGGCACTCACAGGTGTTCGGCATTTCCGCCACTAAGACTGAACCGAAGAGGACAAGCGTGAAAATTCTGGTCATTGGCAGCGGGGGGCGGGAACATGCGCTGGCATGGCGCATCAGCCAATCCAAACGTGTTTCTTCTGTTTTAGTGTCCCCAGGGAATGCAGGCACAGCACACAGCGAGGGCATTCGAAATATACAAGGTCAAACCATTTCAGAATGGCTACGTATTGCCCAAGAAGAAAATGTTTACCTCACTGTTGTAGGCCCAGAAGCCCCTCTTTCTGAAGGGATTGTTGATACCTTTCGTGCGGCGGGATTAAGAATTTTTGGGCCCACTCAGGCGGCTTCACAATTAGAGGGCTCCAAAGACTTTGCTAAACAATTCATGGTACGTCATGGCATTCCTACCGCACGCGCTGCCACCTTCAACGAAGCCGCAGCGGCCCACTCCTACATTGATCAGCATGGCGCACCTATCGTCATTAAGGCTGATGGCTTAGCAGCAGGAAAAGGCGTGGTTGTGGCCATGCGCTTGCAAGAAGCCCACGACGCAGTTGATGCAATGTTAGGCGGAAGACTTGGTGGAGCGGGCCATCGCGTTTTGATTGAAGAGTTTTTGGCCGGTGAAGAGGCTAGTTTTATTGTGATGGTGGATGGCAAACATATTCTTCCCCTCGCAACGAGCCAAGACCACAAACGTTTACTGGACGGTGATCAAGGCCCCAACACGGGCGGAATGGGCGCCTATTCTCCTGCCCCCGTGGTCACACCTTCACTTCATGGCCGGATCATGCGTGAAATCATTGTGCCCACTGTTGCAGGGATGGCTGCTGAAGGCACGCCTTACAGTGGTTTTCTGTATGCTGGGGTGATGATAGATGCACAAGGTATACCTAAAACACTCGAGTTTAACTGTCGCATGGGCGACCCAGAAACACAGCCCATCATGATGCGATTGAAAAGCGATTTCACTGTCCTTCTTGAACATGCTATTGATGGAACGCTGAACACCATTGAAGCAGAGTGGGACTTAAAAAGTGCGATTGGAGTGGTAATGGCAGCTGAGGGTTATCCCGACACTCCACGAAAGGGAGAGGTGATTACCGGTCTTGATTCAAAATCCGAAAACGTAGAAGTCTTTCAGGCTGGCACCTCACTCAACTCAGATGGCGAGGTGGTCACCTCTGGAGGTCGTGTACTCTGCGTCACGGCTATGGCACACACGCTAAAGCAGGCTAGGCAACTCGCCTATGCCCACGCTGAACAGATCCAATTTAATGGAGCGCAACAACGAAGTGATATTGGTTGGCGCGCATTACCGAAATTAGGGCAACATTAATTTTAATTCCATGCACCGCTTGCCGGCCTCCCCCCGCGCCCTCAATGCTCGTTTGCGGGCAGGAGGTCTTATTGCCTATCCCACCCGAGCATCATTCGGCCTAGGCTGCCTACCGCATCAAGCTAAGGCGCTGCGCCGACTCATCAGATTAAAGCGCCGCCCCATCCATAAAGGCATGATCGTAGTAGCTGATACACAAGCGCGACTGCAATCCCTTATTGGATCACTTTCAACAGAGCAACAACACAAGCTTAATGAAAAGTGGCCAGGAAACTGGACTTGGCTGGTCCCTGCAAGCCATCTAGCTTTACCAGCGCTCAAAGGAAAAAGTAAATCGATTGCTGTGCGGGTAGATTCTTTCCCTCCGGTTCAAGCGCTTTGCCGTCAACTCAAAACTGCTCTGGTTTCCACTAGCGCAAATCGAAGTGGCCACAAGCCCATTCGCACTATGCGTGAAATTCGCAAACGCTTTGGTCAAAGCGTGACCCTTATTTCAGGTCGATGTCAAAAAGGGGCGCGTGCATCGACCATTGCTGACCTTCTCTCTTTAAAAGTTTTGCGTCAATAAAAGTTTGGGGTTTAAATAATCACTATTGCAAAGAACAAAAAAGGAAAAGCAATGAATATTCAGGACGCTCGAGATTATTTAATCGATCTCCAAAGTCGCATCGTCACTCAGCTTGAAAAAATAGATGGCAAGACTTTTCGACGTGACCAATGGGATCGCCCAGAGGGTGGGGGAGGTATCAGCACCTTGGTTGAAGAGGGTGGGATTCTGGAGCGGGGGGGTGTCAATTTTTCTCATGTAAAAGGCGATCACCTTCCTGCTACAGCCAGTGCTAATCGCCCACAGATGGCAGGACGTGCATATGAAGCCATGGGCGTGTCTTTGGTCATGCATCCACGCAACCCTTATGTTCCTACCGTTCACATGAATGTGCGCTTATTCACGGCCACGCGCGCCGGAGAAGAACCCATCTGGTGGTTTGGCGGCGGCATGGATCTCACTCCATACTACGGATTTGCAGAAGATGCTCAGCATTTTCATCAAACCTGTAAAGACGCGCTCACACCTTTTGGCGATCATCACGCGGCATTTAAACAATGGTGTGATGAATATTTTCATCTCAAGCATCGTAAGGAACCACGCGGGGTTGGAGGCATTTTCTTTGATGATTTCAGCGAAGGCGGTTTTGAAAATGCGATGGCACTCTGGCAAAGTGTAGGAGATCATTTTCTTCCAGCTTATGTACCCATCGTGGAACGTCGCAAAGACCATGACTACGGCGAAAGAGAAAGAGACTTTCAAGCTTATCGCCGTGGCCGCTATGTAGAGTTCAATCTTGTCTTCGACAGAGGAACTTTATTTGGTTTGCAATCCGGAGGGCGCACTGAATCGATCCTAATGAGCATGCCACCTATCGTTAAATGGCGTTACGACTGGCATCCCGAACCAGGCTCACCAGAATCTAAGTTGTATTCCGATTTCTTAATCCATAAGAACTGGGTGTAAACGCATTCATACTGCAGTTAATTTTGCGTAAGTAAGGACAAGCCATTTGCTCCCCACTTCTCTAAAATTAACTTGCACCCTTGCGTCTTCTCCGCTCCCTTCAGCGGCAGTGATCACCCCGGGACCAAATTTGGGATGTGTGACTGATTGGCCAATACTAAATGGTAGACCTTTTATAGCAGCCCTTGAGAACAGAGCCTGATCTTTAGATGAACTGGCCTGCAGTGGGCTTTCACGATGACTGACCCACTGACTAACAAACTCTTTAGGGGGTTGAGATGGCCCCATAAAACGACATAAGCCTTCCGGGATTTCATCAATGAAGCGGGAGCGCAATCCATAGCGCACTTGACCATGCAACATGCGGCTAGCAGAACGTGTGAGATAAAGGCGCTTTCGGGCACGGGTAATCGCAACATACATCAAGCGGCGCTCTTCTTCTAAACCATCATTTTCAGAAAGCGCATTCTCGTGAGGGAATAAGCCTTCCTCCAAACCACTCACAAATACAGCTGAAAACTCCAGACCCTTTGCTGAGTGAACGGTCATCAGTTGCAAAGCATCTTGGCCTGCTCCTGCCTCACGCTCACCCGCCTCTAAACTTGCATGCGAAAGAAAGGCAGCAAGGTCATCCAGTTCGCTATCGTTATTAAAACTTGCGGCTGCATTGATCAACTCTTCTAAGTTTTCAATGCGTTCCGCACCTTCTCGTTCCGTCTTGTAGTGTTCTCGTAATCCACTTAGTGTCAGCGCTTCTTCAATCACCTCAGCTAAGGGCAGGGTTTGCGTAGCGGAGCGGAGTCGTTCTATGCGCGCTAAAAAATCTTGAACACCCGTAGCCGCTTTACCACTTAATTTTACTTCTGGGGCAGCGCGGGATAAGGGCATATTGAGCGCCATGGCCTGCTCCTGCATCAATTCAATCGAACGCGCGCCAATCCCCCGAGGCGGAAAATTAATCACCCTCAGAAAAGCACCGTCGTCCTCAGCATGCGCTGCCAAACGCAACCATGCGAGCGCATGTTTAACTTCAGCCCGTTCGAAGAATCGCAAGCCTCCATAAACACGATAGGGCAATCCAGCATTAAAAATGGCTTGTTCTAACACTCGAGACTGAGCATTAGATCGATACAGCAATGCAATATCTGTTAAGGCTAAACCCTCTGCTTTTAATGTCCGTACCTCTTCTACAATGAAACTCGCCTCCCCAAAATCTGTATCGGCTTCGTACACTCTAATGGGCTCACCTTTTCCAGCATCGGTCCATAGGTTCTTGCCCAACCTACCCTGGTTGTTTGTAATCAAAGCATTTGCTGCATCCAATATATTTCCCTGAGAGCGATAGTTTTGCTCTAAGCGAATCACGTGTTGAACATTAAACTCTTGCTCAAATAAACGCATATTGCCTACGCGAGCCCCGCGGAAGGCATAAATAGATTGATCATCATCCCCTACCGCAAATACGGATGCGCTTGAAGCTGCAAGAAGTTTTAGCCACTCATACTGCAATCGATTGGTATCTTGAAACTCATCAACCAATACAAAACCAAAACGCTCTTGGTAGTGCTCGCGTAAACGCTGGTCTACGCTCAGTAACTCATATGAACGTAAAAGTAATTCTGCAAAATCTACTACACCTTCGCGTTGGCACTGCTGTTCATAGGTTGCATAAAACTCCACCATAGCGCGGCTGGCACTGTCCCAAGGTTTGGTTTGTGCTGCACGAATGCCTTCTTCTTTTTGACTATTGATAAAGTAGGCTACCTGACGAGGTGGGTAACGCTCTTCATCCGCATTCATGGAACGCAACACGCGCTTAATTGCACTTTGCTGATCTTGTGAATCCAGAATTTGAAACAAACTTGGCAACCCCACTTCACGGTGATGTGCCCTCAGCAAGCGATTGCATAGTCCATGAAAAGTGCCTACCCACATGCCTCGCGTATTGATGGGAAGCATACCGGTTAGCCTAGTCAACATTTCGCGGGCGGCTTTATTGGTAAAAGTGACCGCTAAAATCCCAAGTGGGCTCGCTTGACCCGAGCGAATCAGATGGGCGATTCGAGTGGTTAATACGCGCGTTTTACCACTGCCTGCGCCTGCTAATACTAAGGAGGAAACGCGTGGTAAAGTGACTGCCGCCAATTGTTCCGGGTTAAGACCGGATAAGAGAGTATCGTTCATCTCTGGCATTATACGTTTGCTCATCTCATCTTATTAGCGCAATGACTCTTCAAGACCTTCAATCCACGATCCACAATTACGGCTACTACGCAGTTCTAGTTGGGGCCATTATTGAAGGTGAGACTATTCTGCTTATTGCAGCTATCTCAGCCTCTCAGGGCTTGTTAGATCTCCGATGGGTCATTGTGTTGTCCACCGTATCGGCTACCACGGGGGACAACCTGTATTTTTGGCTTGGAAGGATGCAGGGTAAGCTTATTTTGCGCTATCTCCCTAAGCTAGAACCTGGACTACTGAGATTCAATCGCATTTTAGACCGTTGGCATACTCCAGCTATTTTGAGCCTGCGTTTTCTCTATGGCTTAAGAATAGTTGGGCCCATGGCAGTGGGCATGAGCGGATTCAAACCGCTTAACTTTTTATGTATTGATGCAGTGGGAGCCTTAATCTGGTCTGTGGTATTTTCATTATTAGGTTATACGTTTGGACAACAAGTCTTGCCTTATTTCATTTCCGGCTAATATTTGGCTGGCCACAACAAGATTTGACCATTTTGCTTAGTGTGTTAATCTAGTCACCTAATACGACCACATCCCCTCGTTGACGCTTAATTTTTGTGCGTCAACCTGCCTGACAGTTCCCTTTTAAACAGCCGCCGGTGGTCGAGCGATCTGTTTCAGTCAAGCGGAGTTACATGGAATCATTCGCCTCCCTCGGGCTCTCCGAGGCTATTGTGCGTGCGGTCGCCGATAAAGGTTATACCGAACCCACCCCTGTTCAAACACAAGCTATCCCCATCATTCTTGCGGGTAGAGACTTGATGGCGGGAGCCCAAACCGGTACTGGCAAGACGGCTGGCTTCACCCTCCCCATCCTGCAACGTCTGAGCGAAAACCCACCTGTTATCGAAGGCGCAAAGGTACGCGCCCTCATACTCACCCCTACACGCGAACTGGCTGCTCAGGTAGAAGAATCGGTTCGTGTCTATGGTGGACACCTTAATATAAGTTCTATGACCTTATTTGGTGGAGTGGGCATCCATCCCCAAATTGATCGTCTTAAAAAGAAGGTAGATGTTGTTGTCGCCACACCTGGAAGGCTACTAGACCACCTGGGACAAGGTACCATCGACCTATCGGGTGTAGAGATTCTGGTTTTGGATGAAGCTGATCGCATGTTGGATATGGGCTTTATCAGAGACATTCGTAAAATCTTGGCACTGTTACCAAGCAAACGCCAAAACCTCTTATTCTCTGCCACTTTTTCTGGGGAGATTCGAGGGCTAGCAGATGGCTTACTGAATGACCCGGCGCAAATCCAGGCTTCACCAGTGAATGCCGCGGCAGAGGCAGTGAAACAGGTAGCCTATGCCGTTGATCGTGAACGTAAGCGCGAGCTTCTTACCCACCTAATCACCACCAACGAATGGTTTCAAATTTTGGTATTTACCCGCACCAAACATGGCGCCAATCGTTTGGCCCAACAGTTAAGTGCTGCTGAATTGCCAGCTTTGGCAATACATGGAAATAAAAGCCAATCTGCACGTACTCGGGCCCTGACTGAATTCAAAAGCGGCACATTGCGGGTATTGGTTGCGACAGACATTGCTGCGCGCGGCATAGATATCAAAGAGCTTCCCCATGTTGTGAACTACGATTTACCCAATGTCCCTGAAGATTATGTTCACCGCATAGGTAGGACAGGTCGTGCAGGCGCAGAGGGCGAAGCAATTTCGCTCGTGAGCATCGATGACGCTGCCTTGTTAAAAGACATTGAGCGTTTTACAGGCCACCCGATCTCCACTCAAATCATGCCTGGCTTCGAGCCCGATCCCAACGCCAAAGCCGAACCTCAAGGTTTGCGTGGAAGAGGAAGAAATCGCGAAGATGAAGAAAGTGATGAAACAGGAGCAATGGGGCCATCGGCGCCGCGCAGCCCACGCAATCCAAGACGTAGTCACGGCCCCCGTCATCGCCACGCGGGCACTCAAGGCCAAGTTATCCAAGGCTCAAACCCAACCGACGGTAGCCCAACTCAACCCACTCATGATCGGGGCCCTAGGCCACCCAAACCGCCTCGCCCCCCCCGACCCCAAGGCGCAGGACCGGCCAGAGGTCCTCGGCCGCCTCATGACCCCCAGCGGGGTCCCCGTCGTAGCCAATTTGAACATGGCGGCCAACCTACCGATAACGCCAATCGATCCCCTACTGCTTTAGCTGGAGGCCGTGATCGACCTAGGCAAGGCTTTGGCGGAAAAGGAAACATGCGTCGTGGTAATGCGCCCATGGTGACATTCGACCCTAATCGTCAACCTGCACCGTCCGAACTGGTTGCGATATTACAAGGAAAACGCCCCACCTCCGTCATTGAAGGCATACCCGAAGAAGATCGCTTAGAACTAGGCTTGGGCCAATCGCGTGCTCCGCATCATGCAGCACGTCATGGCAATACCAATGGTAATGCAGCTCCTAGAAACCCAAGTGGCCCTAAACGGCAAGCGCAGCATGGCCCGCGAAATGGCAACCGGTCGAGCGCTGGGCCTCGTGGCCCAGGGAACACGAATCCAAACAGAGGGCCTGCAAGGCCTCGGTCCGAGAGAACCGGTGCCGAGCGCCCTCTGCATGAGCGTTTCCCTGGCCTGCCACGCGACGAGGAATAAACTTGGTAACAGATCACAGCTATCGCCCAAGCGAATTAGAAGCGCACATCCAAAAGAAATGGGAAGAAACCCATGCTTGGAAAGCAGTTGAAGACTTCAATCGCCCTAAGTACTTTTGCTTATCTATGTTCCCCTATCCATCAGGTCGACTGCATATGGGGCATGTGCGCAATTACACAATTGGAGATGTACTCGCGCGTTATCACCGTATGAAGGGCTATAACGTGCTCCAACCTATGGGCTGGGATGCCTTTGGACTTCCTGCCGAGAACGCTGCCGTTAAGAACAACAGCGCGCCTGCGGCTTGGACGTACGAGAATATCGATTATATGCGGGGGCAACTGAAATCCCTTGGTTTTGCGATTGATTGGTCGAGAGAAATCGCTACGTGCAAACCCAGTTATTACAAATGGGAACAATGGCTCATCACCCAATTACTTCAAAAAGGTTTGGTGTATCGCAAAACCGGAACCGTCAACTGGGACCCGATCGATCAAACTGTTCTTGCTAATGAGCAAGTCATTGACGGTCGCGGTTGGCGCTCTGGGGCGCTGGTGGAAAAACGCGAAATTCCGATGTATTACATGCGCATCACTGCCTATGCGGATGAACTGCTAGAGGAACTAGATCATCTTGATGGATGGCCAGAACAAGTAAAAGCCATGCAACGAAATTGGATCGGCCGCTCAGAGGGCACCGAGGTGCATTTTGACTATGCCGAAGGACAGGGCAAACTTAAGGTATTCACCACCCGAGCAGATACCTTATACGGCGCTACTTACGTGGCGGTTGCACCTGAACATAGCATAGCGACTGAAGCAGCAGAATCCAATCCTGAACTCGCTCAATTTATCGAGGCGTGCCGTCGAGGCGGTGTGGCTGAAGCCGACCTTGCAACTCAAGAGAAAATGGGTATGGCAACGGGCCGTTATGTTTTGCACCCGCTCACCCATGAAAAATTGCCTGTATGGGTGGCCAACTACGTTCTGATTTCTTATGGAGAAGGCGCGGTCATGGCCGTACCCGCTCATGATGAGCGCGATTTTGCTTTCGCTAGCAAATATCAATTGCCCATCAAACTTGTTGTCCAACCTGCACATGAAGCACTGAGTCTCCCTTTGCAAGAGGCATTCACTTCGGATGGCATCGTCGTCAATTCAGAAGATTTTTCGGGGCGAAGCTCAACAGAAACCCGCAGCAAAATGGGTACTGTGCTTCAAGCCCTGGAATCCGGGGCGCCACGCATTCAATATCGTTTACGCGACTGGGGTATTTCTCGACAACGTTATTGGGGATGCCCTATACCCATTATTCATTGCCCAAGCTGCGGCGAGGTCCCCGTCCCCGAAAAAGACTTGCCTGTCGTACTGCCTGAAGATGTGGTGATGGATGGCCTGGGTTCACCTATCAAAAAAAACCCCGCTTTCTATGAAACAAGCTGCCCACAATGCGGTCAGGCTGCTACCCGAGAAACGGATACCATGGATACCTTCGTGGAATCCTCTTGGTATTTTGCGCGCTATGCCTGTCCCGACGCCGCATCCAGCATGCTCGATGATCGCGCCAACTACTGGCTTCCAGTGGATCAGTATGTTGGAGGGATTGAACATGCCATCTTGCACCTTTTATACGCACGTTTCTTTAATAAATTGATGCGTGATGTAGGGTTGATTACACACGACGAGCCCTTCAATCAACTCTTAACTCAGGGTATGGTGCTTAAAGACGGCACCAAAATGTCAAAATCCAAGGGCAATACCGTTGACCCTCAGGCCTTGGTTAAAGAGTTAGGGGCAGATACAGCGCGTTTTTTTATGATTTTTACTGCCCCTCCAGAGCAATCGCTCGAATGGTCTGATTCGGGTGTTCAAGGTGCCCATCGCTTTCTAAAACGTGTCTGGAATTTAGGCCAACAACTGTCACAACAAGCCAAGCCGCCAGCATTAGATCTTGACCGCCAAAGTAATGAGGTGCGTGACTTGCGTCGTGATGTTCACACCCATCTCAAACAAGCTAATTTTGACATGGCGCGCCAGCAGTTCAACACCGTTGCATCCGCAACGATGAAAATGCTAAATAGTATTGAAAAACTGCATAGTCTAGGTGCGCTAGCAGAAACATGGGAAGGCTTTTCCATTCTGCTGCGGGTGCTCACTCCTATTACACCGCATTTATGCGAATCACTATGGGAAACCTGTCACTTCGAAGGATGGGTGCATTCTGCTTGCTGGCCTGAACCGGAAGAAAAAGCACTAGAGCGCTCAGAAATTGAACTCATGCTGCAAATCAATGGAAAATTGCGCGGCAGCCTCATGGTCCCTGCCAACGCCAGCAAAGAAGAGATAGAAAGCTTTGTGCAGATCCACCCAAATACATTAGCCCTCATCTCAGGCCTCACTGTGCGTAAAATCGTAGTTGTCCCCGGACGACTGGTAAACCTCGTAGCCAATTGAGACCGTTTTCATGTCTTTATCTTTACTGAACTTGCGGCATCTTATTGTTAGCGCTACCTTCACATTGCTATTACTAGGATGCGGGTTTCATTTACGTCAAGTTCAGCCAATTTTGATCACGCCTCTTTTTATCGAGGCGCCTCAGCAACAAGTCTTTGCTCGAATGCTTCGGCGCGCTTTAAAAGAGCACCCAGAAGTCATCATCACCGACAATGCCAAGGATGCAAAATTCCGCCTTAAACTGATCAGTGAAGGGCTAGACCGAAAAATTCAAGCCTTAAGCACCGATGGTCGTGTCCGTGAAGTGACACTACGAGACAACATTAGTTTTCAAGTATTGACGCAAGCAGGCGAGGAATTACTCCCTGCTACTTCGGTCAGTGTTGAGCGCGTTGTATCTTATGATGACCGTTACGCACTTGCGAAAGTCAATGATGAAGCCATGGTCTACAAGGAAATGCAGGAAGACGGTATTCGCTTGCTGATCCTTCGCCTCAACGCACTGCATCCCGAATTGCCTCATGAAGACGCGGCGCATGGCGAGCAAAAATAGTCCCAAATCGCTCTCAAGTGAACGCCTAGCCGGGGCGCTCTCTCAGCCTCTTGATGCTCTTTATGTCGTTGTTGGAGCCGAACCCCTTCTTGGATTTGAAGCCTGCGATCGCATTGTTACCGCTGCTCGTCAGGCTGGGTTTTCTGAACGCACTGTTCTCACTGCTGAACCAGGCTTTGACTGGAGTCGTATTGCCTTATCGGCTAGCACCTCATCACTGTTTGGCGATAGGCAGTTATTAGAAATTAGAATCCCAACAGGCAAACCGGGCGTGGAAGGAGCTAAGGCACTAGAAGACCTTTCCCATCGCCTCAATGACGAGGTATTAACCTTAGTGAATTTACCGGGGCTCGAGCCCTCTGCATTAAAAAGCAAATGGTTCATGGCGCTTGCTGCGCAAGGCACCGTGGTTCATGCCGAACAGATCACTCGCGATCGGCTTCCCGCATGGATTCAGACCAGACTCAGCGCACAAAACCAAAAGGTTACTCAGAATGGCTTGTTGTTTCTGACTGAGCGCACTGAAGGTAATTTACTCGCCGCCTTTCAAGAAATTCAAAAATTGGCCTTGTTATACCCTGAAGGCGCTATTAGTGATGAGGCACTGCGCGAAGCGGTGATGGATGTCGCTCGTTTTGATATCGACGACCTTGCAGAATCATTAATTGCAAAAGAAAACCTGCGCTTTGAGCGCACGCTGCGTGGTTTGCAAGAACGTGGCGAAGCGATGCCTTTAATTGTCTGGGCACTAGCAGAAACATTACGCGGTCTGATTCGCACAGGTAGCGCAATGCTTCAAGGAAAACCCATCAACCAAGCATTACGCGAAGCAAAAGTTTGGGGACAAAGACAAAGCTTAATTGAAAAACATGCTTCACGAATTTCAGTAAATCGTGCCCAAAGCGCATTACAACAATTGGCTTTTATTGATCGGGCATCGAAGGGAATGGAAGACCTATCAGACCCTTGGGATTGCTTGCTGTCTTTGGGCTTAAACTTCATGAACGAGACTGCGCACCCTCTCGAATTTGTGCGATCCTAACTCATCTTCTTGTTCAT
>Ga0114963_10000356_pt1 | contig 30299 bp, 29 predicted proteins | sample C_131016_EF_Meta_FD_87019 | JGI IMG/M metagenome (GOLD analysis project Ga0114963, IMG submission 87019) | Freshwater microbial communities from Lake Croche, Canada to study carbon cycling - C_131016_EF_MetaG | ecosystem: Environmental > Aquatic > Freshwater > Lake | place: Lake Croche, Canada... | reverse complement strand
GAAGTAGTGCAACTTATTCAGATGTGGGCTGCCTTGGAGAGTATGGCGGCCCGCTTAGCCACGCTTCAAGCCTCTGACACTCAAATTTTAGCGGTGCGACATCTGTTTGATAGTTTTTTAGACTCAGCCCCTTCAGCGCATTTAGATGAATACTCCGAAGCGAATATTGCATTTCATCAAGCTATCTTTGACCTTGCCGATTCACCCGTGCTGTCCGAAACCATGCATAATATTTTTGCCCACGTGCGTGCTATTCGCAAAGCTACGATCACTCAAAGTGACCGCGCAGAAAAGTCGATTGTGGAGCACATGCGGATTATTGAGGCACTGGAGGCAAGAGATACCGAATTGGCGGAACGACTGGTGCGAGAACATTCTCTAGACCTCGCAAAGTTCGTAGAGACCCAATGTGATTTTCTTGACTAAGGACTCTTTCTGTTCAATTCCATTCCTTTTCAGTCTTGTCTCATCGTAAGCAAGCCGTCGTTGTGAATTCAGGCTTCGCTCAGATGCGTAGATTTACCTTTAAAGATGCGATATGAGAAAGCGCTGTATACAATGATGGGAGGAAGAACAATCACCACTCCGAGCAAGATCATTTTCAAAGTGGGTGTGCTTGCTGCCGCGTCCCAAATAGTGAGCTGATCAATCACCACATAGGGAAATGTGCTGTAGGCGAGCCCCAAACCCGATAATAAAAATAATCCAATCGTCAGCGTAAAAGGAATCCAAGCGCGATGGTCGTGCTCGTCCGCATCAAATTGATAGAACCATCTTGATAACCAAATAACTGCCCCCGTAACTAAAAGTGGGATGGGAGACATGATCACAATTCGGTCTAGACTAAACCATCTTGCAAAAATCCGCGGACTGACAATCGGGGTGGCTAATGAAACCAATACAATCCCCAAGGCAGTGAGCCATAAAGCATGACGCCCCCATCGCGCGGCGCGACGCTGTAAATCACCTTCCGTTTTCAGGACAAGCCAACTAGCCCCCATTAGGGTGTAAGCAGAGAGCACACATGGGGCTACCAAAGCTGCAAATAATAGACTAGCCCAGTCATCCCTAAACGCTACTACAAAATGTCCGAGCATGAACCCTTGGGCCAAGCCGGCTGTAGCCGAACCAATCGCGAACATTTGATTCCACAATTCAAGGCGATGCGCAGGAGCCTTAACGCGCAACTCAAAAGAAACGCCTCGCAAAATCAGGCCAATCAACATAATTAAAACTGCGAGGTAAGTTGCATTCAGAATGATTCCGTGGGCAATTGGAAAAGCGACGAGCAAAATCCCCCCACCCAAGACCAACCAAGTTTCATTTGCATCCCAAAAAGGGGCAATAGTGTGAATCATTTGATCACGATCATGGCCCTTTGCTTGCGGTAATAAAACCCCAACACCCAGGTCATAACCATCCAAAATCACATAAGCCATGATGGCAATTCCCATCAGAGCGGCAAAGCTTAAAACCAACATATCGCGGGTTAAAAATTCCATCATTTATCCTGCCAAGGCATGAGAGCTAGGTTGAGAGGCATCATGACCGGGAAGCTTTGCTCCCGTGCGGGCCATATAGAACACTGTGGTAACGTAGACCGAAAGCAAGATTGCATAGAGCAACAGATACGCGGTCAATGAACCAAAGATCGTTGTGCCGCTTACCTGACCAAGGGCATCGGCTGTCTTCAAAATACCCGTTACCAAATAGGGCTGCCGGCCAATTTCAGTTGTGTACCATCCCGCCAAAGTAGGAATCCAGCCAATAAAAGTAGCAGGCACAAGAACGCGCAGGAGCCAAAGGGGAACGGGGGAAGATTGTCGCAGGAACCACCAAGTGACCCATGACATAACGAGCATCATTATTCCGGTGCCAACCATGATACGAAACCCCCAAAACACGGGAAAAACAGGGGGATGTAGGTTAGGAAATTCGTCTAAACCTCGGATCTCTCCATCTAAGGAGTGGGTGATCACTAGGCTAGCGAGCTGCGGAATTTTGATCTCATAGTGATTACTTTGCGTTGCTTCGTCAGGCACGGCAAAAAGCAGCAGCGGTACCTTAGTTTCAGTGTGCCATAGCCCTTCCATTGCCGCCAATTTAGCGGGTTGATATTCATGGGTATTGAGCCCATGAAAATCGCCTGCAAGGATTTGCAAAGGCATCACTATTGCAGCCACAACAGAGGCCATTCTTAAAGTTTTTTGAATGTCTTCTCCGCGTTCACCTATCAATACTCTAAAAGCTGAAATCCCCATCACAAAAAAAGCAGCGGTAGCGGCTGAGGCCAACAGCATATGGACTGTGCGGTATGGCATAGAGGGATTAAATATGATAGCTAACCAATCATTTGCTACAACTTTTCCATCTACAACCTCGATACCAGCCGGGGTATGCATCCAAGAGTTAAGGGCAAGAATCCAAAACAATGATAGCGTTGTCCCACCTGCTACCAGCCAGACGGAAAGCTTATAAATTGCCGGAGAAACCTTATTCTGACCAAATAACATGATTCCTAAGAAAGTGGCCTCAAGGAAAAAAGCTGAAAGCACTTCATATGCCAGCAGGGGCCCTGCTACCGCACCTACTGTTTTCATGTAGCCAGGCCAATTTGTACCAAACTGAAAAGACATTGTGACCCCGCTCACCACACCAAAGGCGAAAGTCAAAGCGAATACCTTTACCCAGAACTTAAAGGCCGCATCCCAAGCGCCATTAGGCTGTTGATCTGCTTGTCCTCGTATATAAACCAAGAACCAAGCTAATCCTATAGAAATAGTGGGGAAGATAATATGGAAACTGATATTGGCAGCGAACTGAATCCGGGAAAGAATAACGGCGTCCATATCAAGCATTGAGCCTTATCAAAATTGTGCATTCGCAGCATTCTACTCCCCCCGCCACGACCAGTCTATGCATCAATTGAAATTAAATATATTAATCATATATTTACAAAATAAAAGGGGTGCATGCTAGTCCGAAGAGACAGCAAAACCAAGCTGACGCCAGGCTTCGTAAATAGCGACTGCGGCCGAGTTAGACAGGTTCAGACTGCGGCTACTGGAGACCATGGGAATGCGAATCCAATTGGGCAGGCCAATGGCCTGCAAGACCTCGGGAGGCAAACCCCGAGTCTCCGGGCCAAACACGAATACATCTCCTGCTTGATAGGCGATAGCTGTATGCGGCTGGGTAGCCTTGGTCGTGAAAGCAAAGAATCTTTTGGGGCTACTCACCCCACCAAGCACAGCCTCTGCCTGCAAAGCCTGTGCACAGGCCTCCCAACTTGCATGCACCCGCAGAACAGTTTGCTCGTGATAATCAAGCCCTGCCCGCCGCAAACTTTTGTCATCGATAGAAAAGCCTAAGGGTTCGATCAAATGCAGACGACAGCCCGTATTGGCGCACAAACGGATGGCATTGCCCGTATTGGGGGGTATTTCAGGTTGATAAAAAACGATATCAAACATGAAGAAAATCAAACTCCACATTAGGCTGCTTGCCATCAATCAACATACTCAAGGCATGGCTTGAACCACAAGCTTCTGTCCAACCCAGTGTGCCGTGCCCTGTATTAAGAAACAATCCTTCAATTTGAGTGGGGCCTATCAAAGGGCGATTGGAGGGCGTAGCAGGTCTGAGCCCCGTCCAAAAAGAAGGCACATCATATTCTGCAGCCCCAGGAAAAAGAGTTCTCGCCCGCTCAATGAGCGCCTTGCAACGAACAGGATTCAAGTTCATTTCATAGCCGTTAAACTCGGCAGTTCCTGCAATCCGCAAACGATTGTCTAGGCGTGTAAACACCATTTTGTGCGCCTCATCGGTGACGCTGGCGCGAGGTGCTGCTGCATCATTAACAATCAGCATCGTTGCTGAATAGCCCTTGGCTGGGTAAACAGGGATGCGCAAGCCCACACGATCAAGTAAGCGCGCACTATAGCTTCCCATCGCTACTACGCAGGCATCTACAGCCAACTCTTGAGATTGAAGAACCACTGCCCTCACCTGCCCATTGCGCACCACAATTTCTTCAACTGAAGCGCCTAATTTAAACTCTACTCCAGCCTGAGCAGAGATCCGTGCTAACTCCTTACAGAACAGGTAGGCATCGCCCGTTTCATCTGGTGGAGTCCACGTCGCCCCCACCAAAGTACTTCTTCGATGGGAGAGTCCTGGTTCCTTTAAAAGCGCCTCATCAACAGCAATCGGGACACGCTGATAACCATGCGAACGAATGAGGGAGGTCATTTCTTTGGCACGAGCAAAGTCTGCGCGGTCCTCGTATACGTTTAAGATACCCAACGAAAGCGAATTGAATCGAATCCCCGTATTACCGCGCAAAGTGATCATCTGTTGCCGGCTATACACTCCCAGCGCCAAGATCTGCCGCACATTGTATTCAAATCGACTGGGGCGACACTCATTTAAAAATGACAATCCCCAACGCCACTGTTTGGGATCTAAGCGCAGCCTAAACAGCAAAGGCGCATCTTCGCGGGGCAACCATTTCAGTAATTTTTTAATCGCCCCAGGTTGCGCCCATGGCTCCGCATGGCCCGCAGATAATTGAGCCCCATTCGCAAAACTGGTCTCACATCCCACCTCAGGCTGACGATCAATCAACGTGACCCGATGCCCTGCAGCCCTGAGATACCAAGCTGTGGTAACCCCGATCACTCCACCACCCAAAACGGCTATATGCATTGCACCCAAGACCAAGAAAATATTGCTTTGCATCAAAATATAACATTAGCTGAGGCAATGATTCGATCTTAGTGCCCAAGGTAAGCTAAAATGACGATGAATTTGTTTTTACTTGGACAGTGGTGGGAGTTCCACCACCACCATCATCCATCCAGACTGATGAATTTGATCTGAGTTCTTTTTAAAACTACACAACCCAATACTATGTCCTTACATAACGTCACGCCCGGCAAAAACGCTCCTGAAGCTTTTAACGTTGTTATCGAGATCCCCATGAATGCGGATCCCGTCAAATATGAGGTGGATAAAGAGACGGGGGCTATTTTTGTGGATCGCTTCATGAGCACTGCCATGCATTACCCCACCAACTATGGATATGTCCCAAGAACCCTTAGTGGCGACGGTGATCCAGTTGACGTTCTGGTGATGACGCCTTTTCCCTTACCTCCAGGGGTAGTCGTGACCTGCCGACCTATCGGTATTCTTAAAATGGAAGACGAGTCAGGTGAAGACGGTAAGGTACTAGCGGTTCCCACTGATAAAATTCTCCCTATTTACTCACAATGGCATCAACCCGAAGATCTGAATGCCTTAACCTTAAAAACCATCTCCCATTTTTTTGAGCACTATAAAGATTTAGAAGCAGGTAAATGGGTAAAGGTGCTTGGTTGGGAAGGGCCCGAAGCCGCCAAGAAAGAGATCATGCAAGGGATCGCTAACTACAAGGGATAAGGTCTATAATCTCCGGCTGCCGTAATCTCTCCTCAGGATAAAAGAAATGAAACAGGCTCAGGAATTGCGCGTTGGGAACGTAATCATGGTTGGCAAGGAACCCATGGTCATCCTCAAAGCTGAATACAACAAAGGTGGCCGCAGCGCTGCCGTCATGAAAATGAAAATGAAAAACCTGCTCACTAATGCGGGTTTAGAAACTGTTTTCAAGGCAGACGATAAGTTAGAACAAGTCATATTGGATCGCAAGGAAGTCACTTACTCTTACTTTGCAGATCCTTTGTATGTGTTCATGGATGCAGAATTCAACCAGTTTGAAGTTGAAGCTGAAAACTTGGGAGATGCACTGAACTACATCGAAGACGGTATGCCTGGTGAATTGGTGTTCTACAACGGCAAACCTATCTCAATTGAATTACCTTCCAGCGTGGTGCGAGAAATCACCTACACTGAGCCCGGTGTCCGTGGCGATACTTCAGGTAAAGTCCTGAAGCCAGCCAAGATTTCAACTGGCTTTGAAGTGGGTGTTCCTTTATTTTGCAACACCGGTGACAAGATCGAGATTGATACCGCCTCTGGCGAATATCGTCGTCGTATTACCTGATCATGCTGACCGACTGATGTATTGGGCTGGCCGTGCATCACTGCACGGCCACTTCATTTGGTGAGGGTGTTCGGGCGAGCACCACAGCCCCCACCCATTTTGCCCCCTGATCACGGCATCGAACTGCCAAGGCAGATAAGGTAGATCCGGTGGTGATCACATCATCCATAATCAGCACTGCTCTTCCCGGGCACGCTATATCAAAAGCTTCCGTTAAATTGCGTTTGCGATCACGTCGCCCCAACTGTGCTTGAGAAGCAGAATCTTGTTTGCGTCTGGCATACCCCAGTTCTAGCTGAAATCGCTTGGCGTAGTGCTGTGCAATCAGATGCAAATGATCGTAACCGCGCTGTTTAATCCGAGCAACACTGGCAGGAACAGGAATCAGCACTGGCCTCTCACCCAAAACCATCCCAAATTGTTGTCGGAAGGGTGGCGGGGGGAAAAGCGCAGCAAGTGGCTTCGCCAAAATCAATTCACCTTGATATTTATAGCGTTTAAGCAAGGTATCGAGCGGAAATGAATAGCGATAGCGCAGAATCAATGCATTGAGATGGCATTCTTCTGCAAGCATTGCGCGGTCAATATCCTGCGGACAAAGGCACATCGCACGCCGACAAAACCCACAGACCATCGCCCCCCGAGAAAACCCGCGACATAAACAACAGTCTTGCATGGTAAAGCGCTGAGAAATGTGACGATACACACCAGACAAACCAATCACCCCGCTAGGTAACGTATCATAGAGGACTGCATTGTTTAGCCCATAAGGTATCTCGCATTGTGAATCCCCCCGAATCTATTAGCCTTACCCATTCTTCCAATTCAAGTCCTGTTTTGTCTGCCTCAAAAAGCACAAAAAAATGGGCTCTAGATGAAATACAAGCTTTATTCGCCTTACCTTTCACCGATCTCATGTGGCAAGCCCAACAGGTACATCGCGATCACTGGAATCCGCAAGGTGTTCAGCTTTCCACCCTACTCTCAGTGAAGACCGGTGGCTGCCCTGAAGACTGTGCCTATTGCCCACAATCGGTTCGATATGACACAGGGGTTGAAAATCAGGCCATGTTACCCCTCAATGAAGTCCTTGCCGCAGCCCAGCGCGCCAAAGAGGCGGGGGCAAGCCGATTTTGTATGGGGGCCGCATGGCGCAGCCCCAAGGATAAAGACCTAGAACCCATCGCTGCAATGATTGAAGGTGTGCGGGCACTGGGTATGGAAACCTGCGCAACACTGGGGATGTTGAAACCAGCTCAAGCCGAACGCCTCAAACAGGCAGGATTGGATTTCTATAATCACAACCTAGATAGCGCACCCGAATTCTATGGTGACATCATCAGTACGCGTGAATATCAAGATCGATTAGATACCCTAACTGCAGTAAGAGCTGCGGGAATTAATGTGTGTTGTGGAGGTATTGTGGGAATGGGTGAAAACGCCTCACAACGAGCAGGTTTAATTGCTCAACTTGCCAACCTTGATCCTGCCCCAGAATCAGTCCCCATCAATCTACTCGTGCAAGTGAAAGGTACGCCTCTGCACGGACAAGATGAACTCGATCCTTTAGATTTTGTCAGAACAATTGCTGTTGCGCGCATCACCATGCCTAAAAGCCGGGTACGCCTTTCTGCTGGGCGCGAGAACATGAGTGATGCTGTGCAAGCGCTATGTTTTTTGGCTGGGGCCAACTCTATTTTTTATGGGGAACAATTGCTTACCACCCCAAACCCCGAAGCCGATCGAGACCGAAGCTTGATGCAACGCTTGGGTATGCAAGCTGAGTAATCGTCACCTGAATTCCGGACAGTGCACTGGGTGATCCATAAAGCAATTTTACTGAGTGAGAGATCAAAATGATTCAACAATTCATTCCTACCCGCTGGTTGATCACGTTCGTCATGCCGACCTTTTTAATTGGGATTGGCTTCATTCACTCTGCTCAAGCAGAAGAATCAGTCAAAAGTCCCCGCATTTACACCATTAATTGCGGTGAAGTGAACGTGAGCAATATGGCCCCTTTTTCTGATACTGGCGAATACGACGGCAAGCCTGGAAAAGTGATGGCTCCTTGCTACTTGATTCGACATCCAAAAGGTAACTTATTGTGGGATACCGGATTGGGTGATGGCCTGGCAGAGAAAAAAGAAGGCGTGGATAACGGTCCATTCCATATGCATTTGGATAAAACCCTGATCAGCCAACTGTCTGAAATTGATATTGCGCCAAGCGATATTCAGTATGTTAGTTTTTCGCATATCCATTTTGATCATACCGGTAATGCCAATCTTTTCACGAGTGCAACTTGGCTGCTGTCCAAGCGTGAACTGGATTGGGGCTTATCTACCCCTACCCCTTTTGGAGTGAATCCCGACTCATTTTCTGCCTACAAAACCGTGAAAATAGAATCGGTTGATGGGGACCTAGATGTGTTTGGTGATGGCACAGTCAAGATTTTATCTGCCCCTGGTCACACCCCTGGTCATAAGGTATTGTGGGTGAAACTGAAGAAAAGTGGAAATGTGTTGTTATCAGGCGATCTTTACCATACCATCGAAAATCGTTCGATGAAGCGCATGCCCGTGTTCAATGTGGATCGCGCAGACACGCTGGCCTCAATGGATCGGATTGAAAAAATTGTGAAAAATACGCAAGCCCGGTTTGTGATTCAGCATGCGCCCGAATCTTTTGCAGTCATGCCTAAGTTCCCGACTTATCTGGATTGATTTTGTGTTGATGAAAACTTTGCCAAATTTTGCCAAAAAAGATCTTTTTTTGCTTTTAGCCTGTGCGGGTTTATATCTTTCCTCATTTTCAGCGCAGGCCGTCCTGATCGATGAAATTCAAGTCTACGATGATGCGATACTTGCGCCCGGTGAATTTGGACTGGAGTTACATGTCAACGCCACCCCATCCGGACGCGGAACCCCTGACTACCCCGGGGAAATTGTTCCTGCGCATGGCGTTCGATCTACCTTGGAATTCGCTTATGCCACTTCCGAACACCTCGAGTTGGGCATTTATATTCCAATGGAGCATACCCCTGCTGGCGACGAACGCTTTTCTGGGTTTCGGTATCGTTTGAAGTATATTGGTCAAAAAGCTACAGCCGAGAACCCTTTTTTCTATGGCATTAATTTTGAGCTTTCGCACGTCAAGGCAATCTTTGAACAATCACAAGATCGCCTTGAAACTCGTCCCATATTAGGATGGAAAAAATCAGAATGGTTGTTTGCATTCAACCCCGTCATCGGACAAAACTTGAAACCGGGACAAAGATCCGGGGGGCCCGATTTCAGTCCTTCTTTTAAGATTGCGCGGGATGTGAAAGAAGGAATTGCAGTGGGTATTGAATACTATGCTGAGCTAGGACAGTTTTCGCATTTTGATTCTTATTCCAATCAATCTCATACGGTTTATCTCGCCTTAGATGTAGATCGAAAACCTTTTGTATTTAATCTGGGAATAGGGCGAGGACTGACTGCTGCTACCGATCATTGGACAATCAAAACAATCATCGAAGTCCCTATAGACTAGGCTCTCCAACGTTTTTGTGTTCAAGTCTCATCATCAAAAAAATGGGGGATAGAGCTGGGTATTTAATTTCCAAGGGCCTTGCTCATCATTGCATGTTTCTTGAAATACTTCAGTGCCATGATCAAAGCAATCAACTGAAAAACAGCGCACAAAAAGAATGTGCCTCCTACTCGTGGGTCATCACTTGGCAAGTGACTGGTTTGGGCCAATAGACTGGTCCCCATCAAAGGCGCAAAAACATACATAAGGCTACTGATGGCTTGCAATGAGCCCATGGTCATGCCTTGCCGATCTGCAGGCACTGAACGCGAGACAATACTCTGAAGTGTTGGGGATACGCTATAGGCCATAAAATTAGCTACGATGACGACATACATCACGCTTCCATTGGTTGCCAATCCATATAAAGTAAAAGCGATCACGCCAGAGCAAAGCCCTACCAACACAAGCCGAGTTTCCCCTAGCCAAGCGGTGAGACGGGTGAGCAAGCCTCCTTGAACCGATACAGCAACAAAGCCCACAAGGAATAAGGTTAAACCTGTATTGCGTGGACCCCAACCAAATCGAAAGGCCGTATACAGCGCCCAAGTACTTTGCAAAATGAGCTGGGCCAAGGTGGCAAATAAAACCACCACTACTAATCCGCTGATATTTTTCATTGTGCCAAGACCCAGCAAGGCGGCGAACGGATTGAGCGCAGAAAGCGAGAGCGGTCTGCGATTTTCTGGAGCTAAGCTCTCCGGTAAAACAAAATAGCCATAGCAGGTATTCAAGAGCGCCAAACCGCTTGCCACAAAGAAGGGTAGACGTAAATCAATTGCCCCCAACAAACCTCCGATCATAGGACCGAACACAAAGCCCATTCCAAAACAAGCACCAATTAATCCTAACCAGCGCGTGCGCTCCTCTGGGGCCGTAGTATCGGCAACATAGGCGCTTGCAACCGACATACTTGCTCCTGTCGCGCCACCCAACATTCGTCCTAATAAAAGTGTTGGTAAATTTCCAGCCAAACCTGAAATTAAATAATTACATCCTAAACCCGCGCTAGAAAGCAGCAAAATAGTACGTCTTCCAAATCGATCGGATAAAGCACCCAGCAAAGGGGCACAGCTAAACTGCATGAGTCCATAACTTGCCCCCAGGATTCCATACCACCAAGCCTGAAGTTCTCGGTTACCAGATAGCTCTCCAACTAAAGCGGGAAGAACTGGAATAGCAATCCCAATCCCCAATACATCAAGGAATACAGTGACCAATACAAATCGAACCGCTGCAGAACGGTTGGATTTAAAAATTGGATTATCGGAATTTGCGGAGGAGAAAGACATAGCTTCGGCTATTATGCGGCATTCCATCGCATTTTGAGAATCAGCCTTAGGATCACTGCAATGATAAAATCAAATAATGAACACATTGACTATTGATGCACGCGAAGACTATCCCACTTTGTCTGTGGTCGCGCTCGCCCACGGCACCTCTCATTTTTTTCATCTCGTTCTCCCACCTCTTTTCCCATGGCTGATGGTGGAATTTGGTCTTAATTTCACTCAGGCAGGGGCCCTGATGACTACATTTTTTGTAGTCTCGGGAGTAGGTCAAGCTTTAGCAGGATTTGCAGTTGACCGCTTTGGAGCCAGCAAAGTGCTCTTCTTTGGTTTAGCCATGTTAGCCGGATCTGCTATTTTTATTGCATGTGCAATGAATTACCCCATGCTCATTTTAGGCGCTGGACTAGCAGGTTTGGGGAATAGCATCTTTCATCCTGCGGATTACACCATTCTGAACAGAAGGGTCTCTGCTGCCAGGCTAGGGCATGCCTTTTCCGCACACGCACTTTCGGGCAATGCAGGGTGGGTATTAGCTCCTATCATCATGACTGTGATGGCAGGTTCGTTTGGATGGCGTGCTGCAGCGTTTTCCGCTGCATTGTTAGCCTTAGCTACCATCTTAGTCTTGATTCAAACACGTAGCCTCATTGAAGTCCCTTCGCCGATTCACACTACTGCAGAATCCTTAAAACATACCCAAACCAATCATGAACAGGTCGGAGCAAATCCGTCCCTCACTACCAATAAAACACCTTCGTTTTTAAGCGTACCTGCGGTCTGGATGTGTTTTATGTTTTTTCTGCTTACGTCTGCTGCTTTCGGCGTATTGCAAAACTATGTGAGCCCTCTGCTTGGGCATCTATATGGAATGGGTCCTTCTTTAACAGCGTTTTGTCTTACTGCCTATTTAATTGGAAGCACAGCGGGCACAGCAGCAGGTGGTCTCTATGCAAAACCGGGACGTGAGCACGATCGCACCGTGATGATATCTCTAGGTGCAGCGGCACTTGCAGCGGCTTTACTGGCAAGCCAAGCCCCCCTTTCATCTATGGTTTTACCTTTACTCGCTGTGATGGGATTTGGAGTAGGATTTACCGGGCCATCTAGAGATTTAATGGTGCGACAAGCGGCTACCCAACGTCTGGGAAGTGCCAGCTTAGGCAGAGTGTATGGGTTTGTGTACTCAGGGCTGGATTCTGGCCTGGCAATAGGCCCGATGGTCTTTGGCCCATTCATGGATGCCGGGGCTTTTAGCCTGGTGATGCTGGGCGTTGCCGCGCTGCAAGCCAGTGCTGTTTTTGTCACCCTGCAGCTTGCCCGTCAAACGCCTCATTTAAAGCATGCTTAAACTATCGTTTTTATTACTCACCCAAGGAAATCATCATGCTTCAAAAATATACTATTACTCTTGAAGATGCGCGTCGGGTTGCTGAAGCCGCTCATAAAACTGCTACTGAAAATGAATGGAATGTAGTGATTTCAGTTGTCGACGACGGCGGTCATCTTGTTTATCTTGAACGCATGAATGATGTGCAAAACGGTTCGGTGACAGTTTCAATTGAAAAAGCCAAGACGGCCATTGCTTTTCGTAGGCCCACACAGGCTCTTGAGTCCGCAATCTCTGGCGGGCGAACTGTGATGTTGAAATTGTCAGGTGCCACGCCAATCGAAGGAGGGGTGCCGCTTGTTCACGAAGGTCACTTTGTTGGCGCGATTGGCGTATCTGGTGTGCAGTCTAGCCAAGACGGCATCATCGCTAAGTCGGGTGCTGAAGCGCTGTAACACCCGCAGCAGGTTTTGCAGGACATGATACAGACAGTGGATGTGTTATGTCGGGTAGTCGACAATCTGGGCGATGCAGGAGTGTGTTGGCGTTTATCGCGGCAATTGGCGAAAGAACATTCACTATCTGTGCGACTTTGGATTGATCAACCGGCAACGCTTTCTGCATTTGTTCTGATTGGCAGCGAAGATGAGACACTTGTTCAAACTGGGTTAATCACGATCCGTCGTTTTGAAGAGATCCTAATTGAATCCCAACCCGCAGAATTGGTGATCGAGACATTTGGGTGTGACGTACCCCATGTTTTTGCCGAGCGGATGACGCAACGCACCCCTTCTTCGCTTTGGGTAAACCTGGAATATCTCAGTGCAGAAGATTGGGTGGAAGGCTGTCATGCACTTCCTAGCCCTCATCCGCATTTTGCTATTACGCGCTGGTTTTTCTTCCCTGGGTTTACAAACAAAACAGGGGGGCTATTGCGTGAAGAGGGGTTATTGCAACGACGGCAACACTTTCAATATGGAACAAAGCAAGATATAGGATCTGCAGCTCAGGTCAAACCCATCAAGGTCAGTGTTTTTTGTTACGACCATGCTTTATTCGATGCGCTTTTAAACGCGTTTGAAGATCAGCGGAAAATAACAGGTCAGGTCACTTTGTGCAGCGTATTTCAAGGGCCTGCTCAAGATCGCGCTAAACAATGGATTGCAGCCCATCCAGACCATTCAATCATGTTCACCTTTCTACCTTGGCTTACTCAATCAGAGTTTGATGAAGTGCTTTGGAGCTCCGATTTTAATGTTGTTCGAGGTGAGGACTCTTTTGTGCGCGCTCAGTGGGCAGGCCGCCCTTTTATATGGGATATCTACCCAACTGAGGATGGCGCACATCTCGTCAAAATGGCTGCCTTTTTAGATCGCTATTGTGAAAGCTTGAAAGAAATAGAAACTGCAAAAGCAATATCTAAGCTTTGGCAATGCTGGGTACAAAGAGAACCTGAAAAACTATCTGAAGCTTGGAGGCAAGTCAGCACGATGCTCGTCTCACTCACCTTTCATTCAGAACAATGGAGTGCTCGCTTAGAGCAGCAACCAAATCTCACCTCAACGCTTTTAGATTTTATACATTTGCAACAAGCAACATAAACTTGAGTCATCCAATAACGGAGGGGAAGAAATGTCCTCTCCGTTATTGGAAGCAAGTTTCAGGGGTAGAATTTAATTAAGCAGGCAGATGCGAAAGGATGGCATCAACACTCTTCTTGGCATCCCCAAACAACATGCGTGTGTTCTCTTTAAAGAAGAGGGGGTTATCAACCCCAGCATAACCTGTTGCCATCGAGCGCTTAAAGACCACCACAGTTCGGGCTTTCCAAACTTCTAACACGGGCATACCGGCAATCGGGCTTCCGGGATCATCTTGCGCAGAGGGATTCACAATGTCATTTGCGCCCACGACCAACACCACATCCGTCTCGGGGAAGTCTTCATTGATTTCATCCATCTCCAGCACGATGTCATACGGTACTTTGGCTTCAGCTAAGAGCACGTTCATATGGCCAGGTAAGCGACCTGCCACAGGGTGAATGGCAAAACGCACCTTGACACCTTTGGCGCGTAAACGACGGGTGATTTCACTGATCACACCTTGTGCCTGTGCAACCGCCATTCCATAACCCGGAACCATGATGACTTCTTTCGCATCAGCTAAAGCCTGTGCGGTTTCCTCAGCACTGATTGCCACAACCTCTCCTTGCGGAGCCTCAGCGGTACTGGTCGTGCCACTCCCTGTTCCAAAGCCACCCAGAATCACCGAAATAAAGCTTCGATTCATTGCGCGACACATGATGTAAGAAAGGATCGCACCGCTTGAGCCCACCAAGGCACCCGTGACGATCAGCAGATCATTACTCAGCATGAATCCTGTTGCGGCTGCCGCCCATCCTGAATAGCTATTCAGCATGGATACCACCACGGGCATGTCCGCTCCACCGATGGCCATTACCAAGTGAATACCAATCAAACCTGCGATCGCAGACATCATCAGCAATTCTGGTAAAGCGCCTTGAGGCAATTCGTTACTGATAAACATTGCACCTAAAACGATTGAAGCAACAATGCCTGCAATGTTGAGTAAATGACGGCCCGGCAACATCAGTGGTTTACCAGAAATGGATCCCCGCAACTTACCAAACGCAATGATCGATCCGGTAAAGGTCAAAGCACCAATAAATACACCTAAGAAAATTTCGACTTCGTGAATGCTTTTTTCGGCAGAACTCGCAAAGTGGGCCGTAGGATCGAGATAACTGGCCACCCCTACCAAAGTTGCAGCCAGGCCCACAAAGCTGTGCAGAATCGCAACAAGTTCAGGCATCCCCGTCATTTCAACCCGCACCGCCAAGATCCATCCAATCACTGCACCAACTAACACCGCGGGTATCAATAATCCAAGGCTCGTGACTCCCGCACCCATGATAGTGGCCAAGATCGCTAAGGCCATACCGATCGTGCCGAACAGATTGCCCCGCTGAGCCGTTTCCTGACGCGACAATCCGCCCAAGCTCAAAATAAACAGGATGGCAGCGCCGATATAACAAACAGTAATTAATCCAGTATTCATGTCAGCTTTCCCCTTAATCCCGGCGGAACATGTTGAGCATGCGAGCGGTGACGCGGAATCCGCCGGCAATATTGATGGTCGCAATCAGCACGGAGAAGGCCGCAATGCCTTGCACGAGCGGAGAGGGGCTAGAGATTTGCAAGAGTGCACCAATCACAATAATTCCTGAGATGGCATTCGTTACACTCATCAGTGGTGTATGCAATGCCGGAGTGACATTCCATACCACTTGATAGCCTACAAAACATGCCAACACAAACACCGTAAAGTGCGGGAGGAAGGCAGCCGGTGCAGTCGCACCAATCAAAGCAAAGACCAGCGCTGCAATCAACATCGTGACGAGCGTACTGGTATTGCTGGCAGGTTTTCCTGCTTCGCCATGCTTAGGTGCAGGTGCAACCGCAGCAGCAGGTTTAGCCGGAGCAATCGCTGGGACTTTAAGAGGGGGGGCAGGCCAAGTAATGACACCGTCTTTAATGACCGTGGCAGTACGAATGACATCGTCTTCCATGTTGACCACGATCTGACCGTCTTTGGCCGGGGTGAGGTCGGTCAGGAAGTGGCGTAAGTTGGTGCCATATAATTGACTAGATTGCGTGGGCAAGCGTGAAGGCAAGTCGGTATAGCCAATCACGCTCACACCATGCGCATGGTTTACTTGACCGGGGACGGTGCATTCGCAATTACCGCCCTGCTCTGCTGCCAAATCCACAATCACACTGCCGTTTTTCATCGAAGCAACCATGGCTTCGGTAATGAGTTTGGGAGCAGGTTTTCCTGGGATCAACGCAGTTGTCACGATGATGTCGACATCTTTAGCCTGCTCTGCAAATAGCGCCATCTCTGCTTCTATAAAGGCAGCACTCATTTGCTTGGCATAACCACCTTGACCTGAACCTTCTTCCTCAAAATCCATCTCCAGAAATTCAGCCCCCATCGATTCAATTTGTTGCTTTACTTCTGGACGCGTATCAAAGGCACGCACAATCGCACCCAAGCTCCTGGCCGTTCCGATTGCTGCCAAGCCTGCCACGCCCGCACCGATCACCATCACCTTAGCAGGAGGGACTTTACCAGCAGCGGTAATCTGCCCCGTGAAGAAGCGACCAAAATGCTGAGCGGCCTCAATGATGGCGCGATAGCCAGCGATGTTAGCCATGGAGCTCAAGGCATCCAATTTTTGAGCACGAGAAATACGAGGCACGGCATCCATCGCCATCACCGTTACTTGCCGAGCGGCCAAACGATCCATCAGTTCTGCGTTTTGGGCAGGCCAGATAAAACTAATGAGGGTTTGTCCTTGGCGCAATAATTCAGATTCATGCGATCCCGAAGCAGGATTCACCATGGGTGCGCGGACTTTGAAAATAATATCAGCATCTGCATAAAGCGCTTGCACATTAGGTGCAATCGTCGCCCCTGCAGCCAAGTAAGCAGCGTCATCAAAGTTGGCTTCTTTCCCTGCGCCCAACTCAAGCGCTACAGAAAAACCGAGTTTAATCATCTGCTGGACGGTTTCTGGGGTTGCTGCTACGCGCCGTTCGCCAGGATGCACCTCGCGTGGCACGCCTATTTTCATACCCATAGTTTCTCCTCGTGATGGGTGGTAATCCACCGCTACTTATCAGATTGGTATTCTAACCCGAACCAGCTGTATTCATGGAAAAGCCCCTCAAGCATCTTATTGAGGGGCTTTTAACAAGCAAGCAGGTGCTTCTTCAACTCAGTTCGTCTGTATCAAATTAAACAGGATGACGCGCTGAGCTGCTTTACTCCCAGTTCAACGCACCGCCGGTTTGATACTCCGTGACACGGGTCTCGAAGAAATTCTTTTCTTTCTTCAAGTCGATCAGTTCGCTCATCCAAGGGAAAGGATTGGTGGCGCCAGGATAGAGCACATCCAAGCCAATCTGCTGACAACGACGGTTTGCCACATAGCGCAGATACTCTTTAAACATCGGAGCATTCAAACCCAACACCCCGCGAGGCATGGTGTCTTCAGCATAACGATATTCCAGCTCAACACCACGTACCATCAGTGCTTTGATTTCCTCTCGGAACTCCGGAGTCCACAGATGGGGGTTTTCAAGTTTGATCGTGTTGACTACATCAATCCCAAAATTACAGTGCATGGATTCATCACGCAAAATGTACTGGTATTGTTCGGCAGCACCGGTCATTTTGTTCTGACGACCCAAGGCTAAGATTTGCGCAAAGCCTACATAGAAGAATAAACCTTCCATGATGCAGGAAAACACAATCAGGCTCTTTAAGAGCTTTTGGTCATTTTCGGGTGTACCCGTCTGAAATTCAGGGTCGGTGAGTACCTCAATGAATTCATATAAGAACTGGTCCTTATCACGAATGCTCGAAACCTCATGGTACATATTGAAGATTTCGCCTTCATCCAAGCCTAGGCTTTCTACAATGTACTGATAGGCATGGGTATGGATCGCTTCTTCGAATGCTTGGCGTAACAAGAACTGACGACATTCTGGGTTGGTGATGTGTCGGTAAGTACCTAATACGATATTGTTTGCAGCCAGAGAATCAGCCGTTACAAAAAAACCAAGATTACGGCGCACAATCAACCGCTCGTCATCGGTTAATCCGTTAGGATCTTTCCACAGCGCAATGTCACGCGTCATGTTCACTTCTTGAGGCATCCAATGATTCGCGCAACCTGCCAGATATTTATCCCATGCCCATTTATATTTGAATGGGACCAGTTGATTGACATCAGAACGGCAGTTAATGATGCGCTTATCTTCTACCCGAACACGCCCACTCGACTCTGGATGTAGACCCGCGCTATCAGCAATAGGCGTGGCGCCTTCAAGCGGACGATCGATATCTAAATCTTCTGCCAGCATTTCGACGGGTTTGATCGCTGCGCTCGCGCGCACAGGTGGCATCCCAACAGGCAGGAAGGGCTGTGCCGATGGCACCGTGCTAACTTCATCATCCCAACTCAACATAATTTCAATCCTTTTTCTTTAACCCTTTACTGACAAGCTTCGCAAGTCGGGTCGGTGATAATGCAAAACTTTGCTTCTTCAGCTGAGGGCTGCGCTTGAATCCCCCCATCCACTGGTACTGCGTTCAGGGCACCTGCTTTAGAAGTAGATTTCTCAGCAGAAGTTGCACCCATGGTACGCAAGTAGTAAGTCGTTTTCAGGCCACGGGTCCAAGCCAGCTTGTAGGTTTCATCCAGCTTCTTACCCGACGCCCCTGCCATATAAATATTCAAGCTTTGTGCTTGATCGATCCATTTCTGACGACGCGAAGCGGCCTCAATCAACCAACTCGGATCAACTTCAAACGCTGTGGCATACAACTGACGTAAATCAGCAGGAATTCGATCGATACGTGAGAGCGAACCATCAAAATATTTCAGATCCGACACCATCACATCATCCCAAAGATTGGCGCGCTTCAAATCGCGAACCAGATACTCATTCACTACCGTGAACTCTCCAGAGAGGTTGCTCTTCACGAATAGATTCTGAAATGTGGGCTCGATACAGGCAGAAACACCAATAATGTTAGAGATCGTTGCAGTAGGCGCAATCGCGACGCAATTGGAATTACGCATACCGTGTTCGCGAATACGCTCACGCAAAGCATCCCAATCCATGGTGCTGCTCCGATCTACGTCTAAGTAGCCGCCGCGCTCTTGAGCCAACAGATCAATGCTGTCGTGAGGCAAGATGCCGCGATCCCACAAGGAACCACGATAGGTAGCATAACGACCTCGCTCTTGGGCCAATTCGGTCGAAGCCCAGTAGGCGTAGTAACACACTGCTTCCATCGATTCATCCGCAAACTGAACAGCTTCGTGTGAGGCATAAGGAACGCGCATAGCATGAAGGCAATCTTGGAAAGCCATGATACCCAAGCCCACAGGGCGATGTTTTAGGTTGGAATTGCGCGCCTTAGCAACAGCGTAGTAATTGATATCGATCACGTTGTCTAACATACGCATTGCAATTCGAATCGTACGCTGAAGCTTTTCGTGGTCGAGCTTTCCCTCTACCAAATGGGCAGCCAAGTTCACTGAACCCAAATTACACACAGCAATTTCTTTCTCATTGGTATTGAGCGTGATCTCGGTGCAGAGGTTGCTGCTGTGAACGACGCCCACATGATTTTGTGGAGAACGAATATTGCAGGGATCTTTAAATGTGATCCAGGGGTGGCCCGTTTCAAACAACATGGAAAGCATCTTGCGCCATAGCTGTAAGGCAGGCACTTTGCGGAACAATTTCAATTCACCGCGTGCTGCTTTATCTTCATAGGCGGTGTAAGCCTTCTCAAAATCTGCACCAAACTTATCGTGAAGATCAGGTGTGTCGGAAGGAGAGAATAAAGTCCAATCTGCCGCTTCCATCACGCGCTTCATGAATAGATCAGGAATCCAATTAGCCGTATTCATGTCGTGCGTTCGGCGACGATCATCGCCGGTGTTTTTTCGCAGTTCCAAGAATTCTTCAATATCTAGGTGCCAAGTTTCTAGATAGGCGCAAACAGCACCTTTGCGTTTACCGCCTTGATTCACAGCAACTGCCGTATCGTTGACTACTTTCAAGAATGGCACTACACCTTGACTCTTGCCATTAGTTCCTTTGATGTAAGAACCCAAGGCACGTACTTGTGTCCAATCGTTACCCAAACCACCTGCAAATTTTGAGAGCAGTGCGTTTTCTTTCAGGGCTTCATATATCCCATCTAGATCGTCGGCAACGGTAGTGAGATAGCAAGATGAAAGTTGCGAACGGCGTGTTCCTGAGTTAAACAAGGTAGGCGTGGAGCTCATGAAATCAAAACTGGAGAGAATCTCGTAAAACTCTACAGCGCGCGCCTCACGATCAATCTCATCCAAAGATAAACCCATTGCTACGCGCATAAAGAATGCCTGGGGCAATTCGATACGATGCTCTTCAACATGCAGGAAGTAACGGTCGTAAAGCGTTTGCAGGCCCAGGTAATCAAACTTCAAGTCGCGTTTTGCTTTTAGGGCAGAAGCCAACTTGACCAAATCAAACTGAGCTAAGCGCTCATCGAGCAGTTCTGCTGCAATCCCACGCTTGATAAACAGTGGGAAATATTCGGTATAGCGGGTTTCCATTTCAGCTTGGCTAGTGGTTTCACCTAGTACTTCACGGCGCACCGTATTCAGCAACAGTCGCGCTGTCACCTGGCTGTAAGCAGGATCGCGTTCAATCATGGCTCTAGAAGCCAAGATAACTGACTTATACACTTCGTCGATGGGTACCCCATCGTATAAATCTTTCAAGGTCATCTCGACAATAACGTGACCATCCGTTGCGCTTTCAAGCCCTTGGCAGCATTCATCAACGAGGGCTTCAAGTTCTTTCACATCCAGGGGACGAGATTGGCCGTTTTCTATCACGGTCAGCGTTTGGTGAATCGCGGGTTCGGCGCCAGCCATTACCTTCGCGCGTTCGCGGCTGCGTTCTTCGCGATACAGCACATAGGAACGGGCGACTTCGTGCTCACCCGACCGCATGAGTGCCAATTCAACTTGATCTTGAATATCTTCAATATGAAAGATACCGCCAGAGGGTTCGCGGCGCACTAAGGCCGCAACCGCCATTTGAGTCAGTTGCGACACCACATCACGGATGCGAGCGCTAGCCGCACCCTGACCACCGTTCACGGCGAGGTAAGCCTTGGTGATGGCAATGGATATCTTTTCGGGTTCAAAAGAAACCACGGCTCCATTGCGGCGGATCACTTTGAACTGCGAGAAGCGCGTGTCACTAGAGGTACTGGGTTCAAATGGAACCGAGGGCGCCAAAGACAGGGGTGAATCATTGGCTGTATGTTCTTGTATTGATTGCATGCTTTGCGCTCCTCTGCAGGCAGGTGTTCTAACATTGGGGATAGGCTGTGTACAACTTGTGCACAAAAAACCACTATATGTAGTGGTTTTCAATTACCGTAACCACAGATTCTAGGGATTGCCTCGCAGCATAGCAACACTTTGAATAGAATTATTTTTTTTAAGTTAAATCAATGTCTTGGAACAGGTGTTTTAGGCGCTTGACACGAATTTGTCACATATAATCAAAAAGTTGCAAAACAACAATCCATATATAGCAGGGCCTAAGAAGAAGCATCTCGCGGCAGGCCTTGATGTGCAAGGCTCCAATCAAAATATAGCCCTGGATCAGTTTTTCGGCCCGGCGCAATGTCACTGTGCCCCGCTATCGCACGAAGGGGATACCGAGCCTGCAAAGCACGTTGAAGATCATTTAATACCGCATATTGTTCGAAGGTAAACCGTTCATCATCTACCCCCTCTAGTTCCACCCCAATCGAAAAATCATTGCACCGCGCTCTACCCCGCCAGTGTGATGTCCCTGCATGCCAAGCTCGATTCAAACAGGAAACAAATTGCACGAGTTCACCGTCACGCCGAATGAAAAAATGGCTGGAAACCTTGACGCCATTCAGATCAGCAAAAGAGGGATGGCTCGCCACATCAAGCTGATTAGTAAACAGATCAGCAACTGAAGAACCTCCATACTGGCCGCGCGGCAAACTGATGCAATGAATGACCAGCAGATCAATCCCTTGCCAAGCAGGACGTGAATCAAAATTGGGAGACACAATTTTTCTGGCTTCGCGAACCCAACCATCGGAACGGATAAAAAAAGACATGGGATTAGATTACGCTTGAAGGTGTTCGATACAGCACGCCCATCGCCCACCGTGACTATAGGCGGATAAACGCGATACAGATAAACCGCATTGCGAGCACATGACCAAGTCTGCGTCCACTTTTTGATCCCCTGCTAGCGGGGAACTGGCTCCTACTTTTGGATTCGCTTCGGTTTGCGCCCCCCTTCCGAAGGGTGGCCTCCAACCCAACAAGCGCAACAAGATGACAAAGGCAATCGTAATAAGTAAAAGGCGCAGAATCATAAGGCTTTCTTAAGCTCGTCATTTAGATACAAGACGAAGTCATGATACTCTGAGACGATGTCTGAAGAAGCTCCTTCTCTCCTGCCTGCTAAATCTTTGCGCACATCGATTGCTGCCCAAAGCCCTCAGGCAGCGCCCTCACCCCCAGCGAATCAAACGCTCAATCCAAGCTTAGGAATGGGGTTTGCAGCGATGGGTGTAGTGGTGTTGTGTTGGAGTGGCTTCAATATTGTCTCGCGTATTGGGGGTAAAAGTGTGCTGACCCCATACGATCTTGCTGCACTCAGGTTTCTGGTCGCCTCCATTCTTTTATCGCCGCTATTTTTTAAAAGCCTTGGAATGCCTAGTCTCACGATCTGGCGAAGGGTGGCACTGGCAAGTTGTGCGGGACTAGGTTATGCACTCTTGGTATACGTAGGGTTTTCTTTAGCGCCTGCAGCGCACGCTGGGGTTTTGGTTAATGGAGGCATTCCACTTGCCACCACAATGATTGGTTGGTGGGTGTTTGGGCTCAAACCCACACATCGCGCTTGGATTGCTTTGGCTATTACTGGGGCAGGTATTGCCTTAATCGGTCGACATAGCCTGATCTCTGAAAATGTAACGCTCACTTTGTTGGGTGATTTGTTTTATTTTCTTGCCGCCTGCTCATGGGGGTTTTATGGTCAGTTGGTTCGCCGCTGGCAAGTCAATCCTCTGGCCGCATCGGCCAATATCAACATGATTTCACTATTGATCTTCGCGCCCATCTATTTACTTTTTTTACCTAAAGGGATTGCAGACGCAACCAGTGCTCAAATATTGCTACAAGCAGGTTATCAGGGTGTGGTGGCAGGCGTCATTGCTGCAAGTTGTTATGCTTTTGCAACTTTACGCATTGGCCCCACCCGAGCCTCGTTGATGCTGGCACTGGTGCCGCCCATTTCAGCGATTGCAGCAGTCCCTTTTTTAGGCGAGGCCCTCACCATTGAAACAGGTTTAGGGGCAGCCTTAGTTACGATAGGGGCCGTGTTTGGTGCGAGCGGTGGTTTGGGTATACGACATCATAAAAGCTAAAATCCAACCAGCTGAAGGCTTTATTTACTGTGCGCTGAGGGAAGGGGTAAGGATAACGAGATTATCTCGATGAATGAGCTCTTCTTCATCGATAAAACCCAACAACTCTTCGATGGAAGAAGTCGGGTGATGCATAATTTTACGGCTATCTTCTGCTGAATAATTCACGAGTCCACGGGCGATTTCGTGACCTTGACGATCTAGGCATGACACCAGTTCACCGCGCTCAAAATCTCCTTCAATGGCCCCAACTCCAATAGACAATAAGCTTTTTCCGTCTTGGATTAAGGCTTCAACCGCGCCTCGATCAAGCCAGAGTTTGCCGCGTACCTGAAGGTGATCAGCTAACCATTGCTTGCGTGCAGCCATGGGTTTATGTGCAGCCCGCAAATGGGTACCCATTGCCTCGCCGTCTGCCAAACGAGTTAATACCTTGGGCTCACGACCAGACACAATAACGGTGTGCGCACCACTTCGCGCCGCCCGTTTAGCAGCGAGAACTTTAGTGGCCATCCCGCCTGTTCCTATTGCGCTGCCTGCCCCTCCAGCCATTACCTCTAATTCAGGTGCACCGGCCTCAGCGCGGTCTACCAAGCGGGCATGACTATCCTTTCGAGGATCTGATGTATACAAGCCTGCTTGATCAGTCAGAATGACCAAGCAATCTGCTTCAATTAAGTTAGTCACCAAAGCGCCTAAAGTATCGTTATCCCCAAATCGAATCTCATCCACAACCACCGTATCGTTTTCACTACTGATAGGGACTACACCGATATCCAGAAGAGTGCGAAGTGTAGACCTTGCGTTGAGATAACGACGGCGATCGGCCAAGTCTTCATGAGTGAGGAGAATCTGCGCAGTATGGATTCCATGAGCATGAAAAGAGCGCTCATAAACTTGCACTAAACCCATCTGACCTACCGCCGCTGCTGCCTGCAAATCATGCAAAGCGTGGGGTCTGCGCGTCCAACCCAAGCGCTGCATGCCCTCTGCAATCGCACCAGACGAAACCAATACCACCTCCATCCCCATACGCTTGAGTGCAGCAATTTGATCAGCCCATTGCGCAATCGCGGCCTGATCGAGCCCTTTGCCTTCATTGGTGAGTAAGCTACTCCCAATTTTAATCACAACACGTTTTGCACCTTGCAGAAGTGAATGCATTACATGGCCCCCTTATTCCGCTTCATCCGGGTTCTCTTCACCTTCATCGGGAAAGTCGACTTCTAGAATTTCCATTGGCGCTTCAACCCTAGGAGCCACTTTAACTACCGGTTTTGCATCTTCAATCGCTTGCTTAACAGCGCGAGCAACTTCAACGTGCTCTGCAATGGCATAACAAAGTTGCTTGGTGCCTTCGCCCGTTAGCGCTGAGATAATATGAATAGGAATAGAGGGACCAAAGGCCTCAGCAAAACGCTCACGTAAAGGGACTAATAATTCTGAATCGGTCATATCGACTTTATTCAATATGAGCCAGCGTGGTTTTTGAAACAGTGCTTCATCGTATTTGCGTAATTCTTCAACAATAGCCATCGCTTGCGCAACTGGATCAATGCTCTCTTCCATTGGAGCGGCATCGACTAAATGCAGCAACAACTCGGTGCGAGCAAGATGCCGCAAAAACTGAATCCCCAAGCCCGCCCCCTCAGAAGCACCTTCAATCAAACCAGGAATATCTGCCACAACAAAACTTCGGTTATCGCTTACTCTGACCACACCCAGATTGGGGTGCAGGGTGGTAAAAGGATAGTCTGCAACCTTAGGTTTAGCGGCTGAAACGGATCGAATAAAGGTGGACTTTCCCGCATTGGGATAGCCCAATAAGCCCACATCTGCGAGCACTTTAAGTTCTAGGTGTAGCTCTTTCTCTTCTCCCAGTTCTCCGCGCGTAAACTGGCGTGGGGCACGATTGGTACTCGATTTAAAATGTAGATTACCCATTCCTCCCCGGCCACCTTGGGCTAATACGGCCTGTTGCCCATGCTGAGAGAGGTCAGCTAGTGCTTCGCCTGTTAGTTTGTCTGAGATGAGGGTACCCACGGGCATGCGCAAAACCACGTCTTCTGCGCCCTTTCCATAGCAATCTGATCCACGTCCTGGCTCGCCGTTTCGGGCGCGATGGATGCGGGCGAAGCGATAATCAATCAAGGTATTGATATTGCGATCCGCAATCGCAATCACACTTCCGCCCTTACCCCCATCACCCCCATCTGGGCCCCCACGAGGGATATATTTTTCCCGCCGGAAGCTGGCTGAGCCATCACCGCCCTTACCTGCGAGCACCTGAATATTGGCTTCGTCAATAAACTTCATCTCAACTCCCTTAAACGAAAAAACCCAGCGAGCGCGAACTCGCTGGGCTTGGTGGCTCGTCGCTAGCGGCCTACTGTTGGGCTAATTAAGCCTCAGCAGCAAGTGGCTGAACGGATGCAGTTTTACGCTTTAGTGCACCCTTAGTAGAAAACACGACATGACCGTCTACCTTGGCAAACAAGGTATGGTCTTTACCAATACCAACGTTAGAGCCAGGATGCACCCGTGTTCCACGCTGGCGAATAATGATGCTACCAGCAGAAATGAGTTGACCACCGTAGGCTTTGACGCCCAGTCGTTTTGCTTCTGAGTCGCGGCCGTTACGTGAACTACCGCCTGCTTTTTTATGTGCCATCTGTTAGATTCTCGAATGGACGTTGCAATTAGTTAGCCGAAATCGTTTCGATTCGGACTTCTGTGTAGTGCTGGCGATGGCCTTGATGCTTTTGATAATGCTTACGACGGCGCATCTTAAATATCTTAACCTTGTCATGACGGCCGTGACTTAACACGGTAGCAACAACTTTGGCTCCCACAATCATGGGGCGGCCAAAAGTAACGTTATCGCCATCCGCGACAACTAACACTTGGTCGAGATCAATTTGGCTACCCACTTCGGCGTCGCCGAGTAGTTCAATCTTAAGTTTCTCACCAGAAGAAACGCGATACTGTTTCCCACCGGTTTTAATCACTGCGTACATGGTTGACCTCACCGCTCTGCTTGAATAAGAGCGTTAACATTTCGAGTAATCCGCAACTTTAGCCTAAAAAGACTAAAAAAGCAATGGCGCACTTCTCGTCTACTTGGCAACGAGCCCGGCCAAGGTTGTGCTATGGTCTTGGGCGATAAAAGTATAAAATCCAACGATGCGTCTTCCTGACATACAACAACTGGCAGCCCCCGATATGGCGGGCATCGATACCGTCATCCGCACCCAACTCCATTCTGAGATTGTGCTGATCAACCAGGTTTCCGAATACATTATAGGAGGAGGCGGCAAAAGGCTCAGACCGCTTCTCCACGCCCTCACAGCACGTGCTGCGGGCTACCACGGCCACCAACACCACACCTTAGCGGCAGTAGTTGAATTCATTCACACCGCAACGCTTCTGCATGACGATGTGGTTGATGCCTCTGACATGCGACGCGGGCGTGAAACGGCCAACCAAATGTTTGGCAATTCTGCTGCAGTACTAGTAGGTGATTTTGTTTATTCCCGCGCCTTCCAGATGATGGTGGGGCTGAACTCCATGCGGATCATGCAAGTACTGGCCGATGCAACCAATATCATTGCCGAAGGTGAAGTCCTGCAATTGATGAATTGTCGCGATCCCGATGTGGATGAATCACGCTACTTAAAGGTCATTCGTTACAAAACGGCGCGGCTTTTCGAAGCCGCCACGCGTTTGGGCGCCATCCTAGCCCAAGCACCAAACGAGCAAGAAGAGGCACTCGCCCGCTTCGGTGCCCATTTAGGTACTGCTTTCCAAGTGATTGATGATGTGCTTGATTATTCAGGGCAGACCGTTGAAACAGGAAAAAACCTAGGGGACGATCTTGCTGAAGGTAAGGTTACCCTCCCCCTCATTCACGTGATGCGAGCAGGGTCCCCCGAACAGGCTCAACTCATCAGAAATACGATCACTGATGCAAATGGCTCTAACACAGACCTTACTGCCGTTATCTCTGCCATTGAGGCCACCGGAGCACTAGATTATTCTCGTGATTGCGCACAACGTGAAGTGGATTCTGCACTGGACTGTTTACAATCTCTTCCCCCCAGCGTTTACCGCGAAGCGCTGGCAGGACTTGCAGAAATTGCAATATCACGCTCTAGCTAAGCAAAGAGTGAAGCAACATAAAGCGAAATGCAGCACAGATAGGCTAAGCCCCACACTGCAGAACGCAAAGAAGCACGATCCGTTATATAAGCCCAGAAGAAGGCAAAGCGTAAAACTAAAAAGCTGATACAAATTGCATCCAGACACATTGCGTCAACATGTGTCCAGAGCGAAAGCAACACTCCTGCTGCAAAAAAAGGGAATGCTTCGAAGCTATTTGCTTGAGCAGCATTAGAACGAGCACGAAAACCCGTTTGCTGAGCCAGCCAGGCGCGAGGATTATTGTTGTCATAAGACTTAAAGCCCCACTTTGCGCCAGCAGCTCCCATCAGTGGCATCACAGCAGCGATCAATATAGAAACGATGGGTAGGGTGTGCATGATTGCTCCAGAGTTTGAGTGAATGAAAATTTCAATAAATTCAGCGCACGAGAAATGAAGCCTTGAACTCACTGTTTTGAGTTGCTTTCGTACTTAGGCCCTATACTATTCAGCGTGAAAAAACATAACAATGCATTCTAGATGAAGACAGCTCGCCACTGCGCACTTGAGGTAGTCAGAGAGGCCGACCCCCTTCTGAAAGCCCTTGGGGCAAAGTCTTTGTTTGAGCAGGATATCAGTTTAGGTTCTGAGGATTTTTTGGCCGAACCGGTTGGTCTACCTGGCCGCCCTACTCGGCCTGAATTGGTTCCGCATACACGCATACCCAAACGCTCTCTAGCAACGCTTGAGGGACGGGCTGCCATGATTCACTCTATCGCCCATATTGAATTCAACGCAATTGATCTTGCAATGGATATCACTTGGCGTTTTTCAGGGATGCCTGACAAGTTCTATCAAGATTGGATTCGTATTGCCAGCGAAGAAGCATTGCATTTCACGCTACTGCGCGATCATCTTGTGACCTTAGGTTTTGATTATGGTGATTTCCCCGCTCACAATGCGCTCTGGGAAATGACTGAAAAAACCAAAGGCGATTTATTGGCTCGGATTAGCCTTGTTCCAAGAACACTTGAGGCACGAGGTCTCGATGCCACCCCGGCGGTCAAAAAACGACTGATTGGTGCCGGTGATCATGCTGTTGGCAAAATACTCGACATCATTCTGCGCGATGAAATTGGTCATGTTGCTGCAGGTAATTATTGGTTCCGATGGCTGTGCGCCCAACGTGGCTTGGATCCCGAACCAACCTATTCTGAATTGGCATTGCAATATGGGGCCCCTAAACTACAAGGGCCATTCAACATCGAAGCGCGTCGTCAAGCTGGGTTTAGCGAGACAGAACTGTCTGCCCTGCAATGATGTCAGAATCTGTAATCTCGTTTAAACGTTCTCATTTCTTAATAATACATTCCGAGTTCTTTCATGAAAGTTTTGTTTGTATGCATGGGCAACATTTGCCGCAGCCCCACCGCAGAAGGTGTTTTTCGTCAACATGTTATGGATTCAGGATTACAGGATCGGGTGGAAGTTGATTCAGCTGGAACGCACAATTACCACCCAGATCAAGCCCCTGATCCCAGAGCCATTCAGGTTGCAGCTACACGCGGCTATGATCTCACTCCTATTCGCGCTAGGCAGATTAAGGACAGTGACTTTGAAAAGTTTGATCTGATTCTCGTCATGGATTGGGACAATCTTTCACTCACTCAAAGTCAATGCCCCCCTCAACATCAAAGTAAAGTGCGTCGCTTTGCAGAGTTTTCTAGTGATGCATCGATTCAGGTTGTTCCAGACCCCTTCTTTGGCGATATTGCAGGCTTTGAGCATGTTCTGGATTTGGTAGAAGACTGTAGCGCAGGATTATTAAAGGTCGTGACAGCGCATCACCATGCATACACTTCAATCCAAAGATAATCCTCGTATACGTCAACTCGCTAAGTTAAGCCAAAGCCCACGTGAGGCCAGAAAGCAAGGCTTAGCTTTGCTCGATGGTGTTCATCTACTACAAGCCCTCTTAGAAAGTGGCAAGCATCCGCTTTGGGGAGTCATCACTCCAAGTGCAATGCAAAAAAAAGAAATCTACCAAGCATTCAAGCTATCTGAAACAAGGGGAACAGAATGGTTTGAAATCCCCGAGAACTTGATGCTTAGTATTGCTCCAACTGAACACCCCTCAGGGGTATTAGCGGTGTGGCCTTTTGTGAGCAGTCATGATCAAGGGCAAAACCAAAGCATGCCTAAAGATGCATGCGTACTCATGCTAGAAGAGATTCAAGATCCCGGTAACTTAGGTACGTTATTACGTTCAGCACAAGCCTCAGGCATTCAATATGTCGCCCTATCTGAGGGCTGCGCTGAACCTTGGGCGCCCAAAGTTTTGCGAGCTGCAATGGGTGCGCACTTTTACTTAAGCCTGCTTGAAAAATCAAACTTGGTTGAGTTGGCACAATTTCGCCAACCCACTTACGCCGCGTGCAGCGAATCCCATCTAAGCGCTTGGGAAGGGGCTTTATCAGAGGCGCGAGGCATTGTGATCGGCAATGAAGGTTCTGGAATCAGCCCAGCACTCCGAGAAGCCTGCTACGCCACTATTGCCATTCCTATGGCAACGGGTTGTGAATCTCTCAATGCAGCCATTGCAGGATCAGTATTGCTGTTTGAACGTAAACGACAAATAGAACTCAAAGGACTATAAGCAATCTTTACCCATCCTGATCGGCCGAGGATAACTGAACCGATCGTTATACTGAACCCTCGCTGCCCCCCCAAACATCAAGTTTAATGCGCCTGAATCCCCTTCCTCTTTTCTACTTGGTTTTGATGCTTCTAAGCACGCAGAGTTTTGCAGACTCAGATGGCAACTCCAGCGCTCAAAT
>Ga0114963_10000355_pt1 | contig 30371 bp, 34 predicted proteins | sample C_131016_EF_Meta_FD_87019 | JGI IMG/M metagenome (GOLD analysis project Ga0114963, IMG submission 87019) | Freshwater microbial communities from Lake Croche, Canada to study carbon cycling - C_131016_EF_MetaG | ecosystem: Environmental > Aquatic > Freshwater > Lake | place: Lake Croche, Canada... | reverse complement strand
GTAGATGTGCTTGGATTGGAAGTGGGATATCGCTTGATTCCTTTGGTGGATAGAAATCAAGACGGTGAACTCTTAAGAAGGATTAAAGGGATTCGTAAAAAGTTTGCACAAGAAATTGGTTTTCTTGCTCCCGCAATTCATATCCGCGACAACTTAGAGCTTCGTCCTAGCGCCTATCGCATTGTCTTGAAAGGCGTGGAGGTGGGGCGTGGGGAATCTTTTAGTGGGCAATTCCTGGCGATTGATCCAGGCCGTGTTTCAGGTACCTTACCTGGTGCTGTGACCCGCGATCCCGCCTTTGGGTTGCCTGCTGTATGGATTGAGTCCGGTTTACGCGATCGCGCTGTCTCACTGGGTTATACGGTGGTGGATGCGGGTACCGTGGTTGCCACTCACTTGAACCATGTTATTTCACAACACGCATCAGAACTATTGGGTCGTCAAGAAGTGCAACAATTACTTGACCACCTTGCTAAGCAATTTCCTAAATTAGTCGACGAACTGATCCCTAAATTAATTGGTCTGCCTGTTTTGCAGAAGGTATTACAAAACTTGTTGGCCGAGGGGGTGCACATTCGCGATATGCGCACCATCGTTGACACACTCACTGAACATGCAGTGCGTACTCAAAATCCCTCAGAGCTCACTGAGTTAGTAAGAGGTTCCTTAGGCCGAGCCATTGTTCAGCAAATCTTCCCCGGTACCGCTGATGTTCAGGTGATTGCGCTAGATCAACACTTGCAACAGTTGCTCTCACAAGCTGTAGGCAATACCCCAGATAGCGCAAGCATTGAACCTGGATTGGCAGATACCGTTTTGAGAGAGGCGGCTGCTGCGGCAGCGCGCCAAGAAGCCCAAGGGGTAGCCCCAGTGTTATTGGTACCTGCTTCCTTGCGTGCCATGTTATCCCGTTTTTTACGCAGAACTATTCCTAACCTGAGCGTCCTTGCTCATAACGAAATTCCTGAACAACGTACATTAAAAGTAACTGCCATCATTGGAGGTAAAGCATGAAGGTTCGTAAATTTACAGCTAAAACATCGCGTGACGCACTGCGGCTTGTGCGTGAAGATTTGGGCCCTGACGCTGTCATCATGGCTAACAAAATGGTGCGTGGTGGTGTCGAAATTATGGCGGTTGCTGCCAAGGATATGAGCTTTGCTGCTCGGTCTCCCAAGTTGGATGAGCCCGTACCATTAGAGATGACCGAGGATGATATTGTACGAGAGGGTGTGGTGGCATCCACTCCAGCTACAAGTGATGCGCTAGAAATCTTGGCGAACGAAGTTAAACATTTAAGCGGTATGTTGAATCAGACAGCCGCCCGGCAAGCCAAATTACAAGAGCAAGCTAAAAAAGCACAGAAGGAAAGTGCACTTGCAACGCAATCAGAAATGTTGATTTCTGAACGCGCGGCAGTGAATTACTCTGCGCCAGCTGCTCCGGGCGTTGTTCCCGCTGCAGAGGAATGGATGAAAAACATGATGGGTGAATTGCGGTCTATGCGCAATTTGATTGTTGATCAAATGGGTGCTATTGCGATTAACGAATCCATTCGCGTTCCTGCTGAAAAAAGTCGTGCTGCTAAAAAACTTTCTGAAGCCGGATTTAGTCTGCCGTTGATTCGCAAAGTCACCGCTCGATTACCCGATCGCGTGAGCGAAAAAGATGCGGTAAATTTTGCACGCAGTGCCTTAGCAAGCCAATTAAAAGTGGCAGGAAATGAAACAGAAATTTTGGACCAAGGTGGAGTATTTGCTGTTGTTGGCCCTACGGGAGCGGGCAAAACAACCACCGTAGCTAAATTGGCGGCGCGTTTTGTGGTTCGTCATGGCGCTGAAAACTTAGCACTATTAACCACAGATGGTTATCGTATTGGTGGTCAGGAGCAACTCAGAATTTATGGAAAAATTTTGGGGGTTGCTGTACATGCGGTTAAAGACGCTGAGGATCTTAAGCGCACTTTGGCAGAGTTAAAAAACCGTAAATTAATTTTGATTGATACGGTTGGATTGTCTCAGCGCGATAAGTCGTTGGGAGATCAACTAAGCTTATTTGAAAATTGTGGGACAGAGGTAAAGCGTTTATTGCTTTTAAACGCCACCAGTCATGGTGATACTTTGAACGATGTCGTTAAGGCCTATCGCGGCAAGGGTCTCACGGGCTGCATTATCAGTAAACTCGATGAGGCAGCCACTCTGGGCGCGGCGCTGGATGTCGCTATTCGCCATAGCCTTAAACTATTTTATGCCACCAATGGTCAGCGCGTTCCGGAAGATTTGCTCGTGGCGAATGCTAAAGATTTAGTAAAAATGGCGGTGGAGATGGCCTCAGAGCAAACTGGTTTTGGCGAATGGGATGCGGGTTTGCTTTCTCAAGTCGGTTCTGGAATGGAGTTGGGGGCGGCACATGCCTGATCAATGGGTAGATCAAGCCGAGGGCTTACGCAGGCTTCTTGTTAAAACCCCTCCGCAAATTGTGACATTGTGTTCTGCTTTGCCAGAACCCGGCCGACCCTGGGCGTTGCTTAATCTTGCCGCCGCACTGAGACAAGCCGGTTCAGGTGTCTTGATCGTAGACGCTGCTGCCGGTCAAGAAGGGGGCTTAATGGCTTCGCCTCTTCAGCCAATTCAATTAAAAAATGTGCTTGAAGGTCATTGCACTTTTGCACACGCGATTTCAATGGGGCCAGAAGAGATTCCTGTGATTGCAGCACAATCAGGGCTAACGGGCTTAGTTGAGGCCGTATCTGAAAACAAACAGCTTGCAGGGCAATTAAAACCGGATGCAGGGAGTATTGAAGTTTTGCTGGTGAATACCGTGCCAGACCCCAGTGGAGCCCAATGCCCAGACAACTTACTAAATCAAGAAGTCGTCATTACCGTTCGCCCCGAGAGAGATTCTGTCGCAGCCACCTACCAGCTGATTAAAACGCTCTGCCAAAGGTCATCGCAGCGGCAATATCGCTTACTGATTTCAGGCGACCCCAATATTCGAGAGGCACAAAGACTGCATCGCGCATTATCTTCAGCACTAGAGCGATCATCAAATGTAAAATTAACATTATTAGGATTGATGCCTTCTGATCGATATGTTCACCAAGCTGCAAGTCATGGTCGTGCCGTCGTTGCCAGCGCTCCCAACACCTTTTCTGCGGCAAGTTTCCGCAAAATGGCTGATAGCCTGATACGATGTCGCACTGCGGCGTCTCATCGGTATGGGATGTCCGCCCCTAAGGCCTCGAATATGCCGAAGCCAGGGGCTCTCTCTACAGTAAGGGGCTGATTGAATGTACAAAGCCAGTGGAATGATAGATCAAGAGGCGCTACTCAAAGAGCATGCGCCCCTCGTCCGTCGTATCGCCCATCACATGGTCGCAAAATTACCTCCTTCGGTGGAAATTGATGACTTGATTCAGGCCGGAATGATTGGCTTATTAGATGCAATCAATCGTTACGAAGAAGAGCAGGGTGCGCAATTTACTACCTATGCCGCCCAACGCATTCGGGGTGCCATGCTAGATGAGTTACGCGAAAACGACTGGTTGCCCCGGGGGCAGCGCAAGAATATGCGTCGTGTTGAGGATGCAATCAGCACCTTACAGCAGAAACTTTCGCGCTCACCACGAGAAACTGAGCTTGCTGAGCATTTAGGCGTAGGTTTATCGGAATTCCAGCAGTTATTGCAGGATGCGCGTGGTTATCAACTCATTCATTTTGAAGACTTTCACGGCGAAGACGACGATCATTTCCTGGATCGTAATTTGTCAGATCCCAGTGGAGATCCTCTGGCTTCATTGTTAAATGATGACCTTCGCAATAATCTGATCTATGCGATAACTAATTTGCCCGATCGTGAAAAAATCTTGATGGGTTTGTATTACGAGCAGGAATTGAATTTGCGGGAAATAGGGGATGTGATGGGAGTGAGCGAATCACGGGTTTGCCAGCTGCATAGCCAGGCCATCGCGCGTTTAAGAGCCACAATGCGAGAGCGTCTCTGGACTTCCTTGGACTAAAGTTTACGCAACTCAGGCTGAACCGAGGCTTCTTCCAATTGATCCGCGGGCGCCAAGGCCATCTTTACCATAGAGTTGGCGAGCAGTAGGCGTGATGGAATCAAGATGTGTCATCGCTAAGCGTATATGTTTCATGTGCTGCTCAATCATCACACCATTAATTTGATTTAAACGACTCGCTTCCTCCAGTAAACGCATTAAGGGGAAAAGCTCTTCGTTTTCAACGGGTTGACCTTGAGTTATTTTGAGCCTTAGGCTTGCTAAATCCTGTAACAACGCTGCACTGGTGGATTTCTCTAGGGCATCAGCCTGACTGAGCTTTTCTTCAGTTAAACGAACCACTTTTTCTATGTCAGAAGAAGTGAGCGCAACTTGCTCCTCCAGCAGAATGTCTATGAACTTCTGGGTTTGCTCGAGTACGTTATTTCGCGCGTGCTCATCCAACATTCAGCGAGTAGCTCTGGATTGTTTAGGCACTTCTGGAGTTTCTTGAGGAAAGCATTTCTTTTACGCTTTCAAGCAGTTTATCTGCGATGTTCTCAGGATTCACTTGGAAGCTACCATCTGCAATGGCCTGTTTGATTGAAGCCACTTTTTTGGGATCAAATACTTCTCCCGTTCCGGCCATGGCAATCGCACTTTGCAATTGGGTGACCGCGGGGCTCAGCGTGACCTGGCTGCTGCTGGATTCAACTGTTCCATTGGTCAAAGGGTTAGCCGCTGCTGCATATGCTGCCGCTTTTTGGCTGGATTGGGTGCTATCTGCAGCAGTACCACCCGATACGGGGGAACTGCCGGGCCCTCCGACAGGGATATTTGTATTGCTGATCTTCATTTGAGCACTCCGAAAAATGTACCTACCATGCACCTGCTAACGACCTACTGAGCAGTTTCTTTAGCTTTTTTCCAGAATAACTAATAAAAGTATGAAGATCAATGTTTTAAGACAGGAAAGTTTTTGATCACTTTGATTTATAAGCGCAGTTCTACTGTGCCCCCAGAACGTGCAACCCCTGAAACCATGCTTCCACGAGGGGTACGTACCTGTACGGACTGTCCCTCACTGGCATTAGAAAGGGCGATGCCCTCGCCTGTAATCTGAAAACCTTGACCTGAAAGCTTAAGCCTCACCGACTGTCCAGACTGAACCACATAGGCCAACTTGACCTGTTGGCGCCGGATAGTGCTGCCAGCAGGGATATTGGCAAGCAAGCTGTTCCCGTACAAGGCTTCTGGAGTATTGATGACGCCAGGAACTGCTTCACTGATGTCGATCAATTTGATCATTAAGTCATTAGCAGAAAGACTCTGCCCAGCGCTAAGAGGGTGAGAGGCAACTAAGTAGGGCGCAAGAATTTGAACTTGAGCTTGCAAAAATACAGTCCAACGGTTGGGGGTATTGCAACGCACTCCCACTGTTGTTTTCCCTTGAGCGCGGGCTCCGGGTGGCAAAAAAGCTTCGATTTTTTCGCATCGAGGCAGATTGGCCGTTTGCTCTGGAAGACTAACCTGAACATGCACTTCACCCAGTCCTGATGCCTCTTGAGTCAGAAATGTTTTGGCTTCCTCTACTAATTGCCGAGATTCGATACCCGAAGATATTTCGGCAGCAAATAAATCAGTAATGGCCCCAATCAATACCAAAAGGCATATGAGCTCAAGGAAACGCTGAACGAAGGTTTGGTCTTGGTCGTATTGATGAATGATCATGGCACGCACCCTTTAAGGGATTAAGAGCACACATTATCTGAATGAACTCTCATTTCGAATCGATTGAAAAGAGGGCCTAAAAAGGCGTTTATTCAAATATTGCTTGTCGACCATTCACGTAGTATCGGCACATCAACAGAGAACTGAAGGGCTCTCTGAAACAAATCAGGAACAGACGAAATGAACGAGACGCTAGACGGCGTGTTTCATTACTACCAAACCGCCATAAGCTTACGTAGCTATCGCCAAGAGGTTTTGGCATCAAATATCGCGAATGCCGATACTCCTGGCTACAAGGCGCGAGACTTTGACTTTGGTAGTGCGCTAAATACCGCACTTAAACAGCCATTAGCTTCAATGAATGCGCAGTCTGGAAATGTTTCGGGTGGCCTTGCGATGACTCAGACAGGCCATTTACCGGCTAATCCGGCTCTATCTCTTTCAGACGCAGGCCATTTGCCTGGTAACCCAGTACTGGATCCAGTAGGGCATGCCATGGCTCAAGCTTCGGCAAAACTTCAATACCGTATTCCTTCTCAGGATAGCGCAGATGGCAATACCGTAGATATGGACGTTGAGCGGACACAATTTGCGAATAACGCCATTCATTACGAAGCAAATCTAACCTTGCTAACAGGCCGAATTAAAGACCTGATCGCAGCGACTACCTCCTAGTACTTAACGGAATAAGAGAGGATTTATCATGGCACTATCATCCATATTTGATGTAGCAGGTACCGCACTGACGGCCCAATCAAAGCGTCTTAATGTGGTAGCCAGTAATTTAGCGAACGCAGATAGTGCTAGCACGAGTGCAGATACTGCCTATCACGCAAAACAGGTGATTTTTCAGACTTTAAATTTGGGAAGTAGTGCTGATAAAGGCGTGAAGGTTTCAGCTGTAGTGGATGACCCTTCGCCTATGCATACGGTCTACGAACCGAATCATCCTTTAGCGAATGCTGAAGGATATGTAACCTACCCTAACGTCAATCCGGTAGAGGAAATGGTCAATATGATCTCTGCCTCACGCTCCTATCAGAATGAAGTAGATGTTATGAATACCACCAAGTCCTTGCTACAAAAAACATTAACCCTAGGCCAGTAATAGACCGCTGAATAACAAAGCTCATTAAGGAGTCATTAGATATGTCGACTATCAACACCACTACTCAGAACTCCAACCCGCTTTTTAATACTGGCGGGACATCAGGCGCATCGGCTTCAACTGGAAGTTCTGCAGCGGCAGCTGCTGCAACGGCAACTTCGGCACAGAACATTCAAAATGAATTTTTAACGCTTTTCACAACACAGCTGAAAAATCAGGATCCCATGAATCCTATGGATTCTTCGCAAATGACTTCGCAGTTGGCCCAAATTAGTACAGTAAGTGGTATTCAAACGCTCAACCAAACTATGCAGGCCATGATGTCGAGTAATACCGCAGTGCAAGCCTCTCAGTCTGCTGCGCTCATTGGTAAATCAGTCATGGGTCCAGGAAGTCAGTTTGCATTGGGTGATTCAGGTAATGCGCAGCTTGGAATTACGCTGCCATCCAATGCCGATTCAGTAACCGTTAATGTCATAGATGCAGCGGGACACACCGTGCGCTCATTCAGTGAAACCAATCAATCTGCAGGAAGTTTTTCACTCAATTGGGATGGGAAGGACAGCAGTGGTAAAGCCGTTCCTGCTGGTAATTACAGTGTGAAAGCAACCGCTACACACTCTGGACAGGCCGTTACCCCCGCGACATTGGTGCAAGGTGTGGTAACTGGAGTAACCAGTAATACGCAGGGTGTGAGTTTGTCTGTTCAGGGTGTGGGTAGCCTTCCCCTAACTTCAATTACGCAAATTAATTAAGTTCATCCAGATCGGAATTTAAGGGAGATAAAGAGATGGATTTTGGAATTGCAATTAGCGGGCTGAATGCCTCTTCAACAAGTATCGATACGATTGGAAATAATATTTCTAATGCCAGTACCGTCGGTTTTAAAACAGCTATAACTGAATTTGCAGCTCAGTACCTTCCACCGATCGGAGGGGGTTCAGCGCAATCAGGCGGAGCAGGGGTGAAGGTCACAACCGTTGCGCAGCAATTTACACAGGGCAGTATTTCCAGTACGGGGAACAACCTCGATGTGGCCATTGACGGTAGCGGGTTCTTTCAGCTCGATAACAATGGTGCTACCCAATACACCCGTAATGGACAGTTTCATGTTGATGCTTTGGGCTATTTGGTTTCATCTAATGGTGCTCGGGTTCAAGGTTATGCCTCCAACTCAAATGGTGGGGTCGTAACGGGTACGGTTGGGGATCTTCTGATTCCTCAATCCGAAATTGCCCCCACCACCACCACTACCATTAAGGGAAACCTGAATCTCGATTCTCGCAGTACTCCAATACCGTCAACCACAACTTTTAGCACACAAGATCAAACATCCTTTAACAACGAGTCTTCGGTTACGGTTTACGATACGCTCGGTAATCCCCATACATTAACTAACTACTTCGCGCTTGCCACCGTGAACCCATCGGGAGGTTCAACATGGAATGTGTATTCAACCGTGGATGGTGCGGCGGTCACTTCTACCCAGCCGGATACTTTAGCATTCAGCGCTAATGGTGTTCTTCAAGGGGCAAACGGAAGTACTACTTCAAACGTGGTGAGCTTAACTGCTCCCCAGATCAATGGTTCTACTACGCCGCTTTCCATGAATTATGATTTTTCAGGGACCACGCAGTTTGGTTCTGCCTTTGCGGTGACCTCTCTGTCTCAAGATGGAGGCGGGCCAGGCATATTGACAGGCTTTTCCTTTGCACCAAACGGTGTGATTACTGGAACTTACAGCAACGGCAAAACTGGCTCTCTGGGTCAGGTTACGCTGACCAATTTCGCTAATCCCCAAGGCCTGGAGCGTAATGGTGACAATACTTGGACCGCAACGGCTACTTCAGGTACCCCGATTGCAGCAGCGCCTCCAGGATCTAATGGAACAGGTTCGGTACAAGGGTCTTCTTTGGAATCTTCTAACGTTGATCTTACGAGCCAATTGGTCCATTTGATTACTGCGCAGCGTGATTATCAGGCCAATGCACAAACAGTGAAGACCTTAGATTCCATGTTTAATACGATCAATACTTTGCGTTAAGGTGACTAAATGGATCGCATGATTTATACGGCAATGACCGGTGCCAAGCAGACTATGGAGCAACAGTCCACGGTTGCGAATAATTTGGCAAACGTGAATACCACCGCCTTTCGGGCGGAGCTGGCTACATTTCGTGCGGTCCCCATCAACGGAACAGCCCAAACAACCCGCGTATTTGTAACGGATTCCACTCCTGGCGCCGACTTGACTCCTGGTAATTTTCAGAAAACAGGACGCGCACTGGATGTTGCAGTTCAGGGAACAGGTTGGATTGCAGTGCGAGCAAAAGATGGTTCTGAAGCCTATACACGTGATGGAAATCTTCAGATTCAAGCTGATGGAAGTTTGACCACACATAACGGTATTCCTGTTCTGAGTGACCCCGGTCCTGGCGCTCCCCCCGCTCCCATTCGCGTGCCATTGGGATCAGAAGTCACCGTATCTTTGGATGGAACCGTATCTGCTACAGCAACTCAGGGTGGCGATATCCCTCCCGCAATTACGGTAGCAGGAAAAATTAGATTGGTGGATCCCCCGGCGAGCAACATGACACGACGAGATGATGGGCTGTTTCAGACTCGTGATGGCCGTGCTGCCCCCACCAGTGCATCGGTGCTTGTGGCACCCCAGAATTTGGAAAGCAGTAATGTGAATTTGACCCATCAAATGGTGCAGATGATTGAACTGTCTAGGCAATACGAACTAAATACCAAAATGATCACTACCGCCAATGACGATGAAAAGGCTGCGAGCCAACTATTAACACTGAACTGATTGATTGGATCAGACATGACTAAAACGAAGGGGTACACAGAATGAATAGAACACTGGCAATTGCAAAAACGGGCATGGATGCCCAACAGACCCAGATGGATGTCATTTCCAACAATCTGGCTAACGTTGGAACTAATGGTTTTAAGGCTTCAAGAGCCGTGTTTGAGGATTTGATTTACCAAACCATTCGCGCCCCCGGAGCCCCAAGTAGCACGCAGACGAATCTTCCCTCAGGTTTGCAGATCGGAACGGGTGTGGAGCCTGTTGCAACAGAGCGTATTCAAACCCAAGGAAATTTAACTGCAACGGGCAATCCTAAAGATGTGGCAATCAGTGGAAACGGCTTTTTTCAGGTACTGATGCCAGATGGCACTACGGGTTATACCCGAGATGGAGCTTTCCAGACCGATGCAACTGGCCAGTTGGTCACCGCGAATGGTTATGTGGTTCAACCCCCCATCACTATCCCTGCTAATGCTTTGTCCATTACCGTTGCTCCAGACGGGACCGTTTCAGTGACTCAACCCGGTACTGCTACTCCAGTTCAAGTTGGCAATATCTTGGTGGCAATGTTTCAGAACCCAGCAGGATTAAAAACCTTGGGGGGAAATATCCTTCAAGAAAGTGGTTCTTCAGGTGCTGCTGCGACTACCGCGCCCGGTCAAAATGGATCAGGTTCGCTGCAGGCCGGTTATATCGAAACCTCGAATGTGAACGTAGTGGAAGAACTCGTGAACATGATTCAAACCCAGCGCACCTACGAAATCAATAGTAAGGCGATTTCAACGGCAGACCAGATGCTTGCGCGCCTAACGCAGATGTAAATTATGAAAACATTTATTCTTTCTTCATTAAGTAGTGCCTGCATTCTCATGACGGTAGGATTAAGCGGTTGCGCAGAACCTGCCCCGCGCTCGATTATTGCTCAACCCGTCTCGGCGCGCCCTGCATTAGCGGTGGCCGATCCCGAGCCCACAGGTGGGATTTATCAGACGCGTCCCGGTTATGCTTACCGTCCCATATTTGAGGACCGCCGAGCACGTCAAGTAGGTGACACTATTATTGTCACCTTGAATGAGAGCACAACAGCCAGTAAAAAGTCTTCTGCTGATGCTTCCCGTTCAACCTCTTCAGCGCTAACAATTTCTCCGATTAAAGGTTTACCTACTTTAGGGTTGGCCGGCGCTAGCTTAACTGGAACGGACACCACCAAATTTGCCGGTGCGGGCGATGCTGCTGCAACCAATACCTTCACTGGAACCATTACGGTGACCGTCATTGAGGTCTTATCAAATGGTAATTTGGTTGTAAGTGGTGAAAAGCAAATTGCAGTCAATCAAGGGACAGAGTTTATTCGTCTTGCTGGAGTAGTTAATCCGGCGAATATATTGTCGGGTAATACCGTGTCATCTACCCAGATTGCCGACGCAAAGTTGGAGTACAAAGCCAATGGCTTTGTGAATGATGCACAAGAAATGGGCTGGATGCAGCGTGCCTTTTTGAAAGTCTCACCTTTCTAGGGAATGAAGATCATGCGTTCTCCTCACCCTTTTCATCTATTTGGTTCCAGCAGCGCTTTTGCCCGCCTAGTTACAAATTGTTTAACAGCTTTGTTGATTTTGATTCTGAGCGCCTCTTGTTTTGCGGAGCGAATCAAAGATATTGCTAATATCCAAGGGGTGAGACCTAACCAGTTGGTTGGCTATGGACTCGTTGTGGGACTAGATGGCACTGGTGATCAAACAACCCAAACTCCCTTCACCGTTCAAAGCTTGATTACCATGATGGGTCAGTTAGGGGTGAACTTACCACCTGGTACCAGCTTACAATTAAAAAATGTGGCAGCGGTGGCAGTCACAGCTGAACTTCCCCCTTTTGCTCAGCCGGGTCAGCGTTTGGATATCGTGGTGGGCTCTATAGGTAACGCCAAAAGTTTACGAGGCGGTACGCTTCTCATGACGGCATTGAAGGGAATTGATGGTCAGGTTTATGCGCTGGCACAAGGTAATGTAGTGATTGGCGGGTCAGGGGCCTCGTCGGGTGGCGCATCTAAGCAAGTGAATCAACTTTCTGCAGGGCGCATTTCTGAGGGGGCAACGGTTGAACGTGTTGTGCCCACAAAAGTCGGCGTGAATGGCATCCTACATTTGGAATTACATAAAACAGACTATGGAACGTCTCAGCGAATAGAAGAGGCAGTGAATAAGAAATTTGCAGGAGATATCGCCCGTGCCGTTGATGGAAGAACAATCGATGTTCGGGTTCCTGAAGCAGCAGATGATTTGGTTAAATTTATATCTGATCTTGAGGCTTTGACGGTCACGCCTGCTCAGGGGTCTGCTCGAGTAGTGGTCAATGCGCGCAGCGGGGCGGTGGTTATGAATCAAAATGTGATCTTGGAGCCGTGCGCTGTAGCTCAGGGTAGCCTCTCTGTAACGATTTCAACAGACCCTGCCGTGAGTCAGCCCAACCCCTTATCTAATGGGGTAACCGCTGATACGACCAAATCCAATATTGATATTAAACAAGAAGGTGGCGCATTGATCAGCTTGAAAGGGGGAGCAACCTTGAATGACGTCGTTAAGGCGCTCAATACCTTGGGTGCGACCCCTGGCGATTTGATTTCCATTTTGGAAGCGCTTCGGGCATCCGGGGCATTGCACGCTAATTTAGAAATTATTTAGGGCAAATCATTATGGCTATCGATCCTTCTCATAAGCTTGGCCTGTCAATTGATCCCGCCTCTTTGCAGGCCTTGAAAAGTCAATCTCACAATGCCCCTGATGCGTCTTTAAAAACGGCCGCTAAGCAGTTTGAGGGGGTATTCTTGAATATGATGTTGAAGAGTATGCGGGATACCGTACCTCAAGATGGTCCGGGTAATAGCCAACAAACAAAGATGTTTCAAGGGATGTTGGATGAGCAATACGCTTCTGCTCTGAGCCAAGGACGAGGATTAGGTTTGGCCGATATGATTGTTCGCCAATTTAAAGCAAATGGGCAAGTCGCCGCTGCTTCAAGTGAAGATACGCCACCCGTTGGTCAACTAAATTCAAATTCTGCGGTATCTGGAGGTGGATCAAGTGCTGACCTAGCGACTACGCTGGCAAAAGACTTGGCTTCGAGCAGACTTCCTGCGTCTACAATGCCTGCGGGGAATTCTGGTGCTCGCTCGAATGGGGCCTCATCACTGAATAATGCCTCCGTGGGTAAAACAGCCTCTTCAGCACCGGCTTCTTTTAAAGACAAAATGGCTGATTTTGCAGCCTCTGCTAGCCAAGCAAGCGGAATACCTGCGCATTTCTTACTCGCTCAAGCAGGGCTTGAAAGTGGTTGGGGAAAGCATCAGCCACTCCTACCCGGGGGAAACCCAAGTTACAATCTATTCGGTATTAAGGCGGGTCCAAACTGGAACGGCCCCGTTGTAAAGTCAACCACGACTGAAGTAATCAATGGAGTGGAGCAAAAAGTGGTTCAGTCCTTTCGGGCCTATGGTTCCTATTCAGAGGCTTTTCATGATTACGCTTCATTACTGAGTGGCAGTGCCCGCTATGCCAAAGCCTTAGCCTCTAATACGGCTCAAGATTTTTCCAATGCATTACAAAAAGCAGGATATGCCACTGATCCAGCCTATGCGCAAAAAATTCGTGGAGCCATTAAACTGTTAGGTGGAGTGTCTGCATGATTCAAGTTTGGATACAGCGTTTTTTCAAGTTTCGTATAAAGACGCCGTTAGTCACAATAAGCCAACTTGATATCTATCAGGGATGTAGTGCTGTTCAATCAGTGGATACCATATGACCATTGTTAACCCCAACTTCTTTAATTCTGCCCTTACAGGTTTGAATTATGCACAAACTGCGCTTGCTGTGGTGTCGAATAACATCACCAATTCCAGTGTGGCGGGTTATACGCGCGAAGTAGTGACCATCGTCAACCCTGGTGGTGGCGGTGCAGGGGGGGTGATTGTAGGCGAACGACAAACCAGTACTTACCTGAACGCTAATCTGCTGAATGCTCAAACCGGCGCCAGTGAGCAAGGTGCTTACGCTCAACAAGCTACTCAGCTCAACCAGATTCTTGCCAGCAGTAGCGCAACCGGATCTAGTTCAACCATCGCGACCGATATTGGGGGGGCGATCCAGAATTTTTTCTCGAGTGTGAATGCGCTTGCCACTTCTACTGGTGATTCTACCAATGCTGCTCGGAGTTCAGTTTTAACCAATGCCAATGTTTTAGTAGCCGAGTTTTCTTCTGTTGGAACACAACTCAATGGATTAGGATCGCAAGTAGAACAAAATATTAAAAGTGACATCGGAAGTATTAATAATCTTGCGACCCAAATTGCTAAGGTGAACCAAAGTATCCAAACGAACAACGGTTCCTCGGTGATTCAACCGGCTAACGCATTAATTGATCAACGCGATCAATTGCTTCAACAATTAAGCAAATTGATTAGTGTATCTACGCTTCCACAGAGTGATGGCACCTATTCAGTCTTTATAGGTGAAGGACAGCCATTGGTATTGGGTGGTACGGCCCAGTCTCTTTCCGCTGCTCCTCTGGTGAGTGATCCTAGTAAAACTATTCTTTCCTATTCCTCCCCTAATGGCCCTGTTCCCATCCCCGATAACCAAATTATTGGAGGTGAACTGGGAGCGTTAGTGCATTTTCGTTCCCAAACTTTGGTTCCAACCCAGCAGACCCTAGGGCATTTGGCGACGAGTTTTGCGTTGACGATTAACAACCAACTTCAGTTGGGTAAAGATAAGAATGGAAACTTTGGGGCAAAGATGTTTAATCTCCCGCTGATTCCGAGTACCCCTGTCAGCACAAATACAGGGAATGGGGCGTTGCAAGTAACCATGACTGACCCCAAACAAACGCAAGCAAGTGACTACAGCGTTAAATACGATGGTACGAACTATACGATTACTCGTGTTTCAGATAACACCACCACCACCCTTCCTTCCGATCTTGCCACTACCCCTCAAACTGTAGATGGTCTTCAGTTTTCTTTGAGTTCAGGAGCAATGAGTGCCGGTGATTCGATTATTGTTTATCCCTACAAGCAGAATGTAGGGGGCGTATCCGTCAGCATGACAGATCCTGCCAAAATTGGCGCAGCAGGTGGGACAAACGGGGTGGCTTCAGGGACCGCAAGTGTAACAACGAATTCATCGAATACTGGAACAGGCGCGCTTGCAATTACCGGTATTAACGGAACGCTGGCTGCTAATCTTCCCTACAATTCTGCAATCGTAAAATTTGTGGATGCTACGCACTATCAAGTTGAGCAGGGCAGCAATGGCTATGGCCCGAGCACCTTGGTCAGCAATAATCAAATATCTGTCAACGGTATTAGCATGACTCTATCGGGTGTTCCTGCAGCCAATGACACATTTGATATGTCAACTAATATTTCAGGTGCGGGTGACAACTCTAATGCAGTTGCGCTTCATGCCTTGCAGACATCCAACACCCTGTTAGGGGGAACTACCAACTTTAGTACTTACTATAGTTCAATCTCCAGTACTGTTGGCTTGGCAGGACAGCAATATCAAGCGACAAGTAAGGCAGCGAATTACGCTTTAACCTCGGCGACTACCGCACAGCAAACGGTTTCAGGTGTGAATCTGGATGAGGAAGCATCAAGCTTGTTGAATTACCAACGCCAATATCAGGCTGCCGCTAAGGTGATTACGGTGTCACAAACCTTATTTCAATCCTTGCTACAAATCTAAGGGCTGGGTTTAGATCATGAGAATTGCTTCATCTACTATTTTTACGAATGCGGTTTCTGCGATGAATGCGCAGGAAAATCTCATTGCTAAATACCAGCAACAGATTTCTTCTGGAAAGAGGGTCAATACCCCTCAAGATGATCCATATGCAGCAGCGACGGCGGTTACCTTAAATCAACAAATTGCGCGTATTGATGACTTTACAAATAATCGAAGTCTATTAATGGGTAATTTACGTCAGTTGGGATCAAACTTAAGCTCGGTTACATCCACTCTGCAGAGTGTTTCAACCAGTTTGGTGCAAGCCAATACGGGAACATTGAGCAGTCAAGATAGAAAAACGATTGCAGGTGATCTTCAAAGCAGTCTTGATACCTTAATCGCTTACGCCAATCTTCAGGACGGAAACGGAAATTATGTTTTTGGCGGCTATCAGACTTCAACACAGCCCTACGAAAAAGGGAATTTTGTATCTGTTGCCTCTTCCGGAAACAATCAGGGTAACAGTACTCTCTCACCTACTTCGGCAGCTTTAGAAGCGCCTTTGACCGGTTCGGCCACGATTACTATTAATAATTACGCAGACGGCACCCCGCCCACTTTTACATACAGTATTAGTGGTTTGCCAAATGCGATTGACAACGTGACCAATCAGCCCTCAAGTAGTTTTACTGATACCACTGTTCAACCTAATGTCACTGTTCCGACGATTGGGTTGACCTCAAATGGCAACTCCATTGGTTCACTCACTCTCGGCGGAGCGCCAAGCAACGGAGATACCTTTACCATCAGTCCTAAGCCCATCAATTATCAAGGGGATACAGGAGTAAGATCAGTAGAGGTGAATGACGGCCAAATTGTGGGCACGACTTTGGTTGGTCCACAAGTATTTGGTTCTATACCCACGGGAAACGGAAGCTTTGAGACCGGAGCCCCCCCTACTAATACGGGTTCGGGCGTCATCAGCTCTGGTTCGGTAACGAGCAGCTTAGCGCTAAAAGGGCATCAATACGCTCTGACATTTAGCGGTAGCCCAGGCCAGGTTAACACCGGAAATCAAAATACAGGTTCGGCTTCGTATGCGTCCGGGTCAGCAACGGGCACGCCCACATCCAATGATCAGTTTAACATTGTATTTTCGGTGTCTGACGGTCAGACGCAGTACACCATTGCGAATCAGACTACTGGGCAGACACTAGACCCACAGCCTTACACCTCGGGCGCTTCTATTAGCTTGCCAAATGGTGCGGCCTTTACATTGAACGGCAGCCCGAATTCTGGTGATAGCTTTTTGTATCAACCAGGACCGGCTAAAACCTATAGCGTTGTGGATTTAAGTTTATCAACCGCTGATTATCCTCAAGGGACTCCGGTTCCAGGTCACACTAACGTATCTTTTTCATCCGGCAATGCCATTCAATTTGACGGGATGAGTTTTAACATAACGGGATCGCCTAATACGGGTGATACGTTTGCTGTGAATCCATCTTCTACTACGGATGTCTTTACTGTGATTCAGAACGCAATTAATGCTCTGAATTCCTATAGCGTATCTTCGCCTGCAAACTCTTCAAAGCTCTCTAATGCACTTTCAGCTGCGCAGCTTGGGATTACAGGTGCGATTAATCAAGTGGATGTAGGGCAGGCTATTGTGGGCGGACGGCAGAACGAAATCAGCTCCTTGGATAGTTCTACTGCGCTGAATAAAATTGATCTGCAGCAGGAATTAGCCAGTTTAACTAGCACCGACATGGCTGCTGTGATCAGTGATCTGTCACAAGCGACGGTAGCGCTTACCGCATCACAAAAAGCATTTGTGCAAGTGCAGGGGCTTAATCTCTTTAGTTATATACAGTAACTTAAAGAGCCCCAGCTGCGCGCGTGATGCCGTCTAGAGAGACTTCCCAAAGTTTGTCAAAAGCCCTGAGCCACCCTGGAAGTCCTATAAATGCCAAAAACAGCCCGGCGGCTAGCGTAATAGGAAATCCGATTGAGAATAGATTCAATTGTGGTGCCGCTTTTGACAGCATACCCAATGAGAGATTTACAATGATCAGCGTGATGGTAATGGGCAGAGCCATGACCAAGCCATGCATGCAGAGCACGCCACCATAGGCTGTCAACATTTTAAGACCACTTGCTTTAAATCCCAATTCAGCGATCGGCAATGTTTTAAATGTTTGAGCCAATGCGCCGAACATCGCGAGGTGTCCGTCAATGGCAAAAAATACAAGCCCCGATAAGGCCACCATTAAGGCACTGAATGAGGTAGTTGAAGATTCGCTGTTGGGGTCATATAAAGTAGCAAAGCCTAAACCCATTTGAGTGCCTACCAATTCTCCGGCTAGGCTCACAGCCGCGAAAAGTGTTTGCATCAGTATTCCCAAAGAAACACCGATCAAGATTTCCCGGACTAATACGCCTATGCCTTCCCAGGACCCCACCGCAACTGAAGGTAGGGGGCCAATGGTAGGCGCAATCGCAAGAGTAATGACCGTTCCGAGTAATATGCGGGCAGGAACGGGAATTCCTGTTTCGGAGATAAAAGGGGCAGACATGATGAGCCCAAGAATGCGAGCAAGGGGCCAGATGAGTGAAGCCAGCCAGAGTTGAAGCTGCGCATCGGTAAAGTTTATCAGGGCGCGTTGAGCTGAGTGATCAGTTCACCATGGTAGGCAGGCTGATAAACAGTTGCCGAGTGTAATCGGTGAGTTGGGCTAGCATCCATGAACCTGCTAGCGCAAGAGTCAAAAAAACCGCTACGAGTTTTGGGATAAAGGACAAGGTGCTTTCATTAATCTGAGTCGCTGCTTGAAAAATACTCACTAATAAACCCACACCTAAGGCGACCAATAGCATGGGGGCAGAGATCAATAAAGTCACTTGAAGGGCTTCTCGTCCCATTGTCAGAACGCTTTCAGGGGTCATTAAGAGTGCTCTCCTTTAGGTGGCAAAACTCGCAGCGAGTGAGCCGATGAGCAATTGCCAGCCATCTACCAATACAAAAAGCATGAGTTTTAATGGCATCGAAATAATACTGGGTGAAACCATCATCATTCCCATGCTCATCAAAACGCTAGCGGTGACAAGATCAATAATCAAAAAAGGAATAAAGATGGCAAAACCAATTTGAAAAGCTGTTTTCAGTTCACTGGTTACAAAAGCCGGAACGAGAAGTCGCATACTCACGGAGTCTGCGTCTAAGGGGGCAGGATCATGCGAAATTTTTACGAATAAAGCCAGGTCCGCTTGCCGTGTTTGTTTCAACATGAATGCTTTCAATGGAACACTGCCTTTGGCGATGGCTTCATCAAATCCTATTTTGTTTTGGGTATAGGGTTGCCAAGCATCGGCGTAGACTTTATCAAAAGTCGGGCCCATGACAAACATGGTTAGAAATAGAGATAAACCGATAATGACTTGGTTTGGGGGGGAGGTTTGTAGGCCTAAGGCATGACGAAGCAGAGAGAGAACAATGACAATGCGGGTGAAGGCTGTAGTCATTAACAGGAGTGCGGGAAGAAATGAGAGCGCACCAAAAAATAGAAGCGCCTGAACGCTTAAGCTATAGGTTTGCGCTCCACCGGGCCCGGGTGCAGCAGTCAATGCGGGAAGAAGCGCCGAACTTTCAGCCTGACATTGCCCATAGAGGAATAAGGGCAATAAAAATAAAACCCGGCACATCCATTTGGCGTTTGAAAGCTTGAATAAACGGGCTCGCATTATCTTAAAATCTTTTTCTGGGCTTAGGCTTTGCCGAGAAAGCAGACAACCATTGTGAGAAGCTAGATTTTTGGGGCGTGGGATTGTTTTCGCTGACACTGATTTGGCGGGGAAGCGTATGCAAAGTATTCACTTGGCCATTGGCTACACCCACGACTAGCCAAGTATCGGCAATTTCAAGCACCACCACACGCTCTCTTGCACCCAAGCGCACGCCACTTACGATCTTGAGAGGATTTTTTTTGACAGCAGGTAAACCATTCACTCGACGAAAAATCCACGCGCCGACAAACATCAAGGCCACAACAAGAACAAGACTTCCAAAAGCCTGCAGCAGTGCAGAACTCATCGATTCAATTTCCGTATGCGCTCGCTCGGGGTAACAACATCCGTAATGCGAATACCAAAACGGTCATTTACAACAACTACTTCACCCTTAGCGATGAGGCAATTATTAACATAGACATCCATGGGTTCGCCCGCAATACCATCTAGTTCAACCACCGAGCCTGGCGCAAGCTCAAGCAGACCTTTGATAGGGAGTTTAGTCCTACCTAATTCCACTGTGATCTGCACGGGGATATCGAGAATCATATCGATATCTCGGGTGGAACTTGGAGGGAGATCACCCGCTAGTGGTTTAAAGATGTCGGCCTTCGTTGCTTCAGCTTCGGCGGAAGCAAAGGACTCTTGTTCAGCAAGCGCTGCAGCCCATTCGTCAATTTCTCCGCTCGCTATTTCGTTATCAGCCATTGTCATTGCTCCTGTGAATCAATAAGGCTATTGTTGCGTATGAGCTTATTCACTTTGAGTGAATAGCGGTTTCGATGCGTTCCATAGCTCGCTTCTAGCACAGGCATTCCATCTACAGTGGCCTGAATATTCGGGTTAATTTCGATGGGTATGATATCCCCAGATTCAAAACCAATCAGCTCTTCTACTGTAATTGTCTTGGTCGCCAAGGGGGCTACAAGCTCCACCGCACTAGATTCTAGCTGCTTACGCAGGGTCCGATGCCAACGGGCATCGGTTTCCATGGTTTCGCCGTGGAGTGAAGACATCAGTTGATCACGAACAGGTTCAATCATGGTGTAGGGCATACAAATATGCACCGCACCGCTCGCGGAACCCATTTCGATTTGGAAACTTGTACTCACAACTACTTCTGTGGGGGTGGCAATATTAGCGAATTGTGGGTTAATTTCACTTCTTACCAGATCAAAACTCAGTTTTTTTAGGGTTTTCCAAGAGTTTCCATAATCCTTCCAGACTAGTTCAAGCATGCGATGAATGATTTTGAGTTCGGTTGCGGTGAACTCTCTTCCTTCAATACGGGTGTGGAAGCGACCGTCGCCACCAAATAAGCTATCCACAGTCAGAAAAATCAGGCTGGGATCAAAAATAATAAGGCAGCTACCATGCAATGGTTTAGCCGTACAAATATTAATATTGGTAGGGACCACCAGATTTCTTAAGAACTCAGCATACTTTTGAACTTTAATGGCTCCCGTTGAGACCTCATGACCACGACGGGTGAATCCGTACAGTGACATTCTAAATGCACGCGCAAAACGTTCATTGATGATCTCAAGCGCAGGCATTCGCCCACGCACAATACGTTCTTGCTTGGCTAGGTTATACGGTTGAATACCGATCTGAATCTGAGTCGCTTCATCTGGTATATCCTCATCGCCAGTCACGCCTTTTAGAAGCGCATCAACTTCATCTTGCGAGAGGATTTCGTCACTCATTGTCACGGCGCTATCTCCTGTAACTTTTACTGAATGATGAAAGCAGTAAAAAATATTTTGCTGATTTCAGGCAGCTCGACATCGTCTTGATCTGCGGCTTCGGCAATTTTATCAATGAGTGTATCAGCCAGTTTTTGTTTTCCTTCTGTACTGCGCAATTCAGCAGACTTTAGACTAGATAATAATTTTAAGGTTTGATCTCTGATCATAGCCATATGTTTTTTCATTTCCTCGGCAGCTACTTCGCCGGGAACTTGAAGTGTCATGCTGACCTGAAGGAAATGCTCCTGCTCGGTATCCGCTAGATTTACTGTGAAAGGATCGAGAACAAGAAATGCTGGCGGCTCTTCTTTCTCGCCTTTTTTCTTTTTCTTTTTCTTTTTCTTTTTACCGTCAGGTGAGTCAGCGTCTTCTTTACTCTTGGCATGACGCGCTTTTACGTCCTCTTCATCCCCACCCTCTTCAGCCGCTTTTGCAGCTGGCTGAATAACTAAAAAGTAATAGGCAGCACCTGCTGCCATGGACAGTACAAGGACCGCCGCAACAATGATGAGCAGTAATTTGCCTTTCTTTTTGGGTGCATCTCCCGCCTCGGCGGCTTTTTCTTCAGCCATGACATTACCTCAATGTGAATGTGTTCATTATTGCGTGTTAGTTTGACGCTTAATGTACTAATTAAGCGGAAACATACCGCTTATATTAAGATTTTGAACCAGGTATCTATGCAAATGTATCCAAAAGCCCTGAAGTAGCGCGTGTTAGGGTATGCGGGGAAATCAAGGAAGTGGAATGGACACGCTCACTGTTGGTATCGGATGAAGGTCGTGAACCATTTCGCCCTGAAGTTTGATCTTGGCCTTGTCCTGAGAACTGTGCCAAGTGGCCACTTAGATCAGACTGGACTTGTGTTTGCCCTAATTGCAAGCCAGCCTGTGTAAACATATCTCGGAGTTGCGGCAGACTTGCTTCAATGGCTTGTCGAACGGCTTCATGAGGGGATACAAATACCGCAGACGCTTGATCATGTTTTAAGTCCAGCGTGATTTGAATCGGTCCGAGGTGTTCAGGGTTCAGGGTTAATTGAGCCGTCCCCATCTGATTTTTTGCGATAAATAAGGCTTGTTGGCCAAGTGCAGCTGCCCATGGGCCTTCGCCTAGTGCTGGGGCAATATTAAGGCTGGCGTTAGCAAAGGCTGGTTTCATTGACTGATTGTTTTCTAGCGCACTCGTCCCGTTTTCATTTTGTAAGCCCTCAGTGAAAACTAAATCCTCTGATGGTATGGGATGTGCTGAAGATAAAGCGCTAACACTTTTTAAACTGGTGCTTGACCCAACGCTAGATAGGCCGTCAGAGACTATGGAATGGGCACTAATAGGCTCCGAGTTTTGTAGCTGAGGGCTGAATGTTTGAGAAAAAGCCCCGCGCATCACATCTGCCTCTGAGATTTCTGAAGGATTGCTGGATAAGCCCTTAGCCAGGCCATCTGAGGATTGCCCGGATAAGAAGGCTTGTTGAGCAACACTCAATCCTTTTGCTTCCCCATCAATGCCAATTTTCATTGAATCGTTATCTAGTGTACTAGCTTGGATCGGGTCAGTTTTAACCGCATTCGCTTGGAGCGCTTGAGCGTTTGCTAATGCTGAATCGGTGTTTGCTGTTGTGGCCGCGTGTGTTTTATTTTCGTTGGAGTGAGCATGGGATTTTGTTTCATTCTTTTTCGTTTCAAGACTTTTTCTTGCCTGTTGGGCTTGATCAATGGTTGCTTGCTCATCTTGGCTAATAGATGCATCGAGCAAGTTAGATTGATTTGAACCATTTTTAGAATGAACTAAAGTTTGATTAGATAAGGAGGACAAATTAGATTGTGTAGCATTCAACTGCCCCAAAGTTTGTGAATGGGTTAGGTTGGCCGTGCTACTGGCTAAGGCATCAGAAAATAAGTTACTCAATGCGCTATTTTCACGGTCGGTCTGGATCGTTAAGTTGAGGTTATTTTTAACACTTGTGGTGTGTGTCAAAGGGGAGGAAAGGGTGTTCATCATCATCATCCTTAATAAACAGATTGTTTAACGAGCGAGGCACGTGCAGCATAGGCGTCCATTTCACGTTGTTCTCGTCGTGTTTGGGCAAGTTCAGCAGTCTTTCTTCTGCGCTCTAATAAGACTTCAAAAGATTTCATTTTTCGATTTGCTTCTCGCCAGTGATCGCGTGCGGTTTCTAGCCCACGCTCGCTCATGAAAACAGCTCGTTTTTGCTGTTCAAGCGCATCTTGTAGCTTTGCTATGAAGCCCTGAAAATTCACGAGGTCAGAGACCCGGATTCCATTTTCTGATCCTGCTTTTAAGCGATCATGATATTCCTGCAAATAACCCTGCAGCATCACTGATTTCTCATATTCTTTGTCGCGTTTTTGAGTTGCGATGCCAAGTTCACGTGTGCGGGTTTCATACGTTTCTTTTGCTTGATCTAGTAAAAACTCAATAGTGGCATTGGGTTTCATGACAACACCTCTACCAAGCGGCGACGAGATTCAGAGTAATTCGTTGATTCGCGAATGTTTTGCTGAAGATAGCCCTCAACTTGGGGAAATAAGGCAATGGCCCGATCAAGTTGAGGATCCGAGCCTGGGCTATAGGCCCCAACACTGATTAAGTCTCGGGCGCGTGAGTATCTTGAGTAGAGCTGTTTGAATTCTCTTATTTTTGCAAACTCACTTTCTGAAACGAGTTGATTCATCGCGCGGCTAATCGAGGCTTCAACATCAATAGCAGGGTAGTGGCCTTGTTCTGCTAAACCGCGTGATAACACGACGTGACCATCCAAAATGGCTCTGGCTGAATCCGCAATCGGGTCTTGTTGATCGTCCCCTTCGGTGAGCACAGTATAAAACGCAGTAATGGATCCTCCGCCTTCTTTGCCATTACCTGTTCTCTCAACTAACTGAGGAAGTTTGGCAAATACGGAAGGGGGATATCCTTTGGTTGCGGGAGGTTCGCCAATAGCTAGGGCAATTTCGCGCTGGGCCATGGCGTAGCGGGTGAGGGAGTCCATAATCAACAATACATTTTTGCCTTCATCGCGAAAATGTTCAGCAATAGAGGTGGCATAGGCAGCACCTTGTAATCTCATTAATGGCGGGCTATCCGCTGGGGCGGCAACGACAACTGAACGTGCGCGGCCATCTTCACCTAAGATTTCTTCTATAAACTCTTTAACCTCGCGACCCCGTTCCCCGATTAAACCTACCACGATGACTTCCGCTTCGGTATATCGAGCCATCATGCCAAGCAGTACGCTTTTCCCTACACCGCTTCCAGCAAAGAGTCCCATGCGTTGCCCTTTACCCACGGTTAGCATGCCGTTAATAGCGCGAATACCTACATCCAGTACTTGTTTAATAGGCGCACGGTCAAGGGGATTAATGGGGGTTGAGTAGAGTGATCCCCATTCAGGTTCAATTAAAGGCCCGAGGCCATCAATAGGATTACCTTGCGCATCCAAAACACGACCTAGCAAGCGTTCACCCACAGGGAACTGCCGCGATCGATCAGAACGTTTACCACGTTTAGAATGCTTTCCGTTTAAGCTAGGGACAGAAAAAGAGGTTTGGTCTGGAGTAACGACAGCGCCTGGAGTAAGCCCAAATACATCCTCATGTGGCATCAGGAAAAGTCTATGGTCTGAAAACCCAACCACTTCTGCTGCCACTGTTCGTTCATTACCTAATGAAATGGTGCATGTGCTGCCAACGGGTAAGCGGGGTCCCACCGCTTCAAGAACTAGGCCTGCAACGCGTGTGAGGCGGCCTGATACGGCTAATGGATCCGTGAAGCTCAAGCTTTCCTCACAATTCTGAAGATATGCCCCCCATCGCTCCGAATATTTCTTGGGGTGCGTTGCGTTCAAGCTTGCTTGTAAAGGGGGCGCTGAAATCATTGACTGGGTGACTCATTCGATTCTTTTTCTTGAAGAATCTCGGTGCGTTGCGGCAGAGGATGCCAGTCTATGGTGTCTAGGCTCGCGGTGACCCTGTCCCAACGGGTTTCAAAAGTCCCATCGATATCTGTTGTGGCGGTCATCAGTTTTAAGCCACCGCGTGAAATAGTTTGTTCTGGAATAAATGTTAGTTTTCTTCCGGAAAACTCATCACTGAGAATGTGTGCAACAGAGGAAAAGTCATCTGGATTCAGCTGAACGCGAGTGGGTTCCATACTTGCAGGTAGGGTTTGAAGTGCGTGTTCCACCATTTTTGCTACAAGTTGCGTATCAAATTGGTAGGCAAAGCCCAAGGTTTTGCGTGCTATCCCTAACGCCAGTGCGGTGATTTGCGCGGCAACGACTTCATCTAATCGGGTTAATTCGGTTTGAAAGTTTTCTAGAATATGAGTCAAGGTCTTGACTTGCATTTCGCCTTCAGAAAATCCCTCGCGATATCCAGCGTGGTAGCCTTCCTGTCTTGCCATTTCCTGCATGGCTTCTAGTTCTTCAGCGGTAGGAAGCACGATTTCTTCTGCCGCATCCGCCGCTGCTTGGCGATCTAACTCTTCTTGGCTAGGGCCATCAAAAGCTTTGAGTTTCCATATTTCCACCTCGTCTTGGCTGGATAGATCCATCTTAGACATAGGCATCACTATCACCTTGGCCTGCAATCATGATTTGCCCATCGTCTGAAAGCTGACGAACAATGGCAACAATCTCTTTCTGGGCTTCTTCAACTTCGCTGACCTTAATGGGGCCGCGGTTTTCCATATCCTCTCTCATCGATTCGGCTGCACGCTTGGACATATTGCGAAGAATTTTGTCTCTAAGCTCATCCGTTGCGCCGCGAAGTGCGGTGATCAATTGATCTGATGCAACCTCTCTTAGTAGTGTCTGGAAGCCACGATCATCAATACCAATGAGATCGTCGAAGGTAAACATTTCGTCTTGAATAGCTTGAGCAAGGTTGGAGTCATGCGATTCAATACTAGATAGAATGGCAGCTTCAGCTTCTTTGCCCACAAAGTTCATTAATTCAGCAGCAGCTTTGACACCCCCCAATTTTGCTTTTCTGAGTGTGGCGCCACTTTCAAGCACTCGGCTGAGTGCCTCGTTCAGCTCTACAAGTGCAGAAGGTTGCACGCCATCTAGCGTTGCAAGTCGCAACATGGAGTCATTGCGTAAACGTTCTGAAAAGTTTTTCAAAATGTCACTGGCTTGTCTGGGCTCAAAATGCGCAAGAATAGTGGCAATAACTTGAGGGTGTTCATTTTTGATGAGTTCGGCGACCGAAATGGGTTCCATCCATTTGAGCCGCTCAATTCCGGCGCTGTCATGATCCGTGATAATGCGATCAAGAAGATGGTTTGCTTTATCTTCTCCCAGCGCTAAATTCATTACTGACTTTAGATACTGGTTTTGATCCATCGCGGCAAGAGGAGAGACGTTGCCAATCTCGGATCTAAACTCTTCGATGACTTCGCTAATTTCCTCTTTTTCTACGTTGTTAAGGCTCACCAGCGCCATACCTAAATCTTGCACTTCGTTGGGCAAAAGTTGTTTAAGAACTTCCGCAGCCCCTTTTTCGCCTAGGGCCATGAGGAGAATCGCACTTTTTCTGATGCCGTCAGCGCTCATATCGCATTCCTTAGTCGTTAATCCAGTTTCTTATGATCCCAGATATTAGCTGAGGATATTTCTGATTCAAGCGCCGCAGGAGTTCCATTTCTCTTTCAACTGGATCTGAAGGGAGCGTTTCATCTACCTCTTCCTCTGCCTTTAATTTTGCGCTTTCTGCTGCAGCTTTGGCTTCGGCCGATAACTCTTCAGCCGTTTTTTCGTTTAAACCATCGAGTTCACTGTCTTCCCCAGCGATAATTTCGCGACCACCCAGCGCCTTCATCTCTTCAGAATCCACCACTCTGATGGGCGGCCCGCTAACTTTATTAAGAGCGGGACGAATATATCCAAACCACATGTACGCGCCAATGATGGCAAGCAACATGTAACGACCAATTTCTTTTGCTAACTCAATGTTATCGGGTTGCTTCCAGAGAGGTAGGTCTGGAATGGTCTCTTGTTTTGGGGTGTTAAATGCAGTGTTCACCAGGTTCACTGAATCCCCGCGTTCCTTATCATAACCCACCGCGTTTTGCACCAGTTCAAGCAGTTGAGCGCGCTCAGGTTCTGTAAAAGGACGGTATTTAACGTTACCTTTGGCATCTACTTCTCGTTTGTTATTGACTACAACGGCCACAGTCAAACGTTTAATTACACCGCCTGGCCTTTGTTCATACGTGATTTCTTTATCTACTTCGTAATTGGTTGTCGCTTCTTTATTAGCAGAGAGAGGATTAGAGGATCCGTTAGCGCCGGCTGGTTTTGGAGCGGTGATGGGCGCAGCCGCATTAGGTGTGGGTTGATTTGTGAGGGCACCAGGAACTCCTCCATCATTGGGCTGAGAGGTGCTTGCTTCCATACTTTGTTGGCTACGAATGGCCGCAAGCTTTGGATCACCATTAGGTTTGTAAGCTTCATTTGCTTTTTCTGCCCTAGAGAAATCCACCTCAGCACTGATCTGTGCTCGTACATTTTCTGAACCAATAATGGGGGTTAAAATCCCTTCTACACGACGCATGAGCCCTTGCTCAACATCGCGCATGTACTTTAGCTGGGTCTCATTGAGTAAGGTGTTTTCATCCTTCGGCATCTCTGATAAAAGACTGCCGGATTGATCCACGACACTCACATTGACTGGGGGGAGATCAGGCACACTATTAGAAACTAAATGTACGATCGCTAACACTTGGCCGCGATCGAGGGTGCGACCACCGCGCAAATTCAGTAACACCGAAGCGGTTGGTTTTTGCTGATCTTTTAAAAATACTGATGGTTTTGATAAACCCAGATGGACACGGGCCGACTCTACTGCTGAGAGCGCTTGAATCGTGCGAGCAAGCTCGCCTTCAAGTCCGCGTTGGTAATTGACTTGTTCTTGAAATTGGCTGGTGCCCAATTTTTGGCTTTCCATCAATTCAAAGCCCACGGTTCCGCCTTTGGGAAGACCTTGCGTTGCAAGTGCCAGACGCGCTTCATGAACTTTACTGGAGGGAACTAAAATTGCCCCTCCCTCATTAAATTTATAAGCAATGTTCATCTGCTGCAAGGCGGTGACAATGGCACCGCCATCACGGTCGCTCAAATTGCCATACAACACTTTCATGTCAGAGGCTGGCGCAGAATTCCATAAGATAGCTGCAATGGCTAAACTGATCACGGCGATCAGCGTGAGAATGGCCCCCAATTTGGGGCTATTCAATATTTCGCTTGCAATGGAGGGCTTGGGGGGTGCAATAAGTGCATCACCGGTTAGCGCATCTGCATTCAGAGTGAGATCTTCTGTTGCCATAGTCTTTATGCCATTTAAAGGTTGTCTAGCGGGTCAGGGCTTGAACTTAAAGTGCCCTAATAAGATTTCATGGATGCCATTATCACTAATGTACTTATAGTTCAATTGCATAATAAACAATGCCTAAAACCCCTTTATTCAGCAATAGATTTGATTGCCAAAGGGTGAAAATGGGCTCCATTGAACATAGAAAAGGCGCATCTCATGCCCATTTCAGGAATCTCTGGTAGCCCTTCAGCGGGCATTGACCACGTATTAGCTCAGATCCGCACTATTCAGGCCAGAACCCAGTCCCCTGCCTTGGGCGCGGGTGGGGGAGCCCTGGGGTCTGGGGGGGCGGGTTCTGTAAACCAAGTCAATCCAACACTGAGCGCACTTAGAAACAACGCATTGGGCGTTTCTGGAACGCAAAGTGTGGGCGATACGGCAGCCCCGGGAAGCTTTATGAGTTCTCTCAATGCTTCATTGGACCAAGTGAATACCAGTCAAAATAAAGCAGCTGAATTAGGGCGCGCCTTTGAAAAGGGTGATCCCAACGTGGATTTGAATGATGTAATGGTGGCAGTTCAGAAATCCAGTGTGAGCTTTCAAACTGCAGTACAAGTTAGAAACCGAATGGTCTCTGCCTACCATGACATTATGAATATGCAGATTTAATGATGATTTAGGCAAAACGCGAACGGGTTTGGGCATGCCTTCTTTCGCGTGCTTGTATGGTTCGTCTGACTAATCGCTCATCCTCTGCGCTTAAACCGTCAAATGAACAACCATAGCGCCACATGGAGTGCCCCTCGCTCTGTACCTCTTGGGCGTGGCGAAAGGTAATTGTGAGGCGCACTCTATCGATGGCATTAAATTCAAGATAGCAAGGTGATATGGCCACCCCTGCTTGAAGTGTTTCCACTTTTTCGGCATGTTCGAAACTTAAGCCCCCTTCGCTTAAATCAACAACTCTAAAAAAACAATGTTCACCCACAACCGATTCCGGAAACTCAACTATGGGTGCATTACCAAGGCCTAGCTCAATACGAAAGGTTTCACGTTTTTGGGCAAGGTTTTCAGGGGAGGACGAGTTGTATTTCAAGGGGCCTCCGGCTTGGGAAGGGAAAGAGTAGGGGGTGGGCGGTCTTTCATAGCTTGATCCGAGTCTAGATAATGCAACCAAGCAAGCAGCTCTGCCACGGCACGATATAACGAGGTAGGGATATGCTTGTCAAGATCTACTTGAATTAGCAAAGCCACTAATTCTCTGGATTCATGCACATATACACCGCTTGCTTTGGCTTTTTCGATAATAGCATCGGCAAGAATTCCTCTGCCTTTGGCTACTACTCTCGGGGGGCCGCGCTCTGCATCATATGCCAGGGCCACCGCCTGTTGGCGGGCACGCAGTGCCGCCTCTTCAATGGGTGCGTGTTGTTCCGCCGAGGGAAATAAAGATTCACTCATTATTTACCTCACCCATTACTGTCCTTAGGCTTTACTGTTAATTGCTCTGGACGTATGCCTGCATCTTGAAGGCGAGTTCCTAGGATAGGTAAGGCTTGTTTTAGGTCTGAAACCTGATGTGCTTCGCTAATGAGACTGATTTGGCAGCCCTGAGGCCCCAAACGTAACTCGGCTTGTACCTCTCCCAGATGAGGCAAAGAAAGTTTTAGGGTGCTCTTCCATTGGATAGGTAAGGTGTTTGGATTGTGTTGCTGTTCTTCATCGAAATGGCTATCCGATTGCACAGACCATTGCAGATCTTGCCCTGGCCATATCTGTCCCTGCCAAGGAATTACTTGATTATCGATAGACTGTAATTGCTGCTGCAAAATCCCCACAGATTGCGGGTGAATTCCGCTGGTCAAGGCTGCTGAAAGCGTATGTGCAGATTGAAGGGCATTGCCTGGACTTTCAGAAGAAGAGCGCATCTGCGCGGCCGCAGAATGGTCTAGCTTAGCCTGAGGTTCTTCAAGTATCTGTGATTGCGTACGCAAGCCCGACACCCAGTCTGCCAAGTGAGATTCATAGAATATTCCCGATTTAGAAAGAGCCTCATTCAAGGATTGAGCGAGCTCTGGAGTGCTGGTTTGACCTGATAAGGCAGGGCTGGCAAGCAGGGGTTC
>Ga0114963_10000352_pt1 | contig 30469 bp, 43 predicted proteins | sample C_131016_EF_Meta_FD_87019 | JGI IMG/M metagenome (GOLD analysis project Ga0114963, IMG submission 87019) | Freshwater microbial communities from Lake Croche, Canada to study carbon cycling - C_131016_EF_MetaG | ecosystem: Environmental > Aquatic > Freshwater > Lake | place: Lake Croche, Canada... | reverse complement strand
GGTAAACATGAAAGCAATAATTTGGAGTAAAAACAATTGTGCATATTGCACACAAGCAAAACAGCTATTACAAGCCAAGTCAATTGAAGTTATAGAACGTAACATTGATACCACGGCTAGTATAGCAGATCTACAACAGGCGGTTCCTGGTGCGCGTACAGTGCCTCAAATTTTTATTGATGGTGTTTTAATAGGCGGGTTTACGGAACTTAAAACATACTTACAAAAGGCTTTACCATGACAGAGTGTCCAGTAGCCACAGTTTACAAATCAGTAAACTTAGCAAATCACATACAAGCTATACAACTAGCTAACCTAGGCCCCGCAGATCCGCGTCAACCCAACACACTGTTTTGGGGTGACAAAATGGAGTTGTGGAATGTTGCAGAAGGCGTTGCCAGAACACAACTGTGTTTAAATTGTGAAAATTACAAAACTGACAGTGCTAGCATGCAGTGTATAACTGCTGGAGGCGGTGCCACACTAAAACCCAGTGAGTTGCCAGTAACACCAAGTTGGGCAGATATTACAGACATGCCAGTTGGTTACTGCACTCGTTGGGCAATAACTTGTACAGCACTGCGCACTTGTGATGACTGGGAAAGTTGTAGCAGCCAAGATAGTATTCAACCTGAAGATTACTTAGATGAAGACGGTTGGAGCAATTCAACCAAAAGTGCTGAAACTTACAAACCTACTAGCAGCATGGCAACTGAAGCACAACGTGCTCTAGACTGGCATAAAGAAGGTCATCGTGGTGGTACTGCAGTAGGATTGGCACGAGCAAATCAACTGGTTCGTGGTGATAACTTAACTGAAAGCACAGTTATGCGTATGCATAGTTTTTTCAGCCGTCATGAAGTTGACAAAAAAGCTGAAGGATTTAGTCCAGGTGAAAAAGGTTATCCCAGTGCAGGTCGTGTAGCTTGGGGACTTTGGGGTGGTGATGCAGGTCAGTCATGGGCACGTGATAAAGCTGCACATATACAAGCAGAAAGAGCAAAGCAATGATTTCAGCAGAACAACTAAAACAAATTATTCCACAAAACAAAAATCAAGCAGAGTGGTTAGCAGCACTTAATTTATTATTACCAAAATATGAAATTAACACAAAAAACAGAATCAGTTGTTTTTTAGCACAATGCATTCATGAGTCTGCTGGTTTTACTGCACTAAAAGAAAATTTAAATTACTCAGCAGAAGGTTTGCAGAAAACATTTGCAAAATACTTTACTGCAGAGCAAGCAGCTGAGTACGCTCGCAAACCTGAATGTATAGCCAATCGTGTATATGCCAACCGCATGGGTAATGGTCCAGAGGCATCTGGTGATGGTTATCGTCATTGTGGTCGTGGAGTTATTCAACTAACAGGTAAAGCAAATTACGAAAACTTCAGTAAAGCCATAAATAAAACAGTTGCAGAAACTGTAGTTTATTTGGGTACTACAGCAGGTGCATTAGAAAGTGCTTGTTGGTTTTGGAAAACCAATAATCTTAATCTGCTAGCTGACAACGAAGATATGAAAGCAATTACCAAAAAAATTAATGGTGGTTTTATAGGTTTAGAAGATCGTATAAAACATTTTAATCATATCAAACAGGTGATCTAATGTGGTTATTAGAATACATTCCCAATTGGATATATTGGACACTATTAATTTTTAGTAGTATTGCTGTTGCCACCAGTTGGAGTCAGCAATGGCGCAACTATAATTTTTTGGCAGTAATTTTTTGCGTGTTTTGTTTGAGTTGGTTTAGTAGCCAACAATCTTGGAAAGAAAAAGTTGCTGAACTTGAAAAGCAAGCAGCTGTAATTGAACAACAGTCTACACAAGCCAATCAAGAAATACAGACCAAAACAGTAACTAAAATTAAAAAAGTAAAAGAGATTGAATATGTTAACAGAGATATTTTACAACAAGTGGTTGTTAAAGAGCTTGATAGCAGTTGTGTTTTGCCTGAGTCTGCAGTCATGCTCCACAACAGTGCCAGTCAAAATGCCGTGGCCCAAAGTGCCAGAGACACTGCTGGAGCCTCCAGTACAGTTAAAGCCAGTGAACTACTTGACACAGTAGTAGTTAATTATGCCACTTATTATGAATTAACAGAAAAACTAAAAGCTTGGCAAGAGTGGTATCAAACTCAAAAACAAATATACGAATCTGCTAAGAAGGGGTTGCTATGATTGATCCAGTAACACTTTTTGCTTTGGCTAATGGTGCTGTAAGTGCTGTTAAAGCTGGATGTAAACTTTACAAAGATATAAAAGGTGCAGCTGGTGATGTCAAAAGTGTTCTAAAAGACTTAGAAGATCAATTTCATAAAAAACATCCTGCAGATAAACCAGCTAGCGCAGAACAACGAAATCAATACATTCAAGAAAAAAATCGCGTTATTGAATTAAATAAGCACGATGGAGATACTACTAATATCTATCAACAAATTGGTGAACATTTAGGTACTTACTATGATAACTACTATAGATGTATAGCAGTACTTGAAGAAGAAGAACGTCGTAGTCGTACAGAAATTTATACGGGTGATAGTAGTTTAGGCAAACGTGCACTACAGCGTGTGCTGATGCGTAAACAATTGGAAAAAATGGGTACTGAGCTACAAGAATTAATGATTTATCAATGTCCGCCTGAGTTAGGGGCACTTTGGACTGAAGTAAATGAAATGATGGTAAAGATTGGCAAAGAACAAAAAAGTTTGGTTGCCATTCAAATGCAACGATTGCGTGTAGCAGAAGCTAGACGGCTAGCAAGAAATCGTAAATTAACTGAACAAGTTATATTTGGTATTAGCATATTAATAGTAATGTTTACATTTGCTGGTTTAATGCTAGCAGTTGCATATGACAGACAACAAAAATATCCACAATATGGGTATGATATACTTCCACATAGAGAACTAAAAGGAAATGCTTATGGGTCAAGAAATTACAAAAAGTGAACAACAAAAAGAAGATTGGATGAATACTAAATGGCGTCCAATGATGGGTTGGAGTTATATGGCAACTTGCATTGCTGATTTTGTATTATTTCCAATACTTTGGAGTTTATTACAAGCATTAAATCATGGTAGTGTCCAAACACAATGGCAACCAATCACCCTACAAGGTGCTGGATTATATCATATTGCAATGGGTGCTGTTCTTGGTATCGCTGCATTTGGTCGTACAAAAGAAAAAATTGCCTCATTAACAAGCAGTGATTCTTCTAGTGAAACAAAATAGGAGAAAAACAGCTGTTAACAAGTAAAAAGAAAAATGGTTTTTCTTTTATTACATTATTGAGGAATTATATGTCAAGTGGAAAAAAATCCAGAAAAAATAAAGATAACAGATGTGATGAAGTAGAAGGTTTAGTGCCAGATACGCGTTATCAATCTTTTAAAGAAGTAGAACCTTTAAACTTTATACAACAACAGTACTTACAAGCAATACACGAAAATGATATTATTTTTGGTGTTGGCAGTGCAGGTACTGGTAAAACATATATTTCTGCAAGTTATGCAGCCAGCCAACTTTACTACCGCAAAGTAAATAAAATTATACTAACCAGACCAAATGTAGAAGTTGGCAGAGGTTTAGGATTTTTACCAGGTGGTATAGATGAAAAGTATGCACCTTATTTAATGCCTTTTGATAGTATATTTACAAAATGTCTTGGCAAAGGTTTTTATGATTATGCACTAAAGTCTCAAGATATAGAACCTACTCCACTTGGATTTTTACGTGGAGCTACTTTTGAAAATTGCATTGTGCTAGTAGACGAAGCTCAAAACTGCACTCGTGAAGAAATGAAAATGATGCTTTCCAGAATTGGAAAAAATTGTAAAATGATTCTTAGTGGAGACATTGAGCAAGCAGATATTCCTAATTCAGGTTTGTCAGACGCAGTAACAAGACTTGAAGGTATAAAAGGTATTGAAATTGTTAGATTCTTAGATGAGGATATAGTCAGATCTAAAATGTGTAAACAAATTATTCAAGCATATAGAAATTAATAAGCAAACAAAAAAGCCGCATAACTTTTAAGTTATGCGGCTTTTTTTATTCTGCTGTTATTTCTTTGGAAACTTCAGTAACTTCTGGATTTAATTGACCTTTTGCTTGCTCATGAATTTTTTGTGTAAGTGGATTACAGATTTTTCCTGGCAGCTCTTGCAAACTTGCAAGTATTTGGTTAATTTCTTCTACTGAAAGTTGCAAAAATAATACGGTTTCGTTATTTGGTGTTGTCATTTTTATTTATTATCTAATTGGGCAAGCGCCCGTTGCACATTCTTCTCCAATAATTTCATCAAAGCTATTTGCCTCATCTAAATTTACTGGTTTTAGGGTAACGACATAGTCGTTGTAACTTTGCTCACTTACTACTTCTTGTGGAAGATATAAGTAACCAAGATCTTTTGCTGTTTTAGTTGGGTCTGTACGATAGATAAAACTAACGCCTACATAACAATCCCAGTTAACTAACAGCCAATCAATAATTGTAGGTACTTCTGCAGGGTCATAACTAATTGTTACACTAGTATTTTGTTGATTCCATGATGTTTGCAATAGTTTATATCGTTCTAGCTGTACTACTGCACTTTCAAGATTAACTTCTTTACCTGCAACATTGTCAAAAGGCACACCGTCCCAAGCTACTGGAAAAGTTACTAACACTCCTGAATCATCTACTGGGTGGTTGATCACTCTGTAGTTTGCTTCGCGTAGTTTTTCTACTACTGGATCATGCTTACTAAACTGCACATTATTAAAAATATACTTGCCAAGCGGTTTGTGAACACCCTCAGTAGTATCCATGATTTTGCTTAGTGTGCCTGAGGGCTTAACACAAGTGATATTTTTGGGGCTAGGTAAACCTAATTCTTGAGCCATTCCAATAGCAGCACCTGTTGCTGTGCGTTTTAGGTATTCATAATCATAGCTGCCCATATCTGGTCGCATTGCAATACCTGTTAAACCAACCCCGCACAAACGCATAAAGTAATTATTTAAGTGCCAAGCTTCTTGTAATATTCCGTCTTTGAGGTCCACACAAGTTTGTCTGTAGTTTGCTCTAGCTGCCAATCTGATGGCATTGTGCAAACCAGCGGTGTCTCCTTTAAACTTGGCAATGTCAGTTTCGGTAAGGTTACAGAAACTTTTATTTCCGAGTAAGATTTCAACGCAGGGATTTGCTCCTTTAAACCAAGGGGCACGTCGTAAGGCTTCAACTTCATTTATAAATCCTGGTTCGCTTCCGCCAGCTTCTTGCATCATTGAAAAAATGCGTTCTAAGTCTGCACGTAGTGGTTTTTCTTTAAATACTAAACTGTTATTTGACTGTGTGCGGTGTGCATTATTATGCAACCACCAATCTTTTTTAGCTACCGCAAATTCTTCCCATTCTGGCTGTCCGTAGTCAAAAAGGGCAATTTCAGCACTGCGGCGACTGGATAAAATAGTGCCAAGATGATTAACAATGTCCAGAATATCCATCCTAGACAGTAAACTATCAGCACGACCATTAAGTATATTGGCAATAGCAAGATAAGCAGTACTAATTGCGCTATCGCCCGAAGAAATCCAACCATAACCTTTTAACCTTTCCCCTGCGGGGCGTAATTGACTAAAATCTAATACCAGCGTATTTGCTGGATATTTACCTGCTAGCAGTTTGCCAATAGATTTGGCCCAAGCTTCTGCACTATCACCAATTTGCAGTGTCCAAGTAGCTGTTTCTGCATCCCAAGTTTCTGTGTTGTGCTCGTTTCCGCCTTTATTAATACGCGTACTACGAACTGTTTTGATATTTTTAATTGGCTTTGAAAAGCCGTTTAATGTACCAACAATTGGTTTAAACCCTACCCCGCAACCTTGTAGCAACAGCCATAATACATCTACTACATCATAAACTGTTTCTACATTTGTAAAACTACAGTTAAATTGTGAAGCTTCACGTGTTTTGGCTACGTTTGTACCACCCAGCCAAAGTGTACGACCACTCATTAGCACTTTGCGATCTAGCATAAGCTGTTCAAGGTCGTAGAGTTCTGCATATTCTAAGTCATTTAAATCACGATCAACTGCTCGTTGCCACAACCATTCTTGATGATCAATAACTCTGGCTACTGTTTCTTGCCATGTTTCAAACTGTTTGCCGTCGTCTGAGGTGGGTCTGTTATATGTTCTGCGCGTAATAACTTGCGCTCTTGTACTTACTGTCATCTATTTCCTTTATGTACCAGTACTACCAAATCCGCCAGTACCACGTTCTGTGTCATTCCATGCATCTACAAAATCAACGAACAAAACTGGCATGATTACCAGTTGTGCAATTCTGTCTCCACGTTTTATTTCATAACGATCTTCGCCGATATTTTTTAAAATTATTTTTATATTTCCACGATAATCACTATCAATAACGCCTACTGAGTGAGGGATAGTAATTCCCTTTTTTCCCTGACTGCTTCTGTTAAAAACAAAACCTGCATAGCCTTCTGGAATTTTTACCGCTACCCCAGTATCAATCATTTTTTGTTCGTTGGGATAAATCTCACAAGTTTCAGTGCTCATTAAATCTGCGCCAGCATCTGTGCGATTGGCACGTTGCGGTAAAAATTCAGCGCTATCTACTCGGCACTCAACTGTTTGTTTTACGGCTACTCCACGATTGTGATCGTAGTCTCGATTAATATTTATAAAATTACTCATTTATATACTTTTCTAAAATTTTATCTACTATTTTACAATTTTCTACACCCAAAGCTTCTTCAGAGTGTGTAACCAAATCCATTAATTTATAGTTTAACAATAAGTTATCTACGCCAAATTCATTTAGTGCAGCAATATATTTATATTTGCTGGCAATAGGCAGTGCTGCAATAATATCATAAGTACTGCCATACTGCTGTACTAGCTGCAAAGCACGTTTTGGACCAACACCAGGAACACCAGGAACATTATCACCAGTATCGCCTGTTAAACACTTAATTGAAATATACTCATCTTGGGAAAAGTCATAGTGCTCGCCCCAGTTGTCATGTGTTATTTCTTTGCGTGTAACATAGCTAAATCTTGATACTTCAGGCTGTACTAACAAATCCCAATCTTTATCACTAGAAATTAGCCAAATTTGTTTTAAATTGTGTTTTTTTCTTTTACTTACTACGTAAGCCGCAATATCATCTGCTTCTACACCTCTAAAACGAATTACAGGATACTTTTCTTGATTTTCGTAATCAGTTAATATAGACTGCACTTCTTCAAAAAATATTTCAAATTCACGTTTTTCTTGTTCTGTTTGATCTGCGTATTTATCTTTGCGATTTTGTTTGTATTCTGGATAAAGAGCCTTGCGGTAACTGCTGGAACCAACATCACCAGCAATTATCAGTTTATCTGCTTTATAAGATTTTTTAAGACTTTCTACAGTTCTCATGTAGTCTTCTGCAAAATCTACTGCACCACTATGCTTATATCTAAAAGCTAAGTTTAAGCTATCCACAATCATTAGTGTGCTGTTATCGGCTGTTGTAATTTCTTGAAATGTTTTAGTCATGGTGTTTCTCAGTTTTTAATATTTATTATAACACTTTTTTGTTTATTTTTCAAGCTATAAATTTTGGAGCTTCATGTTCTATAAAATCTTCTAGTAGCGCAACTGAGAACTCGTAGTCTTTTGCACTAATTGTCATAAACTTGTAGCCACCAACAGGCAGATCACTGTAAGCACAAAATATTTTAGACCTGTCGTGTTTGAAAATTAACAGCGGTTGTTTTTTAACTTGCTTGCCTTGCCTTACTGCTTGTTCCCACCAAGTTAATAGTTGCGGATCTTTAGCAGTAAGTATGCTACTTGTTAAGTGATCTTGTTCATAGTGTTTTACTTCAACTGAGTACAAGTTATTTTCATTAGGCACATACAAATCGCCTTTTAGCCCGTGCTTAGGGTCTAAAGCGCCAGAACTAGGTACTCGTTCCCACTGTAATCCAGTTATTTTTCTTAATAAATCTCTAACTGTTGTTTCTGCTCTTGCACCTTTTGCTCTGGAGTCTACTGTCATGCTTCTATCCTTGACATATTTTTTGATTTTGTTACTTGCAGTTTCTCTAGTAGTGGATGACTAAAGCCATGAGATATTAAAAATGTATTAAGATTTTCTTCTTTTAATAATACTTCAATTAACTTCTCTTTACCTTCTGCATCTAGATTTTCTACTGTTTCGTCTAATATCAATAAGTTAGTTCTAGAATTAGATAAAGACTGCATTAGTTTACGTATTGCAAGCAAAGTACATACATTTACTCTTGCGCGTTCTCCGCTACTTAAAGCAATAATATCTATATCGTTACCATTATCAGTAACTACTACATTTAATTTATCAGAACTGGTTATTTTAAAACTTATCTGAAATCTGCCGTCTGCTAGTTCAGCTAAGTATTCGTTAGTTAAACTTTCTAGATCTTTGACTAAGCACTCAATTTTATAAGCAACCAAACCTGTTGTTGAAAATGCTTTTACTAAAACTTGCAGATTAGTTAGTTCACTTACTTTTACTACTAATTCTGCATTCAGCTCTTTAAGATCCTTTTTCATAGAATCCATTTGTTCTGAAACTACAGAAATTTTGGAATTATGCTCTGCTATACTTTTATTTGCGTTTCGTGCATTACTAATTCTTGTATTTATATTGTTTATAATTTCTTCTAGATTATTTATTTCTTCTATTAGTAAATCTTTATCAGTTAATTTTTCACTAATGTCTGTATCAATTAAAGCATGATACTTTTCTATTTCTAGAACTTTATCATTATGCGTTTTCCAGTCTTTGGTTCTACTTTCAGCATCTTCTATGAAAACAGTTAATTTAACTATTTCTTTTTCTAGTTCTGGTCTTCTGTTATTTCTAAAATCTTCTGCCATTGAATACATTGTGGTATTGTCAATGGTTTGCTTACAAGTAACACAAGTACTAATAGGTTCGCTACATTTTGCTGCTAGTTTACCGCCTTCTTGCAGTTCTTTTTTGAGCACCGCTAAGTCAACTTTTAAGGAATTTATTTTATCACTTGTTGGCGGCTCGCTTGGCGCAGCTCCAATTTTTATTTTGGACAGCAGTTCTTTGTATTTGTTATTGGTTATTATCTTTTTATTGGTAGTTTCAATATTTTTTAATTCATTTGTTTTTGTATTAAGCTCTGAAACCAGCTCTGTGGGGGCTTCAGGCTCTTCAACTGGTTCTTTTGGTGTTAAATCAAAGTTTTGATATTTTTTAATCCAAGACTCTATTGTACCAATTTTTGTTTGTATTGCATCAACAGTTTTATTAGCATCACTAACTAAGTTTTTAAATACATCACTAGCTTTTGTGTAAATGTTTAAATTTAACAAATCTATCAAAAACTTTTTTCGTGCAGTATCAGTTGCTGTTAAAAACTCAAGCGATCCCACGCTGCTTTGATACACAATTTGACTAAAAGTTTTATGATCGTAACCTATTATATACTCAAGAGCTTTGTAAGTTCCTGTAGCAGTGTGGTTGCTAATATCTATGCCATCACGATAGAGTTTTACAGTTGAGCTTGTGCTAGTTCTTGTGGTTTTAACGCAGTACTCTACTCCATCTTTATCAAAGTCAAGTTCTATTGTATAATTTTTATCTTTAGTGTATCTGTTAAGAATATCTGCTTTTTTAATCTTTTTGCTGTTTTGGTTGTATAATACTTCTTCTATGATTAAGGCTATGGAACTTTTTCCATGCCCATTTTTACCAACAATTTGTGTTAGCGGACTGCCATTAAGTGTAACTGTATTATCTGTGCCATAAGAAAAAGCATTACTCCATCTTAGTTCTTTAAAAGTTATCATTCTATTGCAATCTTATCTAAGTTATTATTTAGAACTTGTACTATGTCTTCAACAGTTTTTTCTGGAAGTTGAAGTATGTAAGTTAAATACTCCTGAAGTTCAGCTGCCAGAGTCATGTTAGGGTCTAGTATTAGTGCTGTATCAGATTGACGTTTTACAACTTTTTTATCTATTAAACTACTATCGGCTAATGAGCCTAATTCAGCCATATCACCTTCAATTTCATAGATTGTGTGGTCGTATTCAGTAGCTGGCATAGCATCGCCTGCACGAATAGTTTTACGAATAAGTTGCGGAAGCTCTAGCTTTATCCACTCATGGGCCTGCGTAGTACTATCAAACACGATAACGCCTGTATCAACCCTGTTGCGATGAAAACTGGTAGTGATAGGGCTTCCAGGATATAGTATGTTGCGTTGGCAATTATCATAACTATGCAAATCGCCTGCAAGGACCACTTGCCAGCGATCAAATAGTGTCAAATCAATTTCAGGTTTAACATGGGGTGGAATCTCGCCACGAACGTGTGTAAAACAAATGTCACCGTGTGTTAAATGCGGTGCTTTTTCAAATTCTTTTAGTTTATTGTATGGAATAAAATCCATATTTTCTATTTGGTAATAATCATCTATTACTGTTACTAAACTGTTAAGTCTAGTAGTGCTACGCTTTAAATAACTAAAAAATGTAGTGTCTTTCTTTAAGGCTTCATGATTGCCTGCATAAATAATGCAAGGAATTGTTATTGAAGTTATTAGATCAAAGTAAACTTCCAACTCATCCATAGTGGGCATACGATCAAATACATCACCGCCAAGCACTAGTAAATCACAACTTGATTGAATTTGTTGCAGCTGTTCTATAAACAATTTGTAGCGGTTAAGTGCCCAGTCTATTGGCACATTTTTTTGACCTAGTTTTATATGTATATCTGCTGTAAATAGTATTTTCATTAATTCTTTCTTTTCAGCGCAAAAAGCCCCTTGAACCTAAATCCAAGGGGCTTGACTTTATTGTGTTAAATCACTAACTGATTCAGCGTCAACACCACTATCATTACTTTCTTCTGCACCTGCAGACAGTCGATCTAGAGTGGCTTTAACTTCATCAGCGGTAGCACGAGGAAATTTTTCATCAATGGCAACGGCTTGTTCAACGATTGCTTTTTCTTCTTTGCTTAGTGCGCGCTTTTTGCAACGCAAAACTGATAGTGTATATTCAACATTAAATGCAAGCGGCCCAGTTTTAACTCGTTTGAACACTACATCCCAGCCTGTGTCAAGATCAGTAGGATCACCTAAGTCTTCTGCTGCACTGCAAATTTGCTCAAACAATTTTTTCTTTAAGTTTAAAACAACTACTTTGCCATCAACTAGTGCGTTTACAGAGTAGCTCCAGCTGCATTTTTTATCTGCGTAATAGTCAGGAACATGATCGTATTCAGTATTTGTAAACTTTTCTTTTTCACGATCAAAAGCAAGGCACTCAACTGGAATATCTTTGTTATTTGTACCTTTTAACCAGTAAATATATCTGGGTAAAATGCCACCAACTAGTCTAACAGTATTTTCACCGTCTTTGTAAGCGTATGCTTCGTATGAGCTTTTAATTGCTTTGCCTTTTGTTTGTGTAAATGCTAATGCCATTTTTTAGTTTTCCTCGTATTTAAATTTAATTTCTTTTTGTGTTATTGTTAACAACGGATTGTTTTTAATTGCGTCATATTTTATATCTGGAAAATATGAAGTATCTAGTGCCTTGTATTTGTAAAGTTTATATAAACTGTAATCTCTATATGCTGCCAATTTTATGTATTGTACTTTATATAAAATGTCTGTTGACAAGTCTTCAAATAAAGGCTTTGGGTGTAGAATGTAACTACTTCCTGCCAGTGGTATGCTGCTGGGCTTATACTTTGACTTTTTGTTTGCCAATCTGCCTGTGTAGTGGTATTCAAGTAAAGCAATAAACTTATCTGCATTTGTACCACATTGAGATTCTAAAACCTTTAAGTTAAAAAATAAAGCCATTGTGCCTCTCTGACATAAGTATTATAACATAATTTTATAGGTAACACAAGTGTAAATTTATGTTCCCACCACTTGCCAACCTTTTCGTGAATAAAAGGCAAGTCGTTCTTTGTTTTGTTTTTTGTCGCTTGGACCGCTAAAATTCATATCAAGTACAACTGGTTGAAGCTTGTTTTCATGTTGACGCATTATTCGCCCAATTATTTGTTCTAGTAAGGCGTCGTTTGCAATGGGACTTGCCAAGATAACGCAGCTGAGTATGTTGATTGAGATGCCTTCTGAGAAGATTTGGCGGCTGCCAGCAATGCAGCTTTTTTCTCCGTTTTCCACTTGTTGTTTAAGGGCAGTTCTTTCTTCATAAGTTGTGCCCCCAGTAATACACACACAGTCTTTGCCAATTAGTTCTCCCACTTGTTGTAAAAATTCTACTCTATCTGCAATAATTAATACTTTGTGACCTTTATCTATTTGCAGTTTTGCTACTCGTGCAATAAACTGTTGGTAGTCAGGATCATACTGTAAGATATTCATTTTTTTAACCCAAGGCTCGCCTTGTGCTAAACTCACACCAGTTTGTACAATTTGTACTATGGGAGTCATTGTGTTTGAGCTTGGTGGCTGATGCAGTTGAAAACCAAAAAAATCTTTAAACAAAATATGTTTGCCGTCTTTTCTGCTCATTGTACCACTTAAGCCAATTTTATATCTAGCATGCATGCCGTCAATAAAACTAGTAAAAGTACTTGCAGGACAGTGGTGTGCTTCATCAATGATTACTGTGCCAAATTCTTTGCTGATTTGCGGCAAGATTTTAGTTAGTGTTTGTATGTTGCCAACTACTAGTGCATGATCTATATCAAAGTGGCCGCTGCCAATTATGCCAATAGGCATATTATAGATCTTTTTAGCTTCTTCAATCCACTGATCTCGCAGCATGGTGTTGTGACACGCAATAAGTGTTTTTTTGCCCAATTTTCGTACTATATGCAGCGCACAAAACGTTTTTCCCCAACCTACCATGGCATTAATAAAACACGTATCTGAAACAGCGTCATAAACTATTTGCTGATCGGGTCGTAAATTTAATTTTGGCACAGGAAATGGCATTTCTTGATTTATGCGTTTGTCAATGATTTCAAAGTTTTTAGGGATTAAATCAGTTCTGCCTATTGGAATAGTAATAACGTTTTTGCCTACCAATTTGAAATTTTTAATAATTTCAAACTGACTGAAGTGGGTAGCACCTGGAATATTTTTTTTAATTTTGTAAGTTAGTGTTCTGATTAGCTGTTGCGTTAGTTCAGGGGTTGTGTCTAAGTATATTCGGTTTGAAAGTACTGCTTTGGGCATTAAATCATTCTCCAAGTGCTATCATAGTGTTGGTCGTAAAAACCATATAGTATATGATTTTTTTGAAATGTTAGTACGCCCACATGAGTTTTGTCTGGTTTTGGTGGATAAAGAGCTTTAAATCTAGTTGTTATATCCACACACTGAACTACGACTCCGCCAGTTGGTATGGGTATTAAGTTTTCTATTTTGTGAAAAGTTAAACGTGCGCGATTTGATTTTTTATAACGAAATATAATGCCTACACTATCAATAAACCAAGTTTTTCTATCGGCCAGTTTTATTAAATCGCCCAAAAAGTATAAGGCATTGGTTAGCTTGGCTAGTGGAACAGCTTGGTTTTTTAGCACCAATCTGCGGCGGCTTAGGGTATCATGTGGTATGTTTCTGTCATCTAGTATAGTATACTTTATAGTTTTAACAGACTCTGACTTTTCGTGTCGTTCTCTTTCAGCATAGTAATACACAAGCCCGTTATCTATCTGAGGCTCGTGTATTCCTATTTTAAATACGGGAAAGTGTATTGTCTGTAAGTTGGTAATATTTATCAAATTTTCCAAAACTATAATCCTGCCCTATATCTTGATCTACCCCTATTGGGCAGTTTTTAATAGAACAACCCCTGTCTTTTTGTGTATTTCTTTTTAAGATTTCACAGTACTGTTCAACGTCTTCATCTTTTACTAAGGCAACTATTGAGTCATGCACTAACATAAAGATTTTAGCGTCTAGTTTTTTATTGGCAATTTCATTGGCAGTATCTATTGCTGCAAGTAAATTTACATCACTAGCAATAGATTGGATTTCTGAGTTGATGCCTGACCTAACCTCATGGGCGGCAATACCTTTATCTGAGCTAAACACATTGACAAGCCTGCGCTTGCGCCCAAAAAAACTATAAGTATAACCATTTTGTTCAATAAATTCTTTGCGACTGTTAAGCCAGCTTTTAAGACCACTAAACTTTGTAAAGTAGGCCTTAATATCATCTTTTGCTCTTTCAACACCATATGTTTCTCCAGTTGACTTAGACACTGTATCTGATACCTTTTGTGGACCAGACCCGTACAAAATACCAAACGAAATAGCTTTAGCACTTTGACGCTTATCAGCAAACAGCTTTTTAACATCTTCTACTTGACAAACTAAATCAAACACCATTTTAGCAATAGTTGAGTGAAAGTCGCCTTTTGAAATAAAAACTTGTTGTAAGTTACGATCGCCACTTAATACCGCAGCATAATACATTTCTGCAGTTGCCAAGTCTTGGCTTACAATCTTATAGCCAAGTGGAGCTCGAATACATCCTTTAATGATTGGGTCATCTCGTGGAATTTGTTGAGCATTAAATTTGCCGCTACTTGATAAACGACCAGATGTGGTAAAAATAAGGTTAAAATTAGTGCGAATTCTATCATCTTTGTCCAGTTCAGGTAAAATTTTACTTATGTACGTATTTTTAATCTTTCCTAGCTTTCGTACTTTTAAAATAGCTGCTGGTAGTGGATGTTCTTCAGATAGTTCTTCTAAAACTTCTGCATCTGTTGATATAGCACCAGTGCTTGTTTTCTTGCCTGTTGGAGTTAGTCCTACATAGTCAAATAATACTTTTCTAAGTTGCTGCACACTGTTTGGATTAAAGATTACTCCACTATCTTGTTCAAACTTTTTTACGGCTTCAAACTTATAAATTTCTTGTTTTGCTTCTACAACGCAAAAATCTAAGTAATCTTCTGCGTGTGTCATTCGCAATCTGTCAATTGGTATACCCACTTCTTCCATATCCATTAAAAATAATGTGCCTGGAATTAGTAGTGTGTTATATACAGAAAGAAGTTTTGCGTTCTTTTGTACTGCAGGCCAAAATTTGTTGAATAAAGTATAAGTTACAGCAGTATCAACGGCAGCATACTTTGCCAGTATATCAAAAGGAATCAAATCATAAGTAAAGTCATCTACTAGTACACCGTTTGCAGCACAGTATGTCTTTTTAAAACTATCTAGTTCACTGTCATAATCGCCGTAATCTGTGTACTTTAATGCCAGTTGTTTTAATCCATGACTGTCATTTTCGTCTAGTACATAGTGTAACAACATTGTGTCATGTACTCTACTGCGATCAAACTTTAGTCCTAGGTGATACTCAATCATTTTAACGTCAAACTTCATGTTGTGAAATACAACGTGATATTTTGCAATTATTTTTTCAAGCAGTTGCATACACTCTTCATCTAAGCAATCTGCATTAATATACACACCTTGTTTATCTTTATAGCTTATGGACAGTCCTAAAATATGCCCGTCTCTGGGATACAAACAATTAGTTTCAGTATCCATTGTTACAAAGTAATTTGCATTGTCGTATGCTTCTTGCAAAGCGGTTTTTGCCTCTTTAGTGCTAGTAATGCCATTGTACTCGCCAGTTAAAACATTGTTAGTGAGTTCTTTAGTAATATACTTGTGTATACGATCAACTGCACGATCAAAATCTGGTTTGCCTTCTGGTTTAAAATGCAACATTGCTGGATTGCTAATACAGATAAATTTATCATGCATTAGTTGTCCTGCATAATTAGTAATACTACTAATTTTTGCATATTCTTTTGCAGCTTCGCTGCCGACCAATATAACAAACTCATACTGATCTAGGTCAACTACTAAGTCAACGTCTTTTTTCAGTAATTTTGTAATTGGTACAGAACTCATGTGAAATAAATCAAATGCGAATTTGAAATAACTTTCATACTTATTACGACTTGGAGCTTTATCTATAATTGCAATTTTGTTCATTTTGTATATTCAATTAATGAGTCTATATCTTCTTGCCCTAACACACCTGGATCCTGTCCTTCAGGTAGATCAATAACTTCTACAATAAATCCAGCTTGTTCAATTAGGGGTTTTATCTTTTTTGCGGCTTCACGACCTGCATCATCTCCGTCATAAAGTATAAATATTTTTTCAATACCCATTACTTTATAAGGAAATAGCTTTTCTGAAACATCTTTTAGTAATTTACTTGTGCCAAAAGTACACACAGCATTTTGTAATCCTTTGTCAAAGCAGTTAAGCATATCAAATATACCTTCTACTAAAACCATAGTTTTATACTGTGAACCTAGTTTTGCGGGAAATAAGGGAATAGTAACACCACTAGGGTAGTTTACATATCTGGGATTTCCACTACTCATGGTATGACGACCAACATAACAAACAGTTTTTCCACGAATATCTGTAATTGGAAACACAATACGATCAAGCATTTGTTCAACTCTATCTGTGTCAAATGCTTTAAAGTATTTTAATGTTTGTACGCTTATGCCCCTAAATGTTTGTGTTATGGGTTTGGCGCCGTCAAGTTCTTCAAGTCCATTTGTGCTTTCTCGCAAAGTTTTTAGTTTTTCTTTGAGTTTTACTGTTTTTATAGACAGGTTATTGGTTAGTAGCCCATAGTGTTTAAAAATGTTAGTTTTAAATCCGCAACTAAAACAATGCGCTACACCTGTTAGTCTATCTATTCGGAATGAAGGTGATCTATCTTCGTGCTCTGGATTAAAACATTTTGTAACATAGTCTTTACCAGAAATAGAAAAACTAACACCTTTATCTTTTAATAAATCTAGTACAGGATCACTCATTATGTATTCCAAGGTAAGTCAGCAGGTTCTTCTGATGTTGTTGCTCGTTTAATTTTTGTTTTTTCTTTTTCTGCTTGTTGCGGTTTTTCTATAGATATAGGGCTAATTCTTAAAGTATCCCAATCCATACCACTTGTAAATCTCATCTCTTTAGCACCACGAATCTTTGTAGTTTCAAAACTCATGGCGTTGTCTTCTTTACTGTTTGGTTCCATTAGTAAAGCAATGTCGGCTGCATCTAAAATACCTTTAGCAAAACGCGCTTCACCCTTATCATCAATCTGATAGGGGCTTACAATAACAATATCATATTTTCTTGCTAATTCTTTTAGTTTCTTTGATATAATAACTTGTGGTTGCCAATCAAACTGGCTAGCACCTTCAACTACAATTTGATTTAAATAATCAATTACTGCCACATTAAAGTTATCACCAAATCTAGCTTTCATTTTCCCCAAATGTAGATCAATAGAACTTAAGCTAAGTGCTCTATCATCTATAATAACCATTTGATTATCTTCTTTTAGAGCACACGTTTTTGTCAAAGTTTCTTCAAACTTAAAACGATCTCTATCTTTTAAATATTCTTTTACCAAATGGTCTGCATCTGAATACATTCCTGCTCTGGCTTTTACAACTTTTAAAATATCATCATCACTAAGGGTGTTATTTTTTAAGTTTTGATGGTTTACATTGGCTAAAATACTCATGTTTCGTTGTAGCGTTTCATGAGCAATCATTTCAATCGTAAAGTATATACAAGAGTTACCACTCTCGTATTGATTAATCATAATATTACTACAAGTAATAGACTTTCCAGAACCTCGTCTGCCGCCAATTAATATTAATTCTTGTCTAGCAGCGCCGCCAAGTACAGAGTCAAAAGTATTGTTTAATCCAAGATGTACTCGTGTTTTAGCAAGCTCATCTGGTCGGATAAACAGTAAAATATCTGACATGGTGTATACACCTTCTGTTGTCAGAGTCTTTTCATCCAAGGTTAGTACTATACTCGCTAGATTTTCTTTTATCTCTGTGCTGTCATAGATAGGTAATTTATCTATAAATTTATCTAGTAAATTTATACACTGATTTTGAGTATACTGATCTATTAATGCATCTAATGCAACTTCTGCATTAACATCCGTGTCATCAATAAGCCTAAGAGTAGCTAGCGTTTTTTGTGCCAAACCCTCCCGTGCAGTAGCTTCTAAATCATCAAACGATGGTATAGTACTATACTTATCATAGTACTTATTTATTAAACTATAAACCGAAGAGTAGGCAGGATCCAAAAATGCTAATTTTAACTTACTCCAAACATCTAAGTTTTTCTCAGTAAGTAACTTATTTAGAACAACTGCACTAATATCCATTAAACTACCTTGCTTTCGTTATCAATAATAACTTGATCTAAAATCTCTTGTAGTTTAAAAAGAGTTTCATTTCTAAGTTTTTGAATACTGCTTTGATAACTAAATTTATCATCAAATAATAAACCTAGTTGTTGATGTGTTATAATCTGCTGTAATCCAAAATAGATTAAATCGTGCGGTTTTGTAGATTCAGGCATAATATCTACTCTAGTATTTTTGCCATAATTGTGTACAGCTTGTTGCACTACTTCTTCAACAGTTAACGCTTCATTGTCGTGATATGTAATAGTTATTTTCATAGCTTAAAGTAAAAAAGGTCGGGAGTCAATAATAACTCCCGACCCAAAATCAATTTAATGATTAAACTGCTTTTGCTTCGGCTTTAGCTTTTTTAGCTGCGCCGTCATAGTCTTTTACACTAATACCACGACGAGTTAAAAGAGTTTTCAAACCGCGCTCAGTTTTATCAACTGCTGCTGCAATCTCTGCAACAGTCATTGTTGTAATTTTTGAACCAAGAGCAGTAACTGGATCAACGGTATTCTTAGCATGGCTATCACGCTGTGCTGGAATCTTGTCAATCAAATTTTTACGTGTTAAGCTGAGTGCTTTACCACGAACAGAAGGAATTGTTTTACCTAATGTAACTGCAATTTCTTCAATATACTTACCCGCTTGAGCCATCTTAATAAAAGTAGCTTCTTCTGCTTCTGTGTAAGTACGAGCAACTTCAACTTTTTCAGCAGGCTTTACATCACCTGTCAACTCAAGAGCAAGCAATTTGCCTTGAATTTGTTTTGCGGAAAACTTACCGCCAGCAAAGCTTTCTGCAATTTCTTTATAAGTGTATTCACCACTGTTATTGGTAACAAACTTGTGAAGAGAATTGCTTTCTACTTCGGTAAAGGCAGATACTTTTTCTTTTGCCATAGAAGCAACTTCGCGGTCTAGTTGACGCAGTTTAGAAGCAACTGAACGAACTGTTACACCCAATGCTTCGGCTGCTTGCTCAACCTGCTCGACACTTACTGCGCCACTTTTACCAACAATACTGGTTAATTCGGCAACAGCTTCGTCAGACCACTTTTTAGCTTTTTCAGTCATTTTTAATTTCTTTCAATAGAACATTTATATCGGTTATAATTTTGATTCCGTATTGAACGGCTTTTTCTCTTTTTGCTGACATTTTGTCTTCCTCATCTATTAGATAGTCAGTTGATTTTGTAACTGAATCTACTAGAATGTAGCCTGCGGCTTTGAGAGCACCCTCAGCGTCGGCTTTCTTTTTATAAGACTTCAATCTACCAGTAATGCAAACTTTTTTAGCGTTTGTGTCAACTATTTTTACAGTAGATTTGAATGAAAAAGGTAAAAACTCTTTCATTTCTGGATACTCTAGCTCTAACCAGTCTAACAAACTGGCTGTTGCCTTATCTCCAAGCCCTGCCTGCTTACAAGCATCTGCAGTAATTTCTTCAATTGAAGAAACCACTTTACATATCTTATCTGCTGCTGTAGCGCCTATTAAATGAATAGAGAAAGATGCAAGTACTGTGGCAAGGTCTGCCTGTTTAGCTCTTTCAATTTCATCTAATAGTTTTACTGCTGTTTTTTCTCCAAGAACTGCAGACACGTCTGGTAGCTCTAGATAGAATATTTCTGTTATATCTCTTAGATTTAACTTTTCTATAGTTTTAGGACCAAAGCCCTTTATCTGTAACACTTTACAAAAATGTTCAAGTTTTTTACCAAGCTGTGCATCACAAGCTAAATTTCTACAAAACAGTTGTTCATTGACTGTTTCCAGCGTATAAGAACAGCAGGGACATTGAGTTGGTATAAAAATCTTTTGCATTTTGTGTTCAGTTTAAGTGACTATTATACATGAAAATAATATCTGTGACAAGCGTATTTTTTTCATGCCAGGGGCAAGGAAATATTAAGCATCTACTTTATGCAGCACTTGAGGGATAATCATGCCAGCTAAAGCTATGGCAACAGTATCACCAATACAAATTCCTAAACTTTCAATAAAACCTGGGTTATTTAAAGTTGCTCTAGTAATAACTTTGTCTTCAATTTTTACTGGTTCTAGTATTGCTACTGGTGTTACCTTACCGCTTTTGCCAACTTGCCATTCTACATCAATTAGTTTTGTTTCAACGGCTTGTTGACGTTCTTTTCTAGCATATGCGCCTCTTGGATGCTTTGCAGTATAACCAAGGCTTTCAAATATTTTATTATCATTAATACGATAAACCAAACCATCACAAGGATAAATATTATGTAAGTCTTTTGCATATACAGTTTCAAACCCAAAAGATTCTAAGTTAACCATGTCTTCATCAAAAGTTTTTGATAAACTTGGATAGACGCCATATGCATAAAAACTTATGCCTCTAATACAAAAGTCTTCTAAACTTTTTAAGTTTAAAGAACCAGCAGCGTAGTTTCTGCTATTTGGTATCAGCTTAGGGGCTACAATTTCACCAGTTACTTGAAAAACATCTTTGCGTGAAACTTCTAGTGGCACTAAGTCTTTTCTAGCTATAAACTTATCTGTAATATCTGTGCCTTCGATGCCATTGCCACGAGTTAGAACTTGACAAAGCTTGCCATCTACATATAAAATGCTAATGGCAGCACCGTCAAGCTTAGGGGTAATAGCAATATTTTTTATATCTTTTAAAGGGGCTTCACCCTCATTTTCATAGTATTTTTGCAAAGAAAACATTTGGTTGAAATGTTTTTTGATGTTTTCATGTTGACGTGCGCCTACCTCGTTGTAGCCAATAGACTCTGCCAAGCGATCAAAAGTTTCATCACTGATAAACGGGCTGCCTGCATAATATGCTAAAGCAGCCGAATCTAAGAATTGTTTAAGTTTATTCATTATCAATCAATCGTTGTACAAAATCACACATTAGTTCAGAGTGTACTTTGTTGTATAAAACTTTGTCCATTCCACCTTCAACAAACCACCATTCTTGGCTTTCTGGGTGACAACCAATCATGCCAACATTGCCTTGAATGGCAGCCATGGCATCACCATTAGCGTATGTAGCTATAACTTCCATGTTGTTGCCGAGTATAGTACAACCATCATAAAAGTACATACTATAAGGAACATTGTTCCAAGTTACATTAGCTACTGTTGCACCATCAGTTATAACATCTGCAGTTGGTTGAGCAATATACTGTTCTAATTCTAGATCACTTACCACATTAAAGTAGTTTGGTCCTGACCAGTAAGCACCCATACATATACCAAAATATTTACCACCAGCAGCAACGTAATTTTGAACAGCTTTGATCTGCTCAGCGGTGAATACACTGTGAAAATCATCACTATCGCCCATACCACCAGGAAATGCTAATACATCTACTGTAGCTAAAAAATCTGTGTGTAGGTCTTCAATGCCGATGGTTTTTACATTAAAATATTTGGAAAAAGACACAGCCATAGCCAAGCCACACTCAGTTTCACACCAAGGATTGTGAATAAAAATTGCGATTGTTGGTTTCATGATTATTCCCTTTCTTAAAGAAATATTATAACATATTAAAGGGGTTTATTCAAGTCAGTAATTTTATTCTTAAAATATTCGTTTATAAGATCAGTTGCTTCTTCTTTTGAGCATATTTCAATCAATCCATCAAGCAAGCTAAATATATTATTTATACTTGCTTCCATAGATACGCCTTCTTTACTTGCTTGATAGTCACCTTCATAAGTTTGAAAGTATTTGCGAATATGCACATATTGTTTTTCTTTAAACTCATTTACCACAAGTTTTAGTTGATAGAACTTATCTTGATTTTCGTAAATTAATTTTTCGTACAAAACTTCTTCACTCATACACGCACTCCTAGTTGTCTTAGGTGTTCTAAGCTTGCTAGCTCTTCTACTGGTTGATACGCTGATTGTTTCCACTTGTCTGCAAGAAGCCAAATGCGGTAGACCCAACCATAGTGTGGATGAGGTTGTTCTGAGTCGATGCGTGCGGTAGAATCATATCGTGCGCTATAGACGACTTCTCCAACATTAAAGCGTTCACGAGTAGCTTCATCTGGGATAAGTTCAGGTTTAAAATAGTCGTGGCTTGTGGCTCTGATGGGTACAGCATATTTTTCTAAAATTGTTTTAATAAAGCTTGCGCTTCTATAAGTGGCTTTTGATATAGCATCAATTGTTTCGCCTTGTAAATACTCTTGAATTGCATAACAAATTTCATCTTGAGTGGCGGGTTTGCCACGTAGTGCGGCTCTGCGCTGTGCATCGCGCAAACGTTTAGCTTTAAATTCTTCTATAATAGAGCCGAGGCGTGTAGTATTGTATGCCATACCAAGAATCTGGCAAGCATCTTTTTTGATAATAGGTTTTGTGTTTATATCTTTAGGTTCAAGCAAGTTAATAACACGCAAGATATTAGCGTCAGTCATTAACTCTTGTTCTAGTTCGTTGCGTTTTTTAGTTGCCATTTTAATCCTTAGAAACAAAAAAGGCAGCCTAGGCTGCCTTAAATCACTTGATTACGCTTAAGAAATAAACTGCTGCTTTGCCAGTCAATTTAGACAAAATGTCTTCGTCAACAGGTTTGTTAGCATCAGTCAATGCTGTACGCAATGCTGCAATTGAATCTTCTTTGCTAACACGAGCAGGTTTGTCGCCAGTAGTAGTTGTTTTAGTTTTAGTTCCAGATGCTGTTGCGTCTTTTTTGACATAAACGCCTGCTTGTACAAGCACCATACGAACACCGTTTGCTGATTGATTCAGGTCGTCAGCAATGGATTTAATCAGTTCTGTTGAATTTTCAGGAGTAGGCTCTCCTTCAAGGTAAGTGTCGATTGCTTTTTGTTTGTCTTCTTCAGTCCATGCCATGATTGTTTCCTGTTTAAAATAAATTGATTGGTTTAGTGTTCTGCTAAGAGCAGGTTTAAATATTAAATTTCTTCTCTAATAACTTCAGTCATTTTCAATGGGTCAAAGCGGCGATAGTTATGAACAACGTCATGCTCGGCTTTGATCGCTTCAACTTTAGCTAAATAGTCCTCATATGCATTATTCATTTCAAGAACAAACATTGCTTGAAAGTCGTTTGCTAACTCTGAAATGTCAATACCTTCATACATGGTATTTGGTTTTACCATTACTGCAAGTACTCGATCAGAAACTGAACGATCTGCTTTAGTATATTTAAATGAGATAACTTGCATTTTGTTTTCCTTTGAGTGTCATTAAAGAATAATTATACAATAAATTAAGATTTAATTCAAGTTAATATTTAATTAATTAAAGTTTTCCTGTAAAAGGAAAATATATTATACTGGTGTATAGTTTAAAAGTCAATATTAAAATTTTTATTGTTTTGGAAACAACCCTACATGTAGGTTTTCCCTAAACACTTCGCCCATTCGTGGTGAGATACAGCTAAAAAATACTAATGGAGCTATTAACACTGTGATTATAAAAAAGGTTGCACTAATTGTAAATACATTATCTACTTTTCCACTAACTTCAACTTCTTTGTGAAACACGGGCATTAACAGCTCATATATTGCTGCCATGCCAGTAGTTAAACAAAATAATAAATACCATTCAAATACTGTCATACACTGCCACCTAGACTAGTTCTTGCGGCAATGCTAAAAGGATTTTTTACATCACTGTTTTTGGGTGTGTATTGGCGCTGTTTGCGGTTCTTTTGAAGCGCTGTTTTTGCCACTTCAGCGTTAGAGCTCATAATAGCAGGATCAAACCTGCCTTCAAATAGTTTAAATATTTTGGCGGTGTTGATCCAAGTTTTAGACCATATTTTGGTTGTGGGAATGCGTCTGCGATACTGTATATTTTTTAAAGCACGTTTTACTTGTTCGTTGTTCGGCTGAGATTTAAGCGTTTTTTCTAACTTGCGTTTACGGTTTGCTTCCCATCGCTTACTAGATTTGTAGTTTGCGTACTGTGAAGTCTTTGATTTACTACTTGTTTTAGCCATTTAACCTCCAATTAAAATATACACTAAAATTACTCACTGCCCCGAGCTAAAAAACTCAGCAGCACTCGATCAACATTTTGTTTTTCATGTTGATAAGTTACAATCTTTGTTAGAATTTTAAGCAGTGCAGGTACTTCAGAAATATCCATTGGAACACTGCGTCCAAGTGTGTCTGTAATAGTAATCATTTCGTTTTCTTCATATGCTACTTCATAGCTATAATGAGTACCTTTAGGACTGGTAAAGCGCAAATCAACAAACTCTACTTCATCACTGGGAATTGGGCAAATTAAAAATTTCATATTTTCTTTAGTTTAGTTAATAAAATGACAGGTTATTCTGTTACGAGGAAACCTGTCGAAACCCTAAGCAGTGTTTAAGCTGCTAATGCGAACTGTGAGTCGTTTGCGTTTACTTTTGTTTAGTTTTAACATCTGCTCTGATGTGTTGTCCACTCTGTTACTACTTGCCCTGTCGAAACTATGCACCCCCATCAAAAACGCACCAAAGGACTTGAACCTCATTTCTAGAATAGTACCATACAACCAGGGCGACTGGCAGATGCGTTTTTGGTGGAGGTGGGGGGATTCGCACCCCCGTCCAAGACACAGTTCTCGTTGCTTCATACAACAATAAATTATACTTCTACAAACTTTAACTGAAACTTGTCAGCACGATCTTCATAGTTTGCGTAACCACGTGGATTGCAAACTACTCTGGTTGAGCCAACTTGATAGTCAAAGTCTTCATGAGTGTGACCATGAGTCCACAATTTGATTTGTGGATGATCAATTATAAAGTCATCTAGATCGCTGCTATAAGCACCATTCATTAATTCTTCGTGCTTATAGCGAGGATGAGTTGATGCCTTACTAGGAGCATGATGCCCAACAACCACAAACTTTTTGTCAAACTTGCCTAAAATAATTTCAGCAATATAAGCTATCATTAATTTGTGATCTACAACAGCATCTTCTGGTGAAAAGGTAGCTGCGCGAGTATGAAACTTACCTTCGTAGTCTTTGAAGTTAACTTCACGACTGCTGTTTTTAACACAACGAAAGTCATTCATCATGCCTTTAATATGACGTAAGGTCATACTATCTTCATTGTTCATATCAGTCCACAGCGTGCCGCCAATAAAGGTAACGTCATCTAACACAAATGTTTGTTTGTCTAAGATGTGTAGGTTAGGCAAGTAAGCCAGTCTATCGCGCAAAATTGTAAAAGTTTTGGCATAGTCACCATTGTAGTGTTCGTGATTGCCAGCAACATATACAACGTGACTAAAGTTACGGCAGCACATTTGAAAGAACTCATGTAGTGCTGCACTACGATCAAATCTGTCAAAAATGCCAGCATCGTCTCTGACCAACAAATCAGCAGCCACGCAAATATCTCCACCCAAGATCAAAACTTGGGCATTTTCCGTATTTTCTAGTGTTAATGTGTCAAACTCTAAGTGCAAGTCTGAACAAACTGCGATTTTCATTTTAGTTCCTTAAAAAATTTCTTTGTATTTTAAATTATTGATTATTGTTAATATGCAAGTTATTTGATTATTAGATTCAGTAACTGTAGCAGTTTGTGCAGAAGGATTAACCCATACACTTATTAAGTGATTATCAGCATTAATGCCTGCATACACAATAGTTTCCTTAAAATCTTTTAAGGATTCTAGTACTTCTTGTGTTTCACCGCAAAGAATTGGTTTTGTTGCTGTAAAAGCTTCTGCATTAGCAACTGCTGTAAATAACACTAGTAAACTTGCTGCAATTAATTTTTTCATAATTTTAATTTAGTTTGGTACGCCGAGAGGGACTTGAACCCACGACCAATGGATTATGAGTCCACTGCTCTAACCAACTGAGCTATCAGCGCGTATCTGGTACCAGAGACGGGATTCGAACCCATATGCTTTGCGGCGGCAGATTTTAAGTCTGCTGTGTATACCATTCCACCACTCTGGTTTTTGAATAACAATTATAACATTTTTAAACGGCACAATCAAGTGGCAATTTTTAAACGCAAAAAACCATGGCTTGCTTAAAGCCATGGTTAATATTTGGCAGAAAGCAGAGGAGTCGAACCCTATTCCCGCTGCATTACTTTCCATACTTGGTGTGCTTTGAAAGAATCTAACTTTCACTCACTGATTTAACTTGGTGATAGGTTAGCAATCTGCTGCATTACCATCCTGTTCACTCTCCAACAATTCTATTATATTTGCTGCTTCTTCTAGTAGATCAGCAATTCTATCAGGTTTACCTTCTTGAACAGATTTTCTGGATGAAATTTGTCTACGTATTTCGGCACGTTTACGTAATCTAAAAATTAAATCATCATTCATTACTATTCTCTATAACTTGGTGCGCTTTGAAAGAATCGAACTTCCACTCCAACGTTCGTAGCGTTGTGTAATATCCATTTTACTAAAAGCGCAAATACGTGGCGGCTTTAGGGGGTAACGATCCCCACTCTTCCACAGTGACAGTGTGGCGTGCGTCCGTGAACACTTTAAAGCCATATAAAAACACACTATCTTCACTCACTTACGATTGACGTAACCAGCGGAAGTTAATGACCTGCTCATGCGTCACTATAATGTGTTTTTATATGGTACATCCTGACGGGTTCGAACCGCCGACTTTCTCCGTGTAAAGGAGACACTCTACCGCTGAGTTAAGGATGCATTTGGAGCGGGGTAAGAGAATCGAACTCTTCGCATTAGCTTGGAAGGCTAAGGTATTACCACTATACGAACCCCGCTGGGTTTACCGACGCATTGAAGCAGCATCTACTGCTTCTTGTCTGCTGAAAATAGGTTGTAAACAACTTTTATGAATTATGCTTATACCCACTACTTGGTCGCCTGTATAAACTTTTGCAGCTTTAAGCGCAGTATCACCACCAGGGGTAACACGGCTTGGCAGTCTGGTTGTTTGTCGTGTGCTGGGAATTTGTGGCGATAGTGAAGGTATTTTAAACTGTTTTTTCATTGTTTAGCCTCGTTAAGATAAATTATTATAACAAAGTTTAATTGATAATTCAAGTTTAAATTTAGCTGGTGCGGGGTAAGGGAATCGAACCCTTAACTAAACGTTGGCAACGTCTGATTTTACCATTAAACTAACCACGCACTAATATATTAATACTTCATGGGTTTTGCAGGTTTTGGGGCTGGCATTGGCATTGGGGCTTTTTCAGGTTTTTTGGGTTTTGTTGCCATTTTGGTTTTCCTTTTCGATTTCTAAATCAATTTGTTCTAGTCTAATATTCATTCTTAGAACAACTTCCTCACCATCCATCCAAATATCTTTGTTATCTAGTATAGAGGCTATTTCTTCATCTGACAGGAAATGCTTGTAAACATCTCCCATTAGTTTTGCTGACCACTTGCGTTCATGATGCAGTTGGTCAATCATTTCACCGCCCTTACCAAATGTTCCGCCACTGTAGTTATGAAACATAAAAGTTGAGTGAGGTGTTACTTCATGTTCGTCTGCACACATAAAAATCATGGTTGCAGCACTCATACAAGCACCTTCCACGCTGCAAACTACTGTGGCATCTGTGTCATATAAAACCCGCATAAATTGAATAGCGGTATATAAATCACCACCGCAACTGTTTATGTAAATTTTAACAACATCCCGTTGTGTAGCATGACGAATAGTATCAAACCAGTCTATATAAGCATCAGGTTCTTCAATATTGCCTGATAAGTAAAATTCATAAATATTCCCAATAGCTTTGGCAGATATAATACCACTGCTGCTATTGGGAAAATCAAACAAACCGTTAGTTGTTTTATCTTGTGACATATTTTATTATTATTGGAAAAGGTAACAGGAATCGAACCTGCTTCCATGGATTTGCAATCCAGTGCCCGTCCAACTGGCTCTACCTTTATAACTTACGAATTTGAGTCAAGTTTACTTGTTTCTGATGGATCATTATAAGTTTGCGTGCTCATTACAACGCCGCCCAAATCACCTTCATGACTAGTACTTGCATCGCTGTTAAATCCTTGTACTGGCTTTAGTATAGGCAAATCATCAGTTTCTGCTGCTTGTCGCATACGTGCATCTGGAGTTTGGTTCATGTAATCAGGAACTCCCTGGCTGTTAAATCCTTGCATAATATTTCCTTGTTTTGGTATCCCGAGAGGGAATCGAACCCCCGCCAAGAGATTTGGAGTTTCTTGTGCTACCATTACACCATCGAGATGTTAAGTGGTACCGATAAGTGGAATTGAACCACTATCTATCGCTTATCAAGCGAGTGCTCTACCACTGAGCTATATCGGCATTGATGAAAGCAGATTGCTTCCATATTTAAATGCACTTGTTAGTACCTTTAAATATGGGTTGAAGTGGGGAATCGAACCCTCTCTAGCTGTTTCACAGACAGCGGTGCAACCAGTACACTAACTTCAACAAATTATGCAGCCATGGCTCTAACGTGTTTAAACCTATCAGCAGCATAACTGGCAGCAAATGCATTTGGTTTTACCATTGGTACTATATTACAAGTGCCTCTAATATAACCTATAGCTTGTTGCACTACACAACTGCTGCCATACATTTCATTTGGATTTATATCTAGATGCACTTCTACGTGTCGATCTTCTAGACAATCTGCCAAATTTTGGAAAAGTTCACTTACTTTGTAAACTTCATTCATTAGCCTAATAGCAGGCTTATTTTTCTTTTGATCATAGTCGCGTTCTCTGACTACTTCGCCAAATACTTTACAACCATGACAGCCATCAATATGTACTACAATAACAGTAATATAATCAGCATACCATACGCCGTTTATATTAAATCTTTCTGAATCAGCACCTAAATAAATCTTGCTTTCAAAACTTTGATTTTTAATAAAGGCTTTTGCTTCTTCTAAGTTTAGTTTTTTCATAATTTTAATGGCGGAAGTAGTAGGATTCGAACCTACGCGCCCCTTACGGAACGACAGTTTAGCAAACTGCTGGCTTAACCACTCACCCATACTTCCTTATTTATATTGTTCCTGCAACATATAACCTAAGTCTTCTCTCATACTATTTGTTGCAGGTGCACTATCTGGAGCAGGCACTGGAATTGCTTGATGTGGACCACTTGGTTTATCAATGTGTATTGCAGCTGCCGCTGCTTTACAAGACGCTAGTGTATCATACTGACAGTTGCCTTGCTCACCATATTTGTATTTGCCATTGGCACATTTTATACAAGGCATCAGTCGCACTCATTATTAGATACTAAAAATTCAGCTAATGCTCTATTTACCATTTGGTTAAATGTAATATCTAAATCATGCGCCATTTTTGCAATAGTTAAAAACTCTTCATCAGTTAAGTTAATAGTTACCGTATTATCTTCATCAGACCACAAATCATCATTATCATTCATAGATTTTCCTTGTTAAAATTAAAAATGGCTCCACAGGTTGGGATCGAACCAGCAGTGCCAGAGGCGGTGGATTTACAGTTTACTGGGGTTACCAATTTTCCTACGCATCCAAGTTACATAAAAATAAAGGGGCCGAAGCCCCTTTACAGGGTTTTATTTTCGTTTTATTAAATAACTTATTTGAAAATATTTACCCTAAAATTGGTGGAGAATAGGAGATTCGAACTCCTGACTGAAGCTTGCAAAGCTACTGCGTTCCCAATTACGCCAATCCCCCAATATTATTTTGCAGTTTTTAAAATGCTGCGAATCATCCAGTTGTGCTTTTGCATAGCGTCAATACGTTCTGCAATAAAATTGGCAATACCTTGTTGATTCTCTGCACTAGCTACCTTAAATGTTTCAATTAAAAATGTCAACAAGGTCATGCTATCTGCTAAGAGTTCTGAGAACTGTTCCATTACTGGAAGTTGTCCTATCTGGTCTTCAATTAATGTTAATTCTGTAAATCGTGTCAAACTTGCTGGAGTATACGTGTCTAGTGCTCTAATATACTCTGCAATAGGGTCTATGCTTTCATAAATGTCAGCATAAAAATCACCAAAAAATTCATGATACTGTGGAAAGCTTGGGCTTTCTACGTTCCAATGAAAATTTGCTGCTTTTAAGTAAAGGCTAAAACTTGTAGCCAATAAGGTTTTTAAATTATCTGCTAACATTATAGCCTTTCGTTTTATTTACTGGTCCGAGTAGAGAGATTCGAACTCCCGACCCTTTGGTCCCAAACCAAATGCGCTACCAG
>Ga0114963_10000349_pt1 | contig 30817 bp, 33 predicted proteins | sample C_131016_EF_Meta_FD_87019 | JGI IMG/M metagenome (GOLD analysis project Ga0114963, IMG submission 87019) | Freshwater microbial communities from Lake Croche, Canada to study carbon cycling - C_131016_EF_MetaG | ecosystem: Environmental > Aquatic > Freshwater > Lake | place: Lake Croche, Canada... | reverse complement strand
ATTCTCTACTGGATAAGTTTCTAAATCTTGTTTGGTTACTAAGTATAATCCCGCTAGACTCGCTAATTTTTCGCTTAGTTCTTTTTCCGCTTTTTCTAACAATGACTGCTGCGCTGGCGAACTAGGGCAAATCACTACAATATAGGGGGTTTTGTGTTGAGTGAGTGATTTTTCAATTAGTTGGCTGAAGTCTTTTATGTTGCGATAAACTTCTTCTTCCTGAGACCCTTGCCAGTCTTCTAGTCTGACTAGTACCAAGTTGATCCCTTGTTTATTATTAGAAAATAGGCTACTTGGATCTAATAGTTGTTGAAATATTTGGTTATAGGGGGCGAATTCCAGATAACTTGAGATTTCTAGTTCTTTTATCCAGAATAATAGGGATTCTTCTAGAGGTTCTGCTGTAAATGTGGCTGCTATCGCTAAACAAAATTGATTATTTTCTTTCATAAGTACCTGTCCAGAATTATTGATATATTGCCCTTTTAGCTATTTAAGGCTCTGAAAGCCTGAGGTGATGTACCCCAAAAGGTTTAGAATACAGCTTTCCCAAAAACCACTTAACCTTGAGCTTTTTTCCCAATTGTAACTTACTGTTAATATTTTCTCCAACATCTTAATGTAGGGTGTGGGGTGTGGGTTACCCAATATGCAGTTTAAGATACCTTTAGCTTATAGCTAAGATCAGATGAGATCTGGAGTTCCTTCCTTGTAGTTATTAAAACTTTTGTCCTTAAGATCAAGTTGCTTTTCTTTGGCAATCTAGTTAAGGATATTTCTTTCTTTAATAAAACTTATCAAACCACCCCTTACGCCAGAAGAAATAGACTAAAGATAAGGCAATGATTGCCATAATACCTAAACAAATAAAATAGCCCCACTGCGACTTAAGTTCTGGCATATTTTCAAAGTTCATGCCATAAAGTCCCGCAATAAAGGTTAAAGGTATAAAAATAGTAGAAATAATAGTTAAGAGTTTCATTACCTCATTGACACGATTACTTATTGCAGATAGATAAACCTCCATTAAGCTAGAAGCTAATTCCCTATAACTTTCAATGATTTCTAGTAATTGAATTACATGGTCATAACAGTCTCTAAAATAGACTTGCACGTCCAGATTGATATTATTATAACCAGTTCTAGATAAGACATTCAAAACATCTCGTAAAGGCCAGACTAATCTCCTAAGAGCTAATAATTCCCGTCTTATCCAGTAGACTTGCTCTAAATCTTGACGAGTAGGATTCTCAATAATTTTTTCCTCTAAGAATTCAATTCTATCTTCATAATGCTCTAAAACAGGAAAATAACCTTCAATAATACTATCAATTAAACGATAGGTTAAATAATCAATGCCCGACTCTCTAATTTGACCTTGAGAGATATTAATTTGCTCTTTAATAAGTCGAAAAGGATCATGAATAGCCTCTTCTTGAAAAGTCAGAAGATATTTTTCGGCGACGATAAAACTAACCTGTTCCGTTTCAAATCCTTCCCCATTAGTTTTGAGACGCACAACCTGTGCAATAATTAGTAACTTTTCGGCATAATCTTCACATCTAGGCCTTTGAGGAACATTGACAACATCTTCTAAAAGCAAACGGTGTAAAGTGAAGACTTTGCCTACACGGGTTAAAATGTCCTCAGTTCCCAAACCCTGTACATCGATCCAAGTAACCCCATTACTATCCAAATAAGCACTACATTCTTCAGGAGTTAGATCTACTTTGTGTATAACCTGAGTTTTATCATAGTCAATTAACTCTATACAAGAAGGCTTGGCATCAGGGTCAATTTCAAAGGCTCCAGGTAAAGCCCCTGGCGTATGATAATAATAGTCAAAATAATCTTCTTCTGCCTTAGGTTTTAAGCCTGTAGATTCATTGGCTTGATTTTTTTTAGATGAAGTGCTCACTATCTTCTCCTGTAGTATTAAAACTGTGCTTGACATTTTATCATTTTTAAAGTTAAGGAATCCTCATAGATGGTAAAATAAATTATTGACAGTTTGATAGTTCAGATATTTTATGAGTAAGGCTAATACGATTTACGATGTAGTTGTGAAAACTCCCAGTGGAGAAGATAAACCCCTCTCCAAATATACAGGCAAGGTCTTATTAATTGTCAATGTAGCTTCTTACTGTGGCTATACCCCCCAATATAAAGGGTTAGAAGAACTGAACAAGAAGTATAAAGAAAAAGGACTAGAAGTACTTGGCTTTCCCTGTAATGACTTTGGTGCACAAGAACCTGGTAGCAATGACCAAATTAAACAGTTCTGTGAATCTATTTATGGAGTTAGCTTTGAACTCTTTGATAAGGTTAAAGCTAAAGGAGCTTCTAAAGACCCTCTCTATGACAAACTTATTAAACTAGCAAGTTCTCAAGAAGATGTCGCTTGGAATTTTGAAAAGTTTTTAATCAGTAAAAAAGGAGAAGTAGTGGGACGTTTTAAAAGTAACGTTTCTCCAGAATCTCCAGAATTAATCGCGGCTATCGAAAAAGAATTAGCTAAGTAGGGGTTAAAGAGATAGGAGACAGGCCGGATGCCTGTCCCACAGTTCCTACAGTTTGACTTCTGTGTAGGGTAGCTTAACTAGGATAGATAAAAATGAATCAATTAGGTGTAGCAGTTGTCGGGACAGGATTTGGCTCTGCGGTACATATTCCAGGATTTAAACATCATCCACGTACTGAGGTAGTAGCCCTCTATCATCGTCACCCAGAAAAAGCCCGCCAAATAGCCCTAGAACATGGCATAACCTATTATTTCAGTGACTTAGAAGAATTACTCTCTTTAGAGTCTGTAGAAGCTGTAAGTCTCTCTACACCGCCATTTTTACACTATCCAATGGCTAAGCAAATTATCCTAGCGAAAAAACATCTGCTTCTTGAAAAGCCAATGACTATGACCTTTCAAGAATGTCAAGAACTCTATTATTTAGCCAAACAACAAGGGGTCATAGTTGCAGCAGATTTTGAATTTCGTACTATTCCAGCTTGGCAACTTTTAGCCCAATATTTAGCACAAGACTATGTAGGTAAAATTCGTTTGATAAAGGTAGACTGGTTAGTGGCTAGTCGCGCTAACCCTACTAGACCTTGGAATTGGTATTCTTGTCAGGATAAAGGGGGTGGAGTTTTAGGCGCAATAGGTTCTCATGTCTTTGATTATCTACATTGGCTCTTTGGACCAGCTACTCGCCTGATTGCTCAAATGTACTGCTCAATTAGAGAGCGTCCTGACCCCATAGAGGGAGGTCAATTAAAAGAAGTGGACGCAGACGATACCACCCTCATTCTCTTAGAGTTAACTGGGAATATACCCGTACAAGTTAACCTAAGTTCAGTCACCTATCAAGGAAGAGGTCATTGGTTAGAAGTCTATGGAGAAAAGGGTACTCTGATTTTAGGTAGTGATAATCTGAAAGACTATGTACATGGTTTTAAATTACTAGCAGCCCAGGCAGGATCTAACCTGATCGAGTTAGAAATTCCGAAAGCTCTAGAGTTTAAGACGGTATTTACAGATGGTCGGATCGCTCCCTTTCTCCGTATAGTAGATCGTTGGGTAGAAGCAATAGAGACGGGTATTTCTCTAGTTCCTTCTCTCAAAGAGGGTGTCTACTCTCAACTTCTGATGCACCTTGCACAGCAGTCCAGTCAAAGTCAAAAATGGCTAGAAATACCCTCAATTTGGCTTTAACTTCTACGACACTGTTTAACCATCTCAATAAGGGTATGGTGGGCATCCTCGGCATCTTGGAGTTGATGTGCAAACTCAATCCGTATAGGGATAGTTTGTTCCAATGTTTCCACAGAAAGATCCATACCTAAGGGGTCAATAGAGAGCATTTGTGCAGTTTTTGCTGTGGGAGTCTTGCCAAAAACCCGAGCATAGAGAACTACTGCCTCAGTATGATCTTCGTTCATATGTTGACAAATGCGTTGACTGATTTCAGGGGTAATTATTTCAGACATGATAGTTTTTCAGAAAGTTATATACTACCAATTTTACAACATACAGCAATTTGAGACCAGACAAGCTTGCTTAACCAGGGGGCAGGGCTTCCGCCCCGCCCCGGTTTTGGTTTTTAAGTTGTGGCTTAATAGATTTACATTTGCTGTAAGTAGTTACACAAAATTCATTACACATCTTGTTCCCCGTTCCCTTGTTTAGCCCAATAAAAAAAATGAAAATCGATCAACCTACTTCTCTTAAAATAGATGCTCTCAGATTTCCTTTAATTTGTAGCCTTCTTTTTCTCAATATGGGGGAGAATTATTGTGACTTAATCATTACAAATCATGATTTATTAACTCTCCCCTTTAGATATATTATCTATCTATTTTCCAATATTATACCCTCAAGTGCTATTGGATTTTTCTTTACTATTTCAGGATTTTTATTCTTCAATACTTACCAACCTACTTGGGAGTGTTATTGGCGCAAACTTAAGCCTAGAGTAACAACTCTCTTAATACCTTATTTGTTTTGGAATTTATTCTTTTTACTTATAAAATTAATTTTTCAACTTAATCGATTTTCAACGTCATTAATTGTTGGTAGTGGTTATCTGGTGGCATACTATACAGCTTTTGATTATTTTAATGTTTTATTTAGCTGGACTGATTTGCCAGCAGCCCCTCAATTATGGTTGCTCAGAGACTTAATAATTCTGGTAATCTTGGCTCCTGTAATCTGGTTTCTTACGAAAAAGTTCTCTGCGTTAATATTAATAGTGCTGCTGCTTCTTTGGTGTTTTAATACAACAAGATTTATTAATATTCATCCCGAAAGTTTGTTTTTCTTCACCCTAGGATGTTTTATCGCTCAAAAAAATTTCAATCTAAATGTTCCCTATAATTATCCCGTTATTTTACTAAAAGCATATGGAATTTTCGCCCTGATAGCTGCGGGTTTGGCAATAATAGACATAAATATAGGTATTCCTCTTAAACTCCTGACAATTTTTGGAGTATTTGTTTTTTGGTATAGTTCTGATTTAGTATTAGAAGATGAGGAAGACAAAAATTCCTTGCTCTATATGTACGGTTATTCGTTCTTTATTTATGCAGCATCTGAACCCCTACTGAGTATATTGGTACGTTTAATTAGTAAAATATCTTTTTTGCAAAACTATCTAGTAGTTTTTCTACTGTATTGTCTGATGCCAATTTTCATCATTTTTTTACTTTGGTTAGTGGGAAAAACCCTGAAAGAGAGAATACCAGCCTTGTATCAAATGATTGGAGGAAGGCAAGAGAAGCCTAGAGTGTTTTAAAATAAACAGAAGATTAAAAAAATTTAATTAAATTCACAATGCAAAAATCTTGGTTCAAAAAAATTTTAGTGGTTACGTTCTTACTTTGTTTGACCCTGGGAATTTGGACGACAGGAGACCAAAGCGCACTCGCAGTTAATAATCCGGAATTATTACCATCAGAAGAAACACCCATAGTAGATTTAGCTAACTTTTTACCTCCTGAACAAGAAGAACCCCTAGTCCAAGATCTCAAGGATTTTGAAACCAAAACAGGCTGGAAACTGAGAATCCTGACCCAGTACGACCGTAGTCCCGGCAGAGCAGTAGTGGATTTTTGGAAATTGGATGCCAAAAGTATATTACTGGTAGCCGATGCCAGAGGAGGTAATCTCTTAGCCTTTAGCATAGGAGATGATGTCTATAAGTTAATGCCGAGAACTTTCTGGATTGAACTCCAGTCACGTTTTGGCAATATGTATTATGTCAGAGAGAATGGAGAGAATGAAGCAATTGTACAGTCTCTGGCAACAGTCAAGGGATGTCTAGTTACTGAAGGTGGTTGTGGTGTTGTGCCAGGATTACCGCGTGAACAATGGATTTTAACCTTAATTTCCTCAATAGTCGGAGGAATTATCTGTGGTTTTGCTGCAGTTCCTCGCAAAGAAGGAGCAGGGTTTGGTTGGCAATGGATGTTAATTATGTCTCCTCTCTGGGGAATTCTCTTTATCTCCTTTGGCTTAGGACCTGTCTTGGTTCGGACAAGTGACTGGTTACCAGTAGTTCGCAATATCATGGGCTTTGTTTTAGGCGCTCTAGTAGCCTATCTCTCACCGATACTTTCTCGTACTAATACATCTAAAATCTGATAGCTAATGGAATTGTATATTACAGACGCACAAGCTTTAGCAACTATTGACCAAACAGTCCCCGAAAATTCACTGACTCCAGCCGAATATGAAATTGTTCGTCGGGTAATTCATGAAACAGGGGATCTAGAATATCTCTCTTTGATTCATTTTTCTGATAAGGCTCTCCAACTTGGTGCAGCAGCTATAGCAGCTAGGATGACAATCATAGTGGATATATCAATGGTGCAAGTAGGTATTGCGGATCATGTCCGTCAGACTTTTGCTAATCCTGTTTTTTGTAGTACAGAAGTGATTGCTCGTCCCCAAATTGGGAAAAGTCAAACTGATTGGGGAATACAGACATTAGTACAGCGTTATCCAGAAGCAATTTTTCTCATTGGACAATCTCAGTCCGCCTTGAGCAGTTTAGCTGAATTAATCGATGAGGGAACAGTAAATCCAGCTTTTGTTGTAGCTACCCCAACCAGTTTTCTAGATGAAGAGATAGCCAAAAGTCGGCTGCAAGATGCCGACATTCCCCATATTTGTGTTTATGGCCAAAAAGGAGGTCCAGGAGTAGCTGTGGCGATCTTTAAATCTTTGCTAAACTTGACTTGGCTAGCTTATGGTTCACAAGGAGTGAATTAAAAAATGAGCATTCCTATAGCTGTCATTGATTACGACATGGGAAACCTACATTCTGCTTGTAAGGGTTTAGAGGTAAATGGCGCTCTAACTATTGTCACGTCCTCGGCTGCAGAAATTGACCAAGCGGCGGCTGTAGTCTTGCCAGGAGTTGGTTCTTTTGACCCAGCTATGCAGCACTTAAGAGAGCGGGGTTTAGTTGAAACTATTAGACAGGTGATTGCTAGTGGCAAACCTTTTTTAGGCATTTGTCTGGGACTGCAATTACTATTTGAATCTTCCGAAGAAGGCTCAGAACCTGGTTTGGGTATCTTACCTGGCATTGTTCGTCGTTTTCAATCTCAGCCAGGGTTAACTATTCCCCATATGGGCTGGAATAATTTACAGTTAACTCAGCCTGAACATCCTCTTTGGTCGGGAATGGAAGATCCAGCCTATGTCTATTTCGTTCATTCTTACTATGTAGAGCCCCGTGATTCTCTGGTTACTGCTGCTAAAGTGACGCATGGAGAACAACAGGTAGCAGCAGCTGTGGCACAAGATAATTTAATGGCAGTACAATTTCATCCGGAAAAGTCCTCCACAACTGGACTGCAAATTCTCGCTAATTTTGTTAAATTAGCCTCAAAGTAGTGAAACTTTCTCAACATCGACAGATTAAAAGTTCTGCTAGAGCGGATATTCGTCCGACTAGTTCTAAAGTACGGCAGGCTCTATTTAATATTTGGCAAGGGGAGATCGAGCAGACAAAATGGCTAGATCTCTGTGCAGGTACGGGAGCAATAGGCGCTCAGGCAATAGCTGCGGGCGCAAGTAAAGTCATAGGCATAGAAATTAATCTCTCAGCTTGTCAAATAATACAAGAAAATTGGCAAAAATTTACTTCCGAAGGACAAACATTTCAAATTATCCAAGGGGATGTTATAACTAAACTTAAAACAGTCTCTCCAGGGCAATTTGACTTTATCTACTTTGATCCACCCTATCAGAGTGCCATCTATGATCAGGTTTTAACTCTGATCGCCTCCCTAAAACTCCTCTCTCCCACAGGAGAATTAGCTGTAGAACATAACCCCAAATTCTGGCAACCTCAGCAGATAATTACCGGACTAGAAATCAGCAGAGAGAAACACTATGGGGATACTTTTTTGAGCTTTTTTAAAGTTACTCAGATGTAGTGTATGCTTGAATAACTTATTGAGATTTTGATTATGGTTAATTTTTTTAAATCAGATACTACTCCAGTTGGTCTTCGCAATATCGCTAGTAGTCTTCGCAGATTAGGTTGGGTTGGTTTTTGGTTCCAAGTAGTATTAGGAGTTATTCCCATTGTGGTTTTAATTATCAAGATGTTTTCCGGTCAAAGTCAAATAAATACACCTTTTGGGCTATTTTTAACGTTTGTTTGTTTGCTAGCACTTCTCCTGACAATGTATTGGAGTTTTCACTACGTCCGTCTAGGCAGAAAGTTAAAAGATGCTGATTTACGTTTCCCAAAAGGGGCAGTGATTCAGTCTTTATGGATTGGATTAACGATTAATATTGTTGGGATGATCTGCGCTGTTCTAATTGGAATGGGACGACTAGCAACCCTCACATTCAATATGTTGACCTTTCCTCAGGGAGCCACTGTTATTACTTCACAAGCACAAAATAATGTAATCAATCGAACTCCCTGGATAGCTCCATCTGACATGATTATACTCCAAGCAATAATTAATACGATAGCGGCTGAACTAGTTGGAATAATCATTGCAATATTGTTGTTAAACAAAATGATGCAACATTTGCATTCTACTCAAGTTCAGACAAATATCTGAAGGACGCTGATCAAATTTCCGAGTAGCAGCGTTCTCTAGCAAGTAGAGAGTCGTTCGATAAGTTCAACCTTTCAATTTTGCCCTCGTCTTGTGGGATACTAACAATAGAAATCTTATTGGAATTAAATTCTATGAAACTCAAGCAAATCATCCTACTTAGTGTTACTTCTATTGTAGTTGGAACAAGTTCAATAACTATAAGTAAAGCTCATTCCTTGCAGTTCAATCAAAATCAAACCATTATTGCTCAATCTCAACCCCTAACCGATCAAGGTCCAAGACTTATGATGTCTGGACAATTTGTTGCAGGAGAAAAACCAACCACGGGAACTGCACGCATAGTCAATGAAGGAGGACTTCGTTTCTTGGAATTGAGAGACGACTTCAGTACCAGTAATCAAGGACCGGACCTACATGTACTGTTGGATGATCAATCAAAACCACCCCATAGCTATCAAAATCTTGAAGGGACAATTAATCTGGGCAAACTAAAAAGTTTTAATGGAAAACAAAGATATCTTATCTCTGACATGATCGATATAAGAAAAGTTAAATCCGTCGTTATTTGGTGTCAAACGGCTAATGCAACCTTTGGTTATGCACCATTAATTGAGATACCCTAAAAAATTCTTACTAGTATTATTGAGCGAAAACCAAAACCCTTGCTCTCTCGAAGCTCTGCAAGGGTTTTGTGGCTTGTCTGGTCTCAAATTGCTGTAATTTTTTATCGTCCTAAAACAAAATGGGATCGTATTCTTTCTACCTCTGCTGAAACTGCAGCTTTAGATTTATCGGTCAACAAAGAAAATTCAAACTCTTGATTTTGACTCAAATAAACTCCATAAGAAGATTGTAAAAAGGGAAGATATGAGTTATCTGAAACTATATACACTTTAAAGAAAGCCACAGAAATAGCATTGTTATAAGCCCTAATTAATTCTGGACTAGGCAAGATAACATCTGCTACTGATTCAATTAAGTTACTGACCCCTGCATCTAATTGTGAAAGATCGGTATGAGTTTCACCTTCAATTAATCCTAAATAACTTTCAGGTGTGTTAATCAAAAAAGGAAATGAGAACATCTGTTCGTGAACTACTGGAGTGGCCATATCAAAACTTCCTCCTGTGAAAATGGTAGGTAACAAAACCTTTTGTAAGCCATTTTTGCCAAAAATACTACTGTTAAGAGAGTTTCTAGCCATAATAGCTGTAACTCTAAGATCAGCCAGTTTATATTCTTCCCGAGGAAGCTCTAAAGCACTACATTGTAGTAATGAAGAAACATTGATGTAGCCAACACGATTACAAGCTTTTTTTAGGTTATCAAAATCTATTTGGGCACCGCCAACTGCTAAAGCTGTATATCCCCCAAAAGAATGTCCAATTACTCCTACTTGCTTAAGATTTAATTGTCCTTGATATTCCCTTTGGTTGCGTCGTTCTAATTCGTCAATAACAAAGCTGATATCTTTGGGACGATTGATGAATTCTTGAACTTCAAAGACTTCTCTAGAAAAGCCTTTTAGGAAATCATTTAAGTGTTGTAAGTCACTTCCAGGATGCTGTGGTAAAGCAACTAAAAAGCCATAAGAGGCTAAAGTCATGGCATCTTGACTGAAGTCTTCTGGTCTAGACGCTAGTCCATGAGAGATAACAATAACAGGAATTTTCTGATTCTGAGGTACTTTCGGCTTATAAATAATTACATAAAAGGAACGTCGACGAGAGTTATCCTTTAGTTGCCAAGTTTCTTTTTGATAGGTATAAGGTCCAAGTTTAGTTAAGTTTTGCATCTTAGAAAAGTCGACAGGTTTATCTGTTGCCGCTTCTTTTTTGGACAGAACTTGTAGACTTTTAACTGCTTCATTGGTAGATGCCAAAAATTCTTTAATAGCTTTATGAACACGTAAAAGATTTTCTACATCAATTTGAATATCGGTTGGCAGATTGCGTAAAGTATTGATTAAAGTCAAGCCTTCTGGATCTAATGCTGCTTTGACAATGGCACTTCTTAGTAATATTTTGCCATTTCCTCCACGCGGTAAAGTAATAACATAGCCAAACTTTTCTAAGATAGCCTTTCCCAGACTACTATTTAAAAAGCGGGAGACAACAACACCATTAAATGGAATTTTTTTTGTTAAGATTTGGCGAAATTCTTTTCTTTGTTCTGGAGTGGTTGAACGAAAGAAAAATTCTATATTTTGATTTATTTCTCCCGTGTGAACAAAATTTTCTAAAGAGCTTATTCGTACTGTTTTTATGAATGGTCCATAGACAAATCTTATATTCTGGGCTGCCTGTATTGGTAAATTTGTAGATAATACTGCGGCTATTCCTAGACTTATAGAACAAACCAATTTTCCTATTAATTTCATCTTAATCTATCTCTCATTTCGTACTTACTAATATTCTACCTTAACGGACAACTTACAGCAGTTTGTAAACAGATAAGCCACAAAACTAGGGAGCGGGGAACCCCGAGAGAGCCCTGGTTTTGGTTTTTAAGTTGTGGCGTAACGAGATTTACATTTTCTGTAAAATGCGTTTTAGCTTATAGTGTGTTTAAAAATAACTTCTAAATATTGAGACTCAATTAAAAAACTTCCTTTGGCAAAACGGACAACCCAATAATGACCAGGACGACGATCCGTAACTATACCCTCTTCCCCAACTGTTAAAACATCGGGTGGACGTAACATGGGCATAGGATCTGCGGTTTTGAAGTAGGCAGGTTGAGTAACTAATTTTACACTATCCCCTACAGATATCTGCTGTTCATTCATTGTATGTTTAGTTAAATAAAGACTACCTATTATATTACCGAATCACTGTAAAAAAAATTTTTGTAAAAAATACCAATTAAATGATATAATGCGGAGGAAATTTCTTTGAATCAAAAAGGTTCAAAATTAATATGAATAAACTGAGTATTATCGTATTTTCATCTTTGGCTATAATAACAATAGCTAGACCTGCTATGTCGGCTGGAACTGGTACTTATGGAAGTTTAGGTAATTTTGATACTGTCAATGATACTGGTAAAGAAGCACATGGATTTGAGATTGATATCGAAGATCCAACCTTCACCAAAAGTCAAATCACCAGCGTTTTTGGACTTGATCGTAACTTTGGCGTACCACCGACTTCTGTGGAACGTTATGGAGCACCCACTATCACTGATGTACCTGGCTTTGGGGTAAAAGTTGTCTATCAAGCTCAATTTGATCCTAGCAAAGGTTGGAGTATTGGAACGCCATCAGGTACTTACCCTACTCCTGGAGAAAGTTGCTGGACAGGTGGTAACGCTAGTTATCCCGGCAACCTTTCCTGTGACCACTTTGGTGTTGGTACAGTTGGAACGCCAGCAAAAATTAGTTACAGTTGGTTGCTGGAGACTTCCCCTACATCTAGTAGTCTCACTACATCTCCTGTAGGACTACCAGTAGTTAACTTTACTCCAACTCCATCACCTGTACCTAATCAGCCTCCCGTAGCTGTGCAAGCTGCTATTTATGCTCCTCCACAAAATCTCGAAAATCCAGATCCCAATCAATGGGGACCTGCCTACTGGTTAAAAGTTTATACTCAGAATTTGAATCAAGAAGTTTATCTCGATCAGCTTGTCAAAGGCAATGCTGTAGTACCAGATGATAACCAAGTCGAAACAGAATGGATTCTTTTGCAAGCTGGACCGGGTGGTGGGTATGGTGATGACATCAAAGATTTAGCACTTAACCCCAATGATAAATCGGTTGTGCGCCGTTACGAATTTTATAAGTACAAAGGACTCTATAATATTGATGGCAGTGGCGAAGCAGCGTGTGATGGTTCTGAAGCACCTGGTCACGCTTGTGATAATCCTTTCGGGGCTCCAGGTAGCGTTGGCATTAATGATCTAGGAGCCTATATTGGTAATCAAATAGGTGGTTTTAATGCTGTTCACCCAGCCGCTGTTCCAGAACCTTTGAACGTCTTAGGTGCCATGACTGCTTTAGGACTAGTTGCAACCCTCAAACGTAAATTAAGCTAGAGGAACTTTAAATTACTGGTTGAGACGAGGCACTCGTATTGCGTGAAACTTGCAGTGCCGCAGGCAGGTAGTACCCTTGGGAAGTTCCCCTGCCTTTTGCCATATGAGCTGCCAAAACGCATCTTAGATGCGTTTTGGCTTATTGATCAGGAGTAAAACTCTAAGGCTACTCCTGATTAATATTTAGTCAAAATGTTTTATATAGAACAAAAAGTAGTAGAGTTTAATAACAACTAAGCACACAAAATACTAAAGATCATAAATTCACCTTAGGAGATAAATAGGAAAATTTATGAGCATACCACTCAACCAAACCAAATTCTGAAACAATTAATAGAATATTCACCCACTCTAATATATGAATTCTGTTTATCTTCTAGCACCAGCTAAAATCAATCTCTATTTAGAAATCGTAGGAGATCGCCCAGATGGGTACCATGAGTTAATAATGTTGATGCAGGCGATAGAATTGAGTGATCTGCTAGAATTTCGTCTCACTGGGATAGAAGATATACGCCTTTTTTGTCAACATTCCCAAGTTCCCACCGATCAGAGTAACCTGATTTATAAGGCAGTCAATTTACTGAAGAAAAAGTTTCCTGCTGCCTATAATAACTTTGGGGGTGTAGATATTACTCTTACCAAAAGAATACCCATTGCCGCAGGAGTCGCAGGAGGTTCTGGGAATGCTGCAGCTACTTTAGTAGGACTGAACCTACTTTGGCGCTTAGGTTTACAAAATAATCAACTACAAGAGTTAGCCGCAGAATTAGGTTCTGATGTGCCTTTTTCCTTAGTTGGTGGGACAGCTTTAGCCACAGGAAGAGGAGAAAAAATTCAGCCATTACCTCCTCTAGAATCACTTTGGCTAGTCTTAGCTAAATATGACAGTCTAGGCATATCTACACCTTGGGCTTATCAAACCTATCGTCAACAGTTTTCTGCTACTTATATTCAAGATAGCCAAGCTAGAGAGCACCGAAGCAAAACTATCTATTCTGAGCCTCTTTTACAAGCTATCCTAGCGCAAGATGCCCCTAAAATTGGACAATTACTCCATAATGACTTAGAAAAGGTGGTTTTACCTGCCTATCCTCAAGTTAACCAATTGCGCCAAGCTTTCCAAAAGGCAGGTGGACTCGGTACAATGATGTCAGGTTCAGGTCCTTCGGTTTTTACTCTCTGTCAGTCAGAAGAGGAAGCAAAAGCTATTCAAACACAGGTGCAAACTGAATTAGCCAGTTTGGATCTCCAATGTTGGGTAACTCGTTTAGTTAACAAAGGGGTTCAAAGAGTTAGAAATAATACATAGTAAATATAAACAACTTCCGGTTCTCTCTCTTCTATAATAAAAGGTGTGATAAATCAGCATAAGAATTTATAGTCTTCTCAAGGTATTAATATGACAATTTGGGTTAATGAACAAATAGATCCTTCAGGTATTATTTATTCCTGTCTAGCTAGTCATAATGAAGAGGCAGCTAAAGACTGTCACTTAACATGGAGTAATAATCTCACCAGCCAACAAAAACAAGACGGCTGGCGGACGGTTTTAAGAACAGTTAACTCTTGGGATGAAGTACCTGTTAATGCTCTTAAACTTAGTTACTGAATACTACTCTCCCTTTAAGGTGCCAATAAGATAGAGTAAAGCCATTCTGACAGCTACTCCACTAGTCACCTGATCACTGATCAGACTGACTTTGGGATCGTCCATCAAGTCTGAACTGATCTCTACACCTCTATTGACAGGTCCAGGATGGAGGACTTTTACATCGGGTTTACAATGGGCTAGTCTTTGGCGGGTAATCCCATAATATTGATGATACTCGCGCAAACTGGGTAATAAATGGTCACTCATCCTCTCTTTTTGCAGTCTGAGAGTCATCACAAAGTCGGCTTCAACTAGAGCGCTTTCTATAGTCCAATGTAGCTTAACTGCACCTGGAATAAATTGAGCAAAAAGTTCAGGCAGTAGAGTAGGTGGTCCAGCTAGATGAAGATCCACACCTGCTGCAGTCAGACTCCAGATATTAGATCTAGCTACCCTAGAATGCAGAATATCCCCCACAATGGCAATCTTTTTATCTTTAAGTAGGCTGAGTTGGGGGTTTTCAGGATCTAACAGACTAGAGAGAGTAAATAAATCTAGTAAAGCTTGTGAGGGGTGTTCATGCTGTCCATCACCTGCATTCAATATAGATACTCCTGTTCCTAAACGATCCATTTCAGCCGCAATAGCATGGGGAACCCCCGACTCTTGATGGCGAATAACCATAATATCTGTTCCCATCGCTAAGTAAGTTTTAGCCGTATCTAGAATAGTCTCTCCTTTGGTTAAAGAGGAGCTACTTGGGGCAAAATTGAGAATATCGGCTGAGAGTCTTTTGGCAGCTAGCTCAAAACTACTCCTAGTTCTAGTTGAGGGTTCAAAAAAAAGATTAGTGATTACCTGTCCTTGTAAAGCGGGAACTTTTTTGGTACGTCGAGCCAGTACTTCTCGAAAACTAGAAGCAGTTTTGAGTAAGATATCATATTCGGCACAACTCCAGTCGGCTAAACCTAAAATATGGGTTTTTGTCCAATTTGTATTCATAAGTCAATTTTTTAGACTCCCAATTCTCTTCTCAGAAAATTAATTGATTTTTCATCAATATAATCTTTACTAGAGATTAATTGAGGTAGTCTGATTAATTCATTTCTGGCCAATTTAATAGCCTTTTCAACTAGGGGATAACTAACGGAATCACTAATAATAGTATTAGCAGCTTTAACTAAAAGATTTAATCTTTGTTGATCACTTGTTTGAGCAGTCATTACTAATATTTCTTCACCGCGTAAACTATGAATAAGCAATTCTGCGGTTCTTAGAATGCCTGAACTTAAACTGACAATACCTAAACGATGATCTTTAGGTATTGCCTTGATAATTGCTAACTCTTCTTGAAAATCATAGACATCTATAGGGATTACCCTAATTCCTTTTGCTAGAGCAATTGCTTCTACCTCTGAAATAAAATAACGATTAGTCACAATTGTAGCTGAAGTAGTTTTATTTAAAATTTCTTCTAATTCTTCAAGCGGCACTAATTCTACAGGAATAGCTAAATACTGTTCTAGATTCTGTAAAATCAATTCACCTACCCCTAAATCATTCTGAGGTGCAGTCACAAAGACCTTGACTCCACACCTAATTCTCCAATCTACCTCAGCTAAAAATAATTCTTTAATTTGAGAAAGAGTTAAGCCCTGACATATTAAATTATCTAAACTTTTTTGAATTAAATCATTGGCAGCAGGATACTCTTGTAAAATAGGTGAAAGACGTTTTCCTCCTTCATGTCCTTGGGATTTAACATAGATCCCTGAACCGGCCAAAGACTCTACTAAACCATCTTCTTCTAAGAGTTGATAGACTTTACTAATAGTATTACGATGTAATCCAGTCAGTGTTGCTAATTGTCTTGTACTGGGCAAGCGATGCCCAGGCGAATATTGACGAGAAGCAATAGCAAAGCGAATTTGATTGAATAACTGAGATGAAGCAGATATATCACTATCAAGTTGAATCTGAAACTGTAACATTGAGGACAAATTAATCAAACCTATTGCTTACTATTTTGCTACATCATTTACAGAGATAGTAGAATCAAAAAGAAATATATACATTACTTCCATGTCAGAAATAACAACAAAAGACGTACAAATATTCAACAATGGGACTGCTATAGATGCTTACCTAGCCATATCAGAGACAGAACAATCTCCTTGGGGAATAGTAGTATTACAAGAAATTTTTGGCATCAATCCCCATATTCAAGATGTGACCAAACGTTTAGCCAGCCAAGGTTATGCTGCTATAGCACCAGCATTATATCAACGCAGTGCGCCAGGTTTTCAAGCAGGGTACAATGCGGAAGGGATTAATATAGGTCGTCAGTATAAAGATCAAACTACAGCCGAACAACTCTTAGGAGATATTCAAGCAGCTATAGATCTTTTAAAGACTCTTCCCCAAGTCCAAAAAATAGGCACCATCGGCTTTTGTTTTGGGGGTCATGTGGCCTATTTAGCAGCTAGTCTAGACTCTGTAAACGCAACAGCCTCTTTTTATGGCGCAGGTATAGTTAATTCTAGACCAGGAGGAGGAGAACCCACTCTCAATGTCACCCCAGAGATCAAAGGGACAGTTTACGCCTTTTTTGGCACAGAAGACCCTAGTATTCCTCCCGAAGCTGTAGAAGCAATAGAAAAAGCATTGACTCAACAAAACCCTGCTAACCGAGTTTTTCGTTATCCTGGGGCAGAACATGGCTTTTTCTGTGACCAAAGAGCCAGTTACAATAAAGAAGCAGCCTTAGACGCCTGGTTAAAGGTCAAGTCGTTGTTCTCATAAAATACTATTTAAGCTCAATCTAGCTTTATGGGAAAGCATTCGTTTCAGCAGCTTTCCCATAAAGTTCATAACTCACTAGCAAAGACTGGTTATCTTAAATATTATTAGTATAAATAAAAAACCTATGGACAACAACAATAGACAAATTTACAATTACACAGTTCTTCTAGAAAAAGAATTAGATGGAGGTTATCACGCTTTTTGTCCTATCCTAAAAGGCTGTCATTCTCAAGGAGATTCTTTTGAAGAGGCCATTGAGAATATTACAGAAGCTATTGAATTATATATTGAAAGTTTAAAAGCTGATAATCAGTCCATCCCTAAAGAAGATTTAATTGTTAAGTCATTAAGTATCTTGGCATGAGTAATTTTCCTAGAGTAGTCAAAGCTAAAGAATTTATCAAAGTCATCGAAAAATTAGGTTTTTATCTTGACCGTCAAAAGGGGAGTCATGCTATTTACAAGGATAGTCATGGACAAAGGGTTGTTGTTCCTATTCATTCGGGAAAAGATCTAAAACAAGGGACTTTAATGGGTATGATTCAAGATATTGGTATTGATAAGGAAACTTTCTTTAAGTTATTGGATTAATAAATTCAGTGTCAGGACTTGACCCAACCGACAAGATCGCTAAGCGCACTACAAGATTAAGTTACAGAACATGGCTTTTTCTGTGACCAAAGAGCCAGTTACAATAAAGAAGCAGCCGACGATGCCTAGTTAAAGGTCAAGTCGTTGTTCTCATAAAATACTATCAAATCTCAACTATGACTATATCTAACTATCTAAACCTTCTAGCAGAATTAATAGCACGTTATAAAAATCAGGTAGACTTTCTCTCTATCCGTCTAGAACAAGCAGAAGGAACAAATATAGTCTTACGCGGAGACCTGATAGAAACTCTCAGTGAAGGAATATCCCTCGGTGGACAAGTAAGAACCTGTCATCGAGGGGGGTGGGGTTTTGCCACCTTTAACCAGCTTTCTACCTTAGCTACACAAATAGAAGAAGCGATTACAGCAGCTAAACTAGTAGGAGAAGAAGAGACGACCTTAGCACAGATTGAACCCGTAACAGGGAGTTATAGTCTCGCGATCATAGGCACTAACCCCAGAGAAATACCCCTCAAAGAAAAAAAAGCTCTTTGCGACCATTACAATAAACTACTACGCGCAGAAAACCCCAAAAAAATAACCAGTACTTCAGTAGGCTATGGAGATATTTCCCATCACACCCTCTTAGCCACGTCCGAAGGGACTTTCTTAGAACAGTCTTGGTTTGATATCGAAATGCGCTTCTCAGCCATAGCCAGAGAAGGAGACCTGATACAAACAGGGAGAGAAACCACAGGCTCACGCAAAGCCTATGAAGACCTCATGGGCTTAGAAGAACAGGTAACAGGAGCAGCAAAAAGGGCTATAAATGCCCTTTCCTTGCCCACTGTACAGGGTAATACCTATACAGTAGTTATTGACCCTATATTAACTGGACTGTTTGTCCACGAGGCATTTGGGCACCTCTCAGAAGCTGATATGTTATATGAAAATCCAGATCTCCTAGAGGTAATGAGTATAGGGAGAAATTTTGGACCGGAAAATCTCCAAATTTTTGATGGTGCCATACCTGGAGGACATAGAGGAAGCTTCTTGTTTGATGATGAAGGAAGTCCTGCTTCTACCACACAGTTACTCAAAGATGGGGTTTTAGTGGGTCGTCTCCACTCCAGAGAAACAGCAGGAAAACTAGGGGAACAGCCTACAGGTAATGCTAGATGTCTTAACTACCATTATCCCCCCATTGTGCGGATGACCAATACTTGGATCGAACGGGGAAAAACACCAGTTCAAGACCTTTTTAGTGGGATCTCAGAAGGAGTCTATGCGCGAAACTGGGTGGGAGGAATGACTAATGGGGAGATGTTCACCTTTACTGCAGGAGAAGCTTGGATGATTCGGAATGGCGAACTAGCAGACCCTGTAAGAGATGTAACCCTGTCTGGCAATGTCTTTAAAACCCTAGCCAATATTGAGGGTATTGGAGATGACTTCTCCTGGGATGAGTCGGGTGGTTGTGGGAAAGGAGGACAGAACGGACTCCCTGTCGGTTGTGGTGGACCTAGTCTACGTATTAAAGAGGTCGTAGTTGGGGGAGAAGTGGGAGAGGAGTAGGAGAGTTGATGGGTTTAAAGTTCTATTATGAAAGTTCAATCTATCGAATTAAAGTATTTTAAAAGATTTCGGGATTGTTCATTAGATTTTACTGATCCAGAAACTGGATTAGCACGAGATCTTATAGTTTTGGTGGGGATGAATGGGGCTGGAAAAACAAGTATTTTACAAGCAATTGCAGCAACATTAGGAGTAGCAACTGGACGACTAAAGAAAATTTCTGACTTAGAATGGGTCGGATTTAACTATGAATTACTTGGTAGTAACTGGGGAAAATTTGAACCGAAAGTTACTTTAAAAATACAATTTTCCTCTCAAGAAATACAGTCTGTTTTAGAGTTATATCATAAATTAGTAAAAAGAGGGCATAATTTAATTGCTCCTGCTCAACAAAATGTTGTTACTCTTAAATGGCAAGGTGAAGGAGTTCAAGGCAATACTGCTGCTGAATTATTTCAATTTAAAGGACGAGAATACGCTAAGCAATTGACTCGCTCTGAAGGCTTTGGAATGTTTGAGCGAGTTGGCACAGTTCTTTGGTACAATGAGCAAAGAAACTCAACTAGTTTAACTGCTGAAGATCCAGAGCGAAAACTGGAAATTACAGATGATATTCTACGTGATCGCCTATCAAAATGGCGACAGTTTCATCAAGATATTGAGATGGGTAAAATTAAGGAATTACGTTCTGGACAGAAGGACTTATATGCTGAAATTGAGAGATATTATAAGGTGGTTTTTCCAGAACGTCACTTTGAAGGACCTGTTCCAAGAGAAGCGATTGATGATATTCTAAGTGAACCTTGGTTTTATCTCTATGATGGCAAACATCAATATGAGATTTCTGAAATGTCTGGAGGTGAACGAGCTACTTTTCCAATGTTGATGGACTTTGCTAGTTGGAATATTCATAACTCGGTTATCTTGATTGATGAAATTGAGTTGCACTTACATCCACCTATGCAACAGACATTATTGAGAGCTTTGTCCAAGTTAGGTATAAATAATCAATTCATCATTACAACTCATTCTGATTATATAGAACAGCTAGTACCTGAAGCTTATGTTGTTCGGTTAGAGGTGTAATTGTGAGTGTCGTTACGGGTGGAAAAACAATTTTTTGTGAGGGGAAACTGACCAGCTTAGACTATAAGTTACTTAATAGAGTGGTTGAGGGTCTATCTGATTGTACAATTGTAACTTCGGGTAGTAAATTTACAGTTTCAATTTTTGCTCAAGGTTACTACTATCCTGATGAAAAGCAAAATAAAAAGTATATTATTTTTCGTGATCGAGATTTTGATGCTCAACCAACTCCTAGTATTCAACTACTCCAACTAAGCAATAAATCAGGTAAAAATCCAACTTTTTTAACTTATCGTGCTTGTGTTGAAAATTATCTCTTAGATGCAAACTTAATTCATAACTATTGGGTAGCAAAATATCAAGAAAAACAAGAAAATCCGACTTCTAAATGGGGACAAAAGGACTCACCAGGAAAAGACCTAATTTTAGACTGGATTGAAGATAGTGCAAAATATCTAAAAGATTACCAATCTGTAAGATGGGCATTGGGGGACTTATTGAATATGAGTTCAGCAAAAGAACGACTCAAAACAACATGGACAGGGGGAAGTGGCGAACTTCCTAACAAATTAACTTTGCAAGATTGTCAAACTGATGCTTTAGAACTAATTAACCAATTTAAGCAGGCTGTTGAAACGGCAATTACTCAGCTTGACATTGCTCAGTATCAGGATCTCATGGAATTACAGACAAGAATTGAGGAACTGGGTAGGAGGAATGACTAATGGGGAGATGTCCACCTTTACTGCAGCTTGGATGATTCGCCAGGGCGAACTAGCCGAACCTTTGATTGTGGTTATATATGAAGTGATAACCATTGGGATCACTTCATGTATAATGTTATGGACTTCAATAAAATTTACACTGAGTGAACGCTTTTTGACATTACCTAAAATGTTTGAGATCCTCAGTAAGTCGTCTTTATATATTGATTGTTCCTAGAATCTTGAGTATTTTTTGGAAGTAAAGGCAAAAACTGCAAAAGTATAGTTCAAATATGAAGCAAATTTTAAATAGCTCCTGTTTCAGAAGCTTTGTGGTGCTCAGCCTAACTCTAATCACTGTAGATGGATTGCTCGGAGGCTGCCAATCACAAGCCGATAATCCTTTGAAAGCTTTGACTGGCACAAAAGAAACTCCTACAGTGCCTCTTCCTGTTAAGGTTTCAGCTTTAGGTCACATTGAACCAGAAGGCAAAATCCGTAAAGTCTCTGTTTCTAGTTCACTGAGCGGCGATCGCATCGAAAAACTGTTGGTGGAGGAAAATCAATGGGTGAAGAAGGGACAACCCCTAGCAATTTTGAATAGCTATGGTACGTTAAAGGCGGCTTTAGATGAAGCGAATCAGAATGTCGCTGTTGCCCAAAGCCGCCTTGCTCAGGTCAAAGCGGGGGCAAAGCAGGGGGAGCTCAAAGCTCAAAAATATAAAATTCAGAGTCTGCAACGTCAACTTGCGGCCGACAAGCTAGCCCAAGACCAGATTGTAGCTAGTAAACGAGCAAAAAGCAATCAAGCTAAAAGCGAAGCAGCACGATATGAATCACTATTTAAAAGCGGTGCGATTTCAGCGCTCGATCGTACGCGCTATCAGACTCAAGCAGATACAGCCTTGGCTGAACTACAAGAAGCCATTGCCACTAGGAATGGAAAATTGCTAACTCTGGAGTCTCAGATTGAGGGCGAGAAGAAGACACTGGAGAAAATTGCTGAGGTGCGCCCTGTAGATGTTGATAATGCTCAAGCGGAATTAAAAAAAGCCATAGCATCAAAGAATCGGGCTCAGCAAGACTTTAGTTATGCTACAGTACATGCACCTCAAGATGGACAGATACTGAAACTTATTGCTAGACCAGGTGATAAAGTTGGCGATCAAGGACTTCTACAAATGGCTGATACCAACAAAATGATTGTCAGATCCGAGGTCTATCAGACAGATCTGCCTAAGATATTTATTGGACAAAAAGCCACTATAACCGCTGATGGTTTTCAAGGGAGTCTTACAGGCACAGTCTATCAGATTGGCAAATTAGTGGAACAACAAAGTACTTTCAGTGGGAAACCTGGAGAAAACCTCGATCTAAGAGTTGTTGAAGTAAAAATAAGGCTCACTGGAGAAGATATAAAAAACAAAAAAGTCAAATCCGCTTCAAATCTACAGGTAAATGTTGTGTTTGATCCTAAAAAAGAACCATAATTATGACCATTAACCTAAAAAAATTCTTTAAGCGAACGCCCATGGCTTGGTCGCAGGTGACTAATAATCCTGTGAAGATGATGATTGCTGTGGCGGGTGTCAGTTTCTCAAACCTCTTGATCTTTTTTCAGTTGGGACTGATGGACGGTCTCTACAACAGTCAACGTAAGCCAATCAATAAGATGGAAGCTGACCTGATCATGGTCAGTGCAAAATATAGTAATTTAGGTGCGCTTCAGGATTTCCAGCGCAGCCGTCTCTATCAGGTAATGGGTGTGCAAGGTGTTGAATACGTTTCTCCCCTCCGCATTAAAAGAGGAACTTGGATTAATCCTGAAACCAAAAATTCCTATGATATCTACGTTTTTGGCGTTAATCTAGCTTATCCTTCTTTAGATTTTCCGAGTTTAAAAAAGGACTATAGTCGTCTGCAACCTCTCCGCAACGCCTTGTATGATAGCAACTCCAAAAAACAATATGGCGATATTGCAAAAACCCTAGCTCAAAAAGGTCTATTTTTTACAGAGGTTAGTGGTAAACAAATAAGAATTATTGACACTTTTGAAATGGGATCAACTTTTTCTGCTGATGCCAATCTCATAACTAGTGATAGTACATTACTCTATCTCTTCCCCGATAAGAATCCTAATAATATACAAATTGGTCTTATTAAGCTTAAACCAGGGGTTTCACCACAACAAGCTAAAGCAGCCATGCAGTCGATCTTGACTAAAGATGATGTTATGGTTCTGACAAAGCAAGAGCTTAGTGAACGAGAAATGAACTATTGGAAGAAAACTTCGTCAGTAGGCTTTATTTTCTCCTTAGGAGCCTTAGTCGGCTTCCTTGTTGGCAGCATCATCGTTTACCAGATTCTTTATGGCGATGTAATGAATTCCTTGCCACAGTACGCTACCCTAAAAGCAATGGGTTACACAGATCTATTTGTGATCATCATCGTGATACAGCAGTCGGCAATTTTTGCAATTCTGGGCTTTATTCCTGGTGTTGCAATTTCTTATGGTCTTTACTACCTACTGGCTTCTGTAACCAAGCTTTCGATCTATATGACAGTTGAAAGAGCAGCTTTTGTACTGCTCTTAACCTTTATTATGTGCGTTGGCTCAGGCACATTAGCCACGCGCAAACTGGTACAACTTGATCCTGCAGATATATTTTAGAACTGGAGTATAAATATGATTGAAGAAAAGCCTGAACCAGTCATTTCGCTACGCAATGTTAATCACTATTTTGGCTCTGGAGAAAGTCGCAAACACGCCCTGAAAGATATTACCCTAGATATTTATCCAGGGCAACTCATTATTTGTACAGGACCATCAGGCTCAGGAAAAACGACCCTCTTAACGATGCTAGGGGGACTCCGTTCTTGTCAAGAAGGCTCTCTCAAGATTTTAGGAGAAGAACTAAAAGGCGCTAGCAAGGATCAACTTGCTAAATTACGTCTCAATGTGGGGTTTATCTTCCAAGCGCATAACCTGATGATGTTCCTGACCGCTAAGAAAAATGTGCGTCTCTCCCTTGAATTGCACGACAAGTACTATAATCAAGATATGGATCGCCTCTCTGTTGAGATGCTAGAAAAGGTAGGCTTAGGAGAACGAGTAAACTACTATCCCGCTAATTTATCAGGGGGACAAAAACAAAGGGTAGCCATAGCGCGTGCTTTAGTAAGCCGACCGAAGATCTTATTAGGGGATGAACCAACGGCAGCGCTCGATAAGGAATCTGGTCGGACGGTGGTAGACCTGATGAAGGAACTAGCAGAGACTGAAAAGACGACCATTATTATGGTGACCCATGACAATAAGATCCTTGATGTGGCCGATCGCATCATCATAGTTGACGAGGGCGCACTCGCAAGTAAGGAAAAAGAAGAAGCCTTCATCAAAAAGATGCGAGAAGCTGCCTCTTAGGAGTAGGACTAATGTAGAAATGACGATTTAATTAAAAATCCTATGTTTGAACCAGCAGAAATTGCCGTTGAGTTTAGAGGTGTCAGCTTTTCCATTAATCATCGTCTACTGTTATCCTATCTGAATCTGACCATTTATCAAGGGGAAGCATTGATTTTATTAGGACGTAGTGGGAGTGGGAAAACGACCATCCTAAAATTAATTAATTACCTACTTACGCCCACTGAAGGACAGGTTTTAGTCTATGGTCGTCCGACAACTCATTGGAATGTTATTGAACTCAGAAGAAGTATAGGCTATGTTGTGCAGGAAATTGGTCTTTTCCCTCATTTCAGTATCAAAGAAAATGTGGCTTTAGTTCCCTCTCTTCAAAAGTGGAGTTCTGATCGCATTGAGGCGCGAGTCTCTGAAATGCTAAACTTAGTTGACCTCTTGCCTGAAAAATTTGCCTCATGCTATCCCCATCAATTATCGGGTGGTCAACGTCAAAGAGTGGGAGTAGCTAGAGCCTTAGCTGCTGATCCCCCTATACTTTTAATGGATGAACCTTTTGGAGCACTTGATCCGATCACTCGTCTAGAATTACAACAACAATTTCATCAGTTACAAAAGCAGTTAAACAAGACTGTTATTTTTGTCACTCATGACATTCAAGAAGCTTTTTTTCTGGGAACTCGTATTGCTTTAGTACATGAAGGGCATCTAGTCTTTGTGGGGACGAGAAAAGAATTCTTACAATCTGAACATCGGGAAGCTAAAGCTTTTATTGCCTGTTTAAATACTTGGGAAAATTAAAGGAATTTATTTTTGTTTTTAATTCAATATGCCCCTGAAATTCTCCTTCGCACTGGGGAACACTTAATTCTAGTTATAATTGCCATGACCATAGCCATTTCTCTTGGCATTCCCTTAGGCATTCTCATCACTCGTCAACCTAAACTAACAGGTCCTATTTTACTTGTAGCTAATGCTATTCAAACAATTCCTAGTTTAGCTATTTTTGGTTTTCTTATTTCTGTACCCTTTATAGGAGGTATTGGCAAAATCCCTGCTATTGTCGCCCTCACTCTCTATGCTTTACTTCCTCTCATTCGCAACACCTATATTGGCATTACTGGTATTGATCCTGCTATTCGAGAGACAGGAAAAGCTATGGGAATGACAGACTGGCAATTACTTTCTCAAGTAGAAATACCCCTTGCTTTAAACGTAATTTTAGCAGGAGTGAGAGTGGCTACAGTTATTTGTGTAGGGATAGCTACTATTGCTGCTGCTATTGGGGGTGGAGGCTATGGGGTTTTTATTTTTCGCGGTATTTCTACTGTTAATAATCAGTTAATTTTAGCTGGAGCTATCCCCGCTGCTTGTATGGCTTTAGCTGCAGATTTTGCCTTGAGTTGGTTAGAAAAAACAGGTCAAAGAAAGAGAAAAATTAATTGGAAAATAGCTCTTATTTTGGCTATTATTAGTTTAATAATAGTCAGCTTAATTACCTTTAAACCGACAGCACCAACTATTGTTATTGGCTCAAAAAACTTTACTGAACAGGTTATTTTAGGAGAATTATTAGCTCAACAAATAGAATCTCAGACTCATTTAAAAGTAGATCGCCGCTTTAATTTAGGAGGTACCTTTATTTGCCATGAAGCTGTCAAAGCGGGAAAAATAGCAGGTTATGTGGAATATACAGGAACGGCACTGACAGCAGTTTTAAAAGAAAAACCCCTCAATAATCCACAAGTTGTCTATCAGATAGTTAAGCGGGATTATAACCAGAAGTTTAAATTAGAAGTTCTGTCACCTTTAGGATTTAATAATACCTTTGCTATGATTATTCGGGGGGAAGATGCTAAACGTCTCCACATAAAAACCCTCTCTCAAGCCTCTCAATATAGTCCCCAATGGCAGGCAGGTTTTGGTTATGAATTTCTAGAAAGAAAAGACGGTTATGCAGGTTTAGCTAAAACTTATAATCTAAAATTTGCTCAACCTCCCCAACAAATGGAACTGGGGTTGATCTATGAAGCTTTAGCAGAAAAAAAGGTAGATTTTATAGCGGGAGGTGCTACAGATGCATTAATTTCTGTTTTAAAATTAGTCATTTTAGAAGATGATAAAAAGTATTTTCCCCCTTATGAAGCCGTACCTATTTTTAATCAAGCTATTTTAAAAAAATACCCAAGTTTAGAAACAGCTATTAATCAATTAGCTGGCAAAATTTCGACATCTGAAATGCAAATGATGAATTATCAAGTAGATAATAAATCTCGCCGAGTTGAAGAAGTTGTTCAGGAGTGGTTTAAGTTGAAAAAACTACCAACTTTAACTCAGGTGCCGTAAGTAAGCTAAAACGCATCTAAAATAATTAAACAGATTCGTGGATGTGCTAACATTGACTGAGCAATCTCACCTCAAGTTTTCTACCAATTATGAGAGGATTAGCGCCTAGGATAGGACTGCTTATGCGCTGGGAAAAAAGACTAGAGATGCAACAATAGTAGTATTGTCCTTGGGGATAGATTAATATAATTATGTACTGGAATACTCTAAAAAAATATTTACTACTAGGTGGCTCACTTATTGTCCCATTAATTCTAGCTGCAGGGAGCGCCTATGCCCTGAAAATTACCTTGGGAGTAGTCAAAAGTCGAGACAATGCCGAACAGTGGGGGCAAATAGTCAATAGACTTAAAGCAACAGGGATAGACTATTGTACTTTAGATGCAAAAGATTGGCAAGATCTTTCTGACTTACAAAATATACGAGTATTAATGCTCCCCAATGTTTCTAACCTCAGTGCCACACAAGTAGAAACCCTCAACAAATGGACTAAAAAAGGAGGGAAACTAATTGTCACAGGACCTACAGGAACTTTATCACTAGTAGAAGTACGCTCTAGACTACAAGAAGTTGTCGGTGCCTCTTGGAGATTTACTAATAATAGTCCATATATCATGGAAGTCAAAAAAGATCAGAAACCCTTTTGGGGTGAAGCATCCCGCCTATACAGTAACATAACAGGGGGAGTATTGATACCCAATGAACAAACCCAGACAATAGCTACTTGGATCAATGATGGAGAAATGCCAGCGATAACTAGTAATGATCAAGCAATTTACCTAGGCTGGAGTTGGGGACAAGATTCAGTAGCATCCTTACCAATAGATAAAACTTGGTTGGAAGTTGCCCTCAACCATTACGGAATTAATGGATCAAATACCTTACTCTCAGAAAACGAGAAGCGACTTTGCAATTTATCTCATACTAGATTGAATGAAAATCGCCAAATCGTACTAAATGTAGAAAATGTAGAAAAAAAAAACCAAGTTGACAAACCTATAGAGGTAATTTCAGCCAACCAAATAGACTCCCTGAGACAAGAACTAGAAAACTTAATCGCTAGAATAGAGAGTAGCTTAATAACAGCTAAAGCGAAAAACACCGCCCAAAGTCAACTCGCAAGCGAACAAGCAATTACTGAATCCAAAAAAAAATTAGAACAATTTAATCAACTAGTAGAAAAAGGAAATTACAAAGAAGCCAGAGAAAAATGGCTGGAAACCAGAAGGTTACTGTGGGACAAATATCCAACCAATATTAGGTACAACCAATCGGAAATTAGAGCAATTTGGTTAGATCGGGGAACATTAGTAAATGCTAAAACCGAAAAGGATCTAGCAGTAATTTTTGATCATTTTGCGCAAGCAGGCATCAATACTGTATTTTTAGAGACAGTTAATTCAGGTTATCCCATCTATCACAGTCTAGTTGCACCAGAACAAAACCCACTGACTCGCGATTGGGATCGTTTGAGAATAGCAATTAAACTAGCACATGAACGGAAGATGGAATTACATGCTTGGGTGTGGATATTTGCTGCAGCTAATCAAGGTCATAATGCCATACTTAATCTGCCCAAAAATTATTTAGGACCAATTCTATCCCGCCATCCAGACTGGATCAATAAAAGTAAATCAGGAGAGGATTTTGATAGGGGACTGCAATATAGAAAAGCTTTTCTAGATCCTGGAAATCCTCAAGCTAGACAATATATACTATCTATCTTAGAGGAAATTGTTACCAACTATGATGTCGATGGTATTCAATTAGACTATATTCGCTATCCCTTTCAGCTTAACAATCCAGGACGAATGTTTGGATATGGAAAATCCTCCCGTTGGCTGTTTAAAAACCAAACAGGGGTTGATCCTCTCAGCTTAACTCCTAGTAGTCCTCTCTGGTCACAATGGATAAATTTTCGCATCCATCTAATAGATAGTTTTGTAGAAACCGCTTCTACCATGTTGAGACAAAAAAGACCAAATTTAGTGATCTCAGCAGCCGTTTTTCCCTATCCCCTTCGAGACCGTCTTCTGAAAATTCAACAAAATTGGGAAGAATGGGGAAAAAATAATTGGGTCGATATGTTTGCTGTTATGACTTATGCAATGGATACCGATACATTAGAAGAAAAAACCCAACCCCTGTTAAAAAACGCTTCAGCAGGTTCCGCTTTAATTGTCCCAGGTCTACGCCTTCTAAAAGTCCCGGACTCCGTGATGGCAGATCAGGTTCAACTAATGCGGAATTTGCCTACATTGGGTTATGTTCTATTTGCTGCAGAAGGATTCAGTGCTAATACCAATTTTCAAGAAATTCTCAATCGCACTCAAGGATCTATTCAAAATAATACAAATGAGCCCATACCCTATCGTCAACCTTTTCAATCAGCAGTTTGGCGTTATCAATCTCTGCAACAAGAATGGAATTTACTCATCAGCGAAAATCGATTAAACATTAGCCAAGATAATCTAAATGAATGGAAAAGTCAAGCTAATCAACTTTCGGACTCCCTCCAAAGATTAGCCAAAGTTCCCTCAGTAGAAACATTAAAACAGACGCAAGATTTACTGACTTCTTTTAAGGGTCATTTTCCTCTCTGGTTAAAACAGCAGAAAACTATCTCTCAGTATCAAGTCGAAATCTGGCAAAGTCGTCTTGCTTCTGTGGAAAGACTTCTCAACTATGGCCAAAGAACTGTCCTTGGCGAAAATCGTCTCCAATTGGGATCTAAATAATTTTTCTTAAAGTTATGCTATATTAGTTATACTCGGACTCATGCGATTGCAACGCCTAAACCTTGTCAGGACCGGAAGGTAGCAGCAATACGGGATGCTTGTGATAGGCGTGAACTCCGAGTATTTTCTGCTCATCTCGATTATCACTATGGATGAAAATACAAGACTGGGCTTGTTGCTAATTGGTATCCCTGTAGGGGGTGCAATTTATTGTGGCTTGATTCTTTTAGTGATGTTTACAATACCTTGGGCGCAACAACATCCGATTATTATGGGATCTGTCTTTGTAGTGCTACCCTCTGTTATTTCGGGATCTATCTGGCTGAAATCCTCACTCAAAGCTAATAGCCAAAAACTAGATACTTAATACTAACCGTCTAATCCCAAGAAAAACTAAATTCTCCTCATAAACTAAACGCTTTGAGAAAGATAAAGCCCAAATTTTTAGATAATTAAATAGATACTCGGCATCGCCACCCGTAATCAAGAGAGAACTCTCGGGAAATTGAGAGCACCAGTCCTCTAGAGCAATTTTTAAGCCTGCCATAACTGAATAGATAATACCACTTTGGATGGCTTGGTCGGTATTGGTCGCCCAACGGGGTGGTAAAGAAGAAGGTAGTCCGACAGAAGGTAAAGCCCCAGTTCTATTAGAGAGAGAATCAAACTGTAGTTTTAAACCAGGTAAAATAGCACCCCCCACCAGTTCTGCTTGTGAATTAACTCCTGTGAGAGTTAGGGCAGTCCCTGCATCAATAACTAGTCCAGGTGTAGGATAATTACCCACAAGACCCAATAAAGCTAAAGCGCGGTCAATACCGAGAGTGGGATAGAGATTTTTTAAAGGAATGTCTTTTAACTCAATGAAGTAAGAGTGCGGGGAACCTTGCCAGAGAAGGGTTTGAGTCGGTACAACTGAGGCAATATAGAGAGGAACCTGAGTTAGTAGAGGAAATTTTTCTTGGGCTTCTCTTAAAGAAAGTGGTAGAGTATGCCAAGTTTGTTTTAACTGAGCGCCCCTGAAATAGGCATAGTGAGAATGAGAGTTACCCAACATTAAAGCAAACCAGTCAGAATTCATAAACTATAAATATCATCTAAGCATTATTCTACGATTTCTTATCCTTTTCTTAACCTGTAATTTTGTTTCTTTTGATAGTCTAGTTATAAGCTCATGACTTTAAATAGTCTATATTTTGGTAAAAAGCCAATTTTATGATTCAGGGTAAGCGCAAGAAATTTTGACTCATAATGTGTTAATGGGGTAGCGTCACTGCCAGGACCTCAAGCATATAATTTGTATTCATTGATGCCCGCTTCATTTTCTGCCTAAGACTACGCTT
>Ga0114963_10000348_pt1 | contig 30830 bp, 32 predicted proteins | sample C_131016_EF_Meta_FD_87019 | JGI IMG/M metagenome (GOLD analysis project Ga0114963, IMG submission 87019) | Freshwater microbial communities from Lake Croche, Canada to study carbon cycling - C_131016_EF_MetaG | ecosystem: Environmental > Aquatic > Freshwater > Lake | place: Lake Croche, Canada... | reverse complement strand
TCTTGTGCCGCACGTTGACGGCGCAGCGCCGAAAAGCGGCACGGCAGCAGCACGTTGTCGAGCACGCTCAGATAAGGCAGCAAGTTGAACTGCTGGAAGATGTAGCCCACATGGTCGGCGCGAAAGGCGTCGCGCCGCGATCCCGACAAATCTGACCAGCGCGTGCCCAGCAGGCTGACCGAGCCGGCACGCGGCAGCAGCACACCGGCCAGCAGCCCGAGCAGCGTGCTCTTGCCCGCGCCGCTCGGGCCGTGCAGGAACAGCGTGCGCGCCGCGCCCACGCTCAGCGTGTCGATGGCCAGGCAGTCGCTGGCCGCGTGCGGCCAGGCGTAGCGCACATCGCGCAACTCGATCACGTGAGGCCTCGGGCCGAATCAGCGCGCATGGTCATCAGCGCACCAGCGACACGCGCTGCGCCGGGCGCGTCAGCTCGCGCTTGAACTGGCCGCGCGCGGTGGCCACCTCGATCTTGATCTTTTGCAGTCGCGCAAAAGCGCCAAACAGCGCCACATCGACTTCGGTCAGGCGCGCCGTGCTGGCGCACTGAAAGACATAGGTGCCGCCCAGATCGGCGTGATCGCCATGGGCTTCGCCCGGGTCGGGTTGGCCCAGCCCCAGCGCGGCCGAGCTGAGCTCGACGCTGGTGCTTTTGCAGAGTGCTGCCGGCGTGAACGTGAACAGCCTGTCCGCCGCCTTCAGCGTGGCCACGGCCTGGCTGGCGGACTGCTTTTCGGCGTCGGTGCGCGGTGCGCGCTCGAAGCCGAGCAGCGCATCGAGCGGCGTTTGCAGTTGCACCGTGACTTGGGTGGCTTCGATCACGATGTCGAGCTCGGCCGCGCCGTGCACATGGGGTCGGCCCTGGGCGCTGGCCGCCACGCTCATCGACAGCCCCATCAGGGCGAGGCCCGCAAGGCGCAGTTTCATGGCCTGCTCAGACCGCCGTTTCAGCGTTCATCTGGCGGTTGCTTGGCTGGGCGAAATAGAACCACTCGTTGCCAGGCAGGGCCGTCACGTTGGGAAATGCGATGTAGCCGTCGGCCGGCGCACACACCAGGCTGCCGTCGTGACGGCGACCGATGGGCTCACCCGCGCTCACCGCATCAAAGCTGGCCCAAGGTTTCACGAAGGTGTCGTCGGCGTGCAGGCGGTCGATCACCTCGGTCAGGCGCAGCACCTGCGGGTCGGCGATCACTGGCGGCCATGGCGCGACGATCATGCGCAAGAAGGCCAGCGTGTTGACGATGCCCTGATAGGCCACCTCGACGGCCTTCGGGTCGTCATGCTGGCCACATTCCAGCGTGACGCCCAGGCCGCCCACGCTGCGGATGTACTCGGTGGTGCCGATGCCGTAGCTCGGGTCGGTGTTGAGCAGTTGGGCGCGCGCGCCGGGCTCGCCCGATTCATCCGCGCGCTTGACGCGCTTGGCCACGCCGTCCGCATAGGTGGCCATCCAGCCTTCAACAAAGCGGCGCGGGCCCAGCCGCAGCGCGAGCGCTTCTTCCTGCGCCGAAAAGGGGAACGGCTCGAGCTCATCCTCGTTGGTGATCGGTCCGATCATGGCGAAAGGCTCGCCCGGCGACTGGAATGAGTGCAGGTCGAGCAGCGCATCGTTCTGGCCGATCAGCGGACACAGCGCGTTGGCGATGCGGTCTTCGTAGTCCTTGGGTGCGTCGCTCACGCGCAGGTTGCGGTTGAGGTTGCGCTCACCCATGCGCTGGCCGCGCTGGTAGGCCAGCGGGTTGGTGACCGGCACCACCGTCAGGCTGCCGCGCACCAGCTTCAGCCGCTCGGCTTCGAAATCGGCCATCACGCGCTCGATGGCCCGCGTGCCGCAGGTTTCGTTGCCGTGAACCGCGCCGAGCACCAGCAGGCGCGGGCCGGCGCGCTCTGTCTTGATGCCCATCACGCCGAGGGAGTTGAGATTGATGTCGGATGGATTGGTCATGGTGGTTGCAGGTGTTTGCCAGGTTCAAGGGTGAATCATGCCGCGCAGCGCTTCAGCGAGGTGTTGGGGTGCCGCAGTGCCGCAAGGTTCAATGTGTGTGTTCGTTGCCGGCTGGGGTCATGGCCTCGACCAGCGTGCGCACGTTGTGTTCGAACAGGTGGATGTAGGTGTCGGCCGCGGTCCCCGGCGCCGACAGCGCGTCGGAGTAAAGCTGGCCGCCGACCTTCAGATGGGCCTCGCGCGCGATGCGTTCGATCAGCCGCGGATCGCTGATGTTTTCAACCAGCAGCGCGCTGGCCTGGGTTTCGCGCGCTTGGCGCACGATGCGCGCGACCGTTTCGGCCGAAGGCTCGCTGCCGGTGGTCCAGCCGCGCGGCGCGATGAAGCGCACGCCGTAGGCCGCTGCGAAGTAGCCGAAGGCGTCGTGCGAGGTGATGACCCGCCGGCGCGATTCGGGCAGTGCGGCGATGCGGCTGCGCGTGTCCTGCTCGAGCGCGGCCATGCGTGCGAGGTAGCCAGCAGCCTGCGCGTTGATCTCGGCGCTGCGCTGCGGCGCGGCAGCCAGCAGCGCGCCGCGCAGGGTCTGGGCGTAGCGCTGACCGTTGACCATGCTTTGCCAGGCATGCGGGTCGGCGCCGCCGCCGAGTTGCAACGGCACGATGCCCGCGCTGGCCACCACCACCTTGCCGCGGTAGCCCGACGAGGCGATCAGCCGGTCGATCCAGCCCTCGAAGCGCAGCCCGTTGGCCACCACCAGATCGGCACGTGCCACACGCCGCACATCGGCCGGCGTGGGTTCGTAGACATGCGCGTCGGCGTTGGGGCCGACCAGCGCGCTGACCTCGACCGCCGGGCCACCAACCTCGCGCACCATGTCGGCCAGGATCGAGAAGGTCGCCACCACCTTGAGCACTGGCGCTGCAGCAGGCTCGGCACTCGCGGCCGCCAGCGCCGGGCGCAGAGCTCCCATCGCCAGCAACATTTGCAGGCTCGCGCGTCGTGAGGCATCGAAGCGCATGCTCATGCCTTGCGGTGGGTGCGTTGCGAGCGCTGCCGCGCGAGCAGGCTGTCGCGGCTGCCCAGCAGCAGCGACAGCACATAGAAGCTGCCGGCCAGCATCACGATGGCCGGGCCCGACGGCAAGTTGGCGTGGTACGACAGCAGCAGCCCGCCCCAGCCGCTGAGCACCGCGATCAGCGCGGCCACCGCCGCCAGACTCCACACCTCGGCCGCCCAGAAGCGCGCCGCGGTGGCCGGCAGCATCATCAAACCGACCGCCATCAGCGTGCCCAGCGCCTGAAATCCGCCCACCAGATTGAGCACCAGCAGCATCAGGAACAGGCCGTGCACCCAGGCGCCCGCATGCCCCAGGTGGCGCAGAAAGCCGGGGTCGAAGCACTCGACCACCAGCGGCCGATAGACCACCGCCAGCACCAGCAGGCTCACGCTGGCGATGCCGGCAATCAGCAGCAAAGACGCATCGTCGACTGCCAGCACGGTGCCAAACAGCACGCGCATCAGATCCACGCTGCTGCCGCGCATCGAGATGATCATCACGCCGCCGGCCAGCGCGATCAGATAGAAAGCGGCAAAGCTCGCGTCCTCGCGCTGCGGCGTCAGGCGCGCCACCAGCCCGGCCAGGCCTGCCACCGCAACGGCAGCGACGAAGCCGCCCACGCTCATCGCCCACAGCGAGTAGCCGAACATCACAAACGCCAGCGCCGCACCGGGCAGCAGCGCGTGCGCGATGGCATCGCCCACCAGGCTCATGCGGCGCAGCACCAGCAGCGTGCCGATGGGGCCGCAGCTCAGGCCCAGCGCCACGCAGGCCACCAGCGCGCGGCGCATGAAGCCGAACTCGACAAACGGCTGGATGAGCAATTCGTGCAGCGTCATGACGATCTGGCGGCGCTGGCCGCGCACCAGTCGGCGTTTTCGTCCCACTGCTCGGCCATCTGCTGGGCGCGGCGCAAGTGCTGGGGTGCCAGCGCCTCGGCGGTCGGCCCGTGGGCCACGCATTCGCGCGCCAGCAGCAAGGTGTGCGGAAAGTGCTCGCGCACCTGCGCCAGATCGTGCAGCACCGCGATCACGGTGCGGCCCTCGGTGTGCCAGTGCTGCACCAGCCGCATCAGGTCGGCGGTGGTGCGTGTGTCGATGGCGTTGAAGGGCTCGTCGAGCAAGATGACCGGCGCGTTTTGCATCAGCACGCGGGCGAACAGCACCCGCTGGAACTGACCCACCGACAACTCCGAGATCAACCGCGACTCGAACCCCGCCAGCCCGACAGCGGCCAGCGCGCCGAGCGCGGCATCGCGCTGCGCGGGTGTCGCACCGCGCAGCCAGCCGAGCTGCGGCCACGCCCCCAGCATCACCACATCGAGCACGCCCAGCGGAAAGCTGCGGTCGATGCCCGACTGCTGCGGCAGGTAACCCAGACCCTGACGCGGCAGGCCGCCGAGCTGCACGCGGCCAGTGCTCGGCTTCACGCGGCCGCTGAGCGCGTCGAGCAGCGAGCTCTTGCCCGCGCCGTTGGGGCCGACCACCGCGGTGAGCGAGCCGGGCTCGAAAAGGCAGGTCACATGGTGCACGGCCGGGTGCTGCCGGTAGCTCACCGTCAGGTCTTCAACCGAGATCAGCGGTGCGGCGGGCGGTACGGCGACCGCTGCCGATGGTGCGAGGAGTGCGTTCATGGCGTGCCCGCCAGCGACCATGCGACTGCCAGCCACAGGCCGCCGATCAGCGCTGCAGCACCGACCAGCCGCAGCCACGCCGAGCTCATCAGCAAGCTGGCGATCGTCGTGGCGGGTTTGGGGGCAGGGCGCGGGTGGTGATGCGTCGCCGAGCCGTGGGCATGGTCGTGGGCGTGCCCGTGCCCGTGTGACTGGTGCGGGTCATGCGGTTCGTGCGACTGATGTGCGTGGTCGCTCATGCGGCGGCTCCGGTGACGCAAGCCGCGCAGCGCCCGCGCAGCGTCAGGTCGTGGTGCTGCACCTCGAAGCCCGCCGGCGCCAGATGGTTCATGGGGCCGGGGCAGGCGTGGATGGGATACACGCGGTCGCACTGCACGCAGTGAAAGTGATGGTGGTGCTGCGGCTCGGCGTGCGGTGCATGAGGCGCATGCGACGCGGCCGTGGCGTGGCTGTGGGCTTGCGCTTCGAGCGACGGGGCCATCTCGTAGCGTGCTGGCTGGCCGGGCAGGTCGACGCGAACCAGGCGGCCGGCGTCAAGCAGGCCCTTGATCTGGCGGTACACCGTCGACAGGTTGAGGCTGGGCACGGCCGGCCTGGCCAGGGCGAGCAGGTCGGGCGGGCTCAGCGCCTGGCCGCTTTGTGCGAGCGCATCGAGCAGCGACTGCCGTTGTCGGGTGTGGCGTTCCATGGCGCGATGCTAATGCAATTGCATTGGCAATAGTCGCGAATCTGCCTGCGTTGGCCTCGTCGGCCGTGGCTAACATCGCCCACTCAATTTCAGGAGATCGAAATGCCCGTGATCGTGGTCGCCAATCCCAAGGGCGGTGTCGGCAAGAGCACGCTGTCGACCAACATCGCCGGCTACTTCGCCTCGCAGGGGCATTCGGTGATGCTGGGCGACGTCGACCGCCAGCAGTCGGCGCGCACCTGGCTGGGTCTGCGGCCCGAGCAGGCGCGCCCGATCAGCAGTTGGGACACCGGCGATGACCTGCGCGTTCGCCCACCCAAGGGCACCACCCACATGGTGCTCGACACCCCCGGCGGGCTGCACGGCAAGCGACTCGACGAGGTGCTGAAGATCGCCACGCGGGTGATCGTGCCGTTGCAGCCCAGCATCTTTGACATCCATGCGACGCACGCGTTTTTGGCTGAGTTGGCCCAGCACAAGCGCGCCGGCAGTTTCGAAGTCGGGCTGGTCGGCATGCGTGCGCGCGAAGGCACCATCTCGGCCGACCAGCTCAGAAGCTTTCTTGAGGGCTCGGCCTTCCCGGTGCTTTCGCACCTGCGCGACACCCAGAACTACATCCATCTGGCCGCGCAGGGCCTCACGCTGTGGGACGTGGCGCCACATCGGGTGGAGCGTGATCTGGCGCAGTGGCAGCCCATCACCGACTGGCTGAACACGCGCGCCTAGGGTTTACCTATCCCCCTTTTGGGGGTATCCACGGCGACGTTTTTTCGGGGCTTGTCGCCTAGCATCTTTCAAGATGCGACCCTGTACCAACGCCCCGTGAAAGTGCTTCTGATCGACGATCACCCGTTGATCCTGGCCGCGCTGAAGATCGCCATCTCCGGTCTGGAAGAAGGCGTCAGCGTGGTCGACGTGGCCAATGCCCAGGCCGCGCGCGAGGTGCTGCAGCAAGACAGCGATTTCGATTTGGTGCTGCTCGATTTGCGGCTGGGCGAAGACGATGGCTTCGAGGTGCTGAGCGAGTTCCGCCTGGCCTACCCTGCCTTGCCGGTGGTGGTGGTGTCGGCCAGTGACCGCACCAGCGACGTGATCCGCTCGATCGATCTGGGTGCGATGGGTTTCGTGCCCAAGCGTTCGTCGAATGAAACCCTGTTCGAGGCGCTGCGCATGGTGCTGTGCGGCGGCATCTACGTGCCCCAGATGAACCTGGGCGCAGCGCACGACCCCAGCGGCAGATTTGGCGTCGGTGAGCCCGCCGCGCCGCGCGTGGCGCCCCCGGCGAGCGCGGCCATCGCCAAGGCCTCGCCGCTCGAGGCACTCGATCTCACCCCGCGCCAAAACGAAGTGCTCGCACTGCTGCTGCAGGGCAAGCCCAACAAATTGATCGCGCGCGATCTCAAGCTGTCGGTCGAGACCGTGAAGGACCATGTGGCGGCGGTGCTGCGCGCGCTCAATGTCACCAGCCGAACGCAGGCAGTGCTGGCGGTGAGTGAACTCACGCGCACTCAAGACAACGGCCCGGGGCGCCGGAAAACCGACCCATGACCGATCTGGCGGCCACGCGCAGCGACGAAGCGTCGCCGAACGCGCCGCCTGATGAGGTCCGTTCCCGCTTTCGGGGCATGGCAGCCACGCTGGCGGTCAACCTCACGGGATGGATCGCGGCAGGGCTGCTGTTTCGCTCTGAAGTGCCGCCGACCGTGTTGGAGCCATGGCTGCTGATCTTCGCGGTCTTTTGGCTGGTGCGACTGACCGCGCTGCTGCTCAGATGGCAAATCGCGCCGGCCGCACTGGGCTCGGCTCGCTGGCGGTCGTGGTGGGTTGGCGCGATGCTGGTCTCGTCCGCGCTGTGGGGTGCTGGCGCGTGGCTGTTCTACCCCTATCTCGACAGCACCCATCTGGAGGTGCTGCTCATCATTGGCTACACCCTGTGCATTGCCGCGGTTTCGGTGCTGCTGAATCACCCCCTCGCGTTTCTGATGTTTCCTGTTTTCTACTTCGGGCCGATCGTCGTGCGCATCGCCACAAGCGGGCGCGACGACAGCTACGGTCAGGTGGGCATCCTGCTTTTCGTGTTCGCATTGACCTTCATGCTGGTGCGTGGGTTCCGGCACTCGTTGCTGAGCAAGCTCGAGTTGCAGCGCCGGGCCGATGGATTGCTCGAGAACTTGCGCATCGAAAAGGCCTCGGCCGACGCTGCGCGGCTGGCGGCCGAGGCGGCCAACCGGGCCAAGAGCCGATTTCTGGCCGCCGCCAGCCACGATCTGCGCCAGCCCATGCACGCCATGGGCTTGTTCGCCGGCGCGCTGCGTCACAAAAAGCTCGATGCCGACACCGCGCGCATCGTGGCGAGCATCAACGACTCGGTCGACGCGCTCGAAGAGCAGTTCTCGCAGCTGCTCGATCAGTCGCGCATCGAAAGCGGCGCGATCGAAGTCCGTGCGCAGTGCTTTGCCGTGAACGAGCTCTACCGCAAGCTGCGCCTGCGCTTCGAACCGCTGGCGTTTGAAAAGGGACTCGCCCTGCGCTTCAGAGGAGGCGCGCAGTTGGTGCACACCGATCCCCTGCTGCTCGATCGCATCGTCAGCAACCTGGTGTCCAACGCGATTCGCTACACCCGCGACGGCACGGTGCTGGTGGGCTGCCGGCGGCGCGGCGATCGGCTGCTGCTGCAGGTGTGGGACACCGGTGATGGCATCCACGAGCAAGACCAGCAGCGGGTGTTCAACGAGCCCTACCAGTGGCCCGACATGCGGCTCGAAGACGCACCCCAGCGCCAGCGTCAGGGCCTGGGGCTTTCGATCGTCAGGGGCTTGAGCGAGCTGATCGGCGCGCCCGTCAGCTTGCGTTCAAGCCGCGGCCGCGGCAGCGTCTTCACCATGGACTTGGCCGTGGGCCGCCCCGCCGATGTGTCGCAGGTCGAGACCTTGGCCTACGCCGCACCGACCACCACCCTTGGGGCACACACCATCGTGGTGATTGAAGACGACGAGGCCGTTCGGCGCGGGCTCGAGGAACTGCTGCTCGGCTGGGGCGCCCACGTGCATTCCTTCGACAGCTCGGCCAGTTTCATGAGGTGGGCCGTGAGTTCGCACACGGCGGTCACGCCCGATCTGGTGGTGGTCGACTACTGGCTGGAGTCAGGGGTCAACGGCGTGGACACGCTGGCGGCTGTGCGTGAACAGTTTGGCTCGAACATCCCGGCCATCCTGGTCAGTGCCAGCACGCTGTCGCCGCACGACATCCACAGCCGGATCGAGCGTGTTCATGTGCTGGTCAAGCCGGTGGCGCCTGTCAAGCTGCGAGCGTTGATCACGCACACGATCGGCACCCCGGCGCACTGAGCGCCGAGTGGCTTCAGTCGGTCGCTGTCGTGGCCGACGAGGTCAGTGCAGCGCTCAGGTCGGCCTGCATGTTGTTCGAACCGAGTTCGGCATCGAAACCGGCTCGCCTCATCAGGCTGAGTGGCTGCTCGTTGATGCGGCACAGGATCAGCCGCTGGCCCTTGCGGCGCAGCGAGCGGTTCAGCTGTTCGAGCGCGTCGAGGCCCGAGCTGTCCATCAGCACCAGCCGCTGCAGATCCAGCACCACCGTGACGGTGTCGTCGGCCACCCGCTCGCTCAAGCCCTCGAGCTTGTTGACCGCGCCGAAGAACAGCGCGCCATACAGATGAAAGGCCTGCACCTTGTCGGGCACTTCCAGCGCGTCACCGACCACCGGCTGCACCTGAAACAGCGTGCCCATGCGGTAGATGAAGAAGGCGCACGACAGCACCAGCCCGATCTCGATGGCCACCGTGAGGTCAAACACCACCGTGAGGAAAAACGTGCCCAGCAAGATCGTGCGGTAGCTGGGGTTGAACTGGCGCAGCCGCGAGAACTCGCGCCACTCGCCCATGTTGAAGGCCACGAACAGCAAGATGCCGGCCAGCGCGGCCAGCGGCACGTGCACCGCCAGCGGCGCGGCCACCAGCACGATCGCGAGCAGCGTGAACGCGTGCACCATGCCCGACACCGGGCTGGTCGCACCCGAGCGCACATTGGTCACGGTGCGCGCGATGGTGCCGGTGACCGGCAAGCCACCGAACAGCGGCACCACCATGTTGGCCACGCCTTGGGCCATCAGCTCCTGGTTGGGGTCATGGCGCGGCAGCTCGGTGGTCAGGTTGTCGGCGACCCGCGCGCACAGCAGCGACTCGACCGCACCCAGCATCGCGATGGTGATCGTGGGGATGAACAGATGTTGCAGGCTGAGCCAGCTGATGGGCGGCAGCGCCAGGCTGGGCAGCGTCTGCGGAATGCCGCCAAAGCGCGAGCCTATGGTCTCCACCGGCAGGTTGAACATCGCCTCAGCCAGACTCAGGCTGACCAGCGCCACGATGGAACCCGGCAGGCGCGCAGCCAGACGCAGCGCCCGGGTTTCCAGCAGCCACGCGGGCAGCATCGCGCCGGGGCTGAACAACCGCGACCAGAAGAAAATTCCACCCAGGCACACGAGCCCCATGCCGAACGCCACCGCATTGATGCTGCCGATGTGCTGCGAGAGCGTTTGCAGCTGCGAGAAGAAATCAGACGGCATCTTGTCGATCGACAGCCCGAGCAGGTCCTTGGCCTGCGACAGCGCGATCAGCACCGCGATGCCGTTGGTGAAGCCGATCACGATGGCCACCGGCACATAACGAACCAGCGCCCCCAGCTTCAAGGCGCCCATCAGAAACAGCAGCACCCCGGCCAGCAGGGTTGAGATCAGCAAGTTGGCCAGTCCGTAGCGCTCGAGGATGCCGTAGACGATGACGATGAAAGCCCCCGCCGGGCCGCCGATCTGCACGTTCGAGCCGCCCAGGGCCGAAACCAGAAAACCGCCGAGGATGGCGGTGAGGATGCCCTGCTCGGGTTTGACGCCGCTGGCGATCGCGAACGCCATGGCCAGCGGCAGCGCGATCACCCCCACCGTGATGCCAGCGGTGAGGTCGGTGATGAAGCGCGCGCGGTCGTAGCCTTTCAGGCTGTCGAGCAGGCGCGGGCGAAACCGCGCCACATCGATGTGCAGCCCTTCAGCACGCTCCGGCTCGGTACCGGTTTGCGATGCTCCTGGGCTGCGCTCGCTCATGGGGTGTTCACCTCACGCGCATGCCGGGCGCAGCGCCGGGCCAGGGTTCGAGCACATGGATGCCCGGGTGCGCCTTTTCGTCGGTGTGGCTGGCTGCCAGCACCATGCCTTCGCTGACGCCGAACTTCATCTTGCGTGGCGCCAGGTTGGCCACCACCACCGTGAGCTTGCCGATCAGGTCAGCGGGCTGGTAGGCGCTCTTGATGCCGCTGAACACATTGCGGTGGCGCGGTGCGCCGGCGTCGTCGAACTCGCCCACGTCGAGCGTCAGGCGCAGCAGCTTATCGGAGCCGGCAACCTGCTCGCAGTTGACGATCTTCGCGATGCGCAGGTCGATCTTGACGAAGTCTTCGATGCCGATCAGCGGCGCGATGTCCTCACCGCCGGGCTTCGGGGTTTCGACCACGGCCGCGGCCGGCGGCTCGAACAGCGCATCGAGCAGCTTGGCGTCAACGCGCTGCATCAGGTGCTGGTAGTCACCGATGGTGTGCGCGCCCATCGCGCGCCGCGCGTCGGCCGACACCATGGGCTCGACGCGCAAGAAGGCCTCGACCTGCGCGGCCAGCGCCGGCAACACCGGCTTGAGGTAGATCGTGAGCAGGCGGAAGGCTTCGATGCACACGGTGCACACATCGTGCAGCACCGCGTCCTGACCTTCTTGTTTGGCCAGCTCCCAGGGCTTGTTCTGGTCGACGTATTCGTTCACGCGGTCGGCCAGCAACATGACGTCGCGCAACGCCTTGCCGAATTCGCGCTCGTCGTACAGCCGCTCGATGTCGGTGTGGGCTGCACGCAGCGTGTCGAGCAGCGCGCGGCCTTCAACGCCCACATCGGCGCACAGACGGCCGGCGAAGCGCTTGCTCAGAAAGCCCGCCGCGCGGCTGGCGATGTTGATGTACTTGCCGACCAGGTCGCTGTTGACGCGCGCCACGAAGTCATCGGGGTTGAAGTCGACGTCTTCGACGCGGCTGCTCAGCTTGGTGGCGATGTAGTAGCGCAGCCATTCGGCGTTCATGCCCAGCTCGAGGTAGCGCAGCGGCGAGATGCCGGTGCCGCGGCTCTTGCTCATCTTTTCGCCGCTGACGGTGATGAAGCCGTGCGCGTAGACGCGGTCGGGCACCTTGCGGCCCGAGAACTTCAGCATCGCCGGCCAGAACAGCGTGTGAAAGTAGGTGATGTCCTTGCCGATGAAGTGCACCTGCTCGAGCGCCGGGTCGGCCAGGTACTCATCAAAGCTGCGTGTTTCGCCCAAGCGGGCTGCGCCGCCGTTGTCGAAGTGGCTCTTGAGTGAGGCGAGATAGCCGATCGGCGCATCAAGCCACACATAGAAGTACTTGCCCGGCGCGTCGGGAATCTCGATGCCGAAGTAGGGCGCATCGCGGCTGATGTCCCAGTCGCTCAGGCCGGTGGCGCCGTCTTCGTCCTTGGCGAACCACTCGCGGATCTTGTTGGCGACCTCGCTTTGCAGCCGGTTGCTGCCGGTCCATTCCTCAAGGAAGGCCACGCAGCGCGGATCGCTCAGCTTGAAGAAGTAGTGCTCGCTGGTCTTCATCACCGGCGTGGCGCCGCTGAGCGTGGAGTACGGGTTTTTGAGGTCGGTGGGCGCGTAGACCGCGCTGCACACCTCGCAGCTGTCGCCGTATTGGTCCTTGGCGCCGCACTTCGGGCATTCGCCCTTGATGTAGCGGTCGGGCAGGAACATGGCCTTGACCGGGTCGAAGAACTGCTCGATGGTGCGCGTGGTGATCAGCGAGCCGTCGGTGCGATCGCGCAAGGCGCGGTAGATGTCCTGGGCGAGCTGGGTGTTCTCTGGCGAGTCGGTCGAATGCCAGTGATCGAAGGCGATGTGAAAGCCGTCGAGGTACTGCTTGCGGCCGGCGGCGATTTCGCCCACGAACTGCTGCGGCGTCTTGCCGGCCTTTTCGGCGGCAATCATGATCGGCGCGCCGTGGGCGTCATCGGCGCCCACGAAGTGCACCGCGTGGCCCTGCATGCGCTGGAAGCGAACCCAGATGTCGGCCTGGATGTACTCCATCATGTGGCCGACGTGGAACGGCGCGTTGGCGTAGGGCAGGGCGGTCGTGACGAAGAGCTGGCGTGGCATGCGTGGGACTCGGGTTTGGCACCTGCCGCCGAGATGCATGGCAGCCGCGAAGATCGTACCGATTCTAGGCGTCGCCAGCGAGCGAGCCGAAGGGTCAGGACCCCTGCGCTAGACTGCTTTCCCGCCACGCAGAGCTCATTCGAGCGCGCGTTTGCCGCCTGATCCCACCCCACCCGGAACCCCTCCATGCCTGTTTCTGAATCCGCCTTGCTTGAAGCCCTGAGGGCCGTGGTCGATCCGAACACGGGCAGCGATTTCGTCAGCACGAAGCAGTTGAAAAATCTGCACATCACCGGCGGTTCGGTGGCATTCGATGTGGAATTGGGCTACCCCGCCAAAAGCCAGTTTGCGACGCTGCGCGAAGCATTGATCACGGCCGCGCGTGGCGTGGCGGGCGTGGATGCGGTCAGCGTGAACATCGGCAGCAAGATCGTCGCGCACGCCGCTCAGCGCGGCGTGCAGTTGCTGCCCAACGTGAAGAACATCGTCGCCGTGGCCTCGGGCAAGGGCGGCGTGGGCAAGAGCACCACCGCCGTCAACCTGGCGCTGGCGCTGGCTGCCGAAGGCGCGGCGGTGGGCATCCTCGATGCGGACATCTACGGTCCCAGCCAGCCGATGATGATGGGTCTGGCCGGCAAGCCGGCCAGCGACGACGGCAAGACCATGCAGCCGATGCGCAACCACGGCGTCGAGGTGATGTCCATCGGCTTCATTGTTGAAGCCGACAACCCCATGATCTGGCGCGGCCCGATGGCCACCCAGGCGCTCGAGCAACTGCTGCGGCAAACCAGCTGGGGCGATCTCGACTACCTGATCGTCGACATGCCACCGGGCACCGGCGACATCCAGCTCACGCTGTCGCAGCGCGTGCCGCTGACCGGCGCGGTGATCGTGACCACGCCGCAGGACATCGCGCTGCTCGACGCCAGACGGGGCATCCGCATGTTCGAAAAAGTCGGCGTGCCCATCCTGGGCATCGTCGAAAACATGGCGGTGCACGTGTGCGAAAAATGCGGCCATGCCGAACACATCTTTGGCGAAGACGGCGGCAAGCGACTGGCCGAGCAGTACAAGGCCGACTACCTGGGCGCGCTGCCGCTCAACCTGAGCATCCGCTTGCAGGCCGACAGCGGCAACCCCACGGTGGTGAGCGATCCCGACGGCGAAATCGCCGGCATCTACAAGGCGGTGGCGCGCCAGGTGGCGGTGAAGATCGCGCAGCGCACCCGCGACTTCTCGTCGAAGTTTCCGACCATCACCATCTCCAACGACACCTGAGGCCCAGACCATGAGCATCAAGAGCGACAAGTGGATCCGCCGCATGGCCGAGACCACCGGCATGATCGAGCCGTTCGAGCCCGGTCAGGTGCGCCAGTCGGCCGACGGTCACAAGATCGTCAGCTACGGCACCTCGAGCTACGGCTACGACATCCGCTGCGCGCGCGAATTCAAGGTCTTCACCAACATCTACAGCACGGTGGTCGATCCGAAGAATTTCGACGACAAGAGCTTCGTCGACATCGAAGGCGATGTGTGCGTCATCCCGCCCAACAGCTTCGCGCTGGCGCGCACGGTCGAGTACTTCCGCATCCCGCGCAACGTGCTGACCATCTGCCTGGGCAAGAGCACCTACGCGCGCTGCGGAATCATCGTCAACGTGACGCCCTTCGAGCCCGAATGGGAAGGCTACGTCACGCTCGAGTTCAGCAACACCACGCCGCTGCCGGCCAAGATCTACGCCGGCGAAGGCTGCGCGCAGGTGCTGTTCTTCGAGAGCGACGAGGTCTGCGAGACCAGCTACAAAGACCGCGGCGGCAAATACCAGGGGCAAAGAGGCGTGACGCTGCCCAAGACATGAAGTGAGCCCATCGTGAAAAGGTCGTCGTTTTGCGCGAAGTGCGGTGTGAATACCCCCTGAACAGGGGGGTCTGCTTCGCGATCGTCGAGACTAATATTCAAGCATTGATCATGAGATCGGAATTGCTGCCATGAAACGTTCACTTGCACTCATCGCCGCCGGCCTGGCGCTTGCTGGCAACGCCCATGCGGTTGACGCCCTGCTGTTCGGCTACAGCAACAACTCGGCGGTTTACAACAAGCTGAGCATCAACGACATCGAGACGCGCGTCGTCAATGCGGGCTGGTACGCCGACACAGGGCTTCACATCGTGGACCCTCGTCCTGGCTACGCTGACTACCAAGTGGGGATTTGCAGTTCATGCGCTGAGGAAGGCTTACCTGGCGAGTACCACAACTGGTTCATCGTCGATCTGAAGGACTTCACGGGTCTCACCCCCACCACAACGGACACGGTGACGCTGACGCTGAGCCCGTTCTATGTCACCACCGCGGGCACGTTCAAGCTGTGGGACTACCTTGGCAAGATTTCTGATCTGCCTAACGACACCGAACCCGGCGAGGCTGGGATCAAGATTTATAAAGATCTGGGATCCGAGAAGTCCTATGGCTCGTTTGAGTATCTGGGCACCGAGGTCGCCACAAGCTATCAAACCATCACGCTTTCGTCGGATGCGATCTCCGATCTGAACGCTGCCATCGCTCGGGGCGATGACCAGTGGGCCATCGGCGGCTCCTTCGCACCGACCGCCCCGATTCCCGAACCCGAGACCTACGCGCTGATGCTGGCCGGTCTGGGCTTGGTGGGCTGGATGGCCAAGCGCCGCAAGGCCTGAGTTCAAGCGATTGCCGCACCCCCATGAAAGCCGCCCCTGAGGCGGCTTTTTCAATGGCGCTGCGGCCGCTACGATCGCCGTACGAGCAAGCGGCACGGCAGGCGGAGGCATCGCGATGAAATGGGAAGGCAACCGGCAAAGTGACAACGTCGAGGACGCGCGAAGCGGCGGAGGCGGCGGGCGTGGCTTTCCGATCGGTGGCGGGCGTGGCCTGGGGCTGGGGACGATTGCCGTCGCGCTGGTGGCCGGCTGGATCTTTGGCATCAACCCGCTGACGGTGCTGGGCGTGATCGGCGGCATGGATGGCCCGGCCGCACCAACCCAGGTGCAGCGCGCGCCGGCGCAGCGACCGCCGGCCGACGACCGCGAAGCCAGTTTCGTCTCGACGGTGCTGGCCGACACCGAAGACGTCTGGGCGGCGCAGTTCAAGCAGGCCGGGCGCACCTATCTGGATCCCAAGCTGCGGCTGTTTCGTGGCAGCGAGCCCACCGCCTGCGGTCAGGGCGATGCGGCGATGGGGCCTTTTTACTGTCCGGGCGATCGCAAGGTCTACATCGATCTGGGCTTTTTCGACACGCTGTCGCAGCGCCTGGGCGCGCCGGGCGATTTCGCGCAGGCCTATGTGATCGCGCACGAGGTCGGCCACCATGTGCAAAACCTGCTGGGCTACAGCGGCAAGGTCGATGGGATGCGCGGCCGCGTGAGTGCTGCCGAACAAAACGCGCTGAGCGTGCGGCTTGAGCTGCAGGCCGATTGCCTGGCCGGTGTGTGGGCTCATGACTCCCAGAAAAGCAAGGGCTGGCTCGAGCGCGGCGACGTCGAAGAAGCGCTGCAGGCAGCCAGCCAGATCGGCGACGACACCTTGCAGCGCAAGTCACGCGGCACGGTGGTGCCCGAGAGCTTCACCCACGGCACCAGCGCTCAGCGCATGCGCTGGTTCCAGCGCGGGTTGCAAGGCGGCAGCCTGGAGCAGTGCAACACCTTTGCCAGCAAGACGCTGTAGCGGCGCGCTCGCCGGTGTTGGCTCAGGGCACGTTGACGATGTCGCGGTGCATGGGCGCGAGTTGCGCGAGCAGGCGGTTTTGCACGCTGAACGCCACGCCCTGGGCGTCCATGGCCTGCTGCAGCACCTCGACCGTCGCGTTGAAGCTGGCCCGGTTGATGTCGACGCCGCTGTGCACCCGGCGCATGTTGTGCGTGTCTTGCCGGCACGGCCCGCCCGACACCTCGCAAAACTGCGTCACCAGCCGCTGCTGAAAGCGCTCTTCGTCCACATCGCGGAAGAACGCTGACAGCCGTTCGTCGACCAGCAGCCGGCGACGGAATTCAGCGACGAGCGTCACCAGCCCGTCGTGGCCGCCGAGTTCGCGGTACAGCGTATCGTCGGCTGGCGCGCTGGGCACGTAGCGATCGGGCAACTGCTCGGGGCGGCGGGGCTCGTCGGCCAGCGCGCCGCCCGCCAGGCTCAGGCACGCGCTCAGCAGCGCCACTCGCAGCGCACGGGTCGATGATCGCAGTGGCTTCATGGCGGCCTCAGTAGGACAACTGTGCCGACACATAGGCGCCGGTCTGCCGACCGGGCGTCAGCGCCGGGGCGATGTGACCCAGATCCACATAGGCCAGGGTCAGCGAAAACCACTTGACCGGCGCCCAGGCGATGAAGATGTCTTTCCAGTCGTCTGCGCGCAGGCCGTTGCCAAAGGCCACGCCGTCGAGGTTGTCACTCTGGCTGCGGTATTCGACGCCCACCGCCAGGTCGCGACGCAGCAGCTTGGCCACCGACATCTCGGCTTGCAGTTGCCTGTCGTGGTGCGCGCTGCTGCCAAAGCCCAGCAATCCGTTCTGGTTGGCGCGGCTGGAGCGCAGCGTGCCGTTGAGCAGCACGCCGTGGGCGAGCAGCAACTTGGTGGCGCTGACGTAGACGTCGGTGCCGGTGGTGCTGGCACCCAGCGAGCGCAGCACCGGCGCGAAGCTGCCCGCGTCGAGGTGCTTGTGTTCGACGCCGATGGCCACTTGCGGCATCCACCGGTCGCTGTCGAGGATGGCATCGCCGGCGACTCGCAGCTTGAGCCCGACGATGGTCTGCCTCAGATGCAGCCCGGAAAAACCCAGCGCGCCAAGTGAATCGCCGGTGTCGAAATCCTGCCGCGCCACCGAGACCTCGAGCCGATCACCCCAGCCAGCGGCGATGCCGTAGCCATCGAGCGTGTAGTCCTGAAGACTGACGTGAGTGAAGTATGTGCTCACGCCAGGGCTGTCGTCGGTGGCATGGCTGGCGGTCAGCGCCCACGGCGTCAGGCCACCGCCCGCAGCACCGTCGATGCCGCTCACGCCCGAAGTCAGCAGCAGCTTGCCCTGACGCCCCGACACCATGTCGGGCAGCCGAGCTTGTGCCGCCGCGATGGTGGCGGGCGGTGGGTTGTCTGCGAAGGGTGGGGTCTGGGCGCTGGCTGCACTGGCCACAAGCAGCATGAACCAACACGCGCGATGGCGCACGCGAAGTGCAAGCGCCAAGATGTCGCCGGGATATGACATGAAGGAAAAACGCCCGCGCCGTCGCGGACGGTGGGCGAGCGCGTCAGGCGCGCAGCGAGCCGCCGTGACCGAGTCGCTCGGCCGCGCCGTAACTGCCGTACATGACGGGTGCCTCGCGAGGCAGCAGCACATCGATCGCCCGGTCGAGGGCGGCCGTGGCTCGAGCCAGGCTTTCGCGCTGGGCAGCCACCGAACCGCCGGCGTCCGCCAGACGGCGGCGCAGCGCGGGAGGCAGCGGGCCTTTGCGCGCAGCGCGTGAAAACTGGTCGACCGCGCTGGACAGCGCGCGGTGCAACTCGGTGGCGTGCAGGTCGATCGATGGCAGATCGCGCGCACGCAGGGCTTCGCCCAAGGATGTCAGTCGACTTTCCACCGCACTCAGCGCCGACTCGAGCACCGGATCAGCAGCGTCGGTGGGCAAGGCCCCCGTCGTTGGTCGTGACGTCAGTGTGAGATTCATGGTCTGTGCCGTGGTTGGGCGATCGTTGAGAAGTCAGGTGGCAGCAAGGCTCAGGGCTTGGCCCCACCCGACAGGAGTTCGGCCGCATTCGAGATCAGCTTGTCAGCGATCACTTCTGCATTGACCTTGAATTCGCCACGTTCTATCGACTGCGAAACGCTGTCGACCTTGGCGGCGTTGAAGTCGGCGTCGCCCGACGACAGCAGTGCGGTGGCCGTGCTGGAAAGCGCGACCTGAGCGCTGGCTTCGGCGGGTTGCTGCGTCGCGGCGGCCGCAGGGGCTGCAGTCGACGGTGCGGCGCTGGACGACGGCGTTGCAGCTGGCGTCACGATGGGCTTGTCAGCCGGATTTCCGATTTTCATGAGGTTCTCCCAACAGGCAGCGAGGACGGCGGCCTAATCAACATGAAAGTTTTTTCGGCCAACGCGATGCTGACTTTAGGCTTTTTCAAACCATCGACCCGATCAGCCCAGCCGGGCTTGCCCGGGCTCACAAGCTGATCTCCATTTCGCGGGCTGCCACCGGCGTGCCGGTGATGATCTGGCCGCTGTCGGTGCGAACCCGTGCGGCTTGCCCTTCCAGCCCTGGGCTGAGCGCCGTGCCCGAGCCTGAAACGCTGAAGCCGTTGCCACGCGCCATCACCTTCACGGTGTCGCCTGCGGCAAACCACTGTCGCGCTTTCAGGTCAGCCTGACGAATGCCCTGACCGGCAACCAGCGAGCGGGTCAGCACCCGTCCGATGGCCGATGCCTCATTGACGATGGCCGGACTGTTTTCTTCGGCCAGATCGATTTCTGCAAAGGTCAGGTCGCCGGCTTGCACCGTGGTGCCCAGCGGCAGCGGCTGCGATGCCACCAGGGTCTGGCCGTAGACATGAACCGTGATGGGCAGATAGACGTTCCAGGGGCGCTCGCCCTGCGTGCAGCGCAGTCCGATGCGCGCCTTGCCCCACAGCCGGGTGCCGGGCGGCAGATAAGGCTCGATGCGCTGGCAGGCCGCGAGCTTCAGGCGTGCATCGAGCGCGCCGACGGTGACATCGAATCGCAGCGGGTTGCCTGCGGCGCTGCCGGCGAAGCGTGATTGCTGCGAGGCCACCAGCGCCATCTCGCGAACCTGATTGATCAGCGCCGCATCGATGGACTCGCTGGCCACCTGCGCCTTGGCCTGTGTCGCCACGAAAGCACCTGCGATGACCAGCAGCGCGCCCAGGGCCCACGCCTGCAGCGAGCTGCGGCGGCGAGCGGTCGATGACGAAGTGGCGGTGTTCATGGGATCAACTCTAGGGCGCCACCGGTGCGTTCAAAGCGCGGAAATGAGGGCCATAAGGGCCTTTCTTCTCGCTTATGTATGAGCAGGTGCTGAACACAATGAACGCAAATCCGGCCCCTATTGGAGCGCCCCATGATCAACAACCTCACCAGCATCCTCGACTTCCAGGCACAGGCCCTGAGCCTGCGCTCGGAGCGCCAGCGGCTGCTTGCCAGCAACATCGCCAACGCCGACACGCCGGGCTACAAGTCACGTGACATGGATTTCGCCAAGGCCCTGCGCGACGCCACCGGCCAGCAAGGCGGCGGCACCAGCCTGAGCATGAGCCGGCCTTCGGGAGTTGCCGCGGGCCGACTCGACACCACCCAGTCGGGCCACATCCGCATCGGCGGCGCCACGTCGGACACCAGCTTGCTGTATTCGACGGCCAGCCAGCCCAACCTCGACAACAACAGCGTCGACATGGACCGCGAGCGGGCCAGCTTTGCCGACAACGCCGTCAAGTACGAGGCCACGCTGGGCTTCATCAACGGCGGCGTCAAGACCATGCTGGACGCGATCAAGGGCACATCATGAGCATGTTGAACATCTTCAATGTGTCGGGCAGCGCCATCAGCGCGCAGAGCAAGCGACTCAACGTGGTGGCCTCCAACCTGGCCAACGCCGACACCGTGGCCGGCCCCGATGGCAGTGCCTACAAGGCCAAGCAGGTGAACTTCCAGACCCAGTTCATGGGCGCCGACGGCGGCCCCGGCTCGGCAGGCGTGAGCGTGAGTTCGATCACCGAAAACCAGGCGGCCGGTCGCCGCGTGCTCGACCCCAAGAACCCCTCGGCCGATGCCGACGGCTATGTCACCTACAGCAACGTCAACGCGATCGAGGAGATGGTCAACATGATCTCTGCGTCGCGTTCGTACCAGAACAACGTCGAAGTCATGAACACGGCCAAGTCGCTGCTGCTCAAGACCTTGCAGATGGGCAACTGAGCCCGCCACTTAGGAAGCCACCATGGATTTCTCGACCCTCAACGTCAACTCGAAAACCGCAGCCAAGACCACCACGGCGGCGGCTTCGGCTGTCGACAAGACCAAGGAGGCCGGATCCGAAGACCGCTTCTTGAAGCTGCTGGTCACGCAGATGCAAAACCAGGACCCGCTCAATCCGATGGACAACGCGCAGGTCACCTCGCAGATGGCGCAGATCAACACCGTCAGCGGCATCGAAAAGCTCAACACCACCGTCGAAGGGCTGTCGGGACAGTTCGCTCAGATGCAGGCACTGCAGGGCGCCTCGATGGTCGGCCGCGATGTGGTGGTGCCGGGCAATACGCTCGACATCAACAACGGCGTCGGCCAGGGCGGCTTCGATCTGAGCGGCCCGGCCGACAACGTCAAGGTCGAGGTGCTCGCACCTTCCGGCCAGGTGGTCGACACCATGAACCTCGGCGCGCTGGGCAGCGGCATGCAGGGCTTCGACTGGCCCGCCAAGGGCGCCACCAACGACAGCGGCCTGCGCTTTCGCGTGACTGCCACCAACGGCAGCGTCAGCAGCACGCCGGCCACCTTGATGCGCGATCGCGTCAATGCCATCACCACGTCTGGCAACAGCTTCAATCTCGAACTGCAAAACGCCGGCACCGTGCCTTACAGCTCGGTGCGCGCGCTGAACTGATCCCCACCCCACACCCCCCAACCGAACACTGCAAGGAAAAAATCATGGGCTTCCAGCAAGGTCTTTCCGGATTGAACGCTTCGAGCAAGAACCTCGAGGTCATCGGCAACAACATCGCCAACGCCAACACCTTTGGTGCCAAGGCCTCGCGTGCTGAATTTGCCGACCTCTATGCCGGCGCACTCAATGGCGCGTCAGGCGGCTCGGCCGGCATCGGCGTGAGCATCTCGTCGATTTCCCAGCAGTTCAATCAGGGCAACGTCACCACCACCGAAAACCCGCTCGACATCGCGATCAACGGCCGCGGTTTCTTCCAGCTCGAGGCCAACACCGGCGAGACGGTGTACAGCCGCAACGGCCAGTTCAAGCTCGACCGCGACGGCTTCGTGGTCAACGGAGCCGGCCTGAAGTTGCTGGCGCAAAACTGGGACGAGGCCGCCGGCGGTGGCGTGGGCGATGCGGTGCCGATCCAGCTGCAAAGCGGTTTGGGCGCCCCGGTGAAGACCGGACAAGGCGGCACGACCGCGCTGCAAGGCGTGCAGATGTCGCTCAACCTCGATGCCCGCAAGGACATCCCGGCCGTGGCGATGGATTTCACCAAGCCCGACAGCTACAACTTCTCGACCTCGCAGACCCTGTATGACGGACAGGGCGCGGGGCTCACGATGAACTACTACTTCCGCAAGTCGGCCACCGACAGCTGGGATGTTTACGGTTCGATCGATGGCTCGGACTGGAAGGGCACGGCCGGTGCGGGCACGGCGCCCAACAAGCTGACCACGATGACGTTCGACACCAGCGGCGCCATGACCGCTCCGCTGGCCTCCGTCACCAACAACATCATCGATCCGCGCGATGGCGTCAGCACGCTGTTCGCAGGGCTGCCGATCAACTTCACCGGCACCAGCCAGTACGCCGCCGGATTCAGCGTGTCGTCGCTCAAGCAAGACGGCTACACCTCGGGCGAGCTGACCGGCATCGGCTTTGACGACACGGGCGTGATCAAGGCCACCTATTCCAACGGCCGCTCGACCAATCTGTCGCAGCTGCAACTGGCCGACTTCGCCAACCTGCAGGGTTTGCAGCCGCTGGGCGGCAACCTGTGGCAAAAGACCTACGCCTCGGGCGACCCGTCGCGCCTGGGCAACCCGGGCAGCGGCGTGCTGGGTTCGACGACATCGGGCGCGCTGGAAGACTCCAACGTCGACCTCACCGGCGAGCTGGTCAACATGATCACCGCGCAGCGTCTGTACCAGGCCAACGCGCAGACCATCAAGACCGAAGACCAGATCCTGCAGACGCTGGTGAACCTGCGCTAAGCGCCGGGACCTGCCTGAGCACAGCCTGAGAGGAGCCATCCATGGACCGCATGATCTACCTGTCGATGTCGGGCGCCAACGCCACGATGCAGCGTCAGGAAACCCTGGCGCACAACCTGGCGAACGTGTCGACGCCGGGCTTTCGCGCAGAGTTGCAGGCGTTCCGTTCGGTGCCGGTGCAAGGCAGTGGTGCCGACACGCGCGCTTACGTGCTCGAATCGACGCCCGGCTACAACCCATCGCCCGGCGTGGTGGCGTCCACCGGACGCAACCTCGACGTGGCGATGAAAGGCGACGCCTGGCTGGCCGTGCAGGGCAGCGATGGCACCGAGGCCTACACCCGTGGTGGCGCGCTCGACATCTCTGTCGATGGCACGCTGACCACGCGCAGCGGCATCACGGTGCTGGGCGATGGCGGCCCGATCCAGGTGCCGCAAGACAGCGAAGTCACCGTCGGTGCTGACGGAACCATCAGCGCGCGCACCGGCAACGGCAAGCCGACGACGGTGGGTCGTCTCAAGCTGGTCACGCCCGAAGCCCCGCTCGAGCGCGGCACGGATGGCTTGTTTCGCGCAGCCAGCGGTGACCTGTCAGCCGACACCAATGCCCGATTGCAAGACGGCGCGCTCGAAGGCTCCAACGTGAGCCCGGTCGAGACCATGGTCGAGATGATCGCCGCGGCCCGGCAGTTCGAAGCCCAGATCAAGATGATGCAGACCGCCGAGAGCAACGAGAAATCTGCCTCGCAACTGCTGTCGCTGAACTGATTGCCAGTCGCGACCCGCACGCCAACCAACTGAACAAGGAACCTCGCCATGATGCGCTCCCTGTGGATTTCAAAGACCGGCATGGAAGCCCAGCAGACCCAGCTGGACGCCATTTCCAACAACCTGGCCAACGTCTCGACCAACGGCTACAAGAAGTCGCACGCGGTGTTCGAGGACCTGATGTACCAGAACATCCGTCAGGCCGGCGCCAACAGCACCGACCAGACCACCTTGCCCACCGGCTTGCAACTCGGCCTGGGCACGCGTGCGGTGGCCACCTCGCGCAACTTCAGCCAGGGCAACTTGCTGCAAACCGGCAACCCGCTCGATCTGGCACTGCGTGGCAACGGATTCTTCGAAATCCAGATGCCCGACGGCACCAACGGCTACACCCGCGACGGCTCGTTCCAGGTGAGCTCGACCGGCCAGCTGGTCACCAACAACGGCTATGCGCTCAACCCGAGCATCACCATTCCGGCCACGGCCACCAGCGTGACCGTGGGCAGCGACGGCACGGTCAGCGTCACGCTGCCAGGTCAAACCGCTGCGCAGACCGTGGGCACCGTGGGTGTGGCGAGCTTCGCCAACCCGGCCGGCCTGCAGCCGCTGGGACAAAACACCTACGCCGAAACCACGTCTTCGGGCACACCGACCACCGGCACCGCCGGGCAGAACGGTCTGGCCACCATCTCGCAGGGCTTTGTTGAAACGTCCAACGTCAATGTGGTGGAAGAGCTGGTCTCGATGATCCAGACACAGCGCGCCTACGAGCTGAACTCGAAGGCGATTTCCACCTCCGACCAGATGCTGGCCAAGCTGGGGCAACTGTGATGAGCGCCGTGCGTGGATTGGGAACGACAGGACGCGCCCTGAGCGTGCTCGCCGCGGTGGCGCTGTGCGGTTGCGAGGCGCTCGCGCCGCGCCCCAAGGTCGAAGTCGTCACGCCGACCTTCGCCTTGCCCGCGCCGGTGTCGGCTTCACCGCAGGCGATGAACAGCGGCTCGATCTTTCAGCAGGCGCAGTACCGGCCCTTGTTCGAGGACTACCGCGCACGCATGGTGGGCGACACCATCACGGTGAGCATCGTCGAAGCCGTGTCGGCCAGTCAGGAGAGCAAAAGCAAGATCGACAAGACCGGCACGGTGTCGGGCAGCGTGACGGCATTGCCGTTCGTGTCGCCGACCCTGCTCAACCGCGCCAGCGCCGACGGCACCTCAGCCAACAATTTCGAAGGCAAGGGCAAAACCGAAAACACCAACACCTTCAACGGCACCATCACCGCCACCGTCACCGGCGTGCTGCCCAACGGGCACTTGCTGATTTCGGGCGAAAAGCAGATCGGTGTCAACGACAACGTCGATGTGCTGCGCTTTTCGGGTCAGGTCGACCCGCGCACCATCCAGCAGGGCAACATCGTGCAGTCGGGCCAGATCGCCAACGTGCGTCTGGAGAACCGCGGACGTGGCGCGCAGGCCGATTCGCAGTTAATTGGCTGGTTAGCACGGTTCTTTTTGAGCGTTCTGCCGATTTAAGTTTCTTCAGAATCGATTGCAACAGGGAGTGCAATCGAGATGAACAGGATCGACAGGCTCACGCGAGGCGGATGGCTCTTCGGCTGGTGCCTCGCCATTGCCGCCATCGCCTGGCCCGCCAGTGCCGAGGCCGTGCGCATCAAGGAAGTGGCGTCGGTCCAGGGCGTGCGCACCAACCAGCTGGTCGGCTACGGACTGGTGGTCGGCCTTGACGGCACGGGTGACTCGACCACCGCCGCCCCCTTCACCGCACAAAGCCTGACCTCGCTGCTGCAGCAAATGGGCGTCACGCTGCCCCCCGGAACCCAGCTCCAGGTCAAGAACGTCGCTGCGGTGATGGTCACCGCGCAATTGCCCGCCTTCGCGCAACCGGGCCAGAACATCGATGTCAACGTGTCTTCGCTGGCCAATTCCAAGAGCCTGCGTGGCGGCACGCTGATCGCCACCCCGCTCAAGGGCGCCGACGGCCAGATCTATGCGATGGCTCAGGGCAACCTGATCATCGGCGGCGCCGGTGCTTCGGCCGGTGGCTCCAAGGTACAGATCAACCAGCTGAGCTCGGGGCGCATCCCCGAGGGTGCGACGGTGGAGCGCGCCGTGGCCACGCCGCTCAATCAGGGCAGCATCTTGCAGCTCGACCTCAACTCCAGCGACTACAGCACCGCACGCCAGGTGGCGCGCGTCATCAACCAGCGCATGGGCGGCCAGATCGCCCAGGCCGTCGATGGCCGTCGGGTGCAGGTGGTGATGCCCGAATCGCCTGACGAGCGGGTGAGCTTTCTGGCCGAAATCGAGAACCTGCCTGTCGACCTGGTCAGCCCGGCCGCGCGGGTGATCATCAACGCACGCACCGGATCGATCGTGGTCAATGAAGCGGTGACGCTGTCGGCCTGTGCGGTGGCCCACGGCAACCTGTCGGTGACCATCAACACCACGCCTTTGGTCAGCCAGCCCAATGCCTTTGCGCAGGGCCAGACGGTGCAAAGCGAAAAGAGCGACATCACCATCCGCCAGGAGCCGGGCTCGCTGATTCAGTTGCCCGCCGGCACCAAGCTGGCCGATGTGGTGAAGGCGCTCAACTCGCTGGGCGCCACACCGCAAGACCTGCTGGCCATCTTGCAGGCCATGAAATCTGCCGGCGCGCTGAACGCCGAGCTGGAGGTGATCTGATGAACCTGAGCTCGCCTGCTGCTTCCAACCCGCTGGTCACCCAGGCCAGCGGATCGAGTTCCGATGCGCGCTCGCTGGCCGCGCTGCGCAGCGCGTCTGCACGCGACCCGAAGGCCGCGATCAAGGAAACCGCCAAGCAGTTCGAGACGATGTTCATGCAGCAACTGCTCAAGAACATGCGCGAGGCGCAGGCCGCGATGTCCGGCGGCATGATGGACAACGCCGGCACCAGCATGGGCAACGAAATGCTCGATGCCGAATACGCCAAGCGCATGAGCGGCAACCCCGGCGGCCTGGCCGACGTGATCGCCCGCCAGCTCGAGCGTCAGATGGGCGGTGTGGCACCGGCGCCCATGACGCTGAAACCTTTTTCGACCAGCGCCGTCAGCCCCGCCGGTGCGGCTGGCGCGCCCGAGGGCTCCAGCCAGATCCGCCAGGCCGATTTCGTGCAGCGCCACACCGAGGCTGCACGCGCGGCCGAAGCCGACACTGGCATCCCTGCGAGCTTCATGGTGGCTCAGGCGGCGCATGAATCGGGCTGGGGCCGCCGCGAGATCAAGAACGCCGATGGATCGACATCGTTCAATGTGTTCGGCATCAAGGCCGGTGCCGGCTGGAAGGGCCCGGTGGCCGAAGTCACCACCACCGAATACGAAGGCGGCGTGGCGCGCAAGGTGACGGCGAAATTCCGCGCCTACGGCTCCTACGAGGAATCGTTTCGCGACTACGCCCGGCTGATGAAAGACAGCCCGCGCTACAGCCAGGTGATGGCCAGCGCCGGCGGCGCCAGTGCCGCGGGCTTTGCGCAGGGACTGCAGCGCGCAGGCTATGCGACCGATCCGGCTTATGCCGACAAGCTCACCCGTGTCATCAACACGACGCTGCGCCTGCAGCGCGTGATGACGACCTGAGCGCAGGGAGGCCGACATGGGAACCGGTGCATTGACCTCTCTGGGCATGCGGGCCATGACGGCCAGCTATGCGCAGCTGCAGACCACCAGCAGCAACATCGCCAACGTCAACACCAAGGGCTACTCGCGTCAGGAAGTCCAGCTGGTGACCGCGGGTGGCCAGTTCACCGGCGCCGGCTTCTTCGGCCGCGGTGTGGACATCGCCTCGGTGACGCGTGCGCACGATGATTTCCTCACCCGTGAGGCGTCGCTGTCGACGTCTTTGGCATCGGCTGACAGCGCGCGCAGCGATCAGCTGCTGCGCCTCGAAAAGGTGTTCGGCACCGGCGAGGCCGGCCTGGGCTACGCGACCAACCAGATGTTCAACGCCTTCGCCGATGTGGCCAGCAAGCCGCAGGACCTGTCGTCGCGGCAGGTGGTGATCGAGCGTGCCGGCGAGCTGGCCAAGCGCTTTGCCATCGCCGGCGAGCAGATCGACGAGCTGCAAGGCGGCGTGACCGTGGAGCTCAAGGCCGCGGTGTCGCAGGTCAACGACCTGACCAAGCAAATTGCGCTGCTCAACCAGAAGATCTCCAACTACAGCGGCACCACCAAGCCGCCCAACGACATGCTCGACCAGCGCGATCAGGCCATCCAGGACCTGAGCAAGCTGGTTCAGGTGACCACCATCGGCGCCGACGACGGCTCGCTGTCGGTGTTCATGGGCGCGGGACAGGCGCTGGTGCTGGGCAGCCAGACCACGCCGCTGGTGGCGATGCCCGATCCCTATGACGCCTCGCGCGTGGTGGTCGGCCTGTCCAGCGCGGGTGGCAATCAGGCGCTGCCGACCTCTTTGCTCACTGGCGGCAGCATCGCCGGGCTGGTGCGCTTTCAAAGCACCGACATCACCGATGCGCGCAACTTGCTGGGGCAGATGGCGCTGGCGGTGGGCTTGCAGACCAACGAACAGCAGTCGCTGGGCATCGACCTGTACGGCCAGACCGGCGCGGGGATGTTCCGCTTCGGCGCGGCCTCAGGGCTGCCCACGGTGGCTGGCAGTGGCTCGAGCTTCAACAGCGGCAGTGCCAGCGTCTCGCTGACCATGCAGTCCCCGTCCACGCTGTCGGGTCTGGGCGTGAGCAGCGTGCAGCCCAGCGACTACCGCCTCACCGCAGACGGCGCGGGCGGCTTCGAGTTGGCGCGGCTCAAGGACGGCGAGCTCGATCCCAGCTACACCGCCGTGAGCGTGGTCAACGGCGACGTGGTCGACGGCTTCAAGATCGGCATCAGCGGCGCGGCGGCAGCCGGCGACACCTTCTTGCTGCGGCCTTGCGGCACGGCGGCGCTGAACATGCGGCTCGACATGAGCAACCCCAAACTGATCGCCGCGGCCTCGCCGCTGAGCGGCACGCTGGGCGCTGCGAATGCCGGCACCGGCGCGATCGGCGCGATGACCTTTGACAGCACCGATGTGGCGGCGAACGCCAGCTTGCCGGTGACGCTGAAGTTCCAGACCACGATCGTGCCGGGTCAGTACACCTACACCTGGACCGACGCCGGCGGCACGACCACGGTGCCCAATGTGTGGTCGCCCGGCCAGCCGATTCCCTACTCGGGCGCAGCCCCGACGGACTCTTTTTCGGTGCTCATCACCGGCGTGCCGGTGGCCGCCGACGCCAGCGCCTCGCCTGCGGTCACCAGCGACACCTTCGTGTTTGGCGCCAACAGCTACACCAGCTCCGACAACACCAACGCCAAGGCGTTGCTGGGCCTGCGCGACACCGCCTTCGTCGGCGCCATTTGGAACGCCGGCACCCTGCAGCCCGGATCCAGCGTCACCGATGCCTTTGCCAGCATCATCGCCAACATCGGTGTGCGTGTGCAAAGCGCGACGAACTCGGCAACGCTGTCCGCCGATGTGGCCGCCGAGGCCGAAAAGACCCGCGCCTCGAAGGCCGGCGTCAACCTCGACGAGGAAGCCGCACGGCTGATCCAGTACCAGCAAAGCTACCAGGCCGCAGCCAAGATGCTGCAGGTGGCGCAGTCGATTTTCGAGACCCTGCTGCAGACCGCAGGCCGCTGAGCGCGCTGACCCCATGTGCCTTCGTTGAACTGATCGAGCACCGCCATGAGAATTTCCTCTGCCAACGCCTACGACACCACGATCGACACGCTGCAGCGTCGGCAGACCGACCTGAGCGACCTGCAGACCCGTCTGACCAGCGGCAAGCGTGTGCTCAAGGCCAGCGACGATCCAGCCGCTGCTGCGCGCGCCGAGCGTGCGCTTGCCGCCGAAATGCGCAGCGACACCTCGCAGCGCAGCGTCGAGGCCAGCAAGGTCATCGTGAGCCAGACCGAAAGCGCGCTCGGCGATGCCGGCGAACTGCTGCAGCAAATACGCGAGACGCTGGTGGCCTCGGGCAATGCGTCGTACACCGACCGCGAACGCAGCCAGCTCGCCGCCAGCTTGAAAGGCATGCGCCAGCAGTTGCTGAGCGTGGCCAACCGATCCGACGGCGCGGGCAGCTACCTGTTCGGCGGTCAGGGCTCGTCGCAGCCGCCTTTCATCGACAAGCCTGCGGGCGTGCAGTTCAGCGGCACCAGCGGCCAGTTGCAAACCGACACCGACACCGTGCTGCCGTTGAGCACCGACGGCGCGGCCACCTGGCTGAACGCGAGCACCGGCAACGGCGTGTTCGTGACCTCGTCGGCGCTCAACAGCGTGAGCGGCACCGAAATCACCGGTGCCACGGTCGACGTGGGCAGCGTGAGCGATCCCTCGTCGCTGTTCCCGGTGCCCAATACCGGCTACCGCATCCACTTCACCAGCAGCACCGCCTACGACATCGAAAGCTATCCGCTGGCCTCGCCGGGCACGACCACCGTCGAGAGCTCCGGCACCTACCAGTCGGGTGTGGCCATCGATCTGCACGGCATGAGCGTGACGGTCTCGGGCTCACCGACCACGGGTGACCAGTTCAATATCGAGCCGTCGACGCCGACGCTCAGCGTGTTCGACAGCCTCGACCGGGCCATCTCCGATCTGCAAACGCCCAACCGCACGTCGGCGCAGCGTGTGCAGTCGACCGCCGACAGCCTGCGTGATATTGACTCGTCGATGGCCACGCTGAACCTGATGCGCACCGCAGCCGGCGGCACGCTCAACCGCATCGACAACGAAACCGGCCGCCTCGCCACGCAAAAGCTCAACGCGCAGACCACACGCTCGAGCGCCGAAGACCTGGACATGGTGTCGGCGATTGCCGACTTCCAGAACCAGCAAACCGGCTACGAGGCGGCGCTGAAGTCGTATTCGATGGTGCAGAAAATGTCGCTGTTCCAGTATCTCGGCGGCTGATGCGTCGATCGGCTGAGCGTTGACGATCAACGCGAAAGGACTTGTGGTGAACGACGACATCCTGGGCCAGGTGGCTCTTGGCTATTGCGCTTTCATCGAACGCAATCGTGCGGTCACGGCGACCCGGCTCACGGTGTTCGCGCTGCAGCCCGATGTGCCGCTCGACGCCTCGCAACTGCTCGAGGTGCTCGCACCGGTGTGGCCTGCCGATGGCTCGCGCCTGGTGCTCGGCGTGACCAGCGAAAGCCTGCTGCAGCAGTTGCTGCAGGCCGCACCGCCTGCGCACATGATGATCGAGGTGCCGGCTTTCATGGCCTGCGACGAGGCGAATGCCCGCGCGCTGGTGGCGCTTCATGCGCACGGCAACGCCTTGCTGCTCAAGGGCGCGCCGCTCAAGCCGCTGTCCGCCGAGGTGCGCTCTTGCTTCAGCCATTCGCTGCTCGACCTGGCCGACGGGCCGCCCGCCCAAGGGGGCTTGCCGCAAATGCTGTCGGGCATCCGCACGCTGGAGCACATGGAAGGCGCTTTCGAGCGCGGTGCCACCGCGGTGCTCGGTTGGCCGATCGGCGACGCGGTGACGCGCAGCGCGCCTGCGGGCACGCAGGCTGCTCGCACACCGATCGATCT
>Ga0114963_10000342_pt1 | contig 31027 bp, 20 predicted proteins | sample C_131016_EF_Meta_FD_87019 | JGI IMG/M metagenome (GOLD analysis project Ga0114963, IMG submission 87019) | Freshwater microbial communities from Lake Croche, Canada to study carbon cycling - C_131016_EF_MetaG | ecosystem: Environmental > Aquatic > Freshwater > Lake | place: Lake Croche, Canada... | reverse complement strand
TGAGGAAAACCGGCAGCATGCTGAGGGCGATGGGCGTGGCGAAGTAGAGCACGTCGTCGATCATCATGTGTTCCCCACGGGGCTTCGCCCCGGCGAGCGGCCCCGTCACGGCTCACCCAAGTTCGTTCTCCAGCAAAAGGCGATCACGGGCCTTGCCCGATTCAAGCTGCGCGAACGCCTCGTTCATCGTCGACGTCGGAAACCGCTCGACGATCGGTTCGATACGGTGGCGGGCGGAAGACCCAACGCCGCACCTGAATGCCGGTCGGTTCCGGGGGTGTCGGTCGGGAGCGGATGAACTCGGACTCAAACCCGGCGTTGATCTGCGAGCAAGGAATCGAGACTCTGATCGACTTCAAAGACCGGACGGCGTCCATCCGAAGCCAACCCGTTTCACCCCATGGGTCCGGCTTTAGGTTGGCGGTCACGGCGGCGTCCCCCCTCCGTGTCATCGTAGCGTCGCACGAGGGTCGCGAGAAGGCGATCTCGGAAGGCTTCGCTGGCCGTGGAACGAGTCCTTCGAGACTTTTTCAACGCAGGTAAATCTCCAGTTTTCACGGACGCAGCGCGTCCGGTATCGCGTCCCTGTGATCCGGCAGGCTGATGATCCAAAGCCTGCTAGCCACACAGCGGCAGCGCCCGCTCCAGCCGGGCGAGCGTCGCCTCGCGGCCGAGGATCTCCAGGCAGTCGTAAAGGCCCGGCCCCACGGTCTTGCCCGTGATGGCCACGCGGACGGCGTGCACGAGGTCCCCCACCTTCGCCCCCGCCCCCTCCACCACCCGCTTGAGCGCCTCCTCGAGCGGCCCCGCCGCAAACGGCTCCACCGCCCGCACCGCCGCCGCGTAGGCCGCGACCAGGTCCCGGGCACCCGGCTTCGCCAGCCGCTGCTTCACCGCGGCCTCGTCCATCGGAGGCGGATCGACGAGGAAGAAGTCGGCGTAGGCGAGGATGTCACCGGCCACCTTGAGGCGGTCGCCCGAGGCCTCGATCACCCGCCGCACGAGCGCCGCCCTGTCGGCCGGCACGGGGTCGGCGACGAGGCCCGCCCGCACGAGGAAGGGGAGCATGACCGCGAGCTTCTCCTCGGTGGAGAGGGCGTGCATGTAGTGGTCCTGCACGGCCCAGAGCTTCCGCGGGTCGAAGCTCGCCGGCGACGAATTGATCCGGTCGAGGGTGAAACGGGCCACGAGTTCCTCGCGCGAGAAGAACTCGGTGCGGTCGTCGTACGACCAGCCCAGCAGGGCGAGGTAGTTGTCGATGGCCCAGGGGAGGTAGCCGACCTCGCGGTAGAAGTCGACGATGACCGGATTGAAGGTGTCGGCGTCGGGCGCCAGGCCGATCCGCTCGGCGATCCGCGTGCCGTGCTCGGCCACCTGCTTGAAATCGGGGTTCTTCAGGTACTGCGCGAGCTTCCGCTTCGAGAGCTTGGTGCGGCTGCCCGGCTCGGCGACGAGCGGCAGGTGGGCGTAGGCGGGCAGCTGGTAGCCGAGTGACAACGCGATGAACGCCTGACGCGGCGTGTTCGAAAGGTGCTCCTCGGCGCGGATGACGTGGCTGATCGCGAAGTCGTGGTCGTCCACCACGCTGGCGAGGTGGTAGAGGCAGGAGCCGTCGGCCCGCTGCACGACGTGGTCCTGCTCCCGTTCCCAGGCGAACTCGACGCGGCCGCGGACGGCGTCGTCGATCGTGAGCACCCCCTCCCGGGGCATCTTCAGCCGCACGACCCCCTGCCGGCCCTCCGCGGCGAACGTCGCGGCCTCGGCGTCGGTGAAGGCGGCGAACCGGCGGCTGTAGAGGAAGGGGCGGCCCGCGGCCTGCGCCGCCTTGCGCTCCTCGTCGATTTCCGCCGTCGTGGCGTAGTCGCGGTAGGCGTGGCCCGCGGCGAGCAGACGCTCGACGGCCGCCCGGTGGCGGTCGGATCGCTGCGACTGAAAGTAGGGCGCATGGGGGCCGCCGACGCCGGGGCCCTCGTCCCAGTCGATCCCCAGCCAGCGCAGGCCGTCGAGGATAGGCGCGAGGGCCTCGTCGACGTTCCTGGCCACGTCGGTGTCGTCGATCCGCAGGATGAACTGTCCGCCGCGCTGCCGCGCGAAGAGCCAGTTGAACAGCGCCGTTCGCACGCCGCCGATGTGCAGATAGCCGGTGGGACTCGGCGCGAAGCGCGTGCGAACCGTCATGGTGGGGCTCCGGGGACGGGGACGCAGCACTATCGGCCACGCCCCGCCCTGCGTCAAAGCGTCAGGCGGCGCGGTTCAGGCGGGAGAGTTTCCGCAGCCGCTTCCGCTCCGCCTTGGAGAGGTGGCGGCTCGACGGATCCCCCTCGTCGTCCTCCGCATCCGAGCCGTCGACGAAGCCGATCCGCGTGGCCCGGGCGTCGTCGTCGGCGTCGCGGTCGCGGCCGGTCTCGCGGCTGGAGGCGACCGCGGCGGCCGGCGGCGCTTTCGCGGTGTTCGCGGCCTTTCCGTCGCTGGGCTGGCCGCCCGCCTCGGGCTGGGCGCCCGCCTTGGGCTGGGCGCCCGCCTTGGGCTGCCCGCCCGCCTTCAGCTGAGCCGTGGTGACGCCGGCCGGGCGGACCTCCCGGCGGTTCGGCAGCCCGCGCACCTCGCGGATCACCGACCGGGCGGCCGCGAGCATCGCCATCGCGGCCATGCCGGCACCGCCGACCCAGGCCGCGTTGGCGGCGACCTGCCAGCCGGGGTCGCCCTCCTCCGCCGCGGCCAGGAGTCCGGCGGCGGCGCCGCCCGCCCAGACCGCGAGGGCTGAGACGAGCCAGGTGGCGGTGGCGACCCGTTCGTGGAGCGGCAGCACTGCCCAGAGGCCCACCGCGGCGAAGGCGATCGTCGCGCCGAGCACCCACCAGCCCATGCCGGAGGGACCGAGCACGATGCCGGTGGCGTCGCTCACGAAGGCCGACACCAGCGGCCCAAGGGGCATGGCGCCGGCGCAGGCGGTGACGGCGAAGAGTCCGGCCAGCCAGCCCCAGGCGCGGTAGCGGCCCTTGAAATCGTCGCGCCGGTGCCGCCGCATCGACCGCACGACCAGCGCACCGGCGATGGCGGTCACGAGGCAGGTCTGCGCCACCGCGCCGCCGAGGGATTCGAGCGTGCCGAGATCGAGGCAGGCTCGCAGGGCCGCGAGCGTACGGGCGAACCGTCCGCCGCCGGCGAGAGGCGGGGAGCCGCCGACGGCCTCCCACACGCCCACGCCGAGCGAGAGTGCGACCGCCGCGAGCACCGCCGTCGCGGCCAGGGCCAGGCCGCCGAGCCCCGTGGGCACGAGTGTGGCGAGCGCGGGCTGCCGCTCCGGCAGGGCCTCGGGCGAATAGTCTGCCAGCCGACGCGGCTGTGCGGCGGCGGGCGCGGCTGTCGCCGCGGACGGTTCGGAACGTTTCCAGAGGGCGACCAGCCGCCGGCGTTGATCACGGCGCGGGCTGACGGCGAGGGACATGGGGGCGGATTCCATCCATGGAGACGCGGGGCCCGTGGGGCCGCGCGCGGTCGCGGGGCCGGCATCCTGCCGCACCCTGGTCGAGACCGCCTTGGAGAATTCGGCCCGAAGCCGCGGAGGGATTCACCGCCGCCGCGGTGAATCTGGTTATGCCGCTCGTGCCGCAGGTTCGGCGGGTGTGGGCGGCAGCCGATTTGCCGCCCGATCCGCCCTGCGGTACCATCCCGCCTCACGTCGTCACGTCGTCACCATCTCGGAGACCGGAGCCATGCCCTACTCGCTTCCCCCGCTGCCCTACGCGTTCGACGCCCTCGAGCCGTCCATCGATTCCCGCACGATGGAGATCCACCACGACAAGCACCATGCGGCGTACGTCGCAAACCTCAACAAGGCACTGGAGGCCCACCCGGATCTCGCCTCCTTGCCGGTCGAAAAGCTGATCGCCAACCTCGAGAAGGTGCCCGAGGCGGTGCGGACGGTCGTGCGGAACAACGGCGGCGGCCACGCCAACCACTCGCTCTTCTGGGAGACGATCGGCAAGGGCAAGGGGGGCGAACCGGCCGGCCACCTCGGCGAGGCGATCCGCAGCACGTTCGGCGGGTTCGACAAGTTCAAGGAGGAGTTCACGAAGGCCGCCATGGGCCGCTTCGGTAGCGGCTGGGCCTGGCTGTCGGCCGACCCGCAGGGCAAACTCCTGATCGAGAGCACGGCCAATCAGGACAGTCCGATCATGCACGGCAACACGCCGCTCGTCGGGCTCGACGTCTGGGAGCATGCCTACTACCTGCTCTACCAGAACCGCCGCGCCGACTATGTGGCCGCGTTTTACAACGTGATCGACTGGGACGCGGTCGGGAAGCGTTACGCCACGGTTCGGAAATAACCGTGCGGAAATAACCGAAACGGCCCAGCTTCACCCGGTGGGGGCTCGGCCGGCGAAGCCATCACGTTTTCGCGGGCTGCCCGCCGCGACACGCCCCCTGCCCCGCAGCACGTCAGCGATGGCGTGCCGCGGGGCGTTCGTGGCTTCCCCCCCAACTGGCCGTGGAAAAAGTCCTCCGGGACTTTTTCCAGGCACGAAAACCTGCGGTTTTCACGGGAGCTGCGCTCCCGCGATCGCATCCATGCGACCGAGCAGGCTGTTTATTTATCCACAGCCTGCCAACGGCCGCGGACGGGGAACGCTGGTCAACCTGGGGTGTCGTCGCCCAAGGTGCCGTTGCTTTTGTCCGTGCAAAACCCTAATTCCCCCCGAGCGGGCTGACCGATACGTTCGGCAGCTTCACACGCCGGGAGGAATTGCATGAGCGGCACACACGGCACGATCGGTCGCATTGAAACCCCGCATCCGCCGTGCGGGCGGCCCGCCGCGGGAGACGAGCCCGGCCTGTCGGGGCGGCCCGCCGTCGTCGCCGTCTCGCGCGGTCGCCTGCTCGGCGTGCTCGCCTGTGCGCTCGTGGCGGCGGCCGCGACGGGCTGCAAGAGCGGCGCGGCGATGACGAAGCCCTCATGGTGGTCGTTCAAGGGCGATTCCTCGAGCGACTCGGCGAAGCTCGCCTCCGCGCCACGATTCGAGGGGGACACCCGCAAGCCTTCCGAGACGGCCAAGCCCTACCCGACGACGTCCACGCCCAACGGCTACGTGATCGCCGGCACCGGCGGCCAGGACGTGGCCGCCGGGCAGATTCAGCCGCCGAGCCCGCAGCAACCCGTGGTCTACGGCCAGACGCCGCCGCCGGCCCCCGCCGCGCCGGCGATGACGGCGGGCATGGCCCCGGCGACGCCCGTCGGCGTCGTGGGTAGCCCAGCCCAGCCGGCGGCGCAGGTCGGCCCCTACGCGTCGCTCGGCGGTGACCAGATTCCGCCTGCCGGACAGCCGCTGCCGAACATCGCGCCGCTGTCCTCGTCGCCGACCCAGCCCGGCGTCGGCGGGTACGCCGGCGCCACCCCCGCCGGGCAGCCCGGCGAAACGGCCCTGCCGACCACGGCCTACCCCGGATACTCCGCTCCGGCTGCGGCGGGCGAGCCTGCGGCCCGCATGGCCGACGCCCGCGGTGTACCCGATCCGCGGGCCGCCGAGTCCGCCGCGTTCGCCGGGGCCGCCGCCGATGCGGCCGGGTCGCGGTATGCCAGCGCATCCGCAAGCCGCTTCGGCGGTCCGCAGCCAGCTTCCGCCTATCCGACCGCCGCGTCGGCCGGAGGCTTCGGCCGGCCTCCGGAGTCCTCCGCCATGCCCGCGATGCCCCCCGCGATGGCGCCGGCGATGCCGCCGGCCGGCATGGCTCCGGCCACCATGCCTGCGACTCCCGCGGCGACTCCCGCACTCCTGCCCCCGTCCGGCCAGCCGGCGGGCATGCCGACGACCCCGCCGGCGCGGCGGCCCGATCCCGGGTATCGCCCCTTTGGCACCTCGAGCTACCGTCCCAGCCAGGCGATCCTCGCCGACGACTCGCCGGCCCCGGCGCCGGTGCGGACCGTGTCGTTCGAGGATGCCAACGCGGCCGTCAGGTAGTTTTCCCGGCGGCATCGTTCGCGGTGTGGCTGCGCGCGGAGGCCGGATCATCGGCCGGGTACCCCGCGGAGCGGGCGATCGGCCCGTGATCCGCGCGGTGTGGTACAAGTCCTCCCATGGACCTGTGCTTCCGCCTGCCGCCTCCGCCGGATTCCACGCGGCTTCGACCGACCGTCTGGCTGTGGGTCGTCGGGATCGCCTTCATCTTCTTCGTCAACGTGGTCGAGGGCCGCGTGGTCCGCGGGGCCGACGATGTTCCCCGGGTCGTTTTCCAGGGCAGCCTCGTCCTGCCCGAGCGGGCCCCGGATGCGGAGGGCGACGAGGTGGTCGTCACCGGCCTGAGCGGCATCGCATGGCTCGGCGACGACCGCTACGTCGCCGTGATGGACAACAGCGACCACCTCATCCTCTTCAGGCTCACGCTCTCTCAGGCAGGCAAGCCGCTCGCGGTCGCCGATCTCCGCGTCGTCACGGTTTCCGAAAGGCATGACTACGAGGACGTGATCCCCTGTCCGCCCCCGGTGGCCGACGCCTTGGGCCGCCGCCTCCGCTCAGAGCCGTCGGCCGGCGGCCGCTCCGACGATCCGGCGGACGACGGCCCTGCCGCGGGGCACGTGCTGCTGTGCGAGGAAGACACGCCCGCCATCCGCGGCTTCTCCCTCGCCGACGGAAACGGCATCGGCGTCGTGCCGCTGCCGGACAACCTCCATGGTCGGCGGCCCAACCGCGGCCTTGAATCGCTGGCGCTGGACCCCGGCGGACGGTTCATCTGGACCGCCAACGAGGAGGCGCTCGCGGCCGACGGCCCGTCGGCGGCGAAGGGGGGCGGCACCGTGGTGCGCCTCACCCGGATTCCCCTGCCCGCGTCTCCGCCCGCCGCGGTCGCGTCGCCGGATGCCGCCCCCCCCGATGCCGCCGCACCAGGCGAGGAGGGGGCCCGTCGCACCCTGCAGATCGCCTATGGCGTCGATCCGGTGCACGAGTTCTTGCCGGTGTTTCCCGGCGACCCTCTCTCCGGCGTCTCGGCGCTCGTGGCGCTCGGGGACGGGCGGCTGCTCGTGCTCGAACGAAGCGGTGCGGCGGGCCTGCCTCCCTTCGCGAGCCGCATCTACCTGGTCGACGTGGCCGCGGCGATCGACGTGTCGGCGGTGGAGCGGGACTTGTCAACGCGCAAGGATGCGTTGGTCGCCAAGCGGCTCCTCTGGAGCGATTCGCTCGGCGTGAACCTCGAGGGGCTCTGCGCCGGGCCGCGGCTGGCCAACGGCGACGTGGCCCTCGTGGGCGTCGCCGACAATGGCGGGATCGGCACGCCCAACCAGCTCGTGGGGCTGACGCTCGAGGCACCGGCGCCGCGGCTCGATCCGGCGGTGCTCGGCGCCGTGGCGGCGCTCGTGGCGGTGGCGATCGTGGTCGGCCGGCTCACCAGCCCATGACCATGTTCGATTCGATCACCTTGCGGGCCCGGTCGAGGTCGTCGCCGGTCTCCCGCATGTAGAGCCGGATCGCGTGCACCTTGTCGCCCTGAGCCTTCGCGAGGCACTCCCGTGCCGTGTTGCACGGATCGACCCGCGAGTCGGTGAGCCCCAGGGCCGACTTGGAAATAACCCACGTGTCGCGGGGCCGCCGCGTGAGCCGGATGATCCGCTCGCCGGGATAGGCCTCTTCGACGACCGCGGCGGCGGCCTGGTCGTCGGCGGCCCACGAGATGATGATGTGGGCGCTGGTCTCGATCTCGAAGAGCGGCATCGGACGGCTCCGAAGGGGGGGCGGACGACCGGAGACCATACGGCAACGGCGGCCGACCGGTCAATTGTTCGCGGTGGCCGCTCCGGACTACCATAGAGGCTACCATGGAGATTGCGGTGGCCGGGCGCGCATCCCGGGCGGAAGCGGCGGCGAGGGTGAGGCGGACGCGATGCGATACGACAAGGATGGGTTTCCGATCCCTCCCGAGTTCGACGCGCCCGCGCGGTCGGCTCGCGATGGTGTCGCGTTCGACGGGATCGATGCAGCGGGCCGAAGGCCGGGTGACCGGTCGACACGCTCCGAGGAACGGCTTGGATGGCCGGAAGATCCCCGGCCGCGATTCGGGCCGCAGGCTCCCCGCCCGACGGCATCGCGCAAGCCCTGGCTCGTGCTGGCGGTGATCTTTGGCGTCCTGCCGGCGATCGTGATCCCGGCGGCGCTGCCGACGATCAGGGAAGCGGTGGTGCAGTGGTCGCTCGAGCAGGCCCGCGCCTGTGAGGCCGACGGCGACCTGCCCGGCGTGATCGCCGAACTCTCCCGGGCCATCCGCTGGCGTGGGGAGGGGGAGGCGGGGCTTCTCTGCGAGCGGGCGATGTTCCGGCTCGAGGACCGGGATCCGACCGGTGCCCTCGGCGATGTGGCGGAAGCCTCGTCCGCCGCGCCCACGGCGGTGCAGCCCTGGCGGGTGAGGGCACTCGTGCACGCGGTGCAGGAGGACGCCGAGGCGGCCGTGGCCGCCGCCGACATGGTGGTGAAGCTCTCCTCGCCGGGCGACGTCGACGCCCTCAACCATCGGGCGTACGTGAGGGCGCTCGTGGGTCGCGACCTTCCGGCCGCGCTGGCCGACATCGACCGGGCCCTCGCCGGCATGACGGAGTCGTCCCCCGCCCTGCTCGACACGCGGGGCTTCATCCTCCACCTCCTCGGCCGCCACCGCGAGGCGGTCGACCAACTCAACGTGGCGATCAACGGGCTGCAGCAGACCCGCCGGCAGCTCAACAACCTGCGGGGCCGGGTCGACGACCCGGTGCTCCTGGCCTGCCGGATGCGGCGGCTGGAGCACGAGTGGGCGGTGATGCTCCACCACCGGGCGCTCGCCTGCCGGGCGATCGGGCTCGAGGAGCAGGCCAAGCAGGATTTCGATCTTGCCGCCCGCAAGGGATTCGACCCGGCACGCGGGATTTTCTGAGCCGCCGCGGAATCGGGGTGGCCACTGTTGCCGCCGTGCAAAAGCAGGTACAATCCGTCGCTTACGGCGAAGGCCCGTCGCGTCGCGAGACGACCACGGGGGTGTAGCTCAGTTGGTTAGAGCGCCAGCCTGTCACGTTGGAGGCCGCGGGTTCGAGTCCCGTCACCCTCGCTCCCTTCCCTCGCCCTGTGACCTCGGGGTCCTGTTTGGCCCCGGGGTGTCGTCGGCACGCGGCCGGTAGCTTGCGGCCGCGGACGGCCGGTAGCCTGCGGCCGCGGACGGCCGGTAGCTTGCGGCCGCGGACGGCCGGTAGCCTGCGGCCGCTGTCTTCTGGCGGGAGGACGTGGGGCGCGCCGCCATCGCACCGGCACGTCGCGTGGATCGGACGGACGGCGGGATGCACGGCAGGCGGAAAACGGCCTTTCGTCGCGGTCATGGGCTGGCTACCGTCCGGCCCCTGTCCCCCGCCCTCCAGAAAGGATCCCGCCATGACGATCCGGCAACTCCATCTCCTCGTTCGATCCCTCACGGTGGCCGCGTGCCTCGTAGCGGCGGCCAGCGGGATCCCCGCGGTGCGAACGGCCGAGGCCCAGCCGGCCGCCAACCCGGCCGACGCGATCCTCGGCGACTGGAAGCCGGCCGACATGGACGTGGCCATCCGCATCTTCAACGCCAAGGGGCAGTACCTCGGGGGCGTGGTGAAGGCGGCCAATCCGGCGCTCGTCAACACGGAAATGCTGCGCGGCATCGAGTACGATCCCGCCAGCGGCACCTGGCGCGGCGAGGTCTTCGCGCTGAAGCGGGGCGAGTTCGTCCCCATGACCATCCGCCTGACAGCGGCGGGCTTCGAGATGGTGGCCGGCTCGGGCTTCCTCTCGAAGACGATCGAATGGGTGCGGGTGCCGGCCGAGCCGCAGGGCACGACCGCCGCCGCACCGGCCGGCGGCGTCGGGCCGCGTTGACCGTCGCATGGCGCCGCCTGCCGGATAGCAGGCTGTGGATACACAGCCTGCTCGGTCGCATGGATGCGATCGCGGGAGCGCAGCTCCCGTGAAAACCGGAGGTTTTCATTCCTGGAAAAAGTCCCGGAGGACTTTTTCCACGGCCAGATAGCAGGCTGTGGATACACAGCCTGCTCGGTCGCATGGATGCGATCGCGGGAGCGCAGCTCCCGTGAAAACCGGAGGTTTTCGTGCCTGGAAAAAGTCCCGGAGGACTTTTTCCACGGCCAGCTAGAGGCTGGCGATGACCTTGCGGATCTCGTCCTGCTTCTGGCCCAGCTTCTTCTGCAGGCGTCCCAGGAGTTCCTCATCCTTGCCCTTGGCGTACATGAGATCGTCATCGGTCAACTGTGCGTACTTCTGCTTGAGCTTGCCTTTGACTTCGTTCCACTCGCCCTTGAACTTCAACTCATTCATGGTGCTCACCTCTGTGTGCGTAGGGGACCCTAAAACGGCGGGGCCGTGCCACGGCGTCCCGCGATCAACGCGATAACGAAGAGAACCAGAAACACGACGAAAAGCAGCCGTGCGATGTCGGTCGCAGCCGCTGCGACGCCACCAAAGCCGAACACGCCGGCGATGATGGCGACGATGAGAAACAGAATCGCCCACCGAAGCATGGCTACGCCTCCTTCTTCGCCGACAACTCATCGATGGCCTTCTGCTGTCGGGAACACGAGTTCCCGACGGTGAGGCCCTCGGGCGAACCACTCGCCTCCGAAGCTGACGCCCCAACGCTATGCGGAGCCCCAGGGAATCTGCGAGAAGCGTGTGGCGTCGGGCATCTGTGCGACTCACCTCAGTGGACACTGCCCACTGCTCAGCAGCTGCGGATGCGATGAGCACTGCCAAGGCGTTGGGGCGTTTCCCGCACCGGACGGTGACGCGCGAGAAGTGTCCAGTGTGGATTCCCCCCGGAGCGGCGGCAAAAGCGTCGTGCCTTTCGCGTGCGATGCACGCGGCTCGTCTTCGCTTCGCATGACGCCGCCCGACTTCGGCGAGCCTTCGTGGGCAGGGGGCCGCAGGGACACCGTCTTTCTCGTCCGATAGGGGGTGATCTCATGCCTCGCGCACGGTGGCTGCTCATCGCAGCCGATCTCCTGGCTGGTGATGGCTGCACGCAGTCCGCGATCGAGCGCAAGTCCGACACAGTGTCGTCCGAGGATGTCCGCCGCGGCGCGGAAAAGGCCGTCATCCTGGGGTCGGCTGCCGTCAGCCGGGCGAAAGAGGAGCTTGCTGGCCGTGAAAAAGTCCTCCGGGACTTTTTCCAGGTATGAAAACCTCCGGTTTTCACGGGAGCTGCGCTCCCGCGGTCGCATCCCTGCGATCCAGCAGGCTGTTTGGCCACAGCCTGCCAGAACGCACGCACCAGCGGCGCGTGGCGACGTTCGCGGGTGCGACTGATACAGCGAGTCTCGTGGTTCACCGGGCCTGTGGCCTCACGCCCTCGAACTCCAGTCACGTTGCCGCCGCCGGCTCGCTCCTTATCAGGATGCGATTGGCTTTTCGCCCTCGGTGCTGCAAGAGTGACGGTGGCCGCCCTCACTCCGGGGGCAGGCCGATCGCCGGGGTTCCACCGTGCATGTTTCATCGTTGGTGGACGGGGTGCGCCGGCATGTGCGGCAGACCATCGCGGACAAGGATGGCCCCCAAAGCGACGCGGCCTTCGCCGCAGCGGACGGGCGCTCATCGCTGCGTGCCGACGTCGGCCTCGCGGGTGATCTGCCGTTGCGGGGCGAGCTGCTGTCGATCGAACAGTTGCAGCGGCACGCCCGTTCGATGGCCGGTTCCCATCGTCTCGTCCGCCACGGGACGTCGGTCGGGCTGCTCACGCGGCTGGCTGACAACGAGCGAGCCCTGCTCGACACCTACGACTTGCTCGCCGCCGCGTCAAAGCGGGGAAGACGCATCGCACCGGCATCGGAATGGCTGCTTGACAACTTCTATCTGCTCGAAGAACAGATCCATTCGACGCGCAGGATCCTGCCGCGGTCCTACCTCGAGCAGCTGCCCAGCCTCGCCCCAGACGTTCCGCGGATCTACCGAATCGCGATGGAGTTGGTCGCCCACACCGACGGCCGTGTCGATGCGACGGCGTTCGACGCCTTCATCTCCGCCTATCAGTCGATCCGCCCGCTCACGCTGGGTGAGCTCTGGGCCATGCCGCTGATGCTGCGGCTCGCACTGATCGAGAATCTGCGCCGCGTGGCCCAGCGGATCGCGACCACCCGCCACGATCGCAACATCGCCGCCGACTGGTCCGATCGGCTGTTGGCGGCTGCTGAGAAGCGGCCTGCCGACCTCGTCGCCGCGCTTGCCGACATGACGCGGGCGTCGCCTCCGCTGTCGGGTGCCTTCCTCGCCGAGTTCACGCGAGCGCTGCAGGGCCACTCGCCCGCCTTCACGCTGGCTGGCACGTGGCTGGAGCACTGCCTCGCCGACAAGGGCCTCACGATCGAGCAGATGATTCTGGCCGACGGACAATCGCAGGCGGCCGACCAGGTATCCGTGGGGAACAGCATCGGCAGCCTGCGACTCATCGCAGTGCACGACTGGCGCGACTTCGTCGCCAACCACAGCATCGTCGAACAGACGCTCGGCGAGGACCCGGCAAACGTGTATGCCCGGATGGATTTCACCACCCGCAACCGCTACCGCACGTGCGTCGAGAGAATTGCCCGACGGACGGGCCAGACCGAGGGCGAGGTCGCGCAACGGGCCGTGACATTGGCACACAAGGCCCGTGCAGCCGGTGAACAGGCCCTTCCGAGCCGCGAATCACATGTCGGCTACTGGCTTGTCGATGCGGGCCGTGATCGCCTCATGCACGAGTTGGGCTGTCGATTTGTCGGGGTCGCCGCCTTGTTCAGGCCCTGGCGATCATGCATCGCGGCAGCACAGCGGGGCACGCTCGGCGTGCTGGTGGTCGCCATCGTCATGCTGACCGGTGCCGGCGTGCTCGTGTTTGTGAAGCTGGCCGGTCCCGCCGGGAGCTCGTGGGCGATCGGGCTGCCGGTGGTCCTCGTCGCGATGCATCTCGCCGTCGGGCTCGTCACCTGGGTGGCGACGCTCATCGTTCGGCCGCATCCCCTGCCGCGGCTGGACTTCAAGGAAGGCATACCGCTCGAGCACTGCACCCTCGTCGCGGTCCCGGTGATGCTCACCGACGCCGCCACGATCGACACGCTGCTTGAAGGGCTGGCGGTCCGGTTCCTCGCGAATCGTGATCCACATCTGCATTTCGCCCTGCTCTCGGACCTTCCCGACGGTGCGGCTGAAATACTCGCCTCCGACGATCCGCTGATCCAACAGGCGAAGGCCGGGATCGAGGCGCTCAATCGACGCTATGGGCCCGATCGCGAGGATCGCTTTCTGCTGTTGCACCGCAGCCGCACATGGAACGCCCGAGACGGCATCTGGATGGGCCGTGAGCGGAAGCGCGGCAAACTCGCCGATCTGAACGCCGTGGTTCGTGGCGCGGTTCTTGCGGGCCCGACGGGCCGCTTCTCATGCGTGGCGGGCAACGGCGCGTTCCTCACACAGGTCCGCTTCGTCATCACACTCGACGCCGACACCGATCTTCCCCGAGATGCCGCCCGCGAAATGGTCGGCGCGATGGCCCACATTCTCAACCGCCCCGTGCCCCACCCCAGGCTTCCCCGGATTGCAGCCGGTCACGGCATCATCCAGCCGCGGGTGGCGGTGACCCTGCCGAGTGCGCAGCGGTCGCGATACAGCCGTCTCACCTCGGGCACTCCCGGAATCGACCCCTACACGAGGGTCGTTTCGAACCTCTATCAGGACCTGTTCGACGAGGGCTCCTTCATCGGCAAGGGCATCTACGACGTCGGTGCGTTTGAGCGCTGCTGCGGCACCTTCCCCGAACACACGATCCTCAGTCACGACCTGCTCGAGGGCTGCCACTGCCGCTCCGGACTGGAGAGCGACCTGGTGCTTCACGAGCACTCCCCGTCGAGCTATCTCGCCGACGCGCGGAGAAGACATCGCTGGATCCGCGGCGACTGGCAGATCCTCTGGTGGCTCTTCCCCCGCGTGCCGCACCACGGCGCGGCGTCGGCCGGAAATCCGTTGTCATGGCTCTCCATCTGGAAGCTGTTCGACAACCTTCGCAGAAGCCTGGTTGCGCCGATGATGCTCGGCCTGCTCGTCGGAGGCTGGCTCGCAGGGCCCCTGCAGGTGGCCTTGGCCGCCGGCGGCCTGGTCGTCATGGCAACATTCCTGCCTCCCCTGCTGGCGTGCCTGCTCGACTTCCTGCGGAAGGCCCACGATGTTCCGCTCGCCACGCATCTGCTGGCCGCCGCAGGGGCTGCCACGCGGCCACTCGCGCAGGGGATGCTCATGCTGGCGATGCTTCCCTACGAAGCCGGGCTGGCCGTCGACGCCATCGCGCGGACGCTCGTTCGCATGTTCATCACACGCCGTCGCCTGCTCGAATGGAGGACGGCGGCTGACACCGAACGAGCGTTGGCGGATGACCTTCCCGACTGCATCCGTGCGGTCATCTTCAGCCCGCTGGCAGCCGTGCTGCTGGCCGTCATCCTCGTCGCGAAGGGTCGCCTTGTCGTTCTCGCGGCTGCGGCTCCCTGGCTGGTGGCGTGGTTGCTCTCTCCGCTCGTGGTGTGGTGGGTGAGCCAGCCGCTGCCGCTGCCGTCGGCCCGGCTCTCAACGGGCGATCGCCAATTCGTGGCAACGACCGCCCGGCGCACCTGGCGTTTCTTCGAGGAGTACGTCACGGCGCATACCAACTGGTTGCCCCCGGACAACGTACAGATGAACGGCGAGGAGGTCATCGCGGCCCGTACCAGCCCCACGAATGTCGCGATGGCGCTGCTCTCCGATCTCGCCGCTTGCGACTTCGGCTGGTGCTCCGTGTCGCGACTCGCCGGCCGCGTCAGCCGCGCGTTCGACACGCTCGGATGCATGGAGCGGCATCGTGGCCACCTGTTCAACTGGTATGACATCCACACGCTCGCGCCACTTCCGCCGAAATATGTCTCCACGGTCGACAGCGGCAACCTCGTCGGCAGCCTCATGGTGCTCGCCGGCGGACTCGAGGAACTGCGGGATGCGGCCGTGCCGCCGCCGCGACTCTTCGACGGCCTTGACGATACGTGGCGCATCCTCGCCGAATCCCTCGACGCCACGTCGGCCGGACGCGATCGCCATCCCGACGTCGCGACATGCTGGCGACGTCTGCACGATGACATGCGACGTGAGCCTGTCACGGTGGCCCGCGCCGCCGTCGTGCTCACCCGCGTCGTCGCGGATGGGACGGCGGCCCGAGCCGGTGTCGCCCACGCCGACGCCGACTGCCGCTGGTGGAGCGACGCGTTGATGCAGTCCGCCGGCGACCACCTCGCAGACCTCCAATACCTCGCACCATGGACCACCCTCCCTCCGCCGCCCGAGCATTTCTGGCAGCGAGTCGCCGCCCAGTCGAATCCACGTGCCAACCTGCTGCGCGAGACGCTCGCCAGACTCGACGGCACCCCGACCCTGGCCGACATCGCCGACATTCCGCATACGGTGCTGCCGCTCGTCGAGGAGGTGGCCGCGGCCAACGACACGAACCACTCTCCCGATGCGCCGGCCTGCTCACGCTGGTTGCGGCTGCTGCATGCCTCGCTCGACGACGCCGCACGGCACGCGGCGGCGCGGCGTGAGGAGCTCGGCCGGCTCGCGGCCGCCTCCCGCGAACTCGCCGAGACCGACTTTCGCTTCCTCTACGACCCGTCGCGACGGCTCTTCGCCATCGGCTTCAACGCCACGGACCACCGCCTTGACGCGGGCTTCTACGACCTCCTGGCATCGGAGGCCCGGCTCGCGAGTTACGTGCTGGTCGCCCGCGGACAGTTCGGCCAGGATCATTGGTTCGCACTCGGTCGGCTGCTGACGACAGCCGACGGCGCACCGACGCTGCTCTCGTGGAGCGGCTCGATGTTCGAGTACCTGATGCCACTTCTCGTGATGCCCACCTGGACCGGCACGCTCCTCGATCAGTCCTGCCGTGCCGCCGTGCAACGACAGATCGACTATGCCCGTGGTCGCCGAGTGCCTTGGGGGATTTCGGAATCGGGCTACAACGCCCAGGACGCGCAGCTGAACTACCAGTACCGCGCCTTCGGCGTGCCTGGTCTGGGACTGAAGCGCGGACTCAGCGACGACATTGTGATAGCCCCATACGCGAGCGCCTTGGCGCTCCTCGTGGATCCGCGAGCCGCCTGCCGCAACCTGCGCCGGATCGCTGCGGACGGCGGCCTGGGCACGTGTGGCTTCATCGAGGCGATCGACTACACCCCTTCCCGCCGGGTGCCCGAGAGCACGAGCATCACGCGTGCCGGCGTCGGGAGGTCCACGGAAGGCGTGCCCGTCAGGCAGTTCATGGCGCACCACCAAGGCATGAGCCTGCTGGCCTACGCCGCCGTGCTGCTTGACCACCCGATGCAGCGACGCTTCATGGCTGATCCGGCGATGCAATCGGCGACGCTGCTCCTGCAGGAGCGGATTCCGAAACTCTCGGTCAGGGTCTTCCCCCATTCGGCCGAGGCGTCCGCGGCCCGCGGTGTCCCGGCCGCACAAGCCGGCGCCTTCCGCATGGTGACCGATGTCGACGCGCTTCCTCCGGAGGTGCACCTGCTCTCCAACGGCCGCTACCACGTCGCGATCTCTGCTGCCGGAGGTGGCTGGAGCAGGTGGCGCGGACTCGCCGTCACCCGATGGCGCGAGGATACGACCCGGGACAACTGGGGGCAGTTCTGCTACCTGCGGGATCTCGACAGCGGCGCGGTCTGGTCCAACACCTGGCAGCCGACGACCGGTGAGGGCCACCGAGGGGAGGCCGTCTTCATGCAGTCTCGAGTGGAGTTCCGGCGTGTCGTCGAGAACATCGAGTCCCACACGCTGGTCAGCGTGTCGCCGGAGGACGACGTCGAACTCCGTCGCCTCACTCTCACCAATCGTTCCGAGCGCACTCGGACAATCGAGGTCACGACCTACGCGGAGGTGGCGCTCGCACCACAGGCGCAGGACGAATCACATCCCGCCTTCGCCAATCTGTTCGTGGAGACTGAAATCCTGTCCGGGCGGCCCGCGCTGCTCGCGACCCGCCGGCCGCGTGGTCCAGACGAACGTCCGCCGTGGATGCTGCACGTCATGACGGACAGCTGCCCCACGGACGCATGCGACTACCACGTGGGCGAGCCGTCGTTCGAGACCGACCGCAGGGAGTTTGTCGGTCGCGGACGCACCCCGCGTGCTCCCGAGGCTCTCGAGAAGGCTCAGCTCTCCGGCACCATCGGCGCCACGCTCGATCCCGTGGTGAGCATCCGCCGCACGATCGTCCTCGGTCCGGGCCAGACGGTGAGGCTCGACATCGTCACCGGCGTCGCCGAGTCGCGGAATCACGCGGCGGACATCGCCGCCAAATACTCCGATCCCTGTCTCGCCGACCGGATCATCGCTCTGGCCTGGACGCGGGGTGCGATCATGCTGCAACAACTCGCGATCTCAGAGCAGGAGGCTCAAGCCTACGGTCGGCTGGCGGGGTCCCTCGTGCATGCATCGAGGCTGCACCGCACGAGCCCCACGGTGATCGCCCGCAACCGCCGCGGCCAATCGGGACTCTGGGGTCACGGGATCTCGGGCGATCTGCCGATCGTGCTGGTGCGAGCCCGCGATCGCCGGCAACTCGAGCTCGTGCACCAAGCGATTCGAGGCCATGCCTGGTGGCGAATGCACGGCCTCGACGTCGACGTCATCATCTGGAACGAGGATGAATCCGTCTACCGGCAAGACCTCCATGAGTCGATCATCGATCTGGTCTCCGCCAGCCCGGAGGCTGGGCTCCTCGACCGACCGGGCGGCATCTTCGTGCGGCGCGGCGAACAGCTCTCCGAAGAGGATCGCGTCCTCCTGCAGTCGGCCGCCCGCGTGGTGCTCACGGATGAGGGCGGCACCCTCGTGGAACAGGCGGAGAGGCGGCTCCGCCCTGACCTATCGATCCCTCGGCTCAAGGCGAGGCGAGGCGTTCCACGATCCGCTGTCCTTGCCTCCGCGGCCGCTGTCGTCCCAGAGCCACAACGCGATCCTCTGATCGCCTTCAACGGCCTCGGCGGGTTCACGGCTGACGGCAGCGAATACGTGATTCGACTCGCGTCGGGCCTCGCCACGCCGGCGCCGTGGGTCAATTGCATGGCGAATCCGCGGATCGGCGCGGTGGTGTCCGAGTCGGGGGGCGGCTGCACCTGGGTCGACAACAGCCATGAGTTCCGGCTCACGCCCTGGGCGAATGACCCGGTCTGCGACGCGGGAGGCGAGGCGATCTACATTCGCGACGAGGATTCGGGCCGCATCTGGTCGCCCACTCCACTGCCCGTGCGCGGTCGGGGGGATTATGTCGTGCGACATGGGATCGGCAGCACGGTGTTCGAGCATGCCGACGACGGGATCGTGACGTCGCTCAAGGTCTTCGTCGCGGAACATGAGCCTGTGAAGTTCGTGCACCTCACGATCACCAACAGCTCGGGCCGGCCGAGGCTGCTGTCAATCACCGGCTACTGGGAGTGGGTGCTGGGCGAGCTTCGCAGCCGCGCGCAGATGCATGTCGTGACGGAGATCGATCACCTCACCGGGGCTGTATTCGCACGCAATGCGTTCGCAGACGGCTTCTCCGAGATGGTGGCGTTCGTCGATTCAAGCGAGATCGCCCGATCCGTGACGGGCGACCGGACGGAGTTCATCGGCCGAAATGGGTCGCTCGCGGCGCCGGCGGCGCTCGACCGCGTCCGACTCTCCGGCCGTGTGGGCGCGGGATTCGACCCCTGCACCGCGATGCAGGTGCAGGTGCTCGTGGACGACGGCGAAACCCGCGACGTCACGTTCACGCTTGGCGCGGCGGCGGGGGCCGCGGAGGCGCAGCGGCTCGTGCAGCGATTTCGGGGCGCGCAGGCGGCACAGACGGAGTTCGCCGCGATGAAAGACGCTTGGCAGCGCCGCCTCTCGGCCGTGCAGGTCGAATCGCCCGATCCCGCCGTCGACGCACTCGTGAACCATTGGCTTCTCTATCAGGTCATCTCGTGCCGACTCTGGGGCCGCACGTCGCTCTACCAGTCGTCGGGCGCCTATGGCTATCGGGATCAATTGCAGGACGCGATGGCCGTGGTACATGCCGCGCCGGCACTGCTCCGCGAGCATCTGCTCCGTGCGGCCGGCCGGCAGTTCGAGGAGGGCGACGTGCAGCATTGGTGGCACCCACCCGCCGGGCGTGGTGTGCGGACGCACTGCTCCGACGACTTCCTCTGGCTGCCGACCGCCGTATGTCGTTACGTGCAGGCGACCGGGGACACGGGCGTGCTCGACGAGCAGGTGCCGTTTCTCCATGCCCGACAGCTGCGAACGGACGAGGAATCGTTGTACGAACTGCCGCAGTGTGGTCCGTCCGCGGCCCCGCTCTACGACCACTGCGTCCGCGCGATCGAGCACGCCCTCCGCTTCGGCGATCATGGACTGCCGCTCTTTGGCGGCGGCGACTGGAACGACGGCATGAATCTCGTCGGCAGCGCAGGCCGCGGCGAGAGCGTCTGGTTGGCATTCTTTCTCTACGACGTTCTGAGCCGTTTCGCGTCACTGGCGGAGCTCCACGGCGACCTTGTCATGGCCGATCGCTGCTCCATCGAGGCTGGCCGGCTTCGCGCGAATGTCGACGACACCGCATGGGACGGGGCATGGTACCGACGCGGCAGCTTTGACGACGGAGTGCCGCTTGGATCTGTCAGCTCAACCGAATGCCGTATCGACTCGGTCTCACAGAGTTGGGCCGTGCTTTCGGCGGCGGCTCCCCAGGCACGGGCCGCCGAGGCGATGGACAGCGTCGACCGGCTGCTGGTGTCGCGTCCTGACCGGCTCGTGAAGCTGCTGGCGCCCCCGTTCGACACCGCGCTTCTCGAGCCGGGGTACATCAAAGGCTATCCGCCCGGCGTTCGCGAAAACGGCGGCCAATACACGCATGCTGCGGCGTGGACGGCGATGGCCTTCGCGGCGTTGGGCAATCACAGCCGCGCCTGGGAACTGTTCCGGCTCATCAACCCCGTGAGCCACGGCAGTACGCCTGAGGCGATCGCCACCTACCGCGTCGAGCCCTACGTCGTGGCGGCCGACATCTGCGCGGTGGCGCCGCACACAGGTCGCGGCGGCTGGACCTGGTACACCGGATCGGCGAGTTGGATGTACCGTCTCCTCGTGGAATCTCTGCTTGGCGTCGAACGGGATGGCACGACGCTCAAGCTGTCTCCCCACCCGCCCCACGACTGGCCCTCCTACACGATTCGCTATCGATATTACGACACCAGCTACCGGATCACGGTCCGCCATCCGGGACATGGTGTTCGTGAGCCCGGGCCGATCCACACCATGCTGATCGACGGTGTCCCACAGGTCGATCACACGATCCATCTGGAGAACGACCTGCTCGAGCACGCGGTCGAGATCGTCATGGAATGATGCCACCGGCGCGTTGGCCATCTCGTCGCAGCCCCTGGCCAATCGGCGAAAGGGCGTGAGCGCGACGCTGCGCCGGGGGGGGGGCGATCGGCGAGGTGATCAGGCGGGAGACCCGTGGGCAGAATCCACGCGCACGACGCGGTGCGCCTGCCTGTGGCGGTGGGTGGATCGCTTCCGGCCATTCAGGGTAGCCGATTCGTCCGGTCCCGCGTGCGCCAGCCGCCTCAGGCACCCCGCAGCCCGCGGACAAAGTCCTCCGGAAGCTTTTCCCCGGATGAAAACCTCCGGTTGTCCCGGGAACTGCGCCCCTACGACCGCGTCCATGCGACCGAGCAGGCTGTTTGTCAACAGTCTGCTGGCGGCGGCCCGCGGAGGACGACGTCGTGCCCGGCTGTCCAAAAAAAGACCTGTCGGGAGTGTATTGGCGCGGGTCCGGTGCTCCACGAGGCTTGTGGCATGACAGGCGACGACACAGACCTGACGCCGCAGGGCGCTGCCTCCGGAGACGACGGGCCGGATGCCCACGCCCTCTTCGTCCGGCTGCTCCTCGCCCATGAGTCCCGGGTCCGCGGCTTCATCCGTGGGCTCGTCCCCACCTGGAACGACGTCGACGAGGTGCTGCAGCAGGCGAGCCTCGTGGCCTGGCAGAAATTCGCCGCGTTCGACCCGCACACCGACTTCGGACGCTGGCTCATGGTGATCGCACGCTTCGAGGCGCTCAAACACCGGCGGCGGGCGGCACGCGGCCCCCGCTGCTTCTCGCACGAGACCTGGGAACTGCTCGCATCCGAGGCCGACCCGGCCTCACACGACGGCAACCGGATCGCCCGAAGGCGTGCCGCGCTCGAGGAGTGCCTCGCCGGTCTCGCCGAGCATCGTCGCCAGGCGTTGCTCGAGGCGCACATGCCGGGGGTGCGGATCGGCGCGTTGGCCCGGCGGCTGGGCCAACGCGAGCAGGCATTCTACAAGACGATCCAGCGGCTGCGGGCGACCCTGCTCGACTGCATGCGGCGGCGGCTGTCCGCGGAGGCCACGACATGAAGGAGAACACACGACCTGACCTGCATGACGCGGATGGCGGGTGGCCATCACGCATGTCCGCGTGGCTCGACGGCCGCCTCGACGAGCAAGGCATGGCACGGCTGGATGCCGAGTTGCGGTCATCGCCGGCAGCGCGGCAGGCGTTTCGCGACTGGATTGAGCTCGATGTGCTGCTGAATGACGTTGCGGCACGGGTCGATGCCGACGCGACGGCGGCGGCATCCGCTGCGGCCACACTGTCCGTCGCCCCCGCGTCAGTCTTGCGACCGCGGCCCACCCGCGTGGGCTGGATCGTCGCCTCCACCGGGGTCGCGGCCGCCCTCGCGGCGGTGCTCTGGTGGCGAAACGAGCCACCGGCGAACGCCGACGGCGTGCCGGGCGGGTGCGCCGTGGTCGGCCGCCTCGTCGATGTCGCCGTCGCCGGCACGAGCCTGCAGCCGGGCGCATCGCTCGGCCCCGGCCTGATCCGGCTCGACCGGGGCCTCGCCCAGCTCGAGTTCTTCAGCGGCGCGACGTTGTGGGTCGAGGGAGAGGCGGAGGTCGAGATCATCTCCGCGAGCGAGGCCCGGCTGCGCTCCGGCCGCGTCCGGGCGCACGTGCCGCCCGCGGCCCGTGGCTTCGTCGTGCACGCCCCCGGCGCCCGGCTCGTGGACCTCGGCACCGCATTCGGCCTGAATGTCGCGGCCGACGGCAGCGCGGCGGTGCGCGTGTTCGACGGCGAGGTCATCGTGCATCCGACGGGTGGCACCGACACGCGGCTCGGCAGCGGAGATTCGCTCGACGTGGACGGATCCGGCCACACGCTGGCCGGCCGTGCCCCCGCCTCGTTCCTCGCGGTCGACGAGGTGACGACCGCGGTCGCGGGCCACGGCCGCGAGCGCAGGGCCGCCTGGTCGCGCTGGTTCGACGAGGCGCGGCGCGACCCGCGGCTTGTCGCCCTCTACCGCTTCGATCCGCCCCAGCCGCCCCGGCTCGAAGGCCTCGTCCGCAACGCGGCCGAACCCGCGCAACGTCGGCGGGATGGCGCAGCCGTCGGGGTGACCTGGACGGCGGGCCGCTGGCCAGGCAGCGATGCGGTCGCGTTTCGGCGGGCGGGCGGCCGCGTGCGGGTCGCGATCGACGGCGAATACCGCGCGATGTCGCTCGCCTGCTGGACCCGCGTGGATGCGGTCGACCGTTCCTACAACTCGCTCTTCCTCACCGACGGCTACGATCCCGGCGAGCCGCATTGGCAGATCTTCGCCGACGGCAGCCTGATGTTTTCGATCGGGTATCCTCTTGACGGCGAACGGGCCGGGCGCCACAACCAGATCTATCATTCGCGGCCCGTGTTCACGGCCGACACGCTCGGCGAATGGCATCACGTCGCCGTGACCTACGACGGCAGCAGCGGCGAGGTGGCACAGTATTTCGACGGCCGGCTCGTCGGCCGTGAGGTGTCACCGCTCCATGCGCCGGGCCGCCCGATCCGCCTGGGCCCGGCGGAAATCGGCAACTGGGGGCTCCCCACGCCGGGGCATCGCCATCCATTGCGCAGCCTCAATGGAGCCATTGACGAGTTCGCGATCTACCACGCTGTGCTCGCGCCGGAGGAGATCGTGAAGATGTTCGAGGCGGGTCGTGTCGAGTGACGGGACTCGAAGGAGCTGCATGAAGGATATGACACCATGACTTCCACATGCCGGATAGGCGCACGCTGCCGATCGAGCGTGCTTGCGTGGCTGATCATCGTCGGCATGCTGCCTCCGGCCTGCGGCGACGACGCTGTGGTGACGACGGACCAGGAGCTCCTGTTTGTCCGGCGGATTGCACCGCTCCTGGCGGCGAAATGCGCTGCCTGCCACGGTGCGGATGCCGCTGACATCGAGGGTGGGCTTTCGCTCGCGTCCCACGAGGCGGCGATGCGGGGCGGCGACAGCGGCTCGGCTGCGATCGTGCCCGGCGACCCTGCCGCAAGCCCACTGCTGCGGGCGGTGCTCCGCGACGATCCCGAGATCTCGGCGATGCCGCCCAAGGAGTCGGAGCAGCTTTCGAAGCGGGAGATCGCGTGGCTACGGGAGTGGATCGCCGCGGGTGCACGCTGGCCCGCTGCCGAACGTGCGGCCTCACTCCGCGCCACTCACGGCGCCGAGTGGGCACGTGAGGACGGCGTCACCGTGAAGACCTCCGGCGGCCTTTCGACGGACTGGGACGCACGGCGATACGACCCCGCCACCCTCTGGGCATACCAGCCGGTCGTGAAGCCCGCCGTGCCGACTGCAGCCGGCCGCACGGCATCCGGCATGCATCCGATCGACGCGTTTCTCGATGCCCGGCGGCCCGCCGGGCTCGAGCCCGCCCCGCCCGCCGACCGCCGCGCGCTCCTTCGCAGGGTGTCGTTCGACCTCACGGGCCTGCCACCTTCCGTCGCCGCGGTCGAGGCCTTCCGCGCCGATCCGCGGGATGACGCGGCCGCCTTCGCCGCCGTGGTCGATCGACTCCTCGCCAGCCCGCATCACGGCGAGCGGATGGCGCAGCACTGGCTCGACGTGACCCGCTACGCCGACTCCGGCGGCTTCGCCAACGACTACGAGCGGGGCAACGCCTGGCGTTACCGCGACTACGTGGTGCGGGCCTTCAACTCCGACATGCCCTACGACCGGTTCATCCGCGAGCAGATCGCGGGCGATGAGATCGATCCTTCGGATCCCGAAAAACTCGTCGCCACGGGATTCCTGCGGATGGGCCCCTGGGAGCTCACCGGCATGGAGGTGGAGAAGATCGCCCGGCAACGATTCCTCGACGACGTGGTCAACAGCGTCGGCGAAACGTTTCTGGCCCACTCGCTGCAGTGCGCCCGCTGTCACGACCACAAGTTCGATCCGGTGCCGACCCGCGACTACTACGCGATTCAGGCAGTGTTCGCCACCACGCAGCTCACCGAGCGGGCCGCGACGTTTCTGCCCACGGAAAACACCGCGGGGTTCGCCGAGCGGGCCTATCTGGAAAAGGCGCGGGCAGAACACGCGGCCACGCTCGATCGGCTCGACGCCCTCCTGCTCGACAACGCCGCGGCCTGGTTCACCGCGAGCGGCAAGGATCCGACGCGGTGGAACGCCGCCGTCTCCGAGGCCCGGCGCACCCAGGAAGAGGCGATTCGGTCGGGCAGGCGCCGTCGCGCATACTCCGACATCTTCGCCGAATCGAGGCGGTTGCTGCTGGAACGCCGCGAGTCCGAGGAGGACTTCCCGCCGAAGCTCGTGGGCTTCACGCCGGAGCAGTTCGGCCTCGAACGGGTGGCCCGCAAGGGGCTTGAACGGCTCTCGTTCGAACTCGACCGCTACGAGCCCTACGCGCTCTCCGTCTACGCCGGCCGCACCCGCACCTTCAAGACGGTGGTTTCGCCGATCCGGGTGCCCGAGGATCGGCTCACGAAGGGTGAGCTCGAAGCCACGGCGATCCTCAACGGGGGCGACGCGTTTTCGCCGGGCCAGCCCGTGGCACCCGGCGTGCTCACGGCGGTCGCGGGCGTCATCGGCGCGCCGATTTCCTCCGATGTCGAGGGCCGACGCAAGGCGTTCGCCGAGTGGGTGGCGAGCCCCGCCAACCCGCTCACCGCCCGGGCGATCGTCAATCGCGTGTGGATGTGGCACTTCGGCACGCCGTTGGCCGGCAATCCCAACAACTTCGGCGGCACGGGCAAGCGGCCGACGCATCCCGAACTGCTCGACTGGCTCGCGGCCACGTTCGTCGAGAATGGCTGGTCGATCAGATCGCTGCACCGGCTGATCCTCTCGAGCGCAGCCTACCGCCGCTCCTCACTGCATCCCGACCCCGAGACGCTGCGGCGGCTCGATCCGCAGGGGACGAGCTACGCGGCATTCCGGCCGCGGCGGCTCTCGGCGGAGGAACTGCGCGACGCCATGCTCAGCGCCAGCGGCGAGCTCAATCCGGCGATCGGCGGCATCCCGAACCGGCCCGAGATCAACGTCGAGGCCGCTCTCCAGCCCCGGCAGGTGATGGGCACGTTCGCCGCCGCCTGGGTGCCAAGCCCGCGGCCCGAGGACCGCCACCGCCGCTCGCTCTACGCGCTCAAGCTCCGCGGGCTCGCCGACCCGGCGTTGGAGGTGTTCAACGCCCCCACCCCCGATTTCTCCTGCGAATGTCGGGACACGACCACTGTCACACCGCAGGTGTTCTCGCTCTTCAACAGCCGGGCGAGCCACTCCCGGGCGCTGGCCCTGGCAGCCCGCGTTCTGCGGGAGACCAAGGGCGGCGAGCAGGCGATCGACCGCTGCTTCGCGGTCGTCTTCGGCCGGCCGCCCACACCCACCGAACGATCCGCCTGTGTCGATCACTGGCGAGAGATCGAGGCCGCACATGCCCAGGCTTCTCCGCACCGCGAGCGGCCGCCACTGCAGGTCCGCCGCGAGGCGATCGAGGAGAATACGGGCGAGCCTTTCGCCTTCAACGAGTCATTGCCCGCCAACGCCGAGTTCGTTCCCGACCTCGAGCCTGCCGACTGCGACGCCCGCACCCGCGCGCTGGCTGACGTCTGTCTCGTGCTCTTCAACACCAACGAGTTCGCGTATGTCGACTGATCCAGTGTCCGCCAGGAATGGTCCTCCCCACGTCGCCACCTGCACGCGGCGGGACGCCGTCTACGGGCTCGGCGCCTCGCTGGGCAGCATCGCCCTCACCTCTCTGCTCGCGGCGGATCAGCCGAAGCCGGGCGCCCGGCCGAGCACATCGCAGCCTCCGTCGCGCGCCGCCGCGAAGGCGAAGAACGTCATCTTCCTGATGATGGAGGGCGGGCCGTCGCACATCGACACCTTCGACCCCAAGCCCGCCCTCGACCGGCTGCACCTCCAGGAGTTCGTCAGCGACGACATCCGCAAGTCGGCGATGCAGAGCGGCACTCGGTACTACGTCCGCAGCCCCTTCCGATTCATCAAGGCGGGCCAGAGCGGCGCCGACATCGCGGAGAACTGGCCGCACCTCGCCGACGTGGTCGACGACATCTGCTTCTTCCGCGGCTGCACGGTCGACAGTGTCAATCATCCCACGGCGCTCTACCAGATGAACTGCGGCAACCGCTTCGGCGGGGATCCGGCCGTCGGGTCATGGGTCACCTACGGCCTCGGCTCCGAAAACCAGGACCTGCCCGGATTCGTCGTGCTGCCCGAACTGAGCTACCCGCAGGGAGGCGCGGCCAACTGGGGCAACGGCTACCTGCCGGCGCAGTTTCAGGGCACGCCGCTGCGGCCCCGAGGCTCGCCGATCCTCGATCTCGCCCCGCCCGAGCACGTCACGCCGGCCATGCAGCGCAAGAACCTCGACCTGCTCGCCGCGCTCGACGCCGGCCATGCCGCCCGGCGGCCCGGGCAGGACGAGCTTGCCGCGCGGATGGCGGCCTACGAGCTCGCCTTCCGCATGCAGATGCAGGTGCCGGAGGTGCTCGACCTGTCGCGGGAGGACGAACCCACCCGGCAGCTCTACGGCATCGGCACGGCCGCCACCGACTCCTTCGGCCGCAAGTGCCTCCTGGCCCGCAAGCTCGTGGAACAAGGGGTGCGGTTCGTCCAGCTCTACCACGGCTCATGGGACAGCCACGATTCGATCGAGCGGGCGCACGGCTCGCTCGTGCGGGCCGTGGACCGGCCGATCGCGACGCTGCTGGCCGACCTCAAGCGCCGTGGACTGCTCGACTCGACGCTCGTGGTCTGGTGCGGCGAGTTTGGCCGCACGCCGGACAACGGCCTTCGCCAGGGCACGGCCTACGGCCGCGACCACAACGCCAACGCGATGACGATCTGGCTGGCGGGCGGCGGCTGCAACGCCGGCCACACGATCGGCGCCACGGACGAGCTCGGCATGGCCGCCGTCGAGGGCAAGGCGCACGTCCGCGACTTCCACGTCACGCTGCTGCGGCTCCTCGGGCTCGACGACAACACGCTCACCTACTACCACGCTGGCCGCTTCAAGCAACTCAGTCAATTCGGCGGCACAGTCATCACGGACCTCATCGCGTGAATCGCCATCGTCGTCTTGCCAGGAAACACCTGCTCGCTCTTCGACAACCATCTCCGGGCTCACACTGAACGTCGAGGACCGGCGGCCGGTGCGTGTTCGCAACACCTGGTGCCTGTCCTCGAAAGAGAACCGAGCGACACTCAGCCCCAATCATGCAGTGCCGTCACTCTCAGACCCACCTGGCGAGACCATGAAGACCACGTTGCTGACCACCCTCCTCACCGCGCTCATGCTCGCGCCGCTCGCAGCCGTCGCCGCGGACCGTCCCAACGTCGTGCTGATTCTCGCCGATGACCTCGGCGCCCGCGACGTGGGTTGCTTCGGCAGCACCTACCACGAAACGCCGAACATCGACCGCCTCGCCTCGCGCGGCGTGCGCCTGACCAACGCCTACGCCGCCAGCCCGCTCTGCTCGCCCACGCGCTCGAGCATCCTGGTCGGACAGAACCCCGCGCGCACCGGCATCACCGCCCCCGGATGCCATCTCCCGAAAACAATCCTCGAGAAGCAGCTCGTGTCGGGCAAGGCGCGCGTCAACGTCGCGAACTCTGTCACCCGTCTGAAGCCCGCCTACCACACCCTCGCCGAGGCGCTCAAGGACGCGGGCTACGCCACCGGCCATTTTGGAAAGTGGCACCTCGGGCACAACATGGCTCCCGGCGACGCCTACGAACCCAAGAACCAGGGCTTCGACGTCGACTGGCCGCACGCCCCGCGGGCCCCGGGCCCCGGCGGTGGCTATTTCGCACCCTGGGGGAAGTTCATCAGCGACCCCGCGATCACGGACGAGGCTGGCCGCCACGTGGACGAGCGCATGGCCGACGAGGCGGGCACGTTCATCCGCGCGAGCAAGGGACGACCATTCTTCGTCAACTTCTGGCTGTTCTCCGTGCACTCCCCTTGGAACGCGCGTGCCGACTCCATCGCGCACTTCGAGAAGAAGGTCGACCCAGCCGATCCGCAGAGGAACCCGCTCTACGCCGCCATGGTGAAGAGCATGGACGACGCGGTGGGGCGTCTCTTGCGTCAGCTCGACGAGTCGGGCGAGGCCGACAACACCCTCATCGTGTTCTGGTCCGACAACGGCGGTTACGCCTACCCGCCCAAGACGACCGATCCCGAGGGCTACGCCGAGATAGCCGCCACCAGCAACCTGCCCTTTCGCAGTGGCAAGGCGTCGCTCTACGAGGGCGGCACGCGGGAACCCGGCATCGTCGTCTGGCCCGGCCACGTGAAGCCCGGCACGACTGCCGACTTCCTCATGCAGTCCACCGACATCTACCCGACCATCCTCGGGGCATGCGGTGTGGAACCTGCGGCAGGCCAGCAGGCCGACGGCTTCGACCAGTTGCCCGCGCTCAAGGGCGGGCCGTCACCGCGGTCGCACGTCTTCTGCCACTTCCCGCATGGCAACGCCCCGCGCGACGCCGTCATGGACGGCTTCTACGCCGGTTCCTACCTCCGCGAGGGCTCCATGAAGCTCATCCGCTTCTACGCGCGGGCAGACGACGGCTCCGATGAACTCGAACTCTACGATCTCTCCACGGACCCCGGCGAGCGCCACAACCTCGCCCACGAGAGGCCGGAGGTCGCCGCCAAGCTCAACGACCTGCTGCAGCGCCACCTGACGGACAACGAGGCGGTCATCCCGACGCTCAACCCAACATTCGTCAAGGCCGGGCCCGACGCCAAAGCCGTCCCCAAGAAGACGGTGGCCGCGACGGACGACCTCCCCGGCGGATGGAAGAACCGTGCCGGGGCGGCCGCAGTCCGCGATGGCATCCTCAGCGTCCACTCGAAGGGAGCCAACTCATTCATCGGTGTCGCCGCGGGACTGACCACCGGCACGGCCCGCTTCTCATTCCGCGTCCGGGCGCCGCAGGCCGGAGCAGGGAGAGTCGCTCTGCTCGGCGCGGCGGGCGCCACCGAGACGCTCTCCGTGCCCTACACGGTGGCGGGCGAATCTGAGTGGGAGACCGTGACCCTCGAACTGCCCGTCGAGGAAAAGGCCGGCATCCTCCGACTCTATCTCCCCTCGGGATCCGCGTCCGTTGACTTCGACGACATCGTCCTCACCCCTCCACTGGGCAAGCCACGCCGCTGGACTTTCTGACCATGAGGCGAGCATTCCTCCTCGCCGCCCTGCTGGTCGCGCCGCCGGCCGCGCTGCATGCCGCCGACGAACTCAAGCCCAACATTGTCGTCATCCTCGCCGCTGATCTCGGCTACGGGAATGTCGGCTGCTACGGGGCGACGAGGATCAAGACGCCGAACATCGACCGGTTCGCACGCGAGGGAACGAGGTTCACGGACGCCCACTCGCCGGCGTCGGTCTGTGAGGTGGACCCCGGATTTCGGGCGCCCTGATAAGGTGGAGCTTCTCGGGTGGGAGGCACCCTATCAGGAGCAGGATGATGCCGGGAAGCGTCGGGTTTTTGGGGCCGCCTTCAAGGCGAAGGTCGCGTTGGCGGCGGCCAAGGGCGACCGGACGACGGCCCAACTGGCGAGCCAGTTCGGCGTCCACACGAGCCAGGTGACGGCATGGAAGAAGCAGCTGATGGCCCAGGTGGCGGAGCTGTTCGTCGATGGGCGACAGCGTCGCGGCGACCAAGCCACTGACGAGCAGGAACTCTACGAGCAGATCGGCCGCCTGAAGATGGAGGTCGAATGTGCACCTCAAACAGGGCCGCCGACTGTCCAACACATGGGGTCCACCTCACGACCGCCCTCTCATCGCAGCGTCTGGATTTGATCTGTCATGCACGACCTCATCGGCGACATTCACGGCCACGCGGATGCCCTGGAGCGGCTCCTTCGCCAACTGGGCTACTCCAAGCACAAGGGCATCTACAGGCACCCGGACCGGCAGGCCATCTTCCTCGGCGACTTCATCGACCGCGGCCCCAAGATCCGGGAAACCCTCGAAATCGTCCGCCCCATGATCGACTCAGGGACGGCCCGAGCGGTGATGGGCAACCACGAACTGAACGCACTGGCATTCCATACGCCCAACCCCGACAAGCCCGGCACGCACCTCCGCCCCCAGAACGAGAAGAACTCCAACCAGCACGCCGAGACGATGCGGCAGATACCTGCGGGGGAGTTGGCCGGGCACCTGCAATGGTTCCGCTCGCTGCCCCTGTGGCTTGATCTCGAAGGGCTGCGTGTCGTCCACGCGTGCTGGGACGACTCCCGCATGGCCAAGCTCCAGGGCCCGATCACCGACGAGTTTCTGTACGCGGCCTGTTCTCCGCGCGGCAGCCTGTTCGAGCCCATGGAAGCGATCCTCAAGGGCAAGGAGGCGAAGCTGCCACCCGGGACAGCGTTCCGCGACAAGGACGGCCACGAACGGCTTTCGACGCGGGTGAAGTGGTACGAGACCCCGGAGGGCCACACGTACCGCACCTACGCCATGGCGAGCGAGCCGATCGATTCCGACGACCCGCTGATAAAGCAACACCTTTTCTGTAAATCGCGGATTTCAGAGGTGGGTCATCTGGCTTCCATGTTCAGGTAGGCACGTTCGGTTTCCCAGTCGTCACTGATCTCGGAGAGGACGG
>Ga0114963_10000340_pt1 | contig 31043 bp, 34 predicted proteins | sample C_131016_EF_Meta_FD_87019 | JGI IMG/M metagenome (GOLD analysis project Ga0114963, IMG submission 87019) | Freshwater microbial communities from Lake Croche, Canada to study carbon cycling - C_131016_EF_MetaG | ecosystem: Environmental > Aquatic > Freshwater > Lake | place: Lake Croche, Canada... | reverse complement strand
CGTGGCCGTGTGGCCATCGTGGCCGCAGGCGTGCATCCTGCCGGCGTGGCGGCTGGCATGGGCGAAGGTGTTGTGCTCGCTCATCGGCAGCGCGTCGATGTCGGCGCGCAGCCCGACTGCACGCGTCGAGTGGCCGTTTTTCAGGATCGCCACCACACCGGTCTTGCCCAGCCCGCGGTGGATGGGAATGCCCCATTCGGTGAGCTGGCGTGCGATCAGGTCCGAGGTGCGCTGCTCTTCGAAGCACAGCTCGGGGTGGGCGTGCAGATCACGCCTGAGCACTGTCATGTCGTCGGCGTGGGCGGCGATGGATTCGATCGGTTGCATCACGAAACTCCGGTGGCGCGGCGTCGCGCTCATGGTGGCCATGATGCCGCTTTTCGGTATCGGCCGGCGCGGCGTCGGCGGCCCATGCGCTGCCTCGAGCCGGCTCTGGGCAGAGGTGGCTGCCTACAATCTCAGGCTCAATGACTGATCTTTCTCGCAGCGAGTCCAAGCCGGCGGTGTCCTTCAAGGGCGTGAGCAAGCGCTACAGCGGTGCGAGAGGCAGCGTGCAGGCGCTCGACGAGGTGAGCTTCGACATCGAGGCCGGCGAATTCTTCGGACTGCTGGGCCCCAACGGGGCGGGCAAGACGTCGCTGATCAGCATCATGGCCGGCCTCACCCGAGCCACCGCGGGCACCGTCACCGTGCTCGGCCACGATGTCGTCAGCGATTTCGCGGCTGCGCGGCGCAGTCTGGGCATCGTGCCGCAAGAGCTGGTGTTCGATCCGTTTTTCAGCGTGCGCGAAACCCTGCAGATCCAAAGCGGCTACTTTGGCGTGCGCGTCGACCGCCGCGCCAACGACGCGTGGATCGACGAGCTGCTCGACAGTCTCGGGCTCACCGACAAGGCCGACGCCAACATGCGCCAGCTGTCGGGTGGCATGAAGCGCCGGGTGCTGGTCGCCCAGGCGCTGGTTCATCGACCGCCGGTCATCGTGCTGGACGAGCCGACCGCCGGTGTCGACGTCGAGTTGCGCCAGACGCTGTGGCAGTTCATCTCCAAGCTCAACTGGGAAGGGCACGCCGTGCTGCTCACCACGCATTACCTCGAGGAGGCCGAGGCGCTGTGCGGACGCATCGCGATGCTCAAGCACGGCCGCGTCGTGGCGCTGGATCGCACATCGTCGCTGCTGGCGGGCCGGGCGGGCACGGTGATGCGCTTCAAGCTCTACACCCCGTTGCCCGCCGAGCTGGCAGAGCGCGCGCGCGTGACCGGGCGCATCGTGCAGATCAAGACGCGCGATGCGAGCGAAGTCGAAGCCGTGCTAGCCACCTTGCTGGCCCATGGATGTCAGCCCGAAGACCTGGAAATCGGGCGAGCCGATCTGGAAGACGTGTTCCTCGAGATCATGCATGGCGAAACAGCGGCGGTGCCGTCATGACAGTGCGCTTCGAAATGCCGCCGCCGCACGCGCTGTCGGGCGCCGGCACGCTCTTTTACAAAGAGGTGCTGCGTTTTCGCAAGGTCAGCGTGCAGACGGTGGGCGCTCCCGTGCTCACCGCGGTGCTTTACCTGCTCATCTTTGGCCATGTGCTCGAAGGCCGCGTGCCGACGGTCTCTGGGGTGGGCTACGGCAGTTTCCTGATCCCCGGGCTGGTGATGATGAGCGTGCTGCAGAACTCGTTCGCCAACGCCTCGTCGTCCTTGATCCAGAGCAAGATCAGCGGCAATTTGGTGTTTGCTCTGGTCGCGCCGCTGTCGCACTGGGGGTGGTTCTTCGCCTACGTGGGAGCGGCCGTGGTGCGCGGTGTGTGCGTTGGTGTTGGCGTGCTGGCGGTGTCGGTGTGGTTTGCGCCGCTGACGTGGGCGCATCCGCTGTGGGCGCTGGCGTTCACGCTGATGGGCTCGGTGATCATGGGTGCGCTCGGTCTGATCGCTGGGCTGTGGGCCGAGAAGTTCGACCAGATCGCGACCTTCCAGAACTTTGTCGTCATGCCCATGACCTTTCTGGCCGGCGTGTTCTATTCGGTGCAGGGCTTGCCCGACATCTGGCAGCGCGTGAGCCACCTCAATCCGCTGTTTTATCTGGTCGACGGATTTCGCTATGGCTTCTTTGGCACCAGTGACGTGGCGCCCTGGCTCAGCGCGAGCATTGCCGGCCTCAGTGTGCTTGTGGTGTGCGCCTTGTCGCTGCACTTGCTGCGCATCGGCTACAAGATTCGCCAGTGAGTGCCTGAGCCATAATTTGACGATGTCTGATCCCACCGCGAACGACGTTCAGCGCTACATCGCCGATGGGTTGGCTTGTGAGCACCTCGAGGTGCAAGGCGACGGGCGGCATTTCTTCGCCACCATCGTCACCCACGCTTTTGACGGCCTCAATCGCGTGGCTCGCCACCAGCTGGTCTATCGGGCTCTGGGCGAGCGCATGCGCGCTGAAATCCACGCCCTGTCGATGAAGACGCTGACTCCCCACGAGTGGAGCACCAGCCCCGACCGAGCCAACCTGCATCACCACTGAAAGCCGCTGCGGCCATGGCTGCAGCTGGCGAGCCCCGATGAACGGGCTCGTTCGTGCCGCAGTCGCCCTACCAAGCTCATGGACAAACTTTTGATACGCGGTGGTCGCCCTCTCCAAGGTGAGGTGACGATCTCCGGGGCCAAGAATGCCGCGTTGCCTCAGTTGTGCGCGGCCTTGCTGTGCGCCGAGCCGGTGACGCTGACCAACGTGCCGCACCTGCAGGACGTGGGCACCACGCTCAAGCTGCTGCGCAACATGGGCGTGGTGGCCGATCGCCATGAAGACCGCCTTGATGCCGTCACGCTGGATGCGTCTGCGGTGAACCTGCAAGAGGCGCCCTACGACCTGGTCAAGACCATGCGGGCATCGATCCTGGTGCTCGGGCCGCTGCTCACGCGGTTCGGCAAGGCGCGTGTGTCGCTGCCAGGCGGCTGCGCCATCGGCTCGAGGCCGGTGGATCAGCACATCAAGGGTCTGCAGGCCATGGGTGCTGACATCACCGTCGAGCATGGCTACATCCTCGCCAGGTCGCCCACCGGCGCCTACGGACGTGCGCAGCGGCTGCGCGGCGTGCGCATCACCACCGACATGGTCACCGTGACAGGCACCGAAAACCTGCTGATGGCCGCCACCCTGGCCGAGGGCGAGACCGTGCTGGAAAACGCCGCCCAGGAGCCCGAGGTGGTCGACCTCGCTGAGATGCTGATCAAGATGGGCGCACGCATCGAGGGCCACGGATCGGGTCGCATCCGGGTGCATGGTGTCGAGCGGCTGCACGGCTTGAGCGGCACCGCCAGCCACCACATCATTCCCGACCGCATCGAGGCGGGCACCTTCCTGTGCGCGGTGGCCGCCGCCGGTGGCGATGTCGTGCTGCGTCACGCCCGCGCCGACCACCTCGATGTGGTGATCGACAAGCTGCGCGAGGCAGGCGTCACGATTGAATCGGGCGACGACTGGATCCGTGTGAGCAGCCACGGCCGGCCGCGCTCTGTGAGTTTTCGCACCAGCGAATACCCGCTGTTCCCGACCGACATGCAAGCACAGTTCATGGTGCTCGACTGCATTGCCGAAGGCACGGCCACGGTCACCGAGACGATCTTCGAAAATCGCTACATGCACGTCAATGAATTGGTGCGCCTGGGCGCGCACATCGATGTCAACGGGCCGATGGCGGTGGTGCACGGCGTGCCGCGCTTGTCGGGTGCAGCCGTGATGGCCACCGACCTGCGCGCATCGGCCAGTCTGGTCATTGCCGGTCTGGTGGCCGACGGTCAGACGGTGGTCGATCGCATCTACCACCTCGACCGCGGCTATGACCGCATGGAAGCCAAGCTGCGCGGCATCGGTGCCGACATCGAGCGAGTGCAATGAACCCAACAACCCCAAATAAGGCCGCCACGTGATCACCCTCGCGCTGTCCAAGGGACGCATCTTTGACGAGACCTTGCCGCTGCTCAAGGCCGCCGGCATCGAGGTCGCCGAAGATCCGGAGAAGTCGCGCAAGTTGATCATCGGCACCAACCGTGCTGATGTGCGCGTGGTGCTGGTGCGCGCCAGCGATGTGCCGACCTATGTGCAATACGGTGGTGCCGATCTGGGTGTGACCGGCAAGGACACGCTGATCGAGCATGGCGGCTCGGGCCTGTATCAGCCGCTCGATTTGAAGATCGCCCAATGCCGCATGAGCGTGGCCACGCGCGCCGACTTCGACTACGCCAACGCGGTCAAGCAGGGCTCGCGCATCCGCGTGGCCACCAAGTACACGCTGACCGCACGCCAGCACTTCGCCGACAAGGGCGTGCACGTGGACGTGATCAAGCTCTACGGCTCGATGGAACTGGCGCCGCTGACCGGCCTGGCCGATGCCATCGTCGATCTGGTGTCCAGCGGCAACACCCTCAAGGCCAACCACCTCGTCGAGGTCGAGGAGATCATGAAGATCTCGGCGCGCCTCGTCGTCAACCAGGCCGCGCTCAAGCTCAAGCGCGAGCCGATTCGCGCCATCATCGACGCCTTCGCCAGCGCCATTCCGTCATGACCGTACGCATTCGCCACCTCGACACCAGCGCCGCCGGATTTGCTGCCGACTTCGAGCGCGTGCTGCACTGGTCGGCCGAAACCGACGACGCGATCGAGACGCGGGTGGCGGCCATCGTGGCCGATGTGCGCACCCGTGGTGATGCCGCGGTGCTCGAATACACGCAGCGCTTCGACGGCGTCGAGGCCGCTTCGGTGGCCGCCTTGGAAATCGGTCACGACGAGCTGCAAGCCGCGCTGCTCGCCATCACGCCGGCCCAGCGCTCGGCGCTGCAAGCCGCCGCCGACCGCGTGCGCAGTTACCACCAGCGCCAGCTCGAAGCGTGCGGTCGCTCGTGGATCTACCGTGACGCCGACGGCACCTTGCTGGGTCAGAAGGTCACGCCGCTCGACCGCGTGGGCATCTACGTGCCCGGCGGCAAGGCGGCCTATCCGTCGAGCGTGCTGATGAACGCGGTGCCGGCTCAGGTGGCCGGCGTGGGCGAAATCGTGATGGTAGTGCCCACCCCGGCGCGCCGCGATGGTTCGCCCGATGCCGCCCGAGGCGAGCGCAATCCGCTGGTGCTGGCAGCTGCGGCCGTCTCCGGCGTGAGCCGCGTGTTTGCGATCGGCGGCGCGCAAGCGGTGGCGGCTCTCGCCTACGGCACGGCCACCGTGCCGGCCGTCGACAAGATCACCGGTCCGGGTAATGCCTATGTGGCCAGCGCCAAGCGCCGCGTGTTCGGCAAGGTGGGCATCGACATGATCGCCGGCCCGAGCGAAATCCTGGTGCTGGCCGATGGCAGCACGCCGCCCGACTGGGTGGCGATGGATTTGTTCAGCCAGGCCGAGCACGACGAACTCGCGCAAAGCATTTTGCTCAGCCCCGACGCCGGCTACATCGCTCGGGTGCAGATCGAGATCGACCGTCTGATCGACGCCATGCCGCGCCGCGATGTCATTCGCGCCTCGCTCGAAGGACGCGGCGCGCTGATCCTCACGCGCAGCATGGAAGAGGCCTGCGAGATCAGCAACCGCATCGCGCCCGAGCACCTCGAGGTCAGCTCGAGCGAGCCGCACCGCTGGGAGCCGCTGCTGCGCCATGCGGGTGCGATCTTCCTGGGCGCCTACACCAGCGAGAGCCTGGGCGACTACTGCGCCGGGCCGAACCACGTGCTGCCCACCTCGGGCACGGCGCGCTTCTCGTCGCCGCTGGGCGTGTACGACTTTCAAAAGCGCAGCAGCCTGATCGAAGTCAGCGAAGCGGGCGCGCAGTCGCTGGGTGTGATCGCCGCCGAGCTGGCCTATGGCGAAGGCCTGCAGGCCCATGCTCAGGCCGCCGAGATGCGGCTGAAGAGCGGCAGCCAAGGGGATAAGCCGTGAGCCGTTTCTGGAGCGACATCGTCCACACCCTGACGCCGTATGTGCCGGGCGAGCAGCCTCGCATCGACGGGCTGGTCAAGCTCAACACCAACGAGTGTCCGTACGGCCCGAGCGAGCGGGTGCTGGCTGCCATCGCCGCGGCCAGCGGCGATCCGCTGCGGCTGTATCCCGACCCGCAGGCCAACGCGCTGAAGCAGGCGATTGCCCGCCACCACGGCCTGGACGCGAGCCAGGTCTTCGTCGGCAACGGCTCGGACGAGGTGCTGGCCCACGTGTTTCTGGGCCTGCTCAAGCACGACGCGCCTTTGCTTTACCCGGACATCAGCTACAGCTTCTACCCGGTCTACGCCAGGCTCTACGGCATCCAGGCGCGCCAGATCGCGCTGGCCGAGGACTTCTCGCTGCTGGTGGACGACTATCTGCAAGCCGGCCCCAACGGCGGCATCATCTTTCCCAACCCCAATGCCCCGACCGGCGTGGCGCTGCCGCTGGCTGAGGTGCGCCGCCTGCTGATCGGCAACCCGGACTCGGTGGTGGTGGTCGACGAGGCCTATGTGGACTTCGGTGGTGAGTCGGCGGTGTCGCTGGTGCGCGAATTCCCGCAGCTGCTGGTCGTTCACACCCTGTCCAAGTCGCGGGCGCTGGCCGGTTTGCGCGTGGGTTACGCGGTGGGCCACCCCGACCTGATCGAGGCGCTGGGCCGCATCAAGGACAGCTTCAACTCCTATCCGCTGGACCGGCTGGCCTTGGCGGGCGCGGTGGCGGCCATGGACGACGACGACTGGTTTCGCGCCACCTGCGCGCGCGTCATCGCCACCCGCGAGCGCATGGTGGCCGGGCTGCAGGCCAGGGGCTTCAAGGTCTTGCCGTCGGCCGCCAGCTTCGTCTTTGCCTGCCGGCCGGGCAGCGACGGTGCGGTGCTGGCCGCCGGTCTGCGTGAGCACAAGGTGCTGGTGCGCCACTTCCCCAAGCCCGAGCGCGTCGCGCCTTTCCTGCGCATCAGCGTGGGCACCGAGGCGCAGACCGACGCGCTGCTCGCGGCACTCGACGCCATATCAACCCCAACGCCCCTGAAGTGAGCCTGCGATGAGCACACCAGCCAGCACGTCATCACCCCGCCGCGCCGAGGTGACTCGCAACACCAGCGAAACGCAAATCCGCGTGGCGGTCGACCTTGACGGCACCGGCGTTGCGAAGCTCGCCACCGGCATCGGCTTTCTGGATCACATGATCGACCAGATCGCCCGCCACGGGCTGATCGACCTCGAGATCGAAGCCAAGGGCGACTTGCACATCGACGGCCACCACACCGTCGAAGACATCGGCATCACCTTGGGTCAGGCGGTGGCCAAGGCGCTCGGCGACAAGCGCGGGCTGCGCCGCTATGGCCACGCCTATGTGCCGCTCGACGAGGCGTTGTCGCGCGTGGTGATCGATTTTTCCGGCCGGCCCGGCCTCACGATGGAAGTGCCGTTCACCAGCGGCATGCTCGGTGATCTGGACACGCAGCTGGTCTACGAGTTCTTTCACGGCTTCGTCAACCACGCGGGCGTCACGCTGCACATCGACAATCTGCGCGGCAGCAACGCCCACCACCAGTGCGAGACGGTGTTCAAGGCGTTCGCGCGCGCGCTGCGCTTTGCCGTCGAGATCGATCCGCGCATGGGCAGCACCATCCCGTCGACCAAGGGCAGCCTGTGACCAAAACGGTGGCCGTGGTCGACTACGGCATGGGCAATCTGCGCTCGGTGTCGCAGGCGGTGATGCATGTGGCGCAGGGCTCGGGCTATGAAGTGGTCATCACCTGCGACCCTGACGTGGTCATGGCCGCCGAGCGCATCGTGCTGCCCGGGCAAGGCGCCATGCCCGATTGCATGCGAGAGTTGAGCGACTCGGGTTTGCTGCCGGCCGTGTTGCATGCGGCGGCCCATAAGCCGCTGCTCGGTGTGTGCGTGGGCATGCAAATGCTGCTGTCGCACAGCGAAGAAGGCCCGAGCGACACCGGCACACCGGGGCTGAACCTGTTTCCGGGCGAGGTGATTCGCTTTCGGCTTGAAGGACGACTGCAGCCTGACGGCAGCCGCTACAAGGTGCCGCAGATGGGCTGGAACCAGGTCATTCAGGCTCGCCCTCACGCGTTGTGGGCCGGGGTGCCCGATGGCGCGAGCTTTTACTTCGTGCACAGTTTTCACGCCCGTCCGGCGAATTCATTGCACAGCGTGGGTGAAACCGACTACGGCCAGCGCTTTACCTCGGCGCTGGCGCGGGATAACATTTTCGCGACCCAGTTTCACCCCGAGAAAAGCGCTCTTCACGGCCTGGCCGTCTACCGCAATTTCCTGTCTTGGAAGCCGTGAGTACCCCGATGCAGACCGTGCTTCGCCGGATACTCGGTGCCTGTGACCTCGTGTCGACGAGGGTGCATTCATTCATCAACTGTTCGACCCGGCCATGCTGCTGATTCCTGCGATCGATCTCAAAGACGGTAAGTGTGTGCGCCTCAAGCAAGGCGACATGAATGACTCCACCACCTTCGGCGAAGACCCCGCCGCGATGGCCCGACGCTGGGTCGACGCGGGCGCGAGGCGGCTGCATCTGGTGGATCTGAACGGCGCCTTTGCGGGCAAGCCGGTCAACGAGCCGGCCATCAAGGCCATCCTGGCCGAAGTGGGTGACGAGATTCCGGTGCAGTTGGGTGGCGGCATCCGCGACCTCGACACCATCGAGCGCTACCTTGATGATGGTCTGAGCTTCATCATCATCGGCACCGCAGCGGTCAAGAACCCCGGCTTCCTTCGAGACGCTTGCAGCGCCTTCGGCGGCCACATCATCGTCGGCCTCGATGCCAAGGACGGCAAGGTGGCCACCGATGGCTGGAGCAAGCTGACCGGCCACGAGGTGGTCGATCTGGCGAAGAAGTTCGAGGATTACGGTGTCGAAGGCGTGATCTACACCGACATTGGCCGCGACGGCATGTTGAGCGGCATCAACATCGAGGCCACCGTCAAGCTGGCTCAGGCGCTGACCATTCCGGTGATCGCCTCGGGCGGCCTGAGCAACATCGCCGACATCGAGCGCTTGTGTGCGGTGCAGTCCGATGGCATCGACGGCGTGATCTGTGGCCGTGCGATTTATTCGGGCGATCTCGATTTCGCCGTGGCGCAGGCGCGAGCCGACGCCCTCAACGGCCATCTCTGAACGCCGCTTCCTCTTTCCTGCCCTGACGCCGCGCGACCGCAGCCGGCGAACCCACCCATGCTTGCCAAGAGAATCATTCCCTGCCTCGATGTGACCGGCGGCCGCGTGGTCAAGGGCGTCAACTTCGTCTCGCTTCGAGATGCGGGTGATCCGGTGGAGATCGCCGCGCGCTACAACGATCAGGGTGCCGACGAACTCACCTTCCTCGACATCACCGCCACCAGCGACGGCCGCGATCTCATCTTGCACATCATCGAGGCGGTGGCCTCGCAGGTGTTCATCCCGCTGACGGTGGGCGGTGGTGTGCGCAGCGTCGAAGACGTGCGTCGGCTGCTCAATGCGGGCGCCGACAAGGTCAGCTTCAACTCGGCCGCGGTGGCCAAGCCGCAACTCATTCGCGACGCTTCGCAGCGCTATGGCGCGCAATGCATCGTGGTGGCCATCGACGCCAAGCGGCGTGCCGGCGATGACCTCGCCGCGCGCGGCGAAGGCTGGGATGTCTACACCCACGGCGGACGCAAGAACACGTGCCTCGATGCTGTGGCCTGGGCGCAGCAGATGGCCGAGCATGGCGCAGGCGAAATCCTGCTGACCAGCATGGACCGCGATGGCACCAAGAGTGGCTTTGATCTGAAGCTCACGCGCGCCGTGAGCGATGCGGTCAGCGTGCCGGTGATCGCGTCGGGCGGTGTGGGCACGCTCGAGCACCTGTCCGAAGGCATACGCATCGGCGGCGCCGATGCAGTGCTGGCAGCGAGCATCTTTCACTACGGCGAATTCACCGTGGGTCAGGCCAAGGCCTTGATGGCCCGCGACGGCATACCGGTTCGTCTGTGATGGCGAGCAACACGCCTCGATTCGGCAGCCGCGCCTTTGCCGAGCCGCCACAGCGCAAGAAGGTGGTCAAGAAGCCTGCGCCGGATGCCGCGATCGTCTCGCTGCCGCGAGAGGTTCGCATCATCGGCGGCGAGTGGAAGCGCAGCAAATTGCCAGTGGCCTTGATACCCGGGCTGCGACCGACACCGGATCGGGTGCGCGAGACGGTGTTCAACTGGCTGGGCGCCGATCTGAGCGGCTGGCGCTGTCTGGATGCCTTTGCCGGCAGCGGCGTGCTGGGCTTCGAGGCCGCATCGCGGGGTGCGAGCTCGGTGATCCTGCTCGAGCGCGAGATCCGTCAGGCGCGCAGCCTCGGCGAATCGAGGCTGCGCCTCAAGGCCGAGACCGTGCGCGTGGAAGCCACCGATGCCATGGGCTGGATGGCGCGTGCCGCGCCGCAGTCATTCGAGCTGATCTTCGTCGACCCGCCTTTTGACAGCGCACTGCTCGAGCCCGCCTTGCGTGCCGCTGCACGCTTGCTCGTGACCGACGGTTTCATCTATCTCGAGGATTCGCGTTGCCATGCCGATGAGGACGTGGCCAAGTTCGGGCTGCGGCTGCACCGGCACATGCGCGCCGGCCAGGTTCATGCGCACCTGCTGACCACGCGGGCCGAGGGCTACACTGCGCCACCCCCAGGGCTCTAGGGAATACCCGATGACTTCCGTGACCAAGCTCACCGCCGTCTACCCCGGTACCTTCGATCCGATGACACTCGGCCATGAAGACCTCATGCGCCGCGCCAGCCGCCTGTTCGAGCGGCTGGTGGTGGCGGTGGCCGCAGGTCACCACAAGCGCACGATGTTCACCATCGACGAGCGTCTCGAGATCGCCCAGGAACTGGCAGCCAAGTACCCCAACGTCGAGGTGATCGACTTTCGCGGGCTGTTGCGAGACTTCGTGGTGGATGTCGGCGGCAAGGTCGTGGTGCGCGGCCTGCGCGCGGTCAGCGACTTCGAATATGAGTTCCAGATGGCCGGCATGAACCGTCAGCTGATGCCCGATGTGGAAACCGTGTTCCTCACGCCCAGCGACCAGTACCAGTTTGTCTCGGGCACCTTTGTGCGTGAAATCGCCACCTTGGGCGGTGACGTGTCGAAATTCGTGTCGCCCCTGGTGCTCGAACGCCTGCGCGCGCGCGTGGCGCACGGCGGCGCCTGATCCTCGGCTGAGGTCTGCATGGCATTGCTGATCACCGACGAATGCATCAACTGCGATGTGTGCGAGCCCGAGTGTCCGAATGACGCCATCTTCATGGGGCTCGAGATCTACGAGATCAACCCATCGAAGTGCACCGAGTGCGTCGGCCATTTCGACGAGCCGCAGTGCGTGCAGGTGTGCCCGGTGAGCTGCATTCCGGTGCACCCCGATCATGTCGAGTCGAAAGAATCGTTGTGGGCGAAGTACCAGCGACTGCAGCTCGAGGCCAGGCAAAACGCCGCTGGCGCCTGACGGCTACTTTGGTTCCACCTTGGCCGTGGCCGTCAGCTTGGGCGGCGCCGGACGGGCATGGATCTTCGCCATGGCGCGGTCCATTGGGCCGTCGATGAGCAGGTCGATGGAATTCATCGCCTGGCTGATGCACGACTCGATGGCCATGCGTTCGATGGCGGGTGGTTTGCGCAGCACATGCGCCGACACCTCGGCCTTGACACCGGGGTGGCCGATGCCCAGGCGCAGTCGCCAGAAGCCAGGTTCGCCCAACTGGGCCTGAATGTCGCGCAGGCCGTTGTGGCCTGCATGGCCGCCGCCCAGCTTCATCTTCATCTGCCCGGGTTCGATGTCGAGCTCGTCATGCGCCACCAGGATCTCCTCCGGGGCAATCTTGAAAAACCGCGCCAGCGCCGACACCGACTTGCCCGAGAGGTTCATGAAGGTCATCGGCTCGAGCAGCCAAAGCGCACCCGCCGGTCGGTTCACGCGAGCCACCAAGCCGTGGTAGTCGCGTTCCGGCATCAGTTGCACCTTGAGCGCACGCGCGACCTCGTCGATGAACCAGAAGCCCGCGTTGTGCCGCGTGCCTTCGTATTCCGCCCCGGGATTTCCCAGGCCCACCATGAGTCGAATCATCCTGTGGATTATCGAAGGGCATCGCATGAATGAAAAAGCCCCACCGAGGTGGGGCCTTGAGCAAGCGGATGGATATCCCGCCTGAATTACTTCTTGTTTTGCTTCTCGGTCTTCTTGCCCTTGCCGGCTGGAGCCGCAGCGGCTGCCACCACGATGGGCGCGGCTTCTTCTTCGGCAGACAGTGCCGACACCGACACCAGCACCGGATTGGGCTTGCCCTGGGTCATCACCTTGATGCCGCTTGGCAAGGTGATGTCATTGACGTGCAGCGACTGACCACGAGCCAGCGTGCCGAGGTCGACCGTCAGGAATTCCGGCAGCTGCGAAGCCAGGCACTGGATGCGCAGCTCGGTGACGACGTGGTTGACCACGCACTTGTCGATCTTCACCGCAGGAGACTCATCCTCCTTGATGAAGTGCAGCGGAACCTTCTTGGTGACCTTGGTGGTGGCATCGACGCGCTGGAAGTCGATGTGCAGCACGATCGGGCGGAAGGGGTGGAGTTGGTAATCACGCAACAGCACCTGTTCGCTCTTGCCGGCCAGTTCCATGTCGAGGATGGACGAGTGGAAGGCTTCCTTCTTGAGCGCGAAGAACAGGGCGTTGTGATCGAGTTCGATCATGGACGGCGTGCTGCCCGCGCCATAGACGATGCCTGGAACCTTGTCGGCGTTGCGCAGGCGGCGGCTCGCTCCGGTCCCCTGCAGCGTACGCTCATAAGCGACGAATTTCATGTTGACTCCCAAAGTGGTGAAGCCCCGCGACCAGGTGCTTCATAAAACAGGTCTTTCGACCCGGGTGGACATGCGGCCCGAAAGCCGCACGCTTGGCCCACCGATCAGAAGTTGTTGTTCTGTTCGGCGAACAAAGAAGTGACCGATTCGCCATCGGAGATGCGACGGATCGTTTCGGCAAACAGGAAAGCAACCGACAGCTGTCGCACCTTGGGGCACGTCCTGGCGCTGTCGGTCATCGGAATGGTGTTGGTGATGACGACTTCATCGATGTACGAGCCACGAATGCGTTCGATGGCCGGACCCGAGAAAACCGCATGCGTGCAATAGGCGTAGACGCTTTTGGCACCACGCTCTTTGAGCACATCAGCCGCCTTCACCAGCGTGCCTGCCGTGTCGATCATGTCGTCCATGATCACGCAGTTGCGGTCTTCGATCTCGCCGATGACGTTCATGACTTCAGACACGTTGGCCTTGGGCCGGCGCTTGTCGATGATGGCCAGATCGCAATTGAGCTGTTTGGCCAGAGCGCGCGCGCGCACCACGCCACCGATGTCCGGAGACACCACCACCAGATCGTCGTAGCGCTTGGACTGCAGATCTGACAGCAACACCGGCGAGGCGTAGATGTTGTCCACCGGGATGTCGAAGAAACCTTGGATCTGGTCGGCGTGCAGGTCCATCGTCAACAGCCGCTCGACACCCACGGCTTCGAGCATGTTGGCCACGACCTTGGCGCTGATGGGCACGCGCGTCGAACGCGGGCGTCTGTCCTGACGTGCGTAGCCGAAGTACGGCATGACCGCGGTGATGCGCCTTGCACTGGCGCGCTTGAGTGCGTCGACCATGATGCACAGTTCCATCAGGTTTTCGTTGGTCGGCGTGCAGGTCGGCTGAATCACGAACACATCGCGGGCGCGCACGTTTTGTTCGATCTCGACAGCCACCTCGCTGTCCGAGAAACGTCCCACCGAAGCCTTCCCGAGTTCAACCCCGAGATGGGTGGCGATTTCCTGGGCAAGCACCGGATTGGCGTTGCCTGTGAACAGCACGGTATTGAAAAGCACTTTTCCTCCGACGAGGCTCTGCGAAAGCACGATGCTTTCTCTCGGTAAAGCCCAGGCCTGCGGTCAGGACAATCCGGGAATCAAATGAATCTGGCAGGGGAGGAAGGACTCGAACCCTCGCATGTCGGAATCAAAATCCGATGCCTTAACCAACTTGGCGACTCCCCTACACCGGATGGGCGACAGATGCCGCTCACCCACAAACCTCAATCACGCACCCAATCGTACAAAGGGTGTCGCTGCAGACTACGGCAAATCCGGCTGGTCCAGCCAGACTGCTCATGGATCGCAGCCAAAGAACCCGATGCGTCGCCCGTGCCCAGACGGGCAAAGACGGTGCTTCCCGAACCGCTCATCCGGCTGTTGCCAAACCGGAGCTTCAATTCATCAGCCGCTTGTCGGACCGAAGGACACAACAACTCGGCCACAGCCTGCAAGTCGTTTCGCCCCCATGCCTGGCCATCTTCTGGCAGGGCAATTCGAGCAATGTGCTTCGCGTCAAAGCCCTCGAGTGTAATGCGCTCGCTGTCGCGAGCCAACTGGGGATGGGTAAATATGGCTCTTGTTTCCAGCGATTCGTGGGGCTTGATCAGCGCAAAGTTCTGGCTTGGCACGTGGAACTCGGTGAGTTGCTCGCCGATGCCTTCGACCCAGGCAGCCGTGCCGCCGATGAAAAACGGCACGTCGGCACCCAGCGGCAGCGCGAGCTCGCACAGCTTCGAGCGCGACCAGTTCAGCCCCCACAGACGGTTGAGCGCGAGCAAGGTGCTGGCGGCATCCGAACTGCCACCGCCCAGGCCTGCGCCCCAGGGCACCTGCTTGTCGATCGAGATGTCCACACCAAAACGACAAGCGCTGGCGGACTGCAGACAGCGCGCCGCGCGCAGGCACAGATCGTCTGCGGGCAGGCTGGCCGAGAGGTCGTGGCGCGCGATGAGGCCATCGTCTCGTCGCTCAAAGTGCAGCGTGTCAGCCCAGTCGATGGGCACGAACACCGACTGCAGCAGGTGGTGACCGTCGGCTCGGCGTCCCACCACGTGAAGGAAGAGATTCAGCTTGGCCGGCGCCGGCACATCGTAGAAGGCCAGCACGCTCATGGGGTCTCCAGCCTGACCATCACGACGACCGCAGGTGGCTCGCTGCGCCTGGCCGCAATTCGGAACTGCTCGAACCGAGACAGGTCGACCGCCCAGCCCAGCTGATGAAAGCCGACGGGCTCGCCCGGCATGGCAGCGAAGCTGTCGGCGCCTGGCCAGGGACGGCCACGCAGCCAGTCGAACATCGCGGCCACCGGAAGCTCTTCGCCGAGCACTTGTCTGGACATGTCCGCGAGGCTGGCATGCTGACTCTTGCCCTGGGGTGTTTCGACGCTGACCGCCCCGGGCTGCCAGCTTGCGCGCGCCAGCGTGACGCCGATGGGCGTGCTCAGGTCCAGTCGGCCGCGCTGCGCGTTGCCCGTCAATTCGAAAGCGGCGATCACGTTGCGGGCGGGTTCTTCGCCAGTGCCGTCGATCTGCACCGACATGCGGCCCGAGAGTCGATCACCCGACATCAAGGGGTCGAGTGCGGCAGGTGGAGTTGCGCAGCCTGTCAGCACCGATGCCACCAAGCCCAAGACCGCATGCCGTCTCAAGGTCACAAATCGACCTTCAGCCGCGTCAAGGTCTCGCCCATCGCCTCGTTGCTCGGGTCGCGCGCCTTGCCCTCGCGCAGGATGCGGCGAGCCTCATCAAGCTGACCATCGACCCACAGCGCCTCGCCCAGGTGGGCGGCGATTTCGGCATCGGGGCGTGCCTGATAGGCCTGCCTCAGGTGCTTGATCGCTTCGGTGCGATCGCCCATTCGATATTCGACCCAGCCCAGGCTGTCGATGATGAACGGCTCTCCGGGTGCCAGCTCCAGCGCCCGCTGGATCAAGGCCTTGGCCTCTGGCAGGCGCAGCCCCCGATCGGCCAGCGAATAACCCAGCGCGTTGTGCGCGTGGTAGTAGTCGGGGCGTAACTCCATCACCCGCCGCAGCAAGCGCTCCATGTCGTCCACGCGGTCGAGCTTCTCGGCCAGCATGGCCTGCTCATAGAGGATGTCGGTGTCGTTCACGAAGCGCAGGTTGGCCTTGTCGAGCACCTGATTGGCCTGCTCGTACATCTTGCTCTCGCGCAGCAGCTGTGCCTCGGCCAGCACCTTGGCACGCGCTTCGACCTCGTTGGATTCGGGCGCCTGCCTCACCAGTTGCACCGCCTCGTCCATGCGGCCTTGCCTGGCCAGCAACGACGCGCGTCGCAATTCGACCTCAAGCGCGCGCTGCGGGTCGTCGATCTGGTCAAGCCAGCCTTTCGCTGCCTTGAAGTCACCGAGCTGTTCGGCAGCCTGCGCCAGCATCAGCAGGGCGCGTGATACGCCGCGGTCGGGCCCGAGCGACATCTCGTCATCCTCGAGACCCTTGCCTTCGCCGTGGGCATGGGCAGCGGCGATGGCTTCCGGTGTCGCGGCCGATGCCGCCGGCTTGGCGCGCACCAGTGTCAGGAAGGTCTCCAGCGCGGCCGTGGCCTGCTTGGCCTGACGCAGCTCGAGGTGCAGCGCACCGAGCGTCAGCCACGGCGAGGGCAGGTCGGGCTTGTCGCGCGTGACCCGTTCAATCTGGGCCAGCGCATCGCCGTGGCGCTGGGTGAAAGACAGCGCCCGGGCGTAGTACAGGCGCACCACATCGTCCTGAGGCCGTGCCTCCAGATAAGACGTGACAACAGCCTCGGCAGCCGGGTTCGCGGGCAGCAGATCCAGCGCGAGCAGGACTGGTGATTGCGCCAACCGGTCGTAGGCGTGGGCACGCTTGACCAGTTCGAGCGCGCGAGCATCGTCACCGCCGTTCTGGGCAGCTCGCCCGATCGCCACCATGGCCGCGACCCTGGTGTCAGGCTGATCGACGTAGGGCGCCAGCGCCTTTTCGAGCACCGCGGGCGTGCTCTTGCGATCGCCCGCGCGTTCGAAGAAACGCGGCAGACTGCTGATGAGCGCCACGCGGTCGCCGGGTGGGCTGAGCTCGATCATCGAGCGCAAGGGCTCGGCGGTCTCTGAAGAACGGTTCAAGGCGACCAGCAACTGCACCACGTAGCGGCTGGCCTCCAGCGATTGGGGCAAGGTCGCTTTCCAGTCCTGTGCCGCGCGCAGCGCCAGATCGCCAGCGCGTGCTTGCAACGCCACCTCGGTGGCGCGCCGGAACACCTGCTCGTTCTTGCTCTTTTTCGCGGCGGCGAGCATGACCGAATACGCAGCACCGGGCTCGTTGTCGCGCAGTTCGATCTCGCCGATCAGCAGTTGGTAGAAAAGCGCTGCATCGAGTGGCGAGTTCTCGACGGTGCTGGCCGCGGGCGTAGGCACTGCCTGGGGGGAGTTGGCGGTGCCGTCCTTTGAAGCAGGTTGCGCTGCCAGGCAAGAAGCTCCGATTGACAGCGCGATCACAAGCGCACAAGCGGCTGGCGCTGAGGGTAAACGTGCTGACATTGACGACTCCTGGGGGCTGAAAAAGATTCTAGAGCGCGGCTTGCGTGCGCACGCCGTTCGTTCTGACCGGTTTGCGTCCCGATAATTCCGCTCATGCCCGAATTGCCTGAGGTTGAAGTCACTCGACAGAGTTTTGCCCAGCGCATCGCCGGCGCCGTGGTCACCGACGTTCGACTTGGCAAGCCGCTGCGCTGGCCTTTGGGTGTCGAGCCGACCAGCCTTCGCGGACAGGTGGTCGGCGACGTCTCGCGGCGCGGCAAATACCTCTGGCTGCCCTTGTCGCCAAGGCATGTCAATTCGAATGCAGCCGGGCAGGGCGGCGTGCTGATGCACCTGGGCATGTCCGGCTCGCTGGCCTTCGTGGCGCAGCCCGATGCGCCGGGTGCGCATGACCACTTCGATCTGGTGACCGATCAGGGCACGCTCAGGCTCACCGATCCCCGCCGCTTCGGTGCGGTGGTGTGGTCGAACTCGCAAAACGAGGGCATGGCCGCCAAGCTGTTGTCGACGCTGGGTGTCGAGCCCTTCGATGTGGCGTTCGATGGTGCCTATCTGCACGCCGCGCTGCAGCGTCGCCGCGTGGCAGTCAAGCTCGCGCTGCTCGGGGGCGACATCGTGGTCGGTGCCGGCAACATCTACGCCTGCGAGGCCTTGTTCACGGCATGCATCGACCCGCGCACCCGCAGCGACCGCCTGAGCCGGCCACGCTGCCAGCGCCTGGCACTGGCCATCCGCAACACGCTGCAAGCCGCGCTCGCGCTCGGCGGGTCGACCCTGCGCGACTTTCGCGATGCGCACGGCATGGCCGGCCAGTTTCAGTTGAGTGCCAACGTCTACGGCCGCGTGGGCGAGCCGTGTCGCGTGTGCGCCACCAAGGTTCGGCGCATCGTGCAGGCGCAGCGGTCGACCTTCTTTTGCCCGACGTGTCAAAAGCGTTGACGCCCGTGCCGCTGGCTCAGGCCGTGATCGACTGGCAACGCAGCCACGGCCGCCATGGCTTGCCGTGGCAGGGCACGCGCGACCCGTATCGGGTCTGGCTGTCTGAAATCATGCTGCAGCAAACCCAGGTGAGCACCGTGCTCGGCTACTACGAGCGTTTCCTGCAGCGCTTTCCCGATGTGGCGGCATTGGCGGCCGCGCCGCTCGATGACGTGCTGGGACTGTGGAGCGGGCTGGGCTACTACAGCCGCGCGCGCAACCTGCACCGCTGCGCGCAGGCCGTGGTGGCCGATCACGGCGGGCGCTTTCCCGCCAGCAGCGCGGTCTTGCAGACCTTGCCCGGCATCGGGCGCTCCACTGCTGCGGCGGTGGCTGCGTTTTGCTTTGGCGAGCGCGTGGCCATCCTCGACGGCAACGTCAAGCGCGTGCTCACGCGGGTGCTGGGGTTTGACGGTGATCTGGCTCAGGCCACGAGCGAGCGGCGCCTGTGGGCCGAGGCCACCCGCGTCTTGCCCGACTCGGGCATCGAGTCCTACACGCAGGGCCTGATGGACCTGGGCGCCACGCTGTGCAGCGCGCGCTCGCCGCAGTGCCTGCTGTGTCCCGCTCAAAGCCTGTGCGTGGCGGCTCGCGAGGGCAACCCGCAGGCCTATCCGGTCAAGACCCGCAAACTCAAGCGCAGCGCGCGCGAGCACGCTTGGCTGTGGCTCGCCTGGCGCGATGCGGTGTGGCTGGTCAAGCGCCCCGACACCGGCGTGTGGGCCGGGCTGTGGAGCCTGCCCGAGTTTGACTTGCATGAAGACCTCTACCGCGCCGCGAAGGATTGGCCCGGCCACTTCGAGACGCTGCCCAGCTTCACGCACACCTTGACGCACCTGGACTGGACGCTGCATCCCGTGCGCTGGACGCTGCCGGCTGCGGCTGATGAAGCGCAGGCCGCGGCCTGCACCGCGCCGTTTCCTGAAGGGCGCTGGTTCAGCCTGGACGAGGCGCTGGGTGCCGGTTTGCCCGCGCCCTTGCGCAAGCTGCTGCTGGACTGAGCAGTCGGCTCAGTCGCGCGCGTCAAGCTCGCGGTGGCGGATCAGCGTGACCGATCGCTTCGCAAAACGGCGAGCCAGCTCTTCGGTCATGTAGACCGAGCGATGCTGCCCGCCGGTGCAGCCGATGGCCACCGTCAGGTAGCTGCGCTGATCGTGCTCGAACGCCGGCAGCCAACGTGCGAGAAAGACCTCGATCTGATCGCGCATCTCGTGGGTCTCGGGCTGCTCTTCCAGAAAGGCCATCACCCCGGCGTCGCGGCCGTCGAGAGCGCGCAGTTCGCGCACGTAGTGCGGGTTGGGCAGCACGCGCACGTCGAACACATAGTCAGCGTCGAGCGGCACGCCGTGCTTGAAGGCGAACGACTCGAACACCAGCGTGAGCTGGTTGGCGCCGACGCGCATCAGTTCGCGTATCCAGATACGCAACTGGGCGGTGCGCAGCTGGCTCGAGTCGATCACCGTCGACACCTCGCGCAAGTCGGCGAGCAATTCGCGCTCAAGCTCGATCGCATCGATCAGCGCGCGGTGGCCCTCGGCCGTTCCCGTCACCGCCGCGATACCTGCAATGCCGCTTTGCGACAGCGGGTGGGGCCGGCGAGTTTCTGAAAAGCGCCGCACCAAGGCGTCGGTGCTCGCATCCAGGAAGATCGAGCGCACCGCCACGCCCTCGCCGCGCAGCTGGTCGAGCAGCTGCACCAGATGCGGCAGCGAGCCGGCGCTGCGCACGTCCACCGCCACTGCCACACGTCGGTTTTCGCGCTGCTGCTCGAGTCGCAGGAAATCGCGCAGCAACTCGGGCGGCAGGTTGTCGATGCAGAAAAAACCGGCGTCTTCCAGCGCATTGAGCGCCACCGACTTTCCCGATCCGGAGATGCCCGTGACCAGCACCACCTCGCGCGCTGCGCTGTGGTCGATCGTGCTCATCGCTCAGGCCTTGCGGTGGAGGGGTCGGCGCCCACTGAGAGCATTTCCTGGGCGTGCGCCAGACTCGTGCCCGACAGGCGTTCGCCGGCCAGCATGCGTGCGATCTCGGCCACCCGGGCTTCGCCTGAGACCGGCTGCACATCGCTGCGCGCCTGTCCGTCCACGCTGGCCTTGGACACCACGTGGTGGTGATCGGCACACGCAGCCACCTGCGGCAAGTGCGTCACTGCCAGCACCTGCCGGCCCGCGCCCAGCTGCTTCATCAGACGGCCCACGGTTTCGGCCACCGCGCCGCCCACGCCCGCGTCGATCTCGTCGAAGATCAACGTGCCCGCGCTCGATTCGCCACGCTGCAGCTGGCTCGTGGTGACCGCGATGGCCAGCGCGATGCGCGACAACTCGCCGCCCGAGGCCACCTTGCCCAGCGCTCTCGGTGTCGAGCCGGCATGCCCGGCCACCAGAAACTCGGCCGATTCGCGGCCAAACGATTGCGCAGATTGCTGAGGGATCAGCGCCACCTCGAAGCGCCCGCCAACCATGCCGAGCTGCTGCATGGCCTGCGTGATGGCCCCTGCCAGCCGGGGTGCGGCCGAGTGCCGCAGCGCCGACACGCGAGAGGCTTCAGCCTCATAGGCGGCGCTGGCCTCGTCGACAAGCCGGCGCTGCACATCCAGATCGGCGGCGGCCTCGAGCGCGTGCAGCTCCTGCTTCCATTGCTCATGCAACTGCACCAGCTCGGCCGGCGCACGGCGGTAGCGGCGCGCCAGACTCACCCATGCGGCCAGGCGTTCGTCGAGCTCGCCCAGGCGATCAGGATCGGCATCGGTGCCGCTCAGAAAGCCCGACAGCGTGCGCGCCGCATCGTGCAGTTGGGCCTGCGCGCCTTGCAGCACCTCGACCACCGAGGCCAGCTCGCCGTCGATTGCGGCCGCCTCATGCAGCCGGTCGATCGCGCGGCTGGTCAGCGCGTCGGCGCTGTCGTCCATTTCGCTGATCGCGGCCAGCGCATCGCGTGCGGATTCGAGCAAGGTCTGAACGTTGGCCAGGCGGCTGTGTTCGGCATTCAAGGTCGCCCATTCATCGGCGCGCGGGGCGAGCTTGTCGATCTCGCCGATCTGCCAGGCCAGCCGCTCGCGCTCGCGCTCCAGATCGGCTTGCTGCGTGTGGGCCCGAGCCAGCGCATCGTCGGCGGCGCGCCACTTTGCAAACGCCGCTTCGAGCGGCTGGGTGCTGGCGCCCGCGTAGTCGTCGAGCAAGCCGCGCACCGAAGCGCCGCGCGTGAGGCTTTGCCAGGCGTGCTGGCCGTGGATGTCGACCAGGTGATCGGCCGCCTCACGCAACTGGGCGATCGTCGCCGTGCTGCCATTGACCCACGCGCGGCTCTTGCCCTGGGCGTCGATCGAGCGGCGCAGCATCAGCGTCTCGCCGGCATCGAAGCCCGCTTCATCAAGCCATGCGCCCAGCGATACCGGTGAGTCGAACTCGGCGGTGATATCGCAGCGTGCGCAGCCTTCGCGCACCACGCCCACATCGCCGCGGCCGCCGAGTGCCAGCTGCAGCGCATCGACCAGGATGGACTTGCCGGCACCCGTTTCGCCGGTGAGCACCGAAAAGCCGGCAGCCAGCTCCACCTCGAGCGTGGTCACGATGACGAAATCACGCAGGGCAAGGCGGCGCAGCATCAGGCCACCCCCGAGTTCCAGTGCAACTTGCGGCGCAGCGTGGCGTAGTAGCTCCAGCCGGGCGGGTGCAGGAATCTGGCCTGATACGGCGCGCGGCGCACCGTGATGCGATCGCCGTGCAGCAAGCTGGCCAGACCCTGCATGTCGAAATTGACGCTGGCGTCGCGCCCGGCCACCACCTCGACGCTGATCTCGCCCGAGTCGGGCAGCACGATGGGCCGGTTTGACAGGTCATGCGGCGCAATGGGCACCAGCACGAAGCCCGCGATGCTGTGATGCAAGATGGGCCCGCCCGCCGACAGCGCGTAGGCCGTCGAGCCGGTGGGCGACGCAATGATCAAACCGTCGGCACGCAGGTTGGTCACGCTTTCCTTGCCGATGTCGATCTTCAGCTCGACCATGCTCGAGGTGGCGCCACGGCTGACCACCACATCGTTGAGCGCAAACGCCTCGAAGATCACCTCGCCATCGCGCCACACGCAGCCTTCGAGCATGGTGCGGCGCTCTTCTTCGTAGCACCCAGCGATCATGGGTGCCAGCGCGGTAGCGAATTCGCCGATAGGGATGTCGGTGATGAAGCCCAGCCGACCCTGGTTGATGCCCACCAGCGGAATGCCGTGGCGAGCCATTTGTCGCGCCATGCCGAGCATGGTGCCGTCGCCGCCCACCACCACCGCGATGTCGCAGACCTTGCCCAGTTCGTCGGGCGTCAGCGCGCCGTAATCGTTGAGGCCCGTGTTGAGTGCGGTCTGCCGCTCCATCGAGACCTCAAGGCCCTCGGCGATGAGAAATCGAGCGACCTCGTCGAGCACCTTGCGGCTGCCCAGCACGTTGTACTTGCCGACCAACGCTGCATGACGGAACCGGCTTTTCATTCGGAAATTACACCACAGCACTTTTTCACAAGGCCCGGCGAAAAACCCCCAACCTACAATCGAAAAACCATGGACGACCGCGCGAGATCACTGCTCAAGACCCTGGTCGAGCGCTACATCGCCGACGGCCAGCCGGTGGGTTCGCGCACGCTGTCCAAGGCCTCCGGACTCGAGCTGTCTCCGGCCACCATCCGCAACGTGATGGCCGATCTGGAAGAGCTTGGCCTGATCGTCAGCCCGCACACCAGCGCCGGGCGCATTCCCACGGCGCGCGGCTACCGCATGTTCGTCGACACCATGATGACCGCGCAGCCGCTGAGCCTGGGCGAGGCCGCCGGCCTCGAAAGCACCCAGCTCGCCGCCGACCAGCCGCAGCGCGTGATCGCCAACGCGGCGCAGTTGCTGTCGAGCCTGTCGAGCTTCGTGGGCGTGGTCACCGCGCCGCGCAAGGCCAGCGTCTTCCACCACATCGAGTTCATGCGGCTGAGCGAGCGCCGCGTGCTCGTCATCTTGGTTGCACCCGATGGCGACGTGCAAAACCGCGTCATCTTCACCGCCCAGGACTACACCCCCACGCAACTGCTCGAAGCCAGCAACTACCTCACCGCGCATTACGCCGGCCTCACGCTCGAGGCCATTCGCGAGCGCCTGAAGACCGAAGTCGATGTGCTGCGTGGCGAGATCACCACCTTGATGCAAGCGGCGGTGCAAGCCGGCACCGAAGCCATGGCCGACAGCCAGGAGCAACTGGTGATCTCTGGCGAGCGCAATCTGCTCACGGTGCAGGACTTTTCCAGCGACATGGGCTCGCTGCGCAAGCTGTTTGATCTGTTCGAGCAAAAGACCCAGCTCATGCGTTTGCTCGACGTGAGCAGCCGGGCCGAAGGCGTGCGCATTTACATCGGCGGCGAAAGCCGCGTGGTGCCGTACGAAGAACTCTCGGTGGTGTCGGCGCCCTATGTGGTCGACGGCATCATCGTGGGCACCTTGGGCGTCATCGGCCCGACGCGCATGGCCTATGACCGCATGATCCAGATCGTCGACATCACCTCGCGGCTGGTCAGCAACGCGCTGAGCAACAAGTAGCGCCGCGACGCGCGCGGTGTGCGTGCGAAAATTCGCGCTGGGGGCCGTTAGCTCAGTTGGTTAGAGCAGAGGACTTGAAGAAACACCCTAAACGCCTCGCGGCGCAAGGGTGCTTTCAAACGGGTTGCCCGGGGTATCGCAAGGTGCCCCGAGGTAGAACTTCTCAAATTCGGTGAACGCTAAGGCAGGTGCGAGCCTGTGATGCCAACGCCGAGCGAAGCTCCTTCAAGGAGAACGTGTAGAGACTCGACGGGAAGGCCGAAAGGCAAGACAGAGTCCAGACCACGAACCGGAAACGGGCGGCGAAAGCCGAGGTGGTACGCATAATCCTTTGGTCGCTGGTTCGAGCCCAGCACGGCCTACCAAAGCTGGTTTCACCAGACTCCACAAAAGCCGCAAGTCAATCAACGACTTGCGGCTTTTTTCATGTCGGCATGACCGCGCTGGTTTTTGCACGGTGGTTGCTTTGTGATGCAGTCACTGGCTCAGTAGCAGCGCGACCGAGCCTCGGCTGTCGATGAAGTTACTGCATGCCGCGAGCACTCATTGCAGCCGGCGGCGACTTGCGCGCGATCTCAAGCGGCTGGTGCCCACACCACGCTGAAAGTAAGTTCGTTTTGATCGGCGTTGCGGCGATAGCTCAGCTCGTCGGCATACTCGCGCATCATCAGCAGACCCAGCCCGCCCGGCTCAGCTTCGGCCAACGTGAGCGGCCTTGGCTTCTGTGGCGAAGCTGTCGCATCGAAAGCGGTGCCGCCGTCTTGCACGGTGACCGATGCTCGATGGGTCTGATCGTCGACGATCACCTCCAGCCGCAGCGACACCGGGCAACGCAGCGCACCATCGCCGCCATGGGCGACCACGTTCGCGAGCACCTCGTTGAGGCAAAGGTCCAGCCTCAGTATTTCGGGCGTTGGCACGCCCCAGGTCTCGCACGATTGCTCCAGCCAGGCCGAAGCCGGTCGCATATCGTCCACCGTGGCACGTATGGCCAATTCGGCCGACAACGACAAGGCAACCACACCAGCCCCGGCTGGCCTAGGCCAGAGCAGCAGCCTCGGCGGCCGCACTGTCGGCGAGGATCGGGACCAGCGAGTCCACGCCGGTGGCTTGCAACGTGCGGGCGATCGCCTCGTTGTCGCCCACCAGCAGCACCATTTTTCCGCCTTGCTGCTGCAAGGTCTTGGCGTTGAGGATGATCAAGCGGATGCCGCTCGATCCAAGGAACAACACACCACTCAAGTCGACCACGACTCGCAAGTTGGCGCCGCTCGACAGCGTCGCAAACTTGCTTGCGATCGCATCGGCGCCGGGAACGTCGAGGCGGCCGGTGATCGAGATATGGCGCAGACCATCACTGACTTCACGAGATTCGATAGGCATAGCGCCTCCTGTATTTTTGGTGGTGTGAGACCGACTGTTTCTCAACGCGATGTGTCTTCCCGCCGCAGGATTCTCTGGGACCCGACCGGTTAACGATGTGACAAATCCGATTCGAGAAATATCGATCCCCAATCGGGGGTCAAACTGCGACTGACTTGGCCGTTTGAACTTGCGTCAGAGCGATCAGTCAGCCTCGCGCCGCTTGGCAGCAGCGCCGAGTGCGCCAAGGCCAGTGAGCAGCAGCCAGGCGGTTGCAGGAATGGGTACCGCTGTGGGGCCAGGGTATGCGGCCACGGCAAGAGAACCGTAGTCAAAAGTGATGTTGCGGTAACCCACTGTTTGAATCTGATTGCCAGCAGCAAGCGCGGTGCTGCTGATGACCACCAACGCATCCGAGCCTGATCGGTTGCTCAGGAAATACTGGCCGCTGATGCCAAGGTCTAGCAGGGTCTGAGCTGACCCGCCTGCGGCCGCAGCCAGGCTGTTCCACTGGGCCTCGGAAGCCAGGCTCCAAGAGCCTGCTGGCAACGAGCCGACCGTCAGCGCAGCGGCCCAGGTGACGTCGTCAGCCCACAGCCGCGTGATGGGCGGGCGATCGGAAAACCACAGCAGGTTGTTGACGTTGTCGAGCACAACGTAGCCACCTTGAGACACCAAAGCAGCCTGGGCGCCGCAGGCCAGGGGCAGCAGCGCTGCCAGCGCAGCCGCTCTAAGCAGTGTGATTTTCATGTGCGTTGGATCTTGGCCGGTTAGCGGATGCGGGTCTCAGGCAGCACCGAGATGCTTTGACACTGACCATAAAAAGGTTTTGTGCAAATGGCGTGAAAAATGCCACTGAACCACCCGTCTGATCGGTCAGGGAATAAATGGCCGGCCGAATCTGTTTGAGCCCCGCCACCACGAAAAAACCGGCCAGATGGCCGGTTTTTCGTGAGAGCGGTGAAGCTCAGGCTTGCTTGCGACGGCGAGCCATGAAGCCCACCAGGCCCAGGCCGGCCAGCATCAGAGCGTAGGTTTCTGGCTCTGGGATGGGGGCGGTGACCATCTCGATGGTGTACGTCTGATCCTGCACCTGACCGTCGAATGTGAACTGGAGTGTATCCATGGAGATCTTGAATTGACCCGAGTTCATATTGCCGAAGTTCACCAGCTTGTCTGCCCAAGTGATTGTGAAGTCGGGGTCTGCGTCGTTGATAAAGCCGTAGGCCGCGGTGCCCGTAGCGGTGACGGTCTGAAGGCCGCTCAACGGGTCGCTGAACGAGAAGGTGGCAGTTACGCCGAGATTGTCGGTTTCATTGGTGGTAAGGCAGGGGAAAATCGATCCGTCGCAAATAAAGGAAGCGCCAAGCTTTTTGAAGATCTCGCCATCATCCAACGTGACGGTGCCAAACGTGTTGGAGTAAGGGGTATCACCGACTTCCAAGGTAAATGAACGGGGGGTGGTGTCCTCAACGAAGTCAACACCCAGCTTGCTGGCGTTGATCGCGCCACCAGCGCTGTAGCCGCTGCCCGGCGTGAAGTAAGCGGGGGCCAAGTTGAACTGAATGGCCGACGCACTGCTGGCAGCTGCGACCAAGGTCACGGCGGTCAGGATTTTCTTGAGATGTTTCATGTGAAGTTCCTCTGATTGGGGTGTGAAAAACGGCACGGTTCAGAAACTTGACCCCTCGCCATGAAGGCAAAGTCTAGGTACTTGTTCACACTTTGTGACCCCCCTATTCAGGGGGTTTTGCGCCCTCAGCGCAAAAAAGATTCAGGCCCACCGTGAGACGCAGCCTGTGGTGGAATCGCCTCGCGCTCACGTCGGCGATGGCTTAGCCATCCAAGGATCTTCATGCCTTTTGCACTCACGAACGATCCGAAGCTGCGCTGTCTGGTCATGGCGGCGGCGATGGTCATGTTCGCCATCAATCTCGATTTCTTCGCCGTTCAAGCAGCGTTGCCGGCGACCGCGCTTGAATTTGGCGTTGGCACGACGCAGTTGCAATGGGTGATCAGCGGCTACATGCTCGCGCTGGCGTCGGGGCTGGTCGTGGGTGGGCGGCTGGCTGACTTGCTGGGTCGGCGAACCTGGTTGTTCATCGGTGCGGCCGTGTTCGGCCTGGCCTCGCTGGTCGGTGGGGCGGCCACGAGCGCCGGTGTGCTGGTCGCCTCGAGAGTGGTTCAGGGCGCGGGCGCGGCGATCTTGATGCCGGTGTCGATTGCGGTGGTCACCAATGCCTTTGCGGCATCGCAAACGCAGCGGGCCGTGGGTCTGGTGTTTGGCATCGCGGCTGTCGGGCAGGCGCTGGGTGATGTGGATCAACGTGCCCTTGATCTTGCTGGTGCTGCTGCTGGCGCACCGGTCGGTGCAGCAAAGCCGCGACGAAACCGCACCGCGCGTCATCGACTGGGCCGGGCTGGTGCTGATCGTCGGCTCGGTTGCGACCTTCACACATGGCATCGACAAGGCCGTGAGCCGGGGTTGGGCATCGCCGCAAATGCTGGGCTGGCGTTTGTCACGTTATCGGGTGGGGTGACGCTGGCCGCGGCTTCTTCGTTCATCGAGACGCGTTCTGCCGCTCGGTCCCCCCACGCCCTGATGTCGTCGATCGCCCAGGTGCTGATCGCCACCGGGGTGTTGTCGGTGCTGTTCGTGCCCATCGTCACCTGGTTGGGACCCATGAAGTCCAAGGGTCCAGTCTGCGAATAAAGTGCTCAAACCACTTTGAAATCCAAGCTTTTCAGGCTAACCTTCAGCATACCTTTGCGAGGAGTCGAAATTGGCCAGACCCAAGTCACGAGCGGACGAAATCAGCGCAGCGGCCGAGCCCTATTTGGGCACCAAGGAAGCCGCGGCCATGTTGGGCGTGTCGGTCAGCACCATCCAGAAAATGGTCGAAGCTGGAAGCCTGCGGGCGTGGAAGACCCAGGGCGGGCACCGGCGGGTCGCCGAGCGCGATGTGCTCGAAATGAAGCGCACTGGGCTGGCCAGTCCAGTGCGTGGCGCTCAGCGAGACGTACTGGCCGTGCTGATCGTTGAGGACAATCCGGTGCAGCTCAAGGCCTACAACAAGGCGGTGGCCGACTGGGGCCCGCGCGTAGCGGTTACCTACGCCGGCGACGGTGCGGCCGCACTGCTAGCCGTTGCGCAGCGCCGCCCCGATCTCGTCATCACCGACCTGGCCATGGAGCCCTTCGACGGCTTTCACCTGATAAGCACGTTGCGCGGTTCGAGCGAACTGCAAGACACCCGTATTTTGGTCGTGACCGGCCTGTCGGATGACGAGATTACAGCGCGTGGCGGCCTCGACGATGTCACGCTTTGCTACCGCAAGCCGCTGTCATTCCAGCGGCTGCAAGGCTACATTGACTCGCTGGTGCAGATGCGAAGGTCGGCTCACACCGTCAGATAGAAGTCATCAGATCTTTTTCGCATGGCTGCGCCACTCGCGTCCGTCTGGCGGGCCAGCGTTTTGCACCCTCGACACGAACGTGGCCGCATGGCGTGCCATCGCGCAGCAACGCTCCGACCTGGCCATTGAGCCCTTCAACGGGTTTCGCCTGATCCGCAAGCTGCGCGACTCGAGAGACTTGCGAGACACCCGCATTCCGGTGGTCCGGTGTCTGTCAGATGAAGTCATCACAGCGCGCGGCGCGCCGTAGCACACACGCGGATGCCCCGAGATATGTACATAGCGATCAATTTGTTGTGAATGATTAAACGAAGTTCCTTACATAAATTACTTAATTAATCGATAATGTGCAGATGGGTCGCGCACAAATCTGCATCGTTGACGACAACGCCGTGTGGCTGTCCAGGATGGGCCGTCTGATCGAAGAGGCTGATCTCGGCGACGTGGTGTCTTACTGCCACCCGCTAAATGCGCTGACGAGCCTGCGTGACAAGCATCCCGATGTGCTGCTGGTTGACTACTGCATGCCGGGCATGAACGGGATCGAGTTGCTCACGGCGCTGCATGCCGCCGGGGTGTCTCCACGCACACCCGTGGCGCTGGTGGCCGCCTCGTTGACCGATCCCATCAAGCTGCAGGCGTGGCAGGCCGGCGTGATTGAAGTTCTGCCCAAGTCAATCACCGGCCAAGAGATGGCGCTGCGTTTGCGAAACCTGATTCGCATGGCCGCGCCGCCGCCGACCGCCGGGGCCAGCGGCACGCATGAGAGCGTCGCATCGTCGCCGGCTCGCGATGCGTGCGGCGATGGCGTTGTCAGCCGCACCGAAGTGCAGCGCTCCACGCTGCAAATCCTCGAGCGGTTGTCGGCCCTGCGCGACGAAAACACCGGCAAGCACACCGAGCGCATGGCGCGCTACGCCAGGGCGATCGCGGCCACCTTGGGCTGCTCCACGCCGCAGTGTCAGCTGATTCGCGATGCCGCGCCGCTGCACGATCTGGGCAAGATCGGGATTCCGGATGCCGTGCTCTGCAAGGCGGGCGCACTCTCGGGCGAAGAGTGGGACGTGATGCGCCGCCACACCACCATCGGCTACGAACTGCTGCGCGATCAGGCGTCGCCGGTCTTGCAACTGGGCGCTGAGATCGCGCTGTCGCACCACGAGCGCTGGAACGGCACGGGTTATCCGCTGGGACTGCGCGGTGATGACATCCCGCTGTCGGGCCGCATCGTGGCGCTGGCCGACGTCTTCGACGCGCTCACCACCGTTCGGCCCTACAAACCGGCGTGGATGGTCGAGCAGGCCGTCGATCAGATCGTCGCCGACTCGGGAACGCACTTCGACCCCGACGTGGTCAGCGCTTTCACCTCCAGCATGGATCGGCTGCTCACCATCAAGGCGCACTACGACGGCGATGAGGCTTTCGCGCCGCTGTTGCCGCTGCCGAACTGATGCTTTCCGACCGGAACTGATCGAGGCCCGCTCATGTCGAACATCGCCAATTCAACGCACGCCATGGTGGCCACCGAGCTGTGCGGGGAGGCCTTCCAAACCTTGGCAGTGCTTGACGCGCAGACCCGAATCGCCGAATTCGGGGGCGACGTCGAAGGCTATGACGAGGTCGCCGAGTGGGTCTTGCTCGAGGGTGAATCCATGCGGCGCTGGCTGCGCGAAGCGCCCAGTGAGGGTCGCATGGTTCTGGCTGAAGCCCTGCATGAAGTGGCCAACAACTGCGCCATGGTCGGTGCGCAGCGCTGCGAGAAGTTGGCGCGCGGTGTCGAAATCAAGCTGCGCCAATCGTTTCGGGTCGACATCGCGCCGGCCATGCGAGCCATCGAGATTGAGCTCGACCTGATGCTGCGGCAGTTGTCCTGCCGTAAGGCCGTTTGACCCTTAACCCTTCAACGAGCCGTCACACCATGAGTTCGATCTGCATAGTCGATGACAACCGTCCCACGCTGGCCCGCTTGAGGCGCGTATTCGGCGCGGCCGGCTTTGACGACGTGATGACCGAATCCGATCCGCTGATCGCCGTGACCCGCATCCGCGAGCACTGCCCCGATGTGCTTGTCGTCGACTACAACATGCCCAAGCTCAACGGGCTGGCGATGGTGGAAATGCTCAAGCACGAAGGCATCGTTCCGTGCCTGCCTGCGGTCTTGCTGTCGGGGCTGGACTTGTCCGGGCTGCGCCAAGCCGCTTTCAAGGCGGGTGCGGTCGACGTGATCGACAAGCGGGTGGCAGAGCAAGAGCTCATCCAGCGAGTCAGCAACTTCGCGGCCGCCGGCCACGGCAACCTTGGTGTGCGCACGCAGATGCGCGAGGTGCATGCCCAGACGACCGAGGCCGGCGCGACGCTGCTGCGCAT
>Ga0114963_10000339_pt1 | contig 31070 bp, 37 predicted proteins | sample C_131016_EF_Meta_FD_87019 | JGI IMG/M metagenome (GOLD analysis project Ga0114963, IMG submission 87019) | Freshwater microbial communities from Lake Croche, Canada to study carbon cycling - C_131016_EF_MetaG | ecosystem: Environmental > Aquatic > Freshwater > Lake | place: Lake Croche, Canada... | reverse complement strand
TTTTGCATGAAGCCTATCTTGTTGGATTTTTAAATGTAGAGCCAAATAAGGATATTGTTATTCTTTCTATGGGGTTAGGTTCTTTGATGATGATAGAAAGACTCTTGATTTCTATCGCAATTGAGCATATAATTCTTTCAAAGAAAGGATAAAAAATAATGAAAATTTTTAATTTAATTTGGTATAATTTGAATATATCATTTTTCTCTTCAATATTTGCTGCCCTTGCAATTTTAATTGTTTCAGGACATCCTTGGGGACAAGATGCTTTTTGGTTTAATACAATTTTGTTTACCATAATTTTTACTATTTTTGATTTGATTAAAAATATAGTAAATATCGCGGATAAATAAAAGCGTAGGCTTTTATGGTTGTGCCAACGTAGTAAAACAACCATAACCTTATGCCTAATGGGTAAGGTTTTTTTAACTCGCTTAATAGGAGAAATAAATGACTTATATTAATCTTCCAAATGCATTTAAAGAATTTGACAAGTTTTTTGTAGGCTTTGATCCACTTGTAAAAAGACTTTCGAATGCTGCTGAGCAAACTGTCAAGCTAGCTCAAAACTATCCTCCGTATAATATTAAAAAGATTGATGATAACAAATACACCATTGAAATGGCTGTTGCTGGATTTAGTAAGCAAGATATTGAAATTGAGCTAGCTAATTCAAAACTTATCATTAAAGGTAGTGTCCATCAAGGAGAACCTGCTGAACAAGATTCAAATGGCGAATGGACTTGGCCAGAAATTTTGTATCAAGGGCTTGCTATGCGCCCATTTACACGCCAGTTCACACTTGCGGATAATGTAGAGATTAAGAATGCTGAACTTATTAACGGTATTCTTAATATCGTTCTGGAAGCTATTATTCCAGACGAAAAGAAACCAGTAAAAATTGAAATTAAATAAGTAAAAAAGAAAGTAATAATATGATTGAATATGTAAAAGAAAGTATTTCCGATAAAGAAACATCAAGAATGGTTTGGATAACTCGACTTGGTAGTGTGGTGGTTTTGTCACTTTGCTCATTGTTATTTTACGGAATACTGTTCTCGTAATATGAAAAGGTATCTCTGGCTCACACTTGGCATTTTATCTTTAGGGATGGCATATGTTGGTATTGTGCTGCCGGGGATACCTTTCTCTATATTTCTTGTATTTGCGGCATATTGCTTTTCTAAAAGCTCAAAGCGTATGCACAATTGGCTGTATAGCCACAAGTATTTTGGCCCATTTCTTACAAATTGGACAGAATATAAAGTATTTCCGATGAAAATGAAATATATGATGATAGCCATGATGACCTCATCATTGGCCATTTTGTGGTTTACAACTTATAATTGGAAAGCAATATTAGGGACGGGCATCACCATGGCTATCGTAGCGATATGGGCTTGGCGATACCCGTCCACAATTGAAGAAGCTAAAAAACGTTAGCCCCAATTAGCGTATTGTTTGGTCTTCTTAAGTCTATCATCTAGACCGTGTGTACCGCCATTAACACGCTTAGTGATCTGAGTGATTACTACATCAGTAACTCCCTTATCAGCAACTGCTAATAGTCCATTCTTACGGAAGAACCATAATGCAGACTCAAACGCCAATTCACCACATACAATATCTGGATTAGTCAATACGTCTGGGCGACCTATGTCTTTGGCGAATGCAGTATAGTTATCTTTGCCGGTTAGCTGAATTGGGCCACGACCTCTATATGTCCAACCGTCACCAGAGCTTTCTGGTCCATTCCCCATGCGACTAGCATAAACCTTGTTAGCAATCTTCTCTGGCTTACGTGCATATCCTGCTGTCGAAGCAATTGTTGGAAAATACTTCTTGAAGATACCATTTAATCCTTTATCAGAATAATTTAGGTTCTCTGAAAATACCTTAAAGTTACCTGACTCATGTGCACATTGCCCAAAGAAATGAGCAGCTTGATTATTTGTTAACTTAAAGAAGTCACGAGCAGCCTTATAGGTGCCCGGTCCCCATTTACCATCTGGTGATAGTCCACACTTAGCTTGAAGTTGAGCCAATGGTCCTAATTCTGAAGCAGTCTTTGATGCAGGAGCGACTGCAACAGATGCAACTACAGGAGCACCAGCTTCCTTGGTTGTTGAAGGATCAAAGTCGGCAACAGGCTTGTAATCAGTCCCACCAGCCTTAGACTTAATAGCGATTAGACGTTGCTTACGGTTGCCACCTTCTTTCTTGATTGAAGCGTGGACCCAACCAGAATTCTTGTCGCCTGAAGTATAAAACTCCAGAATGACCTGATCAAATTCAAGATTGTCTGCAACCCAATCAGCAACCTTCTTATTGTCTACACCTTTGACTTCAAAGTCAATCGCTTGACCATTAACGTGCTGTGAGGTCTTTGAACCACCAACAGCTTTGTTAACAGCAGGTGCACGATAAGAAGAATTAATTGTTACAGGACCAAACTTTGCACGAACAGGTTCAAGAATTTTTTCGCAACAGTAGCGCATGTTTTCAATATGTTCAGGCGTTGGTGTGTTTGATAACCCAAGCTTCTTGGCAGTAGGAGATACAGTCATCTCCTCTAGTTTAAAATTTTCTGTTAATTGTGTCATAGTATACTCCTTAGAATGGGCCGTGATCTTCGTCTGAATCATGGTACTTGTTAATAAGTTCCAGTTCCTTAGCTTCATTATCAATTTCAATTGAATGAGCTTTGGCTTCTTCTGTACGAGCTTGTGCTATTTTGACATAATCAGTCTTACCTAGTTCTTGAACTTTAACATTAGGATCAAACTCAGCAGTCTTCATGCCCATCATGGTAGCGAATGCACCGACAAAAGCACCAACAATAGTTGAAAATGCAGGGCCAATAATTTTAAAAATTTCATTGTTGTCAATTACACTATTTGGTACAAATAGACCAACCATCATAGTGAAAACAACAGCAACCATGATTAAACCAAGGACGAATGCAGTCATTTTCATAATTGTAAGCTGAATTCGTCCTTTGGCAATCTCAAGGTCTTGAAGAGTTTGTACTTTCTCTTCACTTGTGATAAATGATAAAAATCCCATATTTTCTCCAATTCATATGTGTTATTTTTTTGTTGACTCCCCCTTACATATGATATATATTTCAACATGGGATTAGTATTCCAACAAACTATTTATAATATTGGAGATTATATGCATTGCATACATTGCGACTCTGACAATCTGAAGAAGCTAGGAATGCGCTTCATGGGAAAAGAGAAAGGCTTAGGTTACACATGTTTAGACTGTGATAAGACCTTCGTGGTGCCTACAACCACAAATGATGCTGGCGAAGAAGAAGAAGATTTTGCCATCAATGATGATCTTCATTATGTTCGTGATGATGATTTTATTGATGATCTTTTAAAATCTCAAATATTTGTATTCACATGTGCTGTCAATAACACAGAAGTAAACGAAAAGTTTTTTGGTTCACTTCAAAGTTATTGTGCTTCACGTGATGCAAAGCTTGTTATCTTTCCAATTCGCTATCGTAATCCATCAATGATTCATACTAGTGATGAAGTTGATTATCCTGCTAGTATTGTTCCATATCTTGTGGAAAATAATCTTGAATTGTTGCCAAATGTTCGTGCTCTTGGTGGATTGAAGACACAAGCCACAACGGAAAATCCATTGACAGGTGTTGATGGGATGTCAAAAGGTGCCTCGCTTATTATCGGGCATCCACAAGTTGCATTGAAGACCCTTCCACGTAATGCTGATAAGTACCCAGCGATTATCACTACCACTGGTGCTATTACTGAAAAGCATTACAGCACAACAAAGATGGGTTACAAGGCTGCGTTTAATCATTCAATGTCAGCGGCAGTCGTTGAGATTGATCATCAAGGTGATTTCTTTATCCGCCATCTAAATTTTGATGGTGAAGGTTTTTATGATGTTAATGGTTATTATACCAGTGATAATGTAGAATATGGTCTTAAGAAAACACTAGGTCTTGTAACAGGGGATGAACATGCTATCTTCTCTGATGAAACTGTTATCTCTGCTACATACTTTGCACAGGATTCGATTGTTGCAACTCTGAAGCCAGAAAAAATTGTGCGCCATGATATTCTTGATTCTTATGCTATCAGCCATCATCACAAAAAGAGTTTCTTTACAATGTATGAGAAGCATCATTCACCAGAAAAGCGTGGATCGATGCGTAAGGAAATGCTTGAAACTATTGGATTTATTGACGCATCAACACCAAATAATACTGTCAATATCGTAGTGGCTGCTAATCATAACGATCATCTTTATCGCTGGCTCGACTCAGTAAATCCTGATGTTGACTATGAAAATGCCTTGCTATTTCATGAGCTAAGATATAAGATGCTGCTTTCAAGAGAAGATTCGGGGGTTATTCCTGAACCATTTGAATTGTTTGCAAACGATAAGCTTAAGAGCAATACTATTTTCCTTGGACGTGACGAATCATATAAGATTGGTGAAATTGAAATCTCCAATCATGGTGATGTTGGTGTCCATGGATCACGTGGTTCTTCTAGACAGTTTTCAAACTTACCAGTAAAGACAATTACTGGGCACTCACATTCCCCTGTCATTGACAAGGGAAACTATACTGTAGGCACCACAAGTCTTCTGCGCCTTGAATATAACAAGGGTCTAAGTGCTTGGCACCATGCCCATGTTGTGGTATATCCAAACGGTAAGCGCCAGATGATCTTTATCGTCAACGGCAAATGGCGTAAAGAATTTTAAATCTAAGGGAGTTCCATGAAATTTTATACTAACGCATACTCAACTAAGAACAATATTCTTGTTCGTGGTATTGAAGACGGCAAGCCTTTTGCAGAAAAAGTGAATTATAAGCCGTATCTGTTCGTCAACAATAAAACTGATGAACAGACAAAGTATAAAGACGTTCATGGAACTCCTGTTCGCCGCAAAGATTTTGAATCTATGTCAGAGGCGCGTGAATATATTAAGACATATTCTGATGTAGATAACATGACCATATATGGCATGACAAAGTTTACCTACACGTATCTCAATGATGCATATCGTACAATTGACTATGACCCATCACAGATTTCTGTAGTTGGTCTGGATATTGAAACTGCCAAAAAAGCTGGTGGTGGGTTTGCATCTGCTGAAGTTGCTGATGCTCCTATTACTGCTATCACTATTTCTCGTAATGGATTTAAAGCAACATTTGGTTATAAAGATTATGTAGAGCACAAAGAAAACATTAAGTATTATCGCTGTGAAGATGAAGAGGCTATGCTTCGTGCATTCCTTACCATATGGAACAGCGTTGAATTTTGTCCTGATGTTATAACAGGCTGGAATATTGAATTTTACGATATTCCTTTCCTTGTTAATCGTATTGAGCGTGTGCTTGGTGAAGGTGCTTCAAAAAAGCTATCTCCATGGGGAATTATCAAATCATACGAACAAGAAATCATGGGTAGAGTTAACAAGAGCTATGAGATTATTGGTATCTCTAATCTTGATTATATGCAGGTGTACAAGAAGTTTATTCTTTCGCCACGTGAATCATATGCTCTTGATTATATTTGTGAGCTTGAACTTGGTGTTAACAAGCTAGACTATTCTGAATATGGTTCACTCCATGATCTATATGAACAGAATTTTCAGCTATACATGGAATACAACATCCATGACGTAGACCTAATCGACATGCTTGAAGCTAAGCTAAAGCTGATTGAAATGGTATTTGCCATTGCATATGACGCTAAGGTGAATTTCGAAGATGCATTGACCTCAGTGCTTCTATGGGACGTTATCATTCACAACTATCTGTTGTCGTTCAACACGGTTGTGAAGCCACAAGAAACCAACACACCAGAACACGCCATCGTTGGTGGTTATGTGAAAGACCCTTATGTTGGATTGACCAAATGGCCAGTATCGTTCGATCTTACATCACTGTATCCACACCTTATTATGCAGTATGGTATTGGTCCAGAAAACCTTGTCAAGCGTATGGAATTCAACATTGACGAATTCCTTGCAATCTATGATGCTGGCTTCCTAGACACTACTGATGAGCATTTGAGAAATACATTGACATTCAAGTCATTGCAGTATGCTCATGCTAACAACCTATCGTTGACTGCCAATGGTGCCTTGTATAGCCGTGAGAAGCAAAGCTTCCTTGGTGAGCTAATGGATCGTATGTTCATTGAGCGTAACGAGTACAAAGGTTTGATGATGGATGCTAAGAAGGAATATTCACAAACAAAGGATGAGAAGCTTCTCAACACCATTTCGAAGTACAACAACCTTCAGCAAACACGTAAGGTCAATCTAAACTCTGCTTATGGTGCTTGTGCTAACAAGTACTTCCGCTGGTTTAGTACTGCTGTTGCTGAGTCCATTACTACTTCTGGTCAGTTATCAATTCGTTGGATTGAGATGAAGCTTAACCGCTATCTAAACAAGCTACTTGGTACTGATGATGTTGATTATGTTGTAGCAATTGATACCGACTCTGTGTACATTCGTCTTGACAGTATGGCAGAAAAGTTCTTTCCAGATAAGGACACAAAGAAAACTGTTGCGTTACTTGACAAGATTTGTGAGGAGAAGCTACAGCCATTCATTACTAAGTCGTATGAAGAGCTTGCAGCCCTGATGAATGCACGTGAGAACAAAATGTTCATGAAGCGTGAAAATATTGCTGATAAAGCTATTTGGATTGCTAAAAAGCGTTACATCATGAACGTGTACGACAGTGAAGGTGTGGCATACGATAAGCCCGATCTTAAGATGATGGGTATTGAAGCAATTCGTTCTTCAACCCCAGGTATGGTACGTGCTGCTATTAAGAAGTCTCTTGATCTTATCATGAATGCTGATGAGGCTGCATTACAACAATACGTCATCGATTTTGAAAAAGAATTCTTTGCAAGTCCATTTGAAATGGTTGCCTTCCCTCGTGGAGTCAGTGATCTAGAAAAATATGCGGACAAAGATAAAATTTTTGGATTTAAGACGCCTGTTCACGTAAAAGGATCACTTTTTTTTAATCATCTGATAAAAAAAATGAAGTTGGATGATAAATATGAGAGCATTTCTAGTGGCGACAAGATCAAGTTCTGTTATCTAAAGGAACCTAATGTCTATCGAACGCCAGTAATATCTTGTGGTCCCGTGGTGCCGCAAGAGCTTGACTTGAAGCGCCATATTGATTATCATGCCCAATTCGAGAAGGCATACCTATCTCCACTGTCGAACATCACCGATGCTATCGGCTGGCAGCTTGTTGATAAGCCTTCTCTTATGGATTTTTTTGAGGATTAATAAATGAAAAATTTGGAATTAGATGATGAGTTTGACTTTGGGTTTTCTTCTGTTAGTGAAGGCGACTTCATTGAAAAGGAAAATCAGGCAGTAGCTAGTGCCGTTGAAGGTGTCCAAAGTAAGGTTGAGCGTATGTATCATATGATACTGCCTCTACTTAACAACTTGGCTAAGGATGGGGATGAAAATGCCTACATTCATTGGCCAAATCGTTGTGAAAAGATTGAACAGTTTAAAAAGAAACTGCTCAGTGTTGTGAATAGCTAATTTTCCCGAAAGGGAATAATATACGTAAAAATAAGCAAAAATCAGAACAATCTTCCCGAATGGGAATCTTTAAAGGAAAAAAATATGTCACTAATGGATAGACTCAAAAAAACATCAACAATCAAAGACAGTGCAATTCTGTCAAAATCAAAGTTCTTTACTAAGAAGGACATGATTCCAACACCAATTCCAGCAATCAATATCGCACTATCTGGCAGTCTAGACGGCGGTCTGACACCAGGCCTTACCATGTGGGCTGGACCATCAAAGCACTTTAAAACAGCATTTTCTCTACTAATGGCTAAGTCCTATATGGACAAGTATACAGATTCAGTATTGTTGTTCTATGACAGTGAATTTGGTACTCCACAATCATATTTTGAATCATTTGGTATTGATATGGAACGTGTATTGCATACACCAATCACTGATATTGAACTATTGAAGTTTGATTGCATGAAGCAGATTGAAGGAATTGAGCGTGATGAGCGTGTAATTATCATCATCGATTCTATCGGCAATCTTGCTTCAAAGAAGGAAGTTGAAGATGCACTTGATGGTAAGTCAACAACCGACATGACACGTGCTAAACAGCTAAAGTCATTCTTCCGTATGATTACACCACATTTAACAATCAAGGATATTCCTATGATTGCGGTGAACCATACCTATAAGACCCTTGAAATGTATGCTAAGGATGTCGTAGGTGGTGGTACTGGCTCGTACTACTCAGCCGATAATATCTTTATCATTGGTCGCCAACAAGAGAAGGATAAGAATGAACTTGTTGGTTACAACTTTATTATCAATGTAGAGAAGAGCCGCTACGTGCGTGAAAAATCAAAAATCCCTGTTACCGTTCTTCATGAAGGTGGTATTTCAAAGTGGTCAGGACTACTTGACATTGCTGAAGAATCAGGCCATATTGTCAAAACCAAGATTGGTAACAGCACTGCTTATGCCAAGGTTGATATGGCAACTGGCGTAATTGATGAAGAAAACAAGGTTAAGACAGATGCTACAAACACATCTGCTTTCTGGCTTCCTATTCTAAAGGACCAGAGTTTCCGTAACTTTGTTGAAAAGAAATACAGTGTTGCCCATGGTGATATCATTAAAGAAGAAGATGATGTTGCTTCCGTAATTAATTCTATTGAAGATGAAGACGAAGCAATTACTTCAGAATAATGTTAATGACAGGTGTCCTTAGTTTACGGACTAAGGACACCTGTCTACGGTTTACTGGCAATATAAGGAAAACTAATGTCGATTGAACAGGTCATTTTCAATAACCTAATCAACAATGAAGACTATGGCCGTAAGGTCATTCCCTTTATAAAAATAGAATATTTTCAGACTAAGAATGATCAGGTCATTTTTGAACTGATCAATAACTATGTCACATCATATAATGCTTTCCCGACTAAGGAAGTGTTGATGATTGACCTATCAAACTATATTGGTATTTCAGATGAACAGTTTACAGAATGTAAAGCTGCTATTGATGAAATTCCCAATCAGTCTGATGCTTTGTCCCAAGTCGATTGGCTTGTTGATCAGACAGAATCTTTCTGCCAAGATAAAGCTCTATATAATGCAATCACTAAGTCTATTGAAATTTTAGGCGATGCTTCAGGCAGTTTGTCAAAGGGTGTTATTCCTGACCTGTTGTCTTCTGCTCTTGCAGTTTCGTTTGATACATCAATTGGGCATGACTTTTTATCAGACACTGATTCTCGTTTTGAATTTTATCATCGTAAAGAAGAACGCATTCCTTTTGATATTGAATATCTAAACAAGATTACCAAGGGCGGATTGCCACGTAAAACGCTCAATGTTATTTTGGCTGGTACAGGTGTTGGTAAGTCATTGGCTATGTGTCATATGGCTTCTGCTAATCTGCTAGAAGGAAAAAATGTTCTTTATATCACTATGGAAATGGCTGAAGAAAAGATTGCAGAACGTATCGATGCTAACCTATTGAACATTCCACTTGATCAATTATATGATGTTCCAAAGGATTTATATGACAAAAAAATTAATCGCCTACGTGAAAAAACAGTTGGTAAGCTTATTATTAAGGAATATCCAACTGCATGTGCTGGTTCTGCGAATTTCCGTCATCTTCTAAATGAACTAAAGATTAAGAGAAACTTCATTCCAGATATCATTTATATTGATTATCTCAATATCTGTAGTTCTTCGCGTATGAAGCAAGGCGCAGGAGTCAATTCATATACTTATATCAAGGCAATTGCTGAAGAGCTTCGTGGGTTGGCAGTAGAATTTAACGTACCTATTGTGACTGCTACTCAGACAACACGTGGTGGTTATGACAACAGCGATGTTGGATTGACTGATACTTCTGAATCATTTGGTCTACCAGCAACGGCAGACCTTATGTTTGCGTTGATTGCAACAGATGAACTTAAACAGTTAAATCAGATCATGGTGAAGCAGTTGAAGAATCGTTATGCTGATCCTGAAATGTATAAGCGTTTTGTGATTGGTGTTGACAAATCACGTATGAAGCTGTATGATGCCGAACAATCTGCACAAGATGATCTTGTTAATGATACGGTTGCTCCTGATACAGCATTTGGACAAAAAGCAAGTAAGAAGCCATCATTTGATGATTTTAAGTAAAGGGGCAGTCGTATGAATTATAAATTAGTTGATTGTAAACAAGAAGTTTTTGAAGGAGACTTCATGTTTAGCGTATATGATTTGATTGAAACTACTACAGGATTGTTGATCAAGTCTTCCTTAAAAAAAGAAGAAGCCAAAATCCTTTTGCGCCATCTTAATATGGGCGGCGGGTTTGATGGATTTACCCCTGCATTTTTTTGCAATTTAATTAAAAACTAAAAAGGAAATATTATGTTAATTGAAATTCCATATAAGACGGGCGATACAGTTTCTGTGAAGCTTATTTCTGGTGAAGAAGTTGTTGGTCGTATTGGTGAACCAACTCAAGATGCTGTTATTCTCACAAAGCCAATGACATTTATCATGGGTCCACAGGGTCTTGGTATGGTCCCGTACATGTTCTCTGCTCCACAGGATGCAAAGATCAAAATTAAGGACAGTGCTATTGTTGCTATCGTCAAGACTGATGATCAGGTCAACAAGCAGTACATTGCACAGACAACTGGTCTAACTCTAGCTTCGTAAAAAAACTATTGACAGTTCCTTTCGAATCACTTATAACGGGTTCAACAAAACGGAAGGAACTGTCAATGACCGTAGAAATTAGCACCGCCGATTGTGATTTTATCAAAGCAAACCGTGCACTTTATATTGGTGCTGAAATGATTAACAGCCGTGGATTTCCCAAGGAACTATTGGTTAGGTCTGCTGATACTGGTCGGGCTGTGCATTTCACTCCTATTCGTGAAGGGCATCCTCGTTTTGATTATGATTTCTGGGACGGCGAGATGGCCATTTATGAGCCTGATACCGCTCTTCGTAATGTGGACATTCTGGTTATTAGTTATGGCATGTGAGAAGTACTTCAAAGTACTACAGAAAGTAGCTGAAGCCGTGGAGCCTGTGTCTAGAAGTAGACAGAGGCTTTCGGCATGTTTGGTTTATAAGAATGAAATTATTGGGATGGGCTTCAACAAAAAGAAGTCACACCCCTTTCAGCGTAAATTTGCTAAACATGAAGAAGCTATCTATCTTCATGCTGAGATTGATGCTATTAAAAATGCGTTGAAAGTTGTTGATGCTGATACTATCAGCAAGAGCACCCTGTATATTATGCGGGTAAAGTTTGAAGACACAAATGCAAAGAAGTTTGTGCGTGGACTATCCAAGCCCTGTGAAGGGTGTGAACGAGCCATCGCACAGTTTGGAATTAAAAAAGTTTATTACACAACAGAAGAAGGATTTGATTATTTATGAGTAAAACAAATAAAACGGTTCCAGTAGAAGAAATTCAAAAAAGAATTTCATACAATAATGGCAATTTATATTGGAAATATCGTGAGGATATGTCTGAAAAATGGAATGCCAGATTTTCTGGGAAAAAAATTAAAACATTTATGACAAATGGATATGTTAGATTTTGTATAAATTATAATGGCAAGCAGTTTAAATTGAGAGGTCATATTGTATCTTGGATAATTTTTAATAATAAGTATCCCGAAAAATGTTTAGATCATATTAATAAGATAAGATCAGATAATCGTATTGAAAATTTAAGACCAGCAAATTATTATCAAAATGTTTTAAATACATCACCGAATGATAATAAGTCAAGTCAATATAAAGGCGTGTTTTGGTCAAAAAACAAATGGCGCACGGTTTTAAGAATTGGAGGCACAAAATTTCATTGTGGATATTTTAATGATGAATTGGAAGCAGCACTTTCTTATAATAAAAATGCTGAAGAAAAACATGATACAGAATATGCCTACATGAACGATATAAGTAACGGTTACACCAATAAGGAATATCCTAATATGCCTAGACATTGGACACCAGAAGAAATGTCCGCTTAAAGGTTTGATATATACAAGGCACATATTGAAAAGTGCCTTGTATAATTTTGTTTGAGGAATGATTATGAAAAGTATTGTAACTGGTGGTGCTGGTTTTATTGGCTCACACTTAGTGGATAAATTGATTGATATTGGCCATGAGGTTATTGTCATTGACAACGAAACTGCTACTTGCCACGATCATTTTTATTATAATGATCGTGCTTCATACTATAAGTATGATATTGCCGATTATGATTCAGTTCGTTCACTTTTTGATAATGTAGACTATGTGTTTCATCTTGCCGCTGAATCGCGCATTCAGCCATCCATCGATAACCCCCTACTTTGCTTTAGAACTAATGCACTAGGAACATCAGTTGTTCTTCAGTGTTCCCGTGAGTCTGGCGTTAAGAGGGTTATGTATTCTTCTACTTCATCTGCATATGGTAAAAATACTCCACCACTTGTAGAAACTATGACTGAGGATTGCCTAAACCCATATTCAGTTGCAAAGGTTGCAGGTGAAAAAATGTGTAAGATGTATTCTGATCTATTTGGTCTTGAAACTATCGTCTTTCGCTACTTCAATGTATATGGCGTTCGTGAACCTCTTAAGGGCGAATATGCACCAGTGATTGGTTTGTTTATACGCAAACATCAAGCTAATCAATCGCTCACAATTGTTGGTGATGGTGAACAGCGCCGTGACTTTACTCATGTTGATGATATTGTTCAAGCCAATATAAATGCTATGAATTTTATTGCAGAGGAAGGTAATAATTATTTTGGCACTGTATTTAATGTAGGCACTGGAACCAATCATTCTGTCAATCAAATTGCTGCTCTTATTTCTGACAATGTAGAATTTATTCCGCCTCGTGTCGGTGAAGCTCGTGAAACCAAGGCAAATAATGACAAAATCAGAAGTGTACTTAACTGGTCGCCCACCAAGAACATCGAAGATTATATTAAGGAACAGCTATGAAAAAAGATGTGATAGTTGGTAGTATTACTAATTATAATTTTGATCAAATTAAGCCTTGGGTAAATTCTCTAGATCAGTGTGGATTTACTGGCGATAAAGTTATGATCTGTTATAATATAAACACTTCAGTCGCTGATGAGATGATATCTAGAGGATATAAAATATTTGCTTTTAATCAAATTGGTTCTAATTTAGTATATAATAATCCAAATTTTAATATAGTGGTTGATCGTTTTTTTCACATGTGGCTTTTCTTTAAACAGATAAAAGATCAGTATAGATATATTATTTCTACAGATGTGCGCGATGTTATTTTTCAAGGAAATCCGTCTGATTGGCTTGAAATTAATATGAAAGATAAAAAGATTAATGCTTCTAGTGAGTCTATCCTTTATAAGGATGAAATCTGGGGAACGAATAATCTTTTAAAATCTTATGGTCCCGACATTCATGCTGCATTTAATAATAATTTAATTGTAAATGCTGGTGTTATGGCAGGTGAAATTGAAACAATGTTAGATTTATTTCTCAATATATATGTCATGTGCAATGGAGCATCATCGCATAATATTTCTGGTGGAGGCGGACCTGATCAAGCAGCATATAACATTTTACTTTCATCCAAGATATATCAAGATGTTACTAATATAGCTTCATCTGAAGATGGATGGGCTTCCCAATTGGGGACTACAGGATTTCAGTCATCATATGGCGCTGAAGGAAAACTAGTAGAAGCGCAACCACAAATTATTAATGGTGTTATATGCACTTCCAAAGGAATTCCATTTACGATTGTTCATCAATATGATCGAATTCCAGAATTGAATGAGTATATATTTAATAAGTATAAAAAGGATAACAAATGAAAATAGCATTGTTATTGCCAGGACAACTACGATGGATGGATAATCCTCATACAGTTCAAACACATCATGATTATATTATCAATAAATATGATACTGACATTTTTGGCTCTTTTTGGATTCCAGATGATAGTGAGGTTATTCTTGATTCTCGGCATGTAAACTATGCGCCATCACCTTCAGATAGTTTAGCTTGCAATAAAATTCAAGAAAAATATAATTTTAAAAAAATAGAATTTATACAACCAAAACAATTTAGTCAGGCTGAAGAATTTTATACTAAAGTAAAAAAGCATAAATGGCCTAATTTATGGGAAGCAGGTTGGTTAGATAGAGCTAATGTATTTAATAATATTTTTAGTCAAATGTATGCTATCCAACGAGTAACAAGACTTTTAGATAATTTTATGTTAAGTAATTCAATATCTTATGATATGATTGTTTTATCAAGACCTGATTTATGTATATGGTCTTATCCAGAGCTTAATGAATTGGATAAAAATAAATTTTATTTGAGCAATCATCATGGTTTATTTCCAGACCTTACCTTTATTTTTGGACCATCTTTTATTAGAGCATTCTCTGAAGTTTTTGATAATTTGCTTCATATTAATGATGATGAACTTTATAGTCTGTGGGAACCAAATGCTGAAGGAATTAAATTTAACTCATACCGCAGAAATTTTTCTTTAGAACACTTGACACCAATACCAATTCCAGTTAGAATAGTACGTGGACAAGATTGCAAAGGGCCTCAGTGGTAATATTATGAATATTGTTATTCCAATGGCTGGAGAAGGAACTAGATTTCCAAAGGCCAAATATAAAAAGTCTAAACCTTTAATTGATGTACTGGGTAAACCTATGATTCAAGCTGCTATTGAATCATTAAATATCGATGGTCAATATAACTATATTATTCGAAAAGAACACAAAGATGAAGTATGGGATATATTAAATGACCTCACCCCTGACTGCAATATAATTTCTGTAGAGACTACTACTGGAGGCCCGGCAGATTCAGTTCTTCTTTTTAATGACGTGATCAATAATAACGAAGAACTTATTGTAGCAAATTGCGACCAAATTATGTGGTGGGATTCTGAGATGTTTCTTGTTAATGCTAGACACGAAAAATATGATGGGATGATTGTCACATATCATTCAGACACACCAAAAAATTCATATGCTCGAATCAATAATCAAGGGTTTGTTGTTGAAATAAAAGAGAAAGTAATTATTAGTAATATTTCTCTTAACGGTATTCATTATTGGAAACATGGGTCTTATTTTGTGGATAGTGCAAACCGAATGAAAGCCTGTAATGATACGGCTCCAAATGGTGAGTATTATGTGGCACCTACATATAACTATATGATAAATGATCTTGATAAAAAAGTAGGTGTTTACCATATACCAAATTTTCAGCACAATCCAGTGGGGGTTCCAGAAGACCTCGAACAATACATTTTTAAGGTATCTTATGAAAAAAACAAGAATTGAAGATTATAAAAGAGGATGGTTTATTGGAAATTTTGAGCCATCTGTATTAAAAACAAAAGAATTTGAAGTGTCTTATATGCGACACGCTAAAGGAGAAATATGGGATGCTCATTATCATAAAGAAAGCATTGAATATAATGTTTTAATTGAAGGAAAAATGATCATTCAAGGAATAACATTAGTGAGTGGTGATGTATTTGTTTTTGATAAAGGTGAGATTGCAGACCCAGTATTTCTTGAAGATTGTAAATTAATTGTTGTGAAAGTGCCCAGTATTATAGGAGATAAGTATGAAGTTTTTCCGTGAACGTGAAGAAATTAATGAACAAGATTATGTTATAGCAACATATTTGCTTGGCAGCACAAAATCAATACGCGATGCAGCTTGGAATTTAGCAATTGGTCAATCTGTTGGCAATCCAAATGTTCGCAATGAATGGGAAACTGAATTGATGTTTGAGCATCATTCATGTATTATTTTAGCGAATGAAAAACAGTTAGAAAAAATCGGAATAATGCCCGTTCAGATTGCATTTCCGATTGTTAATACAGATTGGGAAACTGATGGAATAAGTCATCTTTTATGCCAGCTAATGGGTGGCCATGTTGATATAGATGTTGTTACCAGTTGTAGATTAATTAATTTGGAAATTCCAGTTTCCGTCAAGAAAAAATTCCTTGGGCCAAAATTTGGCATCACAGGCTTTAGAGATTTTACAGGACAATACGGCAAGCCATTATTTGGAAGTATTGTTAAGCCAAAAATTGGTATTACCCCTGAAGTGCTGCTAGAGATGGTTAAACAGATGGTAGACGGTGGGGTTGATTTCATCAAAGAAGATGAAATTATGGTTAATCCAATTATTGCCCCGCTTGAGCGTAGAGTAGATATTATTTCAAATTATCTAGCTAAACAGTCTAAAAAAGTTGTATTTTGCCACACAATTAACTGCGATCCTCATATTCTTCATGATAGAGTGTCCAAAGTACATGAACTTGGTGGCAATGGAGTACACATTAATGTATGGTCAGGATATGGAGCTTATAATAGTATTAGAAAGCTTGATTTGCCAATTTATCTTCATTTTCAAAGCAGCGGCGCTAAAGTCATCACAGACCAGTCGCATAAATACAGCATTTCGTGGTCTGTTATGTGTCAGTTAGCAACTCTTATGGGCGTTGACACTATTCAAACAGGTATGATTGGTGGTTATAGCAATGATGATCCCGTAGAAGTTAGAGAGTGTATTGATATTTTGCAGAATGGTAATACACTTCCAGCTTTAAGCTGTGGATTTCATCCGGGTTTAGTTGACTATGTAACGGAAACTGTTGGTAACGATTATTTGGCAAATGCAGGTGGAGCCGTACATGGCCATCCTAACGGTACAGTATCCGGCGCTAAGGCTATGCGACAAGCAATTGAAAAAAATTATGAAAAAGAATACCTATTAGCGATTTCTCAATGGGGAAAAAAATAAAAAAGGAAAGTAAATATGAAAGAATATAATTATACACAATGGAGCAATGATCTTACTAAAGATATCAGATTTGGTGATCATAGAGATGATATGGACTGGAATGATGGAAGTTTTCCAGAAGTAGATACTTGGTCTATTCACGTTCAGCACCCAGTTACAGGTGTTGGTCAGACTCAAAGTGAATGCAATATCGACAACTTATTGAAATATTTTAATTCAATTAAGAATGATTGCAAATGCATTGTTGAAATTGGTGTTGATTGTAATGGCAGTCCAACTGATATGACTTCAACCAAAAAACTTCTACTTGAAAAACATCCAGATACTGTATATATTGGAGTTGATATTGAAGATAAGTCATATTTAAACGATGAAATTAACAATATTTTTACAATTAAGATTGACTCTTCAAATATTGATGGTGTTATGGAATTTGTTAGGTCCAAAAATATTGAAAGTATTGATTTTCTATTTATTGATGGGTGGCATAGCATCAATCAGGTTTTGAAAGAATGGGAATACACTAAGTGGCTATCTCCAAATGGAATAGTTGGATTTCATGATACGGCGGTGCACCCAGGGCCAGCAATGTTCCTTAAATATCTTGATCGTAATATTTGGAATGTTGATCTACCATGCCAGCATATGCGTAATGATTTTGGAATTGGTTTTACATGGAAAAAGTAAAATACCCAACTGTGTCTCTTGTTATTCAGGGGCCAATAAACAATAAAAAAAAATTAGATTTTATTGAACATATTCCATATTATAAAACTTTATTTGATGAAATTATTGTTTCCACTTATACAGAGCATCTTATTGGTAATAGTGATTTTATTGATTTCTGCGAATGTAATAACATTATTATTCGACATATTTCAGAAAATATTGGTAATGTTAGAAATGATGCAAGAGTTGGTTATCAGACTTTAACGACATATACAGGATTAAGGGCTGTCACCAATCCATATGCAATGAAACATAGAACTGATGAACGATATTCTAATCTTGATAAATTAATTGATAAATTTCTTATTGATGATGAAAAATGGGTTTCTGGCAGTCTTTTATTCGGTCCAAAAGTATATCGATTATTCCATGCCGCAGATCATTTGTTTATAGCTAAGACGGATAAACTATTGATGACATTTAGAATGACTCTTGACAATCTTAAATGTGGTAAGATGGAAGTCAACTTTCCTGGCGATACAAATGGTGCTCCTGAAATTACTTATACAAAAAACTTTATACGTGTATCGGGCGAGAAACCAGTAGATGAAAATCATGACTATTTAATTCGAAAATACTTCGATATTGTTAATAATTCTGAACTTTTTCCATTTATATCAAGAGAAAATGGCGCACAAAAAATTTACAGATCAATTGATGATATGGGGCCTAATAGAATACAATATCAAACAATTGAAGATATCTTGACTAAAGATTATATTGAAGGTCATGAAAATTGGAATCACCCTAACTGTTTTTATTAAGGAATTATAATATGATTTATATTGCACATAGAGGTCTTTTTACAGGCCCTGATAAAGAAAAAGAAAACCATCCAGATCAGATTGATCTTTCTTTATCAAAAGGTTATGACTGTGAAGTCGATTTATGGCGTGTTGACAATAAGTTATGGCTTGGTCACGATGGCCCATCGTATGAGATTAATGAGGATTATATAGAAAATAGACAATTAAAACTTTGGATTCACGCAAAGAATCTCATGGCACTGCGCTGGTTGTCAGAAACCTCATATAATTACTTCTGGCATCAAAATGATGATTTTACATTAACTAGTTTTGCTCATATTTGGACATATCCAGATAAAGAACTAACTGATCTTAGTATATCTGTCATGCCAGAGTGGAAATATACACTTAGTGAGTTGAAAGAATATAAGCCAAAATGTTATGGAATTTGTAGTGATTTTATTGAATTAATCTCGAATAGTTAATCTAATGTTAGATGAAAAAATAATAAAATTTCTAAATGGTCATTCTGGCTCTGAAATTATGCTGATGGAATCAGATAAACTGTTTGTAAGAAAGATAGGAAATACTACGAGAAATTATAAAAAACTAATTGAGCTTAAAGAAGAAGGATATTCGGTACCTGATATTTATTCATTTTTGGACGATGTTCTTGATATGGAATATATCAATGGTCTAGATATATCCAATTATCTATTGTATAATAACGCCAGTAAACTATATTCATTTATTTGTAGTACCATAGATAATTTTAGACATACCTCTAAAATAAAAGATTATACTGAAGTATATCATATAAAATTAAAATATGTGGATGAAGAAAATGTATTTCCATTTACAAAAAATGAACTTATAGAATGTCTACCAAAATATCTTCCATCAACTCAATATCATGGCGATATGACTCTAGAAAATATTATATGGTCTGATAGTGGTGAATTTTATATGATAGACCCATTAGAAAGTGAATATGATTCTTATATATTCGATATAGCTAAGATGCGACAAGATTTGGAATGCCAATGGTTTTTTAGAAATAGTACATCAAAAATTGAAACAAAAGTTCATTCATTACAGGAAAAAATACTGGAGAAATATCCTGAAGCATCCAATGATAATCTACTTATTTTGATGTTGCTTAGGGTATACCCTAATACTAAAAGTGGTGATGGGGACAGAGAGTTCCTACTAAAGGAGATTAAAAGATTATGGAAATAATTGTGCCATCTGCTGGCTTATCATCTAGGTTTCCTAGTATGAGGCCCAAATATCTATTATACGATTATACTGGAAAGTTGATGATTTATCAAGCTCTAAAGCCATATCTAAACAAATATAAGATTACTATTGGCATACTTGAAGAGCACGATAAATTATATGATGCTGTTGAAAGTCTCCGTCATGAATTTGGTGATCTTGTAGATATTTTTCTATTCTCAGAAACTACTACAGGCCCTGCTGATACCGTGTGCCAAATGTTGGAAAGAATTACTGCCACTCGTGGAGATACGAGCGTTCTAATTAAAGACTGCGATTCCTTTTTCGATCATACACCTATCAATGGCAACTACGTATGTACCTCTAATATATCAGAACATGATACACTAAGAAGAGTATCGGCAAAAAGCTTTATTATATACAATAACCAAGATATCATCACTGATATTATGGAAAAATCAGTGTCGTCCGATACATTCTGCTGTGGTGGGTATAAGTTTGAATCTGCACAGCAATTCATCAACATTTATAAGTCCTTGACTGTAAGTGGAGAGCCATTTGTTTCTGACGTGATTTCCAAGATGATTTCAAATGGCTCTGTTTTTATCAAAAATTCAGTTTCAAACTATGTAGACGTAGGAACTGCTGAAGAATGGTTTGAATACAATGATGTCCCAGTTATCTTCTGTGATATTGACGGTACTATTATAAAAAATCAAGGTAGAATTGGAAAAAATAACTATAACACATCTCCTATATTGCTTCAAAATAATATTGACAAATTACTTGAATATCAAGCCAAAGGGAGTCAGATTATATTTACAACATCAAGACCTACATATACGAAACAACTCACAGAAAAAATGCTTGAAGATATTGGATTTAAAGACTTTAAATTGATTATTGGACTATTAAATAGCAGACGAATCTTGATTAATGATTTTAATGCTGCTAATCCTTGGCCTAGAGCAGTGGCTCTAAATATTGAACGTGATTCAAATACACTAGGATATTATCTATAGTTTATAAACAAAGATTATAACCTAGTGCTGATTTTTAAAGGAAAATAATGATGTTAGAATGTTTGATTATAGGCGATTCAATCGCTGTTGGTACCAAGATGTTTTCTCCTGCTGAATGTGTTTCATATTCAAAAGGTGGATGGAATACATGGCAATGGAATAAGAAATGGGGAAATACCCCTCTTAATGCTAAAACCGTAGTCATTAGCCTTGGTACTAATGATCACAAGGGCGTTAATACGTATAAAGAACTTTCCAAAATTCGTTATCGTATAAACTCTTTAAAAGTTGTTTGGATTATGCCGCCTTGCAATAAAGGCTTTTGTAAGTCAAATATTAATACTACAATAAGAGAAATTGCTCACCATTATGGTGATGTTATTATCTCTACACAATTTCTTCAACCTGATCATATCCATCCTTCTTCTCGTGGATATAAGGAGCTTGTAAAGAAAGCAGTGATGTGAACATTTTTTATATCGATGAAGACCGTAATGCAATGTTGAATGATGAAGAAATGTGGCCGTGAACGCTCTTTTTGAACATATGAAAGACTTCTGTAATGAAGAATTTTTAAAGTGGAAAGAAGAAAACACACCGCCCATAACAAAGGTGTGCACTTATTGTTTGATTGAACAGCCAATAAAAAACTTTCAAAACAATCAAAAATATTATAATAGACCAGATTCAAGATGTAAATCATGTAAAAAAGAAACCACTAATAATACAAACAAACTTAAGAAAATAGCTCCACCAAAACCAGAATTTTGTGATTGTTGTGGTAAACCAAAAAAATTATTTTTAGATCACGATCATCAAACATTAGAAATTCGTGGGTGGATATGTAATGATTGTAATACATCATTAGGTAAATTGGGCGATGATATTTCAGGTTTAAAAAATGCATTATTTTATCTAGAAAGAGATAAAACATTGTATAACCTTAGAAATTTTCATGTGATCAAAAAAGGTGATAGCAGTTGAATATATTTTATATCGATGAAGACCCTCGTCAATGTGCACAGTGGATGGTTGACCGTCATGTAGTTAAAATGATTCTTGAGACTGCACATCTATTATCTACTGCACATCGTGTACTTGATGGTAAAGAAAAAATTGTAGAAGGATGGGTTGATGAGTTTGGTATCAAACATAGAAAAAAGAAGCTCTGGCATCTTAATGATGGCCGTGACAATATACTTTATTATGCTACTCATATTAACCACCCTTCTGCTGTTTGGTGTCGCAATTCTGTTGAAAATTATAACTGGCTTGTGGATCATCTATTCGCACTTAGTGATGAGTATTGCTACAGGTATGGAAAAACTCATGCGTCTATTACCAAAATGGGTTACGAACTTCAGTCGCCACCGTATAACTTGAAGGAATGGGATTGGACACCAATGCCATGTTGTATGCCAGACTGTTACAAAACCTCCGACAATCCTGTAATCAATTATAGAAATTATTACAGAGATGCTAAGTCTGAACTTCACAGTTGGAAGAAGCGTGATAAACCACATTGGATTTAAGATCAGACCCTGCTTCGGCAGGGTTTTTTCTTGTATAAATAGTTCTATAAATAATCAAGAGGACTATCATGACAAAGTGGGTAAAAGGAAAGTTTGAGAGCGAGATTAAAAGCTTTACAGCTATTGCTAATAAAATTGCATCCGACATAAGTCAGCAAGAAATTAAAAAGAAACTTGTTGAGCAGATGCTTGAAGACTTTAAGAAAAAATATAATGCTAAAAAAGAGCAAGTCTTAAAGCCGACCACATGGAGAATGCTTGAAGGCAGTGAATCATGGAATTGCGATACTATGATTAAAATTGAAAAACAACTCAAATCTTCTGACATCAAACTTTTATACGAGATTATATACGAAATGTTGTCTGAAAAAAATATAAATTGCCCGATTATCATGATGCAAAACAATGTTGGTATGCTTGTATGTGGTGAGAATACTCTAATGGCATGTAAATTACTAAATATAGAACCAAAAGTAATAATGATATGAAAACACTCAAACAATTCCTAGACGAAACTCCTGCTAATATATCTGCCGGAACGGGTGTAAGAGGATTTGGAGACGTTTCTGGAACTCCTACAGGTGATATTACTAACTATGCTGCATTTAACGCCTCAGACAATTCTAGAGCCGATGCTGTAAATGGTATCGTAGATCAACACAACGCAATGCATACAGACTCATTAGAAGCCAGTGATGCAGATACTAAAGACAACCTCTTAAAACCAAAGAAGAAATAATATGGCCCAGTGGCGCATCGATCAACAGAAAAAGGTAGAACAGAACAGTAAGACCCTATATGAATTGGGAATGATTGCTAATGTTAATGGCGATCCTGTTAGTAATACCAATCCATTTCCTGTTACATTAGGTTCAAATAATATTACCATTACAGGTAATGTGAATGTTGGTACAACAGTTGAAGTGTCGAGTACACCTCAAAATCCAGTACATACCCATATTACAGAAGTTGGCAACAGCGGTCTTTTAACAGTTTCGTATATGCCTATTGGCGGTAACGTAGTAGTTACTGGTTCTGTTAATGTTGGTAACATTCCAGCATCTCAGAATGTCGTAGTTACATCAGGTAATTTTGCATTTGATCCTGTAGCATCAGATGCGTTTGGTAGACACAGAGTATCATTACCGCTAACACTTTTTGATTCTTCTCATAGATATAAAGATAATGGATTATGGAGTACATCTAATACTTCTGGTACTACCTATGCATTTAGTCCTAATGAAGGCTTAGTAACACTAAATCTTCCCACAACAGCTAATGCAGAAATCATTCGAGAGACTAATAAAGTATTTGCGTATCAACCCGGCAAATCACTCCTTGTTCTTAATACATTTGTCCCAGAACCACCAAAGACAAATCTTCGTCAGCGTATAGGTTATTTTGGTGCACAAAATGGAATCTATTATGAGCTAGAAGGAAATACGGCATACTTTGTAGAAAGATCATACGTATCTGGTTCTTTAGTAGAAACACGAGTAGCACAAGCAGATTGGAGTGAAAACACTCTATCAAGTTTTGATAAGAGCAAAGCTCAGATTTTCTGGATGGATATTGAATGGCTTGGTCTCGGTACTGTTCGTTGCGGTTTTGTTATTAATGGCAAGTTTATTCACTGTCATTCGTTCCACCATGCTAATTTAATTACATCCACTTATATTACCACGGCATCGCTGCCTATTCGTTATGAAATTAAAAATACAGGGACAACTGCAAGCATTTCTACTATGAAGCAAGTTTGCTCGTCTGTAATCTCTGAAGGCGGATATGAACTGAGAGGCGTACAACAAGCTATAGGGATTCCAATCACTGCGGCACGTACTTTGGCTACAGCAGGAACATTTTACCCAATTGTATCATTAAGATTAAAATCAACGGCATTGGATGCTATAGTGATCCTGACCGCCATATCTACTATTGCAGATACATCAAGCAATTTTAACTGGCAAGTGAAAGCAAATACGACTACAACGGGCGGAACATGGGTAAGCGCAGGTGCCGATAGTGCTGTTGAATATAATATAACAGGTACTAGTACATCAGGGGGTAGAGTGCTTGCCTCTGGTTTCTTTACAGCAACCCAAAGCACCAGCGTATCTGTAGATATTCTCAAAGAAGCACTATTCAAGTTTCAACTAGAAAGAAACAGCTTAACTGGAACTCCGTTTGAAATTTCTTTAGTGTTGGCATCTAAAACTAATGGTGAGGGTGTTTACGCATCGATGGATTGGGAAGAAGTTTCAAGATAAGGAAAAAAAATGAAAACACTAAAAGATTTTATTTCAGAATGTGTTCTTAAAGAACGTGATGAGGGTTCAGACCATCCGGCAGTTGTTAAGTTTGCGTCAAAAGCACATGATGAATGGCGCAGAGGATTTGAAGCATCAAATGGTAAAGGCACAGAGCGAATCAAAAATAATAGCGATGGCACTTCAGGTAATATAAATGTGTCGTTTGATAAGTTGCACCCTGATTGGCAAAGAGAAAATCTTGCAGCAGGTAGAGCAGCAAAAGAAGCAGTGGAAAAACATGGTTCCAATACAGAAGCTGCTGCTGAACATATTCATAATGAATGGATGAAGCGCAATCCTAAAGCAGATTACAATGCAGCACAACATGTTCCTTATTCTGAACTACCAGAAGAAGAAAAAGAAAAAGATCGTGTTCATGTTAGAACAATGAGAAATCTTTTAAATGTTCATGAAGAATATATTTTTGAACGTGGTGAAGACGATAAAGGATATTACCGTGCAACAGAAGATGGTGCTGGCCTTACAAAGAAAGGCGCAGAACACTTTGGTATAAAGACTGCTGTAACAAGAAAGAATGTCGATCCTGACTCTGAGGCAGGTAAACGCCGTAAGTCATTTTGTGCAAGAATGTCTGGTATGCCCGGCCCAATGAAAGATGAAAAAGGAAGACCTACACGTAAGGCAATGTCTTTAAAGAGATGGCGTTGTAAAGTCTAAAAAGTATAAATAAAGGGTGGTTAAGGCTAAGGCAAACACCCATTTAAAAACAGATAAGCCCAAGGGAAACTCTGATGGAAAGAACAAAAGTAATACCCCGCGACCAAATTTCTTCTCCCAAGCTAGATGCCGTTGTCGGAGAAATGGGTGTTTCCTTAGTCTTAATCAACGGAATTTAAGGGCTTCTTGTATTTTGCAAGAGGCTTTTTTTATACATAGAGGAAAATATGAGCACACCTGAAAACATTAGAAATAAAGCTTATAGTGCAGCCCGTCAACTCGTGAGAAATCGTCTCGCTGAGAGTGCTGGTGCTGCTTATGAAAAGCTTGGTCCAACTGAAAAGATGAATATTGACAGGGCCGTTGAAAAAAAGCAAGCTCAAATTAAAAAAATTGCTCTTAAATTAATTCCACAAATTGCCAACAATGATAAAAAGCGTTTAGATTCATTCAATACTGGAAGTCCATTAGCAAACTATGGTTCCCCAGAAATGGGTGATGTTAACGAAGAGCTTAATAAAAAATTTGCAAAGCAAGTTTCTTCAAACAAAAAAGAAAAGCCAACTGAAAAAGGCGGCAAATGTGCTTACATTCAAATGCACAATACTTTTGGTGAAGAAGTTTCATTAAACAGCGCCGTATATAAAGCAATGATTAAAAAATCTGATAAATCAGGGATTGATGTCAATATTCTTGGTGAAATCTATAATCGTGGTATGAATATATGGAATAAAAATACAAATGTTTCACAACAGCAATATGCGTTTGCTCGTGTAAATTCTTTTATCAACAAAGGTAAGACATACTTCAATGAAGATAGTGATCTTGTTACTGAAACTAAAAAGAAAATGAAGGTTGAAATTCAAGAAGAAACTGAAACCTTTAAGAAGGGCGATGTAGTATATCTAAAGACTAATAAGTCTGCAAATTCTCCGCACACAGGTATAGTTAAAACAGTTACTCCTACACATGTTCACATTAAAGCTGTGGGTGGTACAGGATTGTATAGGGCACCTCATTCTTCGGTCACTAAAGATAGAAAACTATCTTATCATCATGTTACCTATGGTAATAAAAACGAAGAAACAGAGATAGAAGAAGCTCAAGCAAAACCATATGTTAAGCCTTTACACAATGAAAGTGGAAAGCAGGTTGGGTGGAAATCATCAAATGGTCATCATGTAAAGTACTGGCAGATGTTTGCCAAAAAGTCTGCATTAAAACATGCTAAACTTGAAGAAAGTATTGAAGAAGATGATTTTTTAGAACTAAACGATGAGGGAATTAATTTCTTCATTGAAAATGGTCTTGAATTTGATCTTGCTGAAGCCACAATCAGAAACACTAAAAAATTAATTCAAAGACTTCATGATGTCGAACAAGGTCAAACTTATGGTGGCCAACCATATTCAAGCCATCCAAAGTCAGTAATGCGTCTAGGTATTAAAGTTTTTGGTGGAAAACGTTTTGATCAAAATGCAAGAAAAGCAGCACTACTTCATGATACAATTGAAGACACGCCGACAACACCAGAAACTTTAATTAAAAAAGGTTTTCATCCTGATGTTGTGAAAGCAGTTCAGCTATTGAGCAAAGACAAAACAAAATCATATGAAGGCAATATCGAAAATATTGCTAGTGGTAATACTCCTGCTCATAAAATCGCACAGATGGTTAAGTATAGTGATAACATGTCAAATTACATGTCTATGCCAAAGCCAGAATGGGATAATGAAAAAGTTAAAAAACAAAAAACAAAATATATGGACTCAATGAAAAGATTGGGTCAAGTACTTGGCGTAAATCATCATGAAACACTTGAGCCAAAGTGGAAGCTTAAAGAAAACACAACTGATGATAACAAGCCATGTCAATCAAAAGATATTAATGAAGATTTGCGTAAATGGTTTGATCAAAAATGGGTTCGTATGGACACCAAGGGTAAGATCAAAGGTGATTGTGCTAGAGAAGAAGGTGAAGGCAAACCAAAGTGTCTTCCAATGGCTCAAGCACAAGCCATGGACCCAAAGGATAGAGCCAAAGCCGCTCGACGTAAGCGCAGAGAAGACCCAGTTGCTGATAGAGAAGGCAAAGGTGAAAAACCTATTAACGTCAGAACAGAAGCGGTAAGCCGAGCGCAACAAGCTGCAATTGCTATTTCTATGAAGAAAGCTGGTAGGAAGCCAAAGAACGAAGAGGTTCAACCCCTAGAAGAAAAATCCAATCCTACTAATCCAGCCCTGTGGTCAAAAGCAAAGTCTCTTGCTCGTCAGAAGTTTGATGTATATCCTTCTGCATATGCTAATGGATGGGCGGCTAAATGGTATAAATCAAAGGGTGGTGGATGGAATTCTGCTAACGAAGAATTTGTAGATACATCAAAAGGTTTAAATGAATCTTTCAACATGGCATTTGATTATCAGGGAAAGCCAGTAATAGCACCTACAGCACATGAATTAATGATGAAAACACAAGGCGGGTTTGCTCATCACAATGACGTACAGGATGTTATGAACGTCAAATCAATCAAAGAAGAGATTGAGAAGATATTTCAATCGACTATTCTTGAAGAAGATGATGATAAACTAGCAATTTCTATGAATAGCTTAATTAATATGGTCAATGAAGCATTCACCACTATTGATAGAATTAAGTCAGCTAATATTGAACGTGATGCATGGTCACAGGCTCAAATCCTTAAGTTAGAACGCTACATTGAATCGGTTGCCGCATACATTAACAACATAGATGAAACCGTAAGAAGCGGCGAAACACATGGTGTTATCGTTCCTGCACACACAATCGTCAGTCAAAAAACAGGTCAGTCAATCACTATACCTGCTAAGACAAAGAATGTAAAGAAGAATGATGTAGTTCTTCATCCAAATGACAATCCATTCGATGGTAAATGATTTTAATAAATACAATGAGAACAATTTAATTAATAGGGAATAAAATGGATAAACTAATCGAACAAATGAAAAGATTACTAGCCGATGTTTATGCATATGGTCTAAAGGCACAGAACTATCATTGGAATGTCGAAGGCCCAGACTTTATGCAATATCACGGTTTATTTGGTGGTATCTATGAAAAGGCTGCTGAAGATGTGGACACAGTTGCAGAACATATTCGTGCTCTTAATTCATATACTCCTGCTTCATTTGGTCGTTTTCAAGAACTAACATCAATTCAGGATGAGACAACTGTTCCTATTGCAATTGAAATGGTAAACCGTCTTTATCAGGACAATGCAAAGGTTCTTGCTACTGCTAAGATTGCATGTGCAACTGCTGATGAACTAAAGCAGCATGGTGTTTTAAACTTTCTTGAAGGTTTAATTGACGATTACGAAAAACAATCATGGATGCTACGTTCAACTGTAAAGAGAGTCTAATATGGCCAACTACAAACCACTTGCATCATATATAAGAGATATTTTAGAGAAAAAAGAACTGAGAGCTAAGAATAATCAGGCTCCCGGCGGTGGTCCTGAAACTGATATGAATGATCAGATTGCTGTTGGTTCATATAATACCAAAGATTTTGAAATGTCAAATAAAGCACAAAAGCTTTATTCAAATCTACCAAAAGAAACAGATTCAAATAGTGCTGAACAGGCTGCTATTCATCTTGATCAATTATTTGCTCTTCATAAGAATGCTAAGGTAAAGGGATATACTTCTCCAGAAGCACTTAAAACTGCTCAAAGTCATGCTGATAAGATCATGAATCTTGCTAAAAATATGAAGATGGAAAAAGAATTTGGTGATATTGTCGGCAATTCAATGGACTATCTAAAAGGACATACTGGCGAATATCCAAATAATGAGATTGAGCCAGATCAAGAGAAATCTCCTGAAGATGATAGCAGATTTAATACGCCATCTAAGGATTATACTACAGATCGTAATAGTGACCGTGATGTTGATAACGTAAAGAATTTTCTGATCAAAAGATCATTGAAAGCTCAACGTAAACTCAAGATTATCGATGACGATTGATTCATAAAAAAAAAAATAAATAACACACCAATTGGAGAAGAAAATGATTAAGAATAACGATAATTTTGATAGTCTATCAAAAAGTCTAATTGCCGATGTTCGTGCCGTTATGGAAGGCAAGAAAAAGGCATGTAAGTGCAACAACAATTGCTCTTGCGAAAAAGAAGAAAAGGGCGAAAAGAAAGCCGACGATGAAAATGCTGAAATGAAGACTGAAGCTTATGATGAGGTTGCTGTAAACAAGGCCATCGCTTCTTCAAACCGTTCTGGTAAAAAAATCAGTAGTGGAGCAGCAAAAAGAATTCATTCTCTCTTAAAAGGACATTCTGGTAGACAACCAAAGTGGACAAAAGATGAAGCTGATGCAATTACTGCTAAGATAAAGGCAGATAACAAGGGTGTCAAGGAAGAAGTCGAGATTGAAGAAGCCAAGATGACTTATAAAAAGATGCTTGGCCAACACTGCGTGTATCAAGGCGATAAAATGCTTCGTTCATTTCCAACAGAACTGGAAGCCATGAACCATATTAAAAAGAATCAAAGCGAAGAGCCTACAAAGAAAACTTATTCTTATAATGAGGAAGCTGAAAATCTTGATGAAATCAGTCATAAATTACGTAGTAGCTGGTTATCTAAAACTTTTAACAATCATTTCGATCATCGCATGGATGATAGTGATGCTGCTTCTGGTTGGAGAATAGACCCGCCTATAAAAGGACCAATGTCATCTTCTCGTCTAAAAATTTATAACAAAGCTCTTGATAAAGCTCAAAAACAGAACATGAAAGATTATGAAGATCGTGAACGTGCGAAGCGTGAAAAATATACACCTAAAGTCCACGATCTACGTGATATGGATCATGATGAAGTATATGATCACACTCAGACTAGCAATAAAATTAAGGATGGAGATGTTATGCGTGTCAAAAATGGCACTGCTGCTATGATTGGTGCATGGCCAACAATGATCCATGGTAAAAGCGATGTTCTTCACAGTTTTAAACCTGGCACTTCTATTAAGACAATTGATGGCGGATCATATCATAAAACATCTAAACTAGCTGATCTAACTCATGGTATTAAGGAAGAAGCTGTTAACGAAGCTAAGGCTGAAAGCCCAATCAAAGGCACTCGTCTAATTTCAAAGCATCAAGGCAAAGATGGCCACCATGCAGAAGTTCGTTTTAATCCAGATTACAACGAATATCAAGTTCATCACTATAACAATGGTAAGCATATGGGCGAAGGTCCAGTTTCTTATCATGGCGAAGGTAAGGAAGGCAGAGAAGATGCTACTAATACTGCTGAGTATGAAGTAAACAACTATCGTCCTAAGAATGGTTCTCTTCGTAAGGAAGAAGTTGAAGTGGTCGATAATGAATTCAATAGAGCCAATTATAAGCATTTAATCGGTAAAAGATACTCAGATGAAAAAGTACCATCATATGCAAGAGTAAAGAAGGTTGAAGAAAAGCCTTTAGTTGGCAATCAACATAAGCTCGACAAAAATAAGAATGGTAAGCTTGACGCACAAGATTTCAAGATGCTTCGTAAGGGCAAATCAATTGAAGAAAAGCTAGACCCTTCTATGGGAAGTGCTAAGTATATTGATGACTTTGTTAATTCAAAAGACCCACGTTTTGAAGGCAAGTCAAAGAAAGAACGCATTAAAATGGCACTTGGTGCTTATTATGCTGCTAAAAATGAAGCTGTAGAAACTAAAGAAGTTGATCAGATTGATGAAAAATATGGTGCTAAAACAAATTATAAAAAACATCATATTAGCGTAAATGGCAAGTATGTTGCTACAACAACATGGGCAAGAAGTGCCAAGGAAGCTGAACAAAGATTTATTCAACAGCATCCAGAACATAAGAATGAAAGAATCACAGTCGTTAAAGA
>Ga0114963_10000338_pt1 | contig 31088 bp, 27 predicted proteins | sample C_131016_EF_Meta_FD_87019 | JGI IMG/M metagenome (GOLD analysis project Ga0114963, IMG submission 87019) | Freshwater microbial communities from Lake Croche, Canada to study carbon cycling - C_131016_EF_MetaG | ecosystem: Environmental > Aquatic > Freshwater > Lake | place: Lake Croche, Canada... | reverse complement strand
CCTGCCGGACAGATGCCGATCTTTGACGATTTCCGTGCCTGTCTGGCCACCCATGGAGATGGTGCCACGCTCGCCTCGCTCGAACGCTTTGCCTTTTACGAGCGCGCCAGCAAGGCCTTTGCCATTGTGGTCAGCGGCGAAACGCGACTCTATGGCAATCTGATCCTCAAAAAAGGCGTCATCCGCCCCTGAACCCTGCGAGCGTTACCATGCAGCGCATTGATGCCCACCAGCATTTCTGGGACCCGGCCCGCGGCGATTACGGCTGGCTGACGGCAGACCTGCCCGCTTTGTTCAAGCCGTTCGGGCCAGAGGATCTCGCACCCCATCTGGCAGCACACGGCATCAGCGGCACGGTGCTGGTGCAGGCCGCTCCCAGCCTCGCCGAGACCGAGTATCTGCTAGACATCGCCACCAGCACGCCCTTTGTCAGAGGCGTGGTCGGCTGGATCGATTTCGAGCAGCCCGAACAGCGCGACGCGCTCGAACGTCTGGCCCGGCATCCGCTGCTCAAAGGCCTCAGGCCGATGATCCAGGACATTGCCGATCCCGACTGGATGTTGCGGCCCGCCCTCGATTGGGCGTTCAAGGCGCTGATCGCGCATGATCTGGCTTTCGATGCGCTCGTGCTGCCCGGGCACCTCGCCAATCTGCGCATCCTGATCGACCGCTATCCCGATTTGCGCGTGGTGATCGACCATGGGGCCAAACCGCAGATCAGGGACGGGGCGTTCGAGCCATGGGCAAGCGATATCGCGCGACTGGCGCGAGAGACCGGCGCTTTTTGCAAATGTTCGGGACTGGTGACCGAGGCGCGCGCCGATTGGACGCCTGCGGACCTGTCGCCCTATCTGGATCATCTGCTGGGTTTATTCGGCCCCGAGCGGCTGATTTTCGGCTCGGATTGGCCGGTTCTGACGCTGGCGGGTGACTATTCAGGCTGGTTCGATACAGTCAAACAAGCCATTGGCCATTGGACACAGCAGCAGCAGGCAGCCGTGCTGGGCGGCAATGCCAGCCGCTTCTACCGTTTATCCTGAAGAAAAAAGTGATCTTATCGGCTTATTGATCGTAAGATAAATCATTGCTCTTACCCAATCTGGGCATAGCCTTGCAGCAAGAGCGGTGTTAAGCCAAGAAACAGATGAAGCGTTGAGCCATTCAAGTGGCCGGTGGGACAGCCATCGCCACCCCTGTGATGCGAGGAGGAAAAACCATGGCGACTGAACTGACCCATTTTATCGGCGGCAAGCATGTCAAAGGCACATCCGGCCGTTTTGCGGATGCCTATTGGCCGATGAACGGCGAAGTCGCCTCCCGCGTGCCGCTCGCCTCCACCAAGGAAGTGAGGGCTGCCGTTGAAAACGCCATGGCGGCACAGCCAGCCTGGGCTGCGACCAATCCACAGCGCCGCGCCCGTGTGCTGATGAAGTTCCTCGAACTCGTCCACAAGGAATATGACGAATTGGCCCTGTTGCTCGCCAAAGAGCACGGCAAAACCGTGGCGGACGCCAAAGGCGACATCCAGCGCGGGCTGGAAGTGGTCGAATTCTGCATCGGTGCGCCGCATTTGCTCAAAGGCGAATTCACCGACGGCGCCGGCCCCAATATCGACATCTATTCGATCCGCCAGCCGCTCGGCGTGGTGGCGGGCATTACCCCGTTCAACTTCCCTGCGATGATCCCCTTGTGGAAGTGCGCCCCCGCAATTGCCTGCGGCAATGCCTTCATCCTGAAACCGTCGGAGCGCGATGTCGGCGTGCCGTTGCGGATTGCCGAACTGTTCCTTGAGGCTGGACTCCCTGCAGGCATCCTGAATGTGGTCAATGGCGACAAGGAAGCCGTGGATGCCTTGCTGGACGACCCCGATGTCAAGGCGATCGGTTTTGTCGGCTCCACTCCGATTGCCGAATATGTCTACACACGCGGCTGCGCCAGCGGCAAGCGCGTGCAGTGCTTCGGTGGCGCCAAGAACCACATGATCATCATGCCCGATGCCGATATGGACCAGGCGGTCGATGCGCTGATGGGCGCGGGTTACGGTTCGGCCGGTGAACGCTGCATGGCGATTTCGGTCGCGGTTCCGGTCGGTGAAGGCACCGCCAACCGTTTGATGGAAAAACTGGTTCCGCGCGTTGAAAGCCTTAAGGTCGGCCCCTCGACCGATCCGTCAGCCGATTTCGGCCCACTGGTCACCAAGGCCCATCTCGACAAGGTCAAGGACTATGTCGATATCGGCGTCAAGGAAGGCGCGAAGCTTGTGGTCGATGGCCGCAACTTCAAGATGCAGGGTTATGAAAACGGCTTCTATATGGGCGGCTGCCTGTTCGACAATGTCACCGAGGACATGCGCATCTACAAAGAGGAAATCTTTGGTCCAGTTCTCTCAGTGATCCGTGCGCCGACCTATGAAAAGGCCCTGTCGCTGGCCAATGACCACGAATATGGCAATGGCGTCGCCATTTTCACCCGCGATGGCGATGCGGCCCGCGATTTCGCCTCCAAGGTGCAGGTCGGCATGATCGGCATCAACGTGCCCATTCCAGTGCCGCTGGCCTATTACACCTTCGGCGGCTGGAAGCGTTCGGGCTTCGGCGATCTCAACCAGCACGGCCCCGATGCGTTCCGCTTCTACACCAAGACCAAGACCATCACCTCGCGCTGGCCCTCGGGCATCAAGGACGGGGCGGAATTCGTGATCCCAACCATGCGCTAAGCACAAACCAACAATATGAGACGAAATCAGGGGTAGCATGCTGCCCCTGATTTGTTTTCACTGGGCAAAAGGGAGGTTCATCCATGTCTCAACTTTTTGCTCTCGACGAGGACCGGATCGCCATCCGCGATATGGCTCGCAATTTTTCCGATGCGCAGCTCGCGCCGCATGCGCTGGAATGGGATCAAACCAGCCATTTTCCGGTAGATGTCATGCGCGAAGCGGCCAAGCTTGGGATGGCCGCCATATATGTACGCGAGGATGTCGGCGGGTCCGGCCTCGGCCGTCTGGATGCCGCTCTGATTTTCGAGGCGCTGGCCACAGGCTGTCCTGCCATTGCGGCCTATCTGTCGATCCACAACATGGTGGCCTGGATGATCGACCAGAACGGCTCTGCCGAACAACGCCAACACTGGCTGCCGCCGATTGTCAGCATGGACATGATCGCGGCCTATTGCCTCACCGAACCTGGATCGGGCTCGGATGCCGCAGCACTCAAGACACGGGCGCGGCTGGATGGCGACCATTACATTGTCGACGGGGTCAAACAGTTCATTTCCGGCGCGGGTGTGGCCGATGTCTATGCGGTGATGGTGCGCACAGGCGGCGAAGGCCCGTCCGGTATTTCGACCCTGCTGATTGAAAAAGGCACACCCGGCCTATCCTTCGGAGCCATAGAGAAGAAAATGGGCTGGAACGCCCAACCGACCCGCCAGGTCATCATGGACAATTGCCGCGTGCCGGTGGCCAACCGGCTGGGACCGGAAGGGACCGGCTTCAAGATCGCTATGTCGGGCCTGGATGGCGGCCGCCTCAACATTGCGGCCTGCTCGCTTGGCGGGGCGCAATCGGCCCTGGAAAAATCGTTGTCCTATACGGGCGACCGCAAAGCCTTCGGCAAGAAATTGCAGGACTTCCAGGCTTTGCAATTCCGGCTGGCCGATATGGCGACCGAGCTCGAAGTCGCACGCACCTTTTTATGGCGGGCGGCATCGGCGCTGGATGCCAAGGCACATGACGCCTCGCAGCTGTCGGCCATGGCCAAACGCTTTGTCACCGACACCGGCTTTGAAGTGGCCAACCAGGCCCTGCAACTGCATGGCGGCTATGGCTATCTCGCCGATTACGGCGTCGAAAAAATTGTACGCGATCTGCGCGTGCACCAGATATTGGAAGGCACCAACGAAATCATGCGCGTCATCATTGCGCGCCAGTTGGTCGGTCGCGGACAAGGAAGCGGATCATGAGCAAGACACTCGCCATCGCTTTTATCGGCTTGGGCAATATGGGCGGACCGATGGCCGCCAATCTGGTCAAAGCAGGATTTTCGGTCACAGGCTTCGACCTGTCGGCCCAGCATCTCGACCAAGCCAAGGCAAAGGGTGTGGTCCCCGCTTTGTCGGCCCGCGAAGCGGTCACAACCGCCGATGTGGTCATCACCATGCTGCCAGCCGGCAAACATGTGCTGGGCGTCTGGCAGGAGGTGCTTGCCAGCACCAGTCCAGAGGCTTTGCTGGTGGATTGCTCGACCATCGATGTGGAAAGCGCACGCGCTGCCCATGCACTGGCCACAGGACATGGATTGACCGCGCTGGATGCCCCCGTATCGGGGGGCGTGGGCGGAGCGCAAGGCGCAACCCTGACCTTCATGTGCGGTGGTTCTGACCCGGCTTTTGCGCGGGCCAAGCCGATCCTCGAAACCATGGGCAAAAAAATTGTCCATTGCGGCGAGGCTGGCGCCGGACAGGCCACCAAAATCTGCAACAACATGATTTTGGGCATCTCGATGATAGCGGTATGCGAAGGCTTCGCACTGGCGGAAAAACTCGGTCTGTCGCATCAGGCCCTGTTCGATGTCGCCTCGACCTCGTCGGGCCAGTGCTGGTCCCTGACCACCTATTGTCCGGTGCCAGGCCCTGTGCCGACCAGCCCGGCCAATCGCGATTACCAACCGGGCTTTGCCACGCCTTTGATGCTCAAGGACCTCACACTGTCGCAAGATGCAGCCCACAGCGCGGGCGCCCAAACCCCCTTGGGAGCCAAAGCAACCGAATTATACCGGCGATTTCTGGAATCGGGAGCATCGGAAAAAGATTTCTCCGGCATCATCGCAATGCTAAGATCGTAATATCAATTTCAGACTGAACCTTCGAGCGTGTTCATGACGTTGCAAACCAGTCCTTCTCCCCAACCGGCGGCCTCTGCGGCGCGTCTGTTGCGGCGTGTCGGCTTTTTTGTGCTGGCTGCAACCCCGCTGCTGTCGGTGGCCACCCGCCGCGGCTTCGTCATTGCAGTCCCTTTCGGTGCAGTCCTGTTGATCCTCGCAACACTGATCGAAAGCGAGAACAAGGAGCCATGGCAGGGTTTTGGCCGGATGGTTCTGTCATTATGCGGCATGGCCGGTCTGTTTGTGCTGCTCTGGGCCGGATTGTCGCTGGTCTGGACCCCGTTCAAAAGCGAGGCAATGGCCCGTTTGGCCAATCTGGCCGGACTGGCCCTCCTGGTCATGGCCACGGTCGCCAGCCTGCCCGTCCATAGCCGCGCCAACAATCTGCATCTGCTGGTCATTGGTTTCGCTGCCGCACTCCTTTTGGCCAACGGGCTGCTGCTCTGGCCCCTGAGAGAACACGATGCCGTGGTGGATCAGATGGTCACCGAACGCTTGCCGCTGTTTGCCGCGGTACTGGTATTTCCCTGCCTGGGCTGGCTGGTCTCCCGCCAGCGCATGATCGGTGCCGTGATGCTGCTGGCGGCCTCCAGCAGTTTCCTGATGCTTCAGGAGGCCTATGCCGCTTTGTTCAGCCTGACGCTGGGGCTGGTGATTTATGGCCTCACACTCTGGCGCGCCATCTGGGGTCGTTGGCTCAGCGCGGCCATGACCATCGGCCTGCTGGTGCTGGCCCCTGCTTTGCCGTTTCTGCTGCGCCCGCTGACCAAATGGGCCTTCGGTGCCACCGATCTCAATGTCGACGCCTTGCGGGTATGGGGACGGCTGGTGCAGCGCGAGCCTTTGCGCCTGATTACCGGTCATGGCTTCGATGTGACCGCCCGTGCCAAAGCCGCCGGACTGATCGAACCGATGGCCCCGCGCGGACTGCTGTTCGAATTGTGGTATGATCTTGGCCTGCTCGGCGTTGTCGGCGTGGCGATGGTGCTGATGATGGTGATCCGCGCCAGTTCCAGAGCAGCACCGGTGCTCGCCCCGGGCATTCTGGCCACGCTGATGGCCAGTTTCAGCCTGACTGTTTTGGGTCAGGTGGCCTTGCAGAGCTGGTGGGTGACCCTGATCGGACTGGTGGTGGTCATGTGGTTCGCCATCGAACAAGGGCAGTACCGCACCACCCGCCCCCGTTCCGTCTCAACCACGTTCCGCTGAGCCGAGAGCAGTTCAGGCTTTCCGGTTTCAGGCTTTTCTGTTTTAGGCTTTCCGGTTTTCCTGCACAGCGTGGCAGGCGACACCGTCGACCATCAACGGGATCTCGGTCTGGCAGCGCGCATTGGCGAGCGGACAGCGGGGATGGAATGTGCAACCCGATGGCGGCGAAATCGGATTGGGCACCTCGCCCTGCACCGGCTGGCGGCTGCGTCCGGTCATTGCCAGATCGGGCACCGCATCCAGCAGCATCCGCGTATAGGGATGGCGAGGCTGGGCAAACAGGGTTTCCACCCGAGCCACTTCGACCAGACGCCCCAGATACATCACCCCGATCACATCCGCCATATAGCGCACGACTGCCAGATTATGGCTGATGAACAGCAGGGTCAGACCGAGATCGCGCTGAAGGTCTTTCATCAGATTCAGGATCTGCGCCTGCACCGATACATCGAGTGCGGAAGTCGGCTCGTCACAGACAATGACATCGGCATCGGACGCCAAAGCGCGGGCAATCGCGATCCTCTGGCGCTGGCCACCGGAAAACTGGTGGGGAAATTTGACCGCGTCGGCTGGATCGAGCCCGACCAGTTTCAGCAACTGGCTGACACGGGCGCGCTCCTCGTCCTTGTTGCTGGCCAGTCCGAAAGCCTTCATCGGCTCGGCAATAATCTGCCCGACCCGCCAGCGCGGATCAAGACTGGCATAGGGATCCTGAAAGATCATCTGCAACCGGCGGCGCAAAGCGAGCGGATAGCCATGCTCGGGATCAAGCGGAACATGATCGATCGAGAATGTCCCGGAACTGGCAGGGAGCAGGCCGGTCACCATACGGGCAACAGTGGATTTGCCCGAGCCCGATTCCCCGACCAGAGCAAAAGTCTCGCCCTTTTTGATCGTGAAGGACACATCATCAACCGCTACCAGCATCTGCTTGTCCTGCCCGGACAGGACACGCTCCAGCCAGGGCTGAGACACATCGAACACTTTGCGGGCATGGGTGACGGACACCATCGGCTTCGCGCTCATTGGCCCACCTCATGCAAGAAACAGGCGACCTGTCCGGCACCCACCGTTGCGAGGACCGGCCTCGCCTCGTGGCATCGGGGCATCACATGCGGACAACGCGGATGGAAGGAACAGCCTTGCGGGATGGCATTCAGGCGCGGCATCGCCCCCTCGATCTGCAGCAAACGTTCCGGCCTCTCATCAAGCGCGGGGATCGAGCCCATCAGGCCCTTGGCATAGGGATGCTTGGGCGATTTGACGACATCACGCACCGGACCGATCTCGATCACCCGTCCGGCATACATCACTGCCACCCGGTCTGCGGTTTCGGCAATCACGCCCATATCATGGGTGATCAGCATCACTGCAGTGCCGCGTTCGCGGCACAGTTTTTTCAAGACGGCAATGATCTGCGCCTGCACCGACACATCCAGCGCAGTGGTCGGCTCATCGGCAATGATCAATTCGGGTTCCGCTGCCAGCGCCAGCGCGATGACCACGCGCTGGCGCATCCCGCCCGAGAATTCGTGCGGATAGCCGTCGATCCGTTTTTCGGGGGCCGGTATCCCGACCTCGGCCAGCAATGCAATCGCCCGCGCGCGCGCCTCCTGCTCGGAGACCGGCAGATGGGTGCGGATGGTTTCGATCAGTTGTTCTCCGACCCGATAAAGCGGATCCAGACTGGTCAGGGGATCCTGGAAAATCGTGCCGATCCGCTTGCCGCGGATATGGCGCAGCTCCTCGATGGGCAGATGGTCGATCCGTTGGCCCGCCAGCAGGACCTCGCCCGAAGCAATGCGGCCGGGAGGCTCCAGAAGGCCGATCACTGCCGCACCGGTCAATGATTTTCCGGCGCCCGATTCCCCGACGACGCCCAGCACTTCACCGGGCGCAATGGAAAAGGAAATACCGTCCAGCGCCCGCAAGGTGCCGTGGCGGGTGACAAATTCGACCACCAGATTGCGCAGTTCGAGCACAGGAGACGTTACCGATGGAGATGTCATTGCAGCCTCGGATTCAGCGCATCACGCAGCCAGTCGCCGATCAGGTTGATCGACAGGACAAACACCGCCAAAGTCAGGCCCGGGAAAGTGACAATCCACCAGTCGCCGGAAAACAGATATTTATTGCCGATCGAAATCAGCGTGCCCAGCGAGGGTTGTGTCGGTGGCAGGCCAACCCCCAGAAACGACAGGGTCGCCTCGGTGATGATGGCCAGACCCAGATTGATGGTCAGGATCACCAGCACCGGCCCGATCACATTCGGCAGCAAATGCCGCAACAGGATCAACGGTGTCGGCTGCCCGACCAACCGCGCGGCGTGGATATAGTCCTTGTTCTTTTCGATCAGGGTCGAGCCGCGGATGGTACGGGCATATTGCACCCAGAAGCTCAGACCGATCGACAGGATCAGCACCCCGAAGGCCCATGTCTCGCGCGACGTGCCTTTGGAGAGCGCCTGGACAACGCCATTGACCAGCAGGGCAATCAGAATGGCGGGAAATGTCAGCTGCACATCGGCCACCCGCATGATCACCGCATCGATGCGCCCGCCTGCATAGCCTGCCACCAGTCCCAGCGTGATGCCGATGGTGGCAGCCAGTGCCACGCCCGACAGGCCGATCACCAGCGATACCCGCATGCCATACAAAATCGCGGAATAGAGATCGCGGCCCTGGTCATCGGTGCCCAGCACAAAGCGCGGATCGCCTCCGTCCTGCCAGACCGGCGGAATATTGGCATCGGCCAGATACACTTGCGCAGGATCGAACGGGTCCATGCTTGCCAGCCATGGCGCCATCAAGGCCGCCAGCATGATGGCCAAAGACAGGATGGCCGCCACCACAGTCAAAGGCGAGCGGAAAAACAGATAGGTCAGATCATGCGCCATGATCCGTGACCAGAGACTGTCACCCGACGGGGTTGGTCCGGCGGAAGGGGGTGGGATTGTCACGCCATTATCCTTTGATGGTCGCACGCAAGCGCGGATCGACAAATGCATAGAGCAGATCAACCACCATATTGATGGTCACAAACAGCGCCGAAATGATCATCAGATAGGCCGCCATGATCGGAATATCGACATTCTGCACCGCCTTCAGAAACAACGCACCCATGCCGGGCCACTGGAACACCGTCTCGGTGATCACCGCAAAGGCGATGATCGAGCCGAGCTGCAATCCGGCAATGGTGATCACCGGCACCAGTGTGCTTTTCAACGCATGGCGGAAATGGATGGCGCGGGTGGTCAGGCCACGGGCGCGCGCGAATTTGATGTGGTCGGAGCGCAGCACTTCGAGCATCTCGGCCCGCACCAGCCGCATGATCAGGGTCATCTGGTAGAGACCAAGCGTGATCGAGGGCAGGATCAGCGCTTTCAGGCCCGAGGCGGTCAACAGGCCTGTAGTCCAGCGTCCCGATACCGTCACCACCTGACCACGCCCGAACGAGGGCAACCAGCCCAAGGTCACCGCGAACAGGTAGATCAGCAAAATCCCGATCAGGAAGGTCGGCAGGCTGACACCGACCAGCGAGATGGATTGGAACACCCGTGCAAACAGGCTGTCGCGCCGCAAGGCGGTATAGACCCCCATCGGAATCCCGATCGCCAGCGACAGGAAAGAGGAAATCAGTGCCAGTTCCAGTGTCGCCGGTGCGCGTTCGGCCAGCAATTCGATCACGGGTTGGCGGAATTGGTAGGAGATGCCGAAATCCAGCTGGACCGCTTTATAGAGATAGCGCCCCATCTGCACGACCACCGGATCATCAAGGCCCAGACTCTCGCGCACCTTGCGCACTTCTTCGGCGGGGGTGTCGAGGCTGACGATCTGGGCGACAGGATCGCCGACAAAACGGAACATCGTGAACGCCAGCAAAGCGACCGTCAGCAACACCATGCAGGATTGCAGGATCCGTCGGATAATAAATGCCAGCATCGGATGATTCTCTTCGTAAAAATCCCGACCACAGGGTCGGGGATCAGGGGCCAGACACCGTTAGGTGCCGGCCCCGATAGGCAAACAACCCTGTCCGGTTGCAGGCCGTGCAAACGACCTGCAACCGGAGACAGGATCAGTCTTTCATGATCCAGCCGAAGGTGATGGCATTGTCAGCACGCTGGGCCATCTTCAGGGTCTTCGAGACGCCCCATGCCAGAGCCTGCTGGTGCAGCGGGATATAGGCATAGTCATCATAGGCGATCTGGAAGGCTTGCTTGATCAACGCATTGCGCTTGGTCGCATCGGTTTCGCCAAGGATCTGGTCGGTCAAGCCGTCAAGCTGCTTGTTGCAATAGCCACCCAGATTGGTTTCGCCGCGTGCCGACTTTTCATCATCGCGGCAGCCGATGATGTCATACAGCACGTTGTGGCTATCCAATGTGTTGGGTGTCCAACCGAGCAGATAGAACGAGGTCTTGAAACCGTTCGGCTTGAGGATTTTGGCGAAATACTGCGCCTTGGGCTGGATCAGAGCATTGAGCTTGATCCCGACGCGGGCGAGCATGCCGACAATGGCCTGACAGATCGGGCCGTCATTGACGTAGCGATCATTGGGGCAGTCGAAGCCGACTTCGAAACCGTTGGGATAACCGGCATCGGCCAACAGTTTCTTGGCGCCTTCAGGATCGAACTTCGGACGCACGAAGTCTTTCGACAGCGGGAACAGTTCCGGAGCGATCATCAAGGCGGACGGGGTCGACAGGCCGCGCATCACGCGGGTCTTGATGGTTTCGATGTCGATGGCCTTGTAGAAAGCCTCGCGAACGCGCTTGTCCTTGAAGGGGTTCTTGCCCTTCACGCTGGACTCGAGCAATTCATCGCGGGTCTGGTCCATGCCGAGATAGATGGTGCGCAATTCAGGACCGGCCAGCACCTGCACATTCGACGCCGAGTTGACGCGCTGGATGTCCTGGATCGGAACAGGCTCGATCAGGTCGACTTCGCCCGACAGCAAAGCGGCAACGCGAGTGGCGTCCGATGCAATCGGTGTGAAGATGATTTCATCGAGATTGTGTTCTGGCTTGCTCCACCAGCCGGCATTCGCCTTGAACACGGTTTTCACGCCGGGCTGATGGCTGTCGATCTTGAAGGGACCGGTGCCGTTGGCATTCAGCGAGATATAAGATGGTGTAGTGGCATTGGCAGGTGTCGGGGCGGCGCTGCCATTGGCTTCGGCCCATTTCTTCGACACGATCATCCAGTATTCCCACTGGTTCAGCAGGATCGGATTGGGCACACCCAAAATCACATCGACGGTGTAATCGTCGATCTTGACGAATTTGGCATCCTTGGGCACGCGGGTGGTGTGGTTGGAGCCTGGTGCACGCAGACGGTCGGCGGAGAAGATCACATCATCGGCAGTGAAATCCTCACCGTTCTGGAACTTGACGCCCTTGCGCAGATAGAAGCGCCAGCGGGTCGGCTCGGGTGTTTCCCACTTTTCTGCCAGCGCGGGCACAACGTTCAGGTTGCGATCGCGCTTGACCAGACCTTCATAGACATTGGCCAGATGGGCATTGGTGGTGGTTTCATTGAGTGTATACGGATCGAGAGACTTCAAGTCCCCCTGATTGGCGTAACGCAGCGTTTTGGCATAGACCGCGCTGCTCAACAGCACGGCAGCCGTTGCCAAAGCAACAAATCCTTTGGCTACCAGTCCCTTTTTAATTTTCATCGCACTTTACCCCTGGGTTGAGTGAAACGTCATTGCCTCGTCCTGTTCACTCGTGGGGCAGAGATTAGCCGCCAAAACGTCTCAGCGTAAAGTCTAATTCTGCACTTTCGGCTGGTTAAATCGGGGCAATTGCCTTTTTAGTTAGGGATGATGTGATCAATCTTTGTCATTGACCTGATGCATGCGAATTTGCTTTGCTCTTGCAACCAATGGATAATATCAAATTGTCCTTTCATTACGCCCCATTCAAGAGGTTTTCCCATGCCTATCGTGAACCGTGTTGCCGCTTTTGCCGAGGAAATAGCCGAATGGCGGCACGATCTGCATGCCCATCCAGAGCTTGATTACGATGTCCACCGCACGGCCGGGATTGTTGCGGAAAAGCTCAAGGCATTCGGCTGCGATGAAGTGGTGACAGGCATTGGCCGCACCGGCGTGGTCGGGGTGATCCGCGGCTCCAAGCCCGGCAGCAAAGTAATCGGCATGCGCGCCGATATGGATGCCCTGCCGATCGTCGAGGAAACCGGCAAGGCTTATGCCTCCACCACACCGGGCAAGATGCATGCCTGCGGACATGACGGCCACACCTCGATGCTGCTGGGCGCGGCCAAATATCTCGCCGAAACCCGCAATTTCGCCGGCACTGCCGTAGTCATCTTCCAGCCTGCCGAAGAAGGCGGCGGCGGCGGCAAGGCCATGGTCGATGACGGCATGATGGACCGCTTCGGCATTACCGAAGTCTATGGCATGCACAACATGCCAGGCATGCCCGTTGGCCAATTTGGCTTGCGCACCGGCCCGTTGATGGCCGCAGCCGACCGTTTCACCATCGAGATCCAGGGCCTTGGCGCCCATGCCGCCAATCCGCATGGCTCTATCGACACCGTGGTGATTGTCGCCCAGATCATCAATGCATTTCAGGGGATTGTCGCGCGCAATGTGAACCCGCTGGAATCAGCGGTGGTGTCCACCACGTTTTTGCGCGCCGGTGATGCGTTCAACATCCTGCCGCAAACCGCCACACTGAAAGGCACCGTGCGCACGCTCAACAAGGATGTCCAGGACCTGATCGAACGCCGCATGTCCGACATCGTCCACGGCATCTGCGCCCTGCACGGGGCGACAGCCACGGTGGATTATGCCCGCGGCTATCCCGTGACCAGCAACCACGACACGCCAACCCAATTCGCGGCCTCTGTCGCAGGGTCGGTCGTCGGTCAGGACAAGGTCAATACCCACCTTGCCCCGACCATGGGGGCGGAGGATTTCTCCTATATGCTCGAAGCCCGCCCCGGCGCATTCATTTTCGTCGGCAATGGCGATACTGCCGGCCTGCACCATCCGGCCTATGATTTCGATGATCACGTAATCCCGATCGGCGTCAGCTATTGGGCCAAGCTGATCGAAACCGGCATGCCGGCCTGACCATAAGGAGGGGCCTTGCCCCCTCCATGAGGACCTGAAGCCGCAGGGCTTCAGGCTCCCTCGATTTCCTCGCGCAGCAATTCGAGCGCCAGCCATTCTTCCTCGGCCTGCATCAACGACACCTGGGTTTCCGTCAGGCGCAAGCTCATCGCATTGAAGCGGGCAGCGTCCTTGGCGTAGAGCTGGGGATCAGCGAGGGCTGCTTGCAGCTTTTCGATATCGCGTCCCAGAGCCGCCATTTTATCGGGCAGCACGCTCAAAGCATGCTTGTCCTTGAAGGATAATTTACGCGCCGATTTGGCAACCGCTGTCTGGTTTGCGCCGGCACCGGAGGCTTCATGCTTCTGGGTCGAGGGCAAGCCCGAGCGATGGGATTTTCGGGCTGTCACACCCTCGCCGCGCTGGGCTAGCATGTCGGAATAGCCACCGGCATAGAGCGTCCATTGCCCGTTACCCTCCGACATCAGAATGGCCGTGCAGACACGGTCGAGACAGTCGCGGTCATGGCTGACAATCAGAACGGTTCCGGCATAATCGGCGACCAGTTCCTCGAGCAGATCGAGGGTTTCGAGATCGAGATCATTGGTCGGCTCATCCAGCACCAGCAGGTTGGAAGGCGCAGCCAGCGCACGCGCCAGCAACAACCTTGCCCGCTCGCCACCCGACAAAGCAGCCACCGGTTGGCGGGCTTGCGGAGGCGAAAACAGAAAGTCCTTCAAATAGCCCATCACATGCCGCTGGATGCCGTTGACCGTCAGCATGTCACCCCGCCCGCCGGTCAGCACATCCATGACGGAGGCTTTCTCGTCAAGGGCGGCACGGCGCTGGTCTAGCACGACTTTTTCCAGACGGGTGCCAAGCCGCACCTCACCTAAATCGGGCGCCAATTCACCGGTCATCAAATTGATCAGCGTGGTCTTGCCCGCGCCATTGGCGCCGACAATGCCGATCCGGTCGCGCCGCATGATCCGCATCGACAAATCTTTGACAATGCTCCGCTCGCCATAGGATTTACCGACATGATCGAGCACCACCACCTGTTCGCCCGACTGGTCCGCCTCGCTGGCTGCCATTTTGACGTCGCCGGTCAGCTTGCGCGCGGTGCTGCGCTTTTCACGCAGATCGGCGAGATCGGCCATGCGCCGCACATTGCGTTTGCGCCGTGCCGTAACGCCGTAACGCACCCAATCTTCTTCACGCGCAATCTGACGGTCGAGCTTGTGGGCCTCGATTTCCTCCTGCTCGATCTGCAGGTCGCGCCATGCCTCGAAGGCGGCAAAACCCTGATCAAGCCGGCGCGAGCGTCCGCGATCCAGCCACACCGTATTGCGGGACAGATTTTGCAAGAACCGCCTGTCATGGCTGATGATCACCATCGCCGACCGCAAGCCTGACAATTCCTCTTCCAGCCAGGTGATGGCGGGCAGATCGAGATGGTTGGTGGGCTCGTCCAGCAACAGGATATCGGGGGCGGGCGCCAGTGTCCTGGCCAGCGCGGCGCGGCGTGTTTCCCCGCCCGACAGGCGTTTGGGATCCTCGTCGCCATTCAGACCCAGCTGGGTCAGCAGATGCTGGGCGCGATAGGGATCATCCCCGGGGGCCAGCCCTTCCTCGACGTAGGCCAGAACTGTCGGATAGGCCGACAGATCAGGCTCTTGCGGCAAATAGCGCACCGTGGCACCGGGCTGCAAAAACCGTGTTCCGCCATCGGCTTCCACCAATCCGGCCGCAATTTTCAGCAGTGTCGATTTGCCCGACCCGTTGCGACCCACAAGGGCCACGCGCTCGCCAAGGCCGACAGCAAGCTCGGCGCCATCAAGCAAGGGAGTACCACCGAAGGTCAGGCGGATATTTTGCAAATGCAGGAGAGGAGGTGCAGCCATGGCCAAGGGTGTGCCAGAGCGCGCCCGTTCATGCAAGCTGTCTTGAGCAAAATTAAAATTCTTCGAACTCTTCTCGCCGTAAACCTTACAGCAAATGGCTGTTTCGGGTCTCGCGCACCGCTTTGTGACGCAGCAATTGCCGCACTTCTGCGGAGGCCACCACCTCGCCTTTATTGGTAAAGGCCTCGTGATTGGTCTCGATCGAGTCGAGATCATAGAGATAGTTCACCATCACCGCATGGGCCTGCGCCAATCCTTTGGGCGACGGATCAGCCATCACATTGATGCGCTCCAACCGCGCACCATTGCCGAGATGGAACCGGGCGACCGGATCGATCACCCGCCCCGATGCCGTACGCGCCAGCAGCAGATAGCGTGCGGCCAAACCGTGCAATAAGGGCGCAAGCACTTTAACAGTGGCGGGATCCGTGGCCCACGCAGGATCATCGAGCCTATCAAGCGATTGTTTCAGCGCCGGCGTCACACAATCGGATTCAGCCTGTTTGCGCTCGCGTCCGAGCCAACCGGCAAAACCGGGAACGGGCGACAGGGTCACAAAGGTTTTCAGACCGAAGCCCTGGCGGGTCAGTTCCTCCACCACCTGCTTGATCAGGAAATTGCCGAAGGAAATGCCGCGTAACCCCTCCTGGCAATTCGAGATGGAATAGAACACCGCCGTTGTCGCCTTTTTCGGATCCAGTTGCACGCGGTCCTCGGTCAGCACATCGGTGATCGAGGCAGGGATGTCGGCGGTCAGGGCCACTTCGACAAAGATCAGCGGATCATCGACAATCTGCGGATGGAAAAAGGCAAAGCAACGCCGGTCGGGCGGTGCCAGCCGGCTGCGCAGATCATCCCAGCTTTTGATGGCATGGACAGCCTCGTAGCGGATGATCTTTTCCAGAATATTGGCCGGCGTCTGCCAGTCAATCGGCCTGAGCACCAGAAAACCGCGATTGAACCATGAGGAAAACAAATGCCGGAAATCGGCATCCAGCGCCGCAAGGCCGGGATGGGCCTTTTCGAAGCGGAACAGATCCTCGCGCATCCGCACCAGATTTTGCGTGCCGCCCGAGGAGAGATTCAACCGGCGGATCAGTTCCTGGCGGCGTGGTTCGGCCGCCTGGTGCAGCGCCATCAGATGCTGGTGATCGGGTTTGGCCTGATAGGCGGCAATCGCCTCAGCCAAGGCTGCCTCGTCGGCCCCGAACTGGTCGACCAGCATGCACAGGAAACCGCATTTGTCGGCATCATCCATGCGGGCATAGCGGGCGAGGATCATGGTGGCCAGAGCCACGCCGGAGGCTTCACCACGGCTGGACAGCAAAGCATCACACATCTCGCTGACGGGCGGAAGATCACGCCGTCCCCCGACCCATTGCGCCTGTTCGACCAGCGCACGGCCCCGTTGCGAAATGCTCGAAATCAAATCCGTGAGAAACGACATGCCATTCCTGCCCTATCAAAGCCAAACGCTTATGGTGCAGCGCATCAACAATCGTAGACTAAGGGCAAATTTTCAAATTTCAAACCCGAAATGATCAGGCACGTTGCTTATAAGGGTGGCTCGTCCTCGCCCAGCAGAGGCCGCCAACCCCAATGCAGCAAGGAGGGATCGTCGCTATCAACGCCATGGGTCTGCAGAATGTCGTGGATTTCACGCAACCGTCCGATCACGGCAGGCCCGCGCAACAGGCCGGTCATCACCATCAGCATTTCGATCACCAGCAACTGCACCACATAGGCCTCGGTGCCGACCCGCATCGTGGCATCGCGCGGCACATCGCTGGCCAAGACGATATCGGCCAGAGCAGCCAGCGGCGTATGGCCGCGAGTAATGGCAATGATGGTGGCACCGCGCGCTTTGGCCAGCCGCACCACTTCCAGCAGCGACGGCATACGCCCGACAAAGGAAATCGCCACCACCACATCGGCAGGGGTCAGTGTCGCTGCGGCCACCAGCTGGAAATGCGCGTCCGAATAGGCGGTGGTGTTCAGATCAAGCCGGAACAGACGGGCCTGCAAATCCTGCGCGAGAAAATTCGAGGTCGCACCGGTGCCATAGCAATCGATACGGCGAGCCGCGTTGATGGCCTTGGCCGCGCGGTCGATGAAAACGGGGTCGATCAACCGCTGCCATTCCGACAGCACGGCCGTCAGACTGCCCACGACATTGCGCACGACATCGGAAGCACTATCGCCCTCACTGACACCGCGATGCAGATAGGGTGTGCCGCGTGCCAGATCGCCGGCGAGTTTCAGCTTGAAATCCTTGACCCCCTCGCAGCCCACCGTACGGCAGAAACGGACAATTGTCGGAGCACTGACTTCGGCGGCGCGCGCCAATTCCTCGACATTGGTGCTGACAGCCCAACTCGGGCTCTCCAGCACCAGTTCGGCAATCCGTTTCTGCCCGCTCGACAGGCTATCCATTGCCAGCCGGATGGCACGCAACACATCGGGCGTCTCCAATCCGTCGGAATAGAACGGGGCCTCTTCGGCAGCGGGGACCTGGGCGTCATCCATTCAGATCGCCTCCTCGGCGGCCAGATCGAAATGGCAGGCGAATTGATGTCCGTCCTGCTCGTGCCGCAACAGGGGCCGTTCCTGCGCACAGAGGCTTTGGGCCTGCGGGCAGCGGGTGCGGAACACGCAACCCGAAGGCGGATCAAGCGGCGAGGGAATATCCCCCATGATCAACCGGCGCGCTTTGGGTCCATCGGGATCCGCTTTGGGTGAAGCGGCCAGCAAGGCGCGGGTATAGGGATGGCGCGGGTGGCGCATCACACGCTCGGTCGGCCCCATTTCCATGACGCGGCCGAGATAGAGCACCGCGACCCGCTCGCACAGCAATTCGACAATATCCAGATCATGCGAGATGAACAGCAAGGCCAGACCGAAGCGCGCCCGCAAATCCTGCAGCAGATTGATGATCTGGGCCTGGACCGACACATCCAGTGCCGACACCGGCTCATCGGCAATGATCAGTTTCGGTTCGACCGCCAGAGCCCGCGCAATGCCGATGCGCTGGCGTTGCCCGCCGGAAAATTCATGCGGAAACCGGTCAGCATGGGCTTTCTGCAAGCCCACCATCTCCAGCAATTCACCGATCCGTTCGGCGCGGCGGTCCTGCGCAATCGCATGGGTATCGAGCGCCTCGCCGATGATGTCACGCACCCGCAAGCGCGGATTGAGCGAGGCAAACGGATCCTGGAACACCATCTGCGCCTGCGCCCGAAACGGCTTCAACTGCCGCTCCGATAGACCGTCAATCGCCTGCCCGTCAAAGCTGACCTGCCCGGTGCTTGAAGCAATCAGCCGCAAGACCAGCCGCCCGATGGTGCTTTTGCCGGAACCCGATTCACCGACCAGCCCGAAAGCCTCGCCCGCCCCGATCTCAAAACTCACATCCTCGACCGCCCGCAACCGGCCCTTGGCGGTCACAAATTCCTTGCCCAGATGCGAAACCGACAGCAGTGCTTTTGTCATGCCAAGTCCCTCCAGCGCAGGCAGCGGATATCGCCGGCGCCGTCCGCTTCCAGCACGGGCGGAGTGCTCTGGCACTGGGCTTGCGCCATCGGACAGCGCGGCGCAAAGGCGCAGGCGGGACCGAAATCACCGGGCTGGCCCGCAATCGCCTGGATCACCCGCCGCCCGTCACGCTCAACCGCGCGGGCCGGCAGGCAGGACAGCAGAGCCTTGGTATAAGGATGGCGCGGGGCGCGGAACAGCGGCGCGGTGAGCCCGCTTTCAACCACCTGACCGCCATACATCACGGCCACACGATCGGCGATTTCCGAGACCACGCCGAGATTATGGGTAATGAACAGCACCGCCATGCCTGTTTCGCGGCGCAGGCGGTCAATCAAAGCCAGAATTTGCGCCTGAATGGTCACATCCAGCGCGGTGGTCGGCTCGTCGGCGATCAGCAGAGCCGGATTGCACGACATGGCCAGCGCGATCATCACCCGCTGGCGCATGCCGCCCGACATCTGGTGGGGATAGTCATCCATCCGGCGTCCGGCATCGGGGATTTCAACCAGATCAAGCATGTCCTTAACCCGTTTGCGGGTGGCCTGTCCGTCCAGCCGCAAATGCAGGCGCACCGATTCCGCAATCTGTTCGCCGATCGTCAGGACCGGATTGAGGCTGGTCATCGGTTCCTGGAAGATCATCGCCATTTCGGTGCCGCGCAACTGCCGCAGCCGGTCCTGCTCCAAGGCGCCGAGATCGAGTGTCTGGTTCTGGCGGGTCCGGAAACGGATCTGGCCCGCCGAAATGAAGCCGGAGGCCCGCGGCAAAAGGCCCATGACTGCCAGGCTGGTGACAGATTTGCCCGAACCCGATTCCCCGACCACCGCCAGTGTCTCGCCGGCCTGCAATTCAAGCGAGACACCCCGCACCGGCGTGACAATGCCGCTCTCGGTCCGGAACGACACCGAGAGCCGGTCGATCTGCAACAAAGGCTGGTGCGATTGTCCGGTCATACTCACAACGCCTTGCGCAATTTGGGGTCTAGCATGTCGCGCAACCCGTCACCGATCAGTTGCAACGACAGCGCCGCCAGCACAATCGCCAGACCGGGAAACAGCACGACCCAGAAGGCATCATCGGCATATTGCTGGCCCGAAGCGATCATCGTGCCCCAGGTCGGCACCTCCGGCGGCACCCCCGCCCCCAGAAAGGACAGGCCGGCTTCGGCCAGCACCGCATAGGCAAAAATAAAGGTCGCCTGCACCAAAATGGGCGAGGCGACATTGAGCAGGACATGCACCCGCAAAATCCGGAAGGTCGAGACACCCAGCGCCCGAGCGGCCTCGACAAACGGCAATTCGCTGACCACCAGGGTCGAAGCCCGCACCACGCGCACCACGCGAGGGGCATAGACAATCGACAGGGCCAGCACGACATTGCCGGAGGACGGCCCCAAAATCGCCACCAGGAAAATCGCCAGCAGAATATCGGGCAAGGCCATCATGGCATCGGCCAAGCGCATGATGAGTGCATCCAGCCCCTTCACATAGCCCGCCAGCAGGCCGAACAGCGTGCCGATGCTCATCGACAGGACCACCACAGCCGCCCCGATGCCGAGCGAGGCGCGTCCACCGAAAATCATGCGCGAGAGTATATCGCGTCCGAACTCGTCGGTGCCCAGCCAGTTGATGTCGCTTGGGGGTTTCAAACGACGCGCCATCCGCATCGCATCGGGCTTGAACGGCGCCACCCACGGCGCCAGCAAAGCGGCCAGCACGATGACGCCCAGCACCAGCGTGGCGATCAGCACCAGTTTGCGCCGGAACAACCGCTTGAAAAACAGGCGCACAGGACTGGCCTGGGCCATGACCATCGCATCCATCAGCCGGCCCTCACACGCGGGTCAGCCAGTGCATAGATCAGATCCACCGCCAGATTGATCAGCACATAGACGGCGGCCACCACAATCAGCGCACCCTGGATGACCGGATAATCGCGCCGCAGCACCGCCGAAACCACCAGATTGCCGATGCCGGGCAGCCCGAATACGGTTTCGGTCACAATCGCGCCACCCACCAGCAAAGCCGCCGTCAGGCCCACCACAGTGATCACCGGAATCAGCGCATTGCCGAAAGCATGACGCCAGATCACCACCCGCTCGGCCAGACCTTTGGACCGTGCCGTCCGGATAAAATCCTCGCTCAGAATATCGAGCATGCTGGCACGGGTGAAGCGGGTGATCAGCGCGGAATTCACAATGCCCAACACACTGGCCGGCAACACCAGATGCTGCAAGCGCAGCAGAAACGGGGCTCCCGGATCGCCATATCCGGCCACCGGAAACCAGCCCAGCTTGACCGCAAACAGCTGGATGAAAATCAGCCCGAGCCAGAAGCTCGGGATATTGGCGGCCACCATTGCCAGACCGCTCAGACACTGGTCAAGCCAGCGGCCGCGCCAGACCGCCGAGGCAATCCCCGCCGGAATGCCGATCAAAGCGGCTATCGAGACAGAAAACAAGGCGAGGAAAAAGGTCGGCTCAGCCCGCTCACTCAAGGCTTGCGTGACAGGGCGTTGCAGGAAAATCGACTGGCCCAGATTGCCCGATAGGATTTCCTTCACCCACAAACCGAATTGCACCAGCAAAGGCTGGTCGAGCCCATAGGTCGCCCGCAATTTGGCAATATCCTGCACGGTCGCCTGATCGCCCAGCATCAAAGCCGCCGGATCACCCGGTGCAAGGCGGGTCAGGAAGAACACCATGGTGGCCACCAGGGCCATCACGATCAGCAAACCGGCCAGCCTGCGCAGAAAGAACCGTGCCATTGCCGAACTCTGCTCCCGCCTGAATAAAACCTGTGGCGCACACTGCATGCGCCGGAAATCGTCTCAAATGAACCAATAAAACGACTGACATGAATAACGGGCGGCAGAGTGACTGCCGCCCGATTGTCAAAGCCCAATCAGGGTGTGATGCTCACATTCCAGAACGCAGGCCATGGCATCGGCGCATAGCCTTTCATCTTGTTCGACACCCCCGAAAGGGCCGCGAAATTGCCGACGCGGATATAGGGCACCTCGTCATAGACCGTCTGCTGCACCTTGGCCCACAAGGCACCGCGCTTTGTGGCATCGGGCTCGGAGTTGAAGGCCGCCAGGGCCGCATCCTTGGCCGGCGACTTCCAGCCACCGGGAGCGCCGTCACCCAATTGGGGGGGCGACAGCATCGGCTCGGGCAGGAAGGCGGAATGGGTCACATAGACATCCCAGACAGCCGGATCGGCGCGGCGCTGCACCAAGGTGGCCCAATCGACCACATCCAGTGTCACGGCAAAGCCCGCTGCCTTCAGCTGTTCGGCCATCACCAGAGCCATGCGGTGGTGATAGTCATATTGCTTGGAATTGAGGATGCGGATCGGCGTGCCGTCATATTTGGCGTCGGCCAACAGCTTTTTGGCTCCTGCCGCATCACCCTTGTTGTACTGGCCCTTGCCTGCTTCGGAATAGAACGGCGAGCCCTTGGGGAAATGCTCGGCACTGACGGCAAAGAATTTCGGATCGCCGAAACCGGCCATCAGGATTTCCTCGTCATTCAAGGCCATCTGGAAGGCCTGACGGATTTTGACATCCTTCATCGGCCCCTGCACCGTGTTGGTTGGGAAATAGGGAAAGCCGTAAGGCATGGTCAGCACGGGGCTGACATTGCTGGCCGCCGATACCTTCTTGTTGCTTTCGACAGGCAGCTGGTCGGCGAAGTGATACTGACCGGCAATCACGCCTTCGGTGCGGGTATTGGCATTGGGCACCGGAATGAACCGCAATTCATCCACCTTGGCTTCGCGTTTGCCCGCATAGCCGCTGGGGGCTTCCGAGCGCGCATTGTAACCGTCATGCTTCACGAGAACGACAAACTGGTCGGGCTTGCGCTCGCGGAATTTATAGGGACCGGTCCCGACAAATTCGACCAGCGGCGTGGCAATCGATTCCTTGGCCATGATCCCGGCAAAACCCGACGGCAGCGCCAGATGCGCCAGCAAAGCAGGCTGGACATCCGACAGGCTGATCTCGATGCCATTGGCACCCTTGGCGACAATACCGGTGATACTCTTGCCCAAGGCCTTGCCACGCGGGGTCATTTCAACCCACCGCTTCAGCGAGGCAACGACATCGTCGGCATCCAGATCACGGCCATTGTGCAGTTTCACGCCCTTGCGGATCTCGATGCTGTAGTTTTTGCCATCGGCGCTGATTTTGGGCATGTCGGCCGCCAGCATCGGTTTGACGACCCATTTGTCATCGAATGTATAAAGCGGCTCATAGACATGCTGCATGATAATGGACACCAGATCGGCGGTCGACGCCATCGGGTCGAGTGATTGCGGCTCGCCGATCATCGCCAGATTGGCACTGGTCTGCGCCAGGGCGGGCAAAGGGGCGGACAGGCTTGCCAGCGCGGCAAGTCCCGCAGCGCCGAGCACATGCCTGCGGCTCAAAACATCCAACAGTGAAAACGACTTTGACATTCAAATTCCCCCTTGATTTTGCACAGTGATGCAATTGTGACTTATATGAAAATTTATTAAGACATCTGATCCGCTGTCAATGCGAATTTTGGTATTTATCGTCATATTGCAGCGCAAAAATCAGCACTATTGACCAGCACATGTTTTTTTATGTAATTTTTTTCCATATGAAGCACAATCCGCTCGACGGGCCGGGCACAGTATGGGGAGTTTGAGGCGCATGGCATTTGATCTTGTTCTGACAGGCGGTCGGGTGATCGACCCGTCCCAATCGATTGACCGTGTGACCGATGTGGCCTTTCAGGGCGGCAAGGTGGTGGCTGTCGGCGACGGACTGGCCGCGCAAGCCGCCACGGTCGAGCCTGTGGAGGGCAAGATTGTCACACCCGGCCTGATCGACCTGCACACCCACACCTATTGGGGCGGCACCTCGCTGGGGGTCGATCCGGTCATTCTCGGCAAAGGCGGATGCACCACGGTGGTGGATACCGGATCGGCAGGCCCCGGGAACTATCCAGGCTTTCTCGAGCATGTGATCAAACCCTCGCCTATTCGGGTCATTGCCTATCTGAATGTCTCGTTTGCCGGCATTTACGGCTTCTCCAAACGGATCATGGTGGGTGAAAGCGGTGATTTGCGGCTGATGGCGCCGCTCGATACCGTCGATGTCGCCCTGGCCCATCGCGATACGCTGGCCGGCATCAAGGTGCGGGTGGGCTTCCATGCCTCGGGCAATTCCGGCCTCGTGCCGCTCGACATTGCCAGACAGGTGGCCGACGAGGTCGGCATGCCGTTGATGGTGCATATCGATTATCCGCCGCCAACCCTGCCGGATGTGCTGGCCCGGCTGCGCAAGGGCGACATCCTGACCCATTGCTTCCGCCCCTTCCCCAACTCTCCCGCTACCGCTGCAGGCGGCGTGATTCCGGAAGTGCTCGACGCGCGCCAGCGCGGGGTTATTTTCGACATCGGACACGGCATGGGGTCGTTCTCCTTCGCTACGGCCCGCACCATGCTGAAGAACAATTTCATGCCCGACTGCATCTCCTCCGATGTGCATGCCCTGTGCATCGACGGACCGGCCTATGACCTGTTGACCACCATGTCGAAATTCATCGAACTCGGCATGCCGCTGGTCGAGGTGATCCGTTCGGCCACGCAGAATGCCGCCCATGCCCTGAACCGTCCCGATCTCGGCACCTTCAAAACAGGCAGTGCGGGCGATGCCACGGTGATTGACTGGCGCGAGGGCTCATTCGACTATGTCGACTCGACAGGCGAGCAGCTGGCTGGCAAAACACGTCTGCTGGCCTCCCATGTCATCGTCAACGGGGCCTTGTGGCACAAAGCGTAAGGACAACAATCATGACACCCGAACAACGTCTGGAAGCCCTCGGCCTGACCCTGCCTGACATGCCGATACCGGTGGCCAATTATGTGCCTTACCGCTGGGCAGGTAATCTGCTCTATCTGTCGGGTCAGGGTCCGAAGAGAACGGACGGAACCTACCGGGTCGGCCGGCTGGGCCGCGACATCACCATCGAGGAAGCCTATCAGGAAGCGCGTCTGACCGGTCTCAACCTGCTGGCCGCCACCAAAGCCGCCGTGGGTAATCTGTCCCGCGTCGAGGCGGTGGTGAAACTGCTGGGCATGGTCAATGCGGAACCGGATTTTTCCGACCATCCGAAAGTGATTAACGGCTGCTCCGACCTGTTTGTCGACGTGTTGGGCGAAGCCGGTCGCCATGCCCGTTCCGCCGTCGGCATGGGCTCGCTGCCCAACCGCATGTCGGTCGAAATCGAAGCCATCCTGCTGATCCGCAACTGATCCACATATCCGAAGGAGGCACCCCGATGGGCCTGTCACAGCTGAAAGCGCAGATCGCGCGCGACTATGGCACTCCCGCCATGGTGATAGACCTCAACGTGGTTGAAAACAATATTGCCCGCGTCCAGGCCATGTGTGATGCGGTCGGCGTGGCCAACCGCCCGCACATCAAAACCCATAAAAGCCCGATCATTGCCAAAATGCAGATCGAGGCGGGTGCCAAAGGCATCACCTGCCAGAAGATCGGCGAGGCCGAGGTAATGGCAGATGCCGGCATCGACGATATTTTTATCAGCTACAACCTGCTCGGCGAGCAGAAGATCGGCCGTCTCGGCCAGCTGCTCAAGCGCGTCAAAATGCGGGTGGCTTGCGACAACCAAACGGTTCTTGATGGCCTGCCAGAAGCGGGCATCATCGCCGGACGCCCGCTCGAGGTGATGGTGGAATGTGATACGGGCCGCAAGCGCGCCGGTGTCGAAACCCCGCAAGAGGCCATTGATCTGGCCAAACAGATAGCGGCCAACAAACATCTGAGCTTTGCCGGATTAATGGTCTATCCGCCCGAAAGCAAAATGGCCGAAACGGAAGATTTCATCGCCACCGTGCGCGCCGGCTTGCGCGAGGCGGGCATCGAGATCAACGAAGTCTCGTCGGGCGGCACGCCCAATCTGGTCAATCTGGGCAAGATCAAAGCGGCGACCGAGCACCGCGCGGGCACCTGCATTTTCAATGACCGCATGATGATGCGCAACGGCCACGCCAGCCTCAATGATTGCGCGCTCAACGTCTATGCCACCGTGGTCTCGCGCGCCGGTGCCGAGCGCGGTATTCTCGATTCGGGATCGAAAACCCTGACCGCCGATACGGGCGGCGGGCTGGACGGCTTCGGCCTGATCCTCGAACATCCGCAGGCCCGCATCGCACAGTTTGCCGAAGAGCACGGCTTTCTCGATCTGTCGGCCTGCAATGACCGTCCGGTGGTGGGTGATGTCATGCGCATCATCCCCAACCATGTCTGCGTGGTGGTTAACATGGTGGATCGTCTGGTGGTTGTGCGCGGGCATGAATTGATCGGTGACTGGCCGGTAGCGGCGCGCGGCCGCATCGTCTAATCTGCCGCGATGAGCACACACCAACCCAACCGGCTGGCCTTCGACCAGCATTTCGAGCGTTGCCCCCTGATTGCGATCTTGCGCGGCATTACACCGTCCGAAGTGGTAGCGGTCGGCGAAGCCCTTGTGGCAGCCGGCATCACGCTGATCGAGGTGCCGTTGAATTCGCCTGATCCGCTGGAGAGCATTGCCCTGATGGCGCGCCATTTCGAAGGACGCGCGATGATCGGGGCGGGCACGGTTCTGAGCGTGCAGGATGTCAAGGCGGTGCAGGCCCACGGCGGCACGCTGATCGTATCGCCCAACTGCAATGCAAGCGTGATTGCACAGACCAAGCAAATGGGGCTGGTATCGGCTCCCGGCGTGTTCACCGCTTCCGAGGCCTTTGTCGCGCATGAGACAGGCGCCGATCTCGCCAAACTGTTTCCCGGCGAATTGATGTCGCCTGCCGGCATCCGCGCGCTGTCGGCGGTGCTACCCAAATCCCTGCGGCTGCTGCTGGTCGGCGGTGTCGGGCTTGAGACGGCCGAGCACTATCGCGAGACGCCGCTGGCAGGCATGGGCATCGGCTCGTCCCTTTACAAACCCGGTGTCAGCGCCGGGGAAGTCGGCAGTCGTGCAAGCCACTTTGTCGAGAGCTGGCGCAAGGTACATCCACGGTAAAGGGCTGGCTATGATCACCGTCTTCGGTTCCATCAATGTCGATTTTGTGACCCGCGTTGTCCATATTGCCCAAGCGGGAGAAACCGTGGTGGGTCCCGATTATCAGGTCTTTGCAGGAGGGAAAGGCGGCAACCAGGCTTTGGCTGCCGTGCGCGCCGGCGCGCCGACACGGATGGTGGGGGCTGTCGGCCGCGATCCTTTTGCCAAGCTCGGCCTCGAACCGCTTGAACAGGCCGGCGTCGACCTGTCCTGCATCCAGCGCGTCGATGCCCCGACGGGGACGGCCTTTATTGCGGTCAGTGATGCGGGCGAGAACGCGATTACGGTGGCCTCCGGTGCCAACCGTCTCGCAACAGCCGATGCGCTGTCGGGCCTTACGCTCTCGCCAGCCGATCTTGTCCTGTTGCAGCGCGAACTGCCCGATGCGCAAACCCTTGCTGCCGCCCGCTGGGCCAGGCAGCAGGGCGCGCGGGTGATCCTCAACATCGCGCCAGCCGGACAGCTGGACCCCGCTTTGCTCACCTGTATTGACGTGCTGATCGCCAATGAGGGCGAGATCCTGTCGCTGGCCCACCAATTCGGCATGACAGCCACCAGCCCCGACGACATCGCCAGGCAGATGGACCAGGACCACGCCATCACCACTGTTGTGACGATGGGAGAACAGGGCGTGGTGGCCTGGTCGGACGGTGTCCGTCGGCAGATCGACGCGCTGCCGATCGAGGTGGTCGACACCACTGCGGCGGGCGATTCCTTTTGCGGGGCCTTTGCGGCCGCCCTGCATCGCGGCTTCGGATTGACGGGCGCATTGCAACGCGGCGTGGCGGCAGGCAGTCTGGCCTGCACGCAACTGGGGGCACAAAGCTCGATCCCTTTACTGGCTGCCATCGAGACAGCGCTGGACGGCCACTTCGCCTGACCCGAAAACGGCTTACGAGACCGGCAGCAGCGCCTGATAAACGGCCTGTTCCTGCGCCTCGGTTTCGATGGTGCCCGGACGCGCCTGACGCACCGCAGCAATGGCCTTTTGCGGGGTGAGCCCGGAGGTTACTAGCAATTGGGCGGCAAAGGTGCCGGTGCGGCCCAAGCCTGCCGCGCAATGCACCACAGCCACGCCGTCATTGCGCAAGTCACGCAACAGGTCGGGCACTTCCAAGGCCATGCGCTGGCGCGTCACGCTGCCTGCCACCGCCATATCGGCAACAGGCCAATGATGCCAGATCAGGCCATGCGTTGCGACACGATGGGGAAGATCCTCGACACCATACAGGGCAAATTCGCTTTCCTCGATCAGCGTGACCAGATGCGAAGCCCCGAAAGCCTTGATCGCCTGCAGATCCTCATCGAGATTGCGGGCCCAGAGGCGGCTATGGCTATCCCAGCCACAGCGTCCCGGACAATGCACCAAACCCAGTCTGCCTCCCTTGGGCAGAGCTATCGTGTCAATCTGCAAGGCCCCATTGACGGATAGATCGTCAGACATGTGAACGCGTTACTCCACTTGAAATCGGGCGGATCAGGCCAGCGGCTCGCCGAAGCGCGCAACGGGCGCACCGGGCACATCAACCTCGAAGGACACAATCGTGCCCGCATAATCATGACCGTCGACCTGCTTGGCCAACGAAGTCACATACAGGGTTTTCATGTCTGGCCCGGCAAAGCATGGCATGGTCGGGGCCGGAAACGGCAGCATAACCTTGCGGTCCAGCGTGCCATCGGGGGCTATCCGGTTCAGGCAGCCCGCGGTCACGCCCGCCGCCCAATAATAGCCCTCGGCATCACAAGCCGCGCCGTCGGGGCGCCCTTCGGCCTCGGGCAGGATCCGCAGGATGCGCTGGCGAGAGAGATCACCGGTCTTTACATCGAAATCGAATGCTTGCGCATAGGGACCACGGCTGTCGGAATGGTACATCGTGCGGTGGTCGGGCGACCAGGCCAGACCATTCGAGATGATCAGCCCATCCACCATCTTGTCGCAGCGTCCATCGGTATCGATGCGGTACAGTGCAGCCACCGCCTCCTTGGTCGGGCGGTCATCCATCGAGCCAACCCAGAAGCGGCCGTCGGGACCGACCTTGCCATCGTTCAGGCGATTGGTCGGACGGTCCGGCTCGGGACGGACCAGCAACGACAAGGCTTCTGTCGCCGGATCGAACCAATAGACCCCGTCGCGCAGCGCAACCACCATGCGGCCATCCTTGGCCAGACCGAAACTGCCGATGTCGCTCGGCATGGCCCATTCGCGCAGGGCCTTGCTTGCCAGATCAAGCCGGTAGAGTTTGGGGGCCAGAATATCGACAAAATACAGCGCATTTTCTGCAGCAGACCAGCATGGGCCTTCACCGAGTTTGAGCGGTGTGTCGATGACAGTGGTTAACTCGGGGTGATCGATACGCAACAGCATTCCTCCGTTATTACAGCTCCCGATCATGCCAGTCCCGGCTGATAGACGCAAGACGCCCCGGCAAGCATACCCATCCGATGGATCTTTCCGATGGGACGGTGTGATAGGACGGGACGTTGGCTTGCGACATAGAAATTGCACGGCCTGGCGCAGTGGTTTATCGCTAGGGAAGACAAAAGGATCTGTAAATTCGCATGTTTACCAGCAAGACCCGAACCGTCATCGGCACCATCAGCGGCACATCGATGGATGGCATCGACATCGCCCTCTTGCGCACCGATGGGCAAACCCTTGTGGAAGCGGGCTTTGGCGCGACCCTGCCCTATCCCGAAGCCTTGCGGAACAGACTGCTGGATTTTCTGCAAGACCCCAGCCGCGCCATATCGGACCCACTGACCCAGCTGGAACAGGATGTGACCGATGCCTTCAGCGCGGCAATCGTGCAATTCATGTCGCAAAACCGCCTCAATCCGCAGGATATCGAACTGATCGGCCTGCATGGCCAGACGGTCTACCACCGGCCCGAACTGGGTTTTACCCGCCAGCTGGGCGACGGACGGCGGATGGCTGCACAACTGGGCATTACGGTCGTCGACCAGTTCCGGCTCGCCGATGTCAAAGCAGGCGGTCAGGGCGCACCGCTGGTGCCGGTTTATCATCACGCGCTGGCAAGCCGCCTGCAACAGCCGGTGATGATCCTGAATTGGGGCGGGGTCGGCAATGTCACCTATCTCGATGGCTCGACGATTCTGGCCTTTGACACGGGTCCAGCTTCGGCGCTTTGCGATGATTGGGTGCGCCGGCATTTCGGTCTGCCCTATGATGAAGGCGGACGCCTGAGCCAGCTCGGTCAGGTCAACCGCAGCGTGCTGGCCAGGCTGCTCGACAATCCCTTTTTTGCGACACGCCCGCCCAAATCGCTGGATCGCAACGACTTCCACCAGCGCGCCCGCATTGTCGAAAGCCTGTCCCCGCATGATGGCCTGGCTACCCTTGCCGCCTTTACCATCGAGGCCACCTGCCGGGCACTGGACCACGTGCCGACCCCGCCGCTGCAATGGTTTGTGGCCGGTGGTGGACGGCATAATCTGCATTTCATGGAGGGGCTTGCCCAACGGCTGGCCGTGCATGTCGTCCCGGTCGAAAGCATCGGCTGGGATGGGGATTTTCTGGAGGCGCAATGTTTCGGCTATCTGGCGGTGCGTTCCAAATTGGGGCTGCCGCTGAGCCTGCCCAGCACCACAGGCGTCAAAGTGCCGATGACGGGCGGTCGGATTTGGCCCGCCTGACCAGGAGCCGCGCAATCCGCGAGCGCCACGGCAGAAACATCACATAGAGACGTTCAAGGATTGGCAGAACCCTCGGATGTCCCGCAAAACGGGCCAGCCACCGCCAGCGCGGCAAGACCTGCCACAGGGCGACAAAGCCCGCCGCACCCGACCGCAACGAGCCATCCGCCAGGCGCACATGAAACCGCGCCATCGCCTGTTGGCGGTCAAGATCGACAGTCAGGACAGTGCCGGCATCCGACACATCGACAAAGGCAATTTCACCTGCCCCCTGGCAGGACTGGTAATGGGCTATCTCGATGCTGCACAAGGGGCAGCTTCCGTCGAAATAGACAACAGGGCAGTGTGGAGGAGCCGATCCAATTTTTTCCATATTTCCATTACGATCAAAGATCGGGTTTGGACCTATGGGGATGAGCCGACGAGATGCATGGACCCAAAGCCGCTCACACGTTATAATAAATTGCAAATTATGATTGCACTGTGTTTTTTGGCCCTTTGTGGTGGAGTCTTTGTTTCGTGGACAAAATTAAAAAATTTCTGGCGGAAAAGCCCCAAACCGCCAAAGCCGCGCAGAGGCTGGTCGAGCGAACCGTGACCGAGCCGAAACCCGTTGCGGAAGGCATCACACTGGAACGCGTGGCTGGAATTATGGCGCGCATGGGAAAAACACCACCAAAAACAAAGCATTAATCTCGTCCTCGTCCCGATACCCGT